>JAABUO010006219.1_pt1 | contig 13793 bp, 12 predicted proteins | sample 5559291 | NCBI WGS metagenome assembly JAABUO01 (sample SAMN10711878, study PRJNA513372) | rock metagenome | isolation source: Antarctica rocks | place: Antarctica: Victoria Land, Finger Mt sud | reverse complement strand
GCGCATTGCCCGCCAGCGCCTGCTTCGTGTCGGCGACGGTGACCTCGTTGATCCCTCGCTTCACGCTCTGGAGTAATTGTGGGAACGTCTGCGCCATGCTCTCTATCTCTCCTCCCGCCACGCCATTATAGAATAGGATACGATGTCGGTCGGGTTTATCGCCCACCCGCTTTCAATTGTATAGTGTACCGCATCACGCTCAAGGGTGTGTGAAATTGGTACTATCGTAGGCATGATACAGCCTGCGCACCCATTCCTCATCTAAGGCCCGGGAGAGTGTGGCGGGGGCCGAGAGTGAGTTTGCCAGCGGGCGCTACAACAACTGCGCCAATCGCTGCTATTATGCGCGCTTCCAGGCAGCTATTCATGCTCTTCGAAAAGTGTCAATGATCCTCGCGCGCGTCGCACGTCTGTCCAGGTCTCGGTTAGCCGGGGCAATATGGTTGAGTTCGCCGACGCGGAGGCTACGGGGGAAGGCCGTCCGTCTGCACGTCCCACTCCTCGTAGCACTGCGGACACAACTGCGTGAGCGTGCTTCCGGCGACCTGATGGTCCCTGAAACGCGCGAAACCGCCCTCTTCGGCGCCCCGGTAGGCGTCCTTCGCCCGCGTCGCGAGGACACGCTCTCCGCAGGCCCCGCAGATAATCTTGCGCTTCGTGATCCCGCTATCCATCCTCGCGGCCCTCCGCCAGGCCAGGGGCAGGAGTCGGGCCAGGCACCGCCGGCCCGCGGTCCCAGAGGCCGCCACTGGCTTTTCACGGGGTGCGCGCCAGAGTTGCGCGTGGACGCGCGTACTCACTGGGAGCGCCGGCTGGCAGCCGGCACGCCGCCACGGGCGAGCGTGTCGCCAATGGCACGCGCCGTGGCGGCGACCGCGGGCCGGCTGGCAGCGTAGCGAGAGACGGCGCTCCCAGAGGAGACGGGGTTGCTCGTGGGCCAACGCGACAAAGTGACGCGCACCCCTTTTCACGAGCCCAAGCGCGGATGCCACCGTGGCGCGCCGGGTCAGGGCTGGGGATAGCGCGGGCCGAGCGGCTGGACGAGCTCCAGCGCGTTCCCGTCGGGGTCGCGGAAGAAGGCGATGCGCACCGAGGGGGCGTCCGCCGGGAAGTCCATGGGCTGGACATGGAACGGTACTCCCCGCGCCGCCAACTCAACGTGGGCGGCGTCGACATCCTCCACCTCTAGCGCAAGGTGGCCCCAGCCGCCCTCGACGCTGGCGGGCGCGCGGCTCGTGTCCTCGACGATCTCGATGGCCGTGCTGCCCGCGTCGACGAAGACGATGTTGCGCCCGGGGAACGCGCCGCGCACGGGGAAGCCCAGGACGTCGACGTAGAACGCCCGGATGCGGTCGAAGTTGGCGGTCAGGATGGCCACGTGGTGGGTGTGCTCAACGCGCATCGCCGATCCTCCTATTCGCGCCGTCCGCGCCGTCCGCGCCGTCCGCGCCGTCCGCGCCGTCCGCGCCGTCCGCGCCGTCCGCGCCGTCCGCGCCGTCCGCGCCGTCCGCGCCGTCCGCGCCGTCCGCGCCGTCCGCGCCGTCCCCGTGGATGTCCAGCGACCCGCCCTGCGGCAGTATCACCAGTTCGCTCCCCGTGCCCGCGAGGTGTGGGGCAACGGCGTACGGGTCCTCGACCCAGGCTCGCCAGATGTCCCAATGGACCGGCAGCACGCGGCGCGCGCGCAGCGCCAGGGCCGCGCGCGCCAGCTCCGGCGGGTCGGCGTACAGCTGAGTGTCGATGAGATCGCGCCGGTTGCGCGCCAGCGCGAGGACGGCAAGGTCGATCTCGTGCGCGCGGCCGATCTCGGCCAGGCCGTCGAAAAGCAACGTGTCGCCGCCGATGAAGACGTTGGCGCCGCCCGACGAGAGCACAAAGGTCACGGCCCCCTCGTCCTCCCAATCCCGCGACGGGTAGGCGCGCAGCGTGACGTCGCCGACCGTCGTGGACCTGCCGGGCGCCAGGGTCACGATGCGCTGCTGCGCGAAGCCCCACTCGAACATTTTCTCGGCCGACGACGGCGCGGCGACGAAGAGCGCGCCGGTGCGCTCGTAGATGGGCCGCAGTGTATCCGGGTCGCAGTGGTCGGTGTGGTCGTGCGTCGAGACGACCACGTCGGCGCGCGTCACCGCGCCGGGGGAGAAGTAGTTGGGGATGGCGCGCACGAAGCCGCGCGGGTCGTCGGCGCGCGGCCCCGAGTGGTAGGGATCGACGAGGACCAGCGCGCGCGGGCTCTTGAGCGCGTAGCTCGGGCCGCCGAACCACCACAGGCGCAGCCCGGCGTCCACGGTGGCGGACTCCATGGCCGGTACGATGTCGTCGCGGTCAATCATCCTGCTCTCCTCCTGGCTACCAACTTTTCATACAACGGCGGCGGGGCGAGGTAGCGCGCCGGTCGCCCCGCGATCTCGGACGGGAGGGCGACGAACAGGTCGAGACCCCTACCCAACGGCCAGCCTGTTCAGCCCGTCGCGCGATGGGCGCGCAGCCACCCGACGGCGTAGTCGACGGCGGGGCGCTGCCGAAACAGCCGCGCCTCGGCCAGCCCGACGCGTCCCAGGCGCACGAGCCCCGCGCGCGCTCGCTCGACCTCGGCGCCCAGCTCCGCGAATGGGCCGGCGTCGAGATCGATGTCCTCGTATTCCGCCCACACCCTCTCGCCGCCGTCGAGCACCGGCGCGCCCTGGCGGACCCGTGTGGCGCCGGGGGCGCGGTACTCGGCGAGGTGGAACGACGTGTTACTGTCGTGCCCGACGCCGAGCAGCAGGACACTGCCGTCCAGGTCGTAGACGCGCGCGAGCGGCGACCCCTCCCCGAGGCTGTCATCCAGCGTGTGCCCCTCGGTCACGCGCGCCGCGTGTCGCCCCCAGGCCGCGAAGGACACCTGCGGGTGCGCGCTGCGGGTCGCGCCGGGCCACGTCCTGAACATCTCGGCGATGCGCCCCATGCCGCGCGTCGGCGTGACGCGCGGATCGTAGGCCGGCATCGACGCGCGTATGATCGGGACCCAGGCGGCGGGGACGGGCGGGTCTTGCCACAGCGCGGGGTCGGAGAGGTCGCCCGAGTGCGCCGGCATTACGAGAGTACCCGCGGGCGTCAGCGCGTCCATGAGCGCCTGCGCCACGGCGACGGGTCCGCCCACGACCCAGCCGAGACTGCCCAGCGACGAGTGCGCGAGCAGGGTCATGCCGGGCTCGACGCCGAGTCTGCGCAGGCCGGCCGCCAGGCTATCCCTCGTGCCCGGCCTGTCCGTGCGCGCGATGCTGTCCGCCTCTCCCATAACACACGCTCCCCTTCCCCACGGTATTCTACACGCGCCCGTCATCAACGGTGTTCTACACGCGCCTGTCATCAGTGGAACATGTCGGTCGCGGCGGGACGGATGAGCTCGTGGACAGCCCCTCACCGGGCTTGTAGCGGTAACCGCGCACGACGGCGGCCGGCGCCCCGTCGAGCTTGCCCATCACGGGCTCGGCCGCCGCCGGCCGCCGCCTCGTTGAACTTCTCGCCTGTGCCCATGCGCCCAAGCCGAGGAAGATGCGCCCCGGCGCGAGCAGGCTGAGCGAGGCGAAGGCCTCGGCCACGATGGCCGGGCGGTACTTGAACGTCGGGGTCGTCACGCCCGTGCCCAGGCGGATGCGCGAGCTGCGTTGCGTAATGGCGGAGAGCGTGACCCAGGCCTGGCCGGGGTGGCCTTCGTTGGGCTGCCAGGGCTGGAAATGGTCGCTGATCCAGATGCCGTCGAAGCCGGCGCGCTCGTCGCCAGCGTCGAAGGACTCCCGGCTCGCCGTGAACACGAAATCATACGCCAGGACCGCGTTCTTGCGGATCGTCGGCGCGTCGTCGAGCCAGGCTTGCACGTCGGCTAGGTAGAGCGTCTGCGCGGCCACCTGGTCGATCGACGTGTCCAGATGGAAGAACGCGATCTCTGCGCGTCGAGCCCTATCTTCCAACTCGGCCATGAGTGCCCGACCGACGCCGCGCCTCTGCAGAGCGGGATGCACACCAACCCGATGCACCAACGCGCGCCCATCCGATTCTCGACGGAACGCGGCGAGGGCCACGATCCGGCCGTCCAGCTCACCGACGATAAACTCCCTGCCCGGCGTGAGATAGGCCTCCGGTATGTTGTGCATGTCGTCATCCCACGGGCCACTCGCGAACCCGAGTTGCGCGGTTCAGGCCGCGAAGACGGACCACGCGGCGTCATGATCCGAGTCTCGATAGCGCCGGAAAGTTACGGCTGTCATGGCGCTCCTATCTCTCTATACCCCTGACCTTTGACGGCGCGCAGGTGCAGGAACATGGGCACGCGTTGCCACCGCCGATAGCTCTCCCGCACCGCGACCACCTCCGGCGGCGCGGCCGGCTCGCGCAGCCGTTCGATCAAGAAACCGGCCACGTCGAGCGCGTCCGTATAGTCCTCCAACGCATGGCTCCACCCCCGGAAGGTCATGCGCAAGCCGTCGCGCTCGAACGTCTCCTCGTGAGGGCGGCAGCCCAGGTACGCGCCACAGATCATGAAGGGAGCGTCCTGCTCACAGCCGGCGAAGCCACCCGCGTCGTTAAGCGGATGCGTCACGCAGATGCAGAAACGGCCGCCCGGTTCCAGGACACGCGCCGCCTCGCGCACGGCGCCCGCCATGTCCGCGATGTCCATAAGCGCGTTGTAGGCGACCACGAGATCGAAGGCCCCATCGGGAAACGGCAGCGCGGCGGCGTCTGCAACGAGGTAGCGCCCGGCCGGATCGGCCTCCCGCGCGTAGCGCAGCAACGTGGGCGAGGCGTCCACCGCCGTGACTGTATGGCCGTGCCGGGCCAAGTCGCGCGCCACACGGCCTTCGCCGCAGCCCATTTCCAACGTCTGCCGCCCTGGCGCCGGGACGATCTGATCGAAGAACGGCGCGCGATAGTGCCAACTAGGCGTCATGCCCGGACGTACGCGTCCAGCGCACCCAGTTCTCGGCCTCCCGCTCCCATCCCTCAGTCCTCGCCATCGATCCTTTCTTTCCCACAACGCGCGCTCGGTATTTCTTCAACGCTCCTATAGTCAAGCGTGCTGTTCCACATGACCCAGTGGGCTCTCCCGAAACTTGATACCGCTGGCAAGTTCCAGCACCCCTCCGCTTATTCAAGCCGGGACCCATCTGCGGACGATAGACAATAAGCGACGAGGGAGGACGGCTAGCGGTTGGCGCTTATTCGGCTGTTTTGGCCCTCCCACTGAATTTGCCAGCGGTATCAAGTTGTCGGGGGAGCCAGCTTGACTAGCGTAGAGTGAACTATGTCTTAGGACCCAGAGCACGACAACTATAGCAAAAGTTGTTCCGGCTTTCGCCGGCCTAGAGCTTGGCGGACCCGGCCGAGAACGCGTTGTCGATGGGCGCCCCGCTCGCCGGCGGGTGCGGCAGCTGGCCGATCGCTCGTAGGGTGCGGGCGGAGTCTTGCCACTGCGCCGGGTCGGCGTAGCCGAGGCCGTGCGCGCGCGTGGCCCTGTCGTGCCAGAAGTCGATGGTGCGCAGCAGCACGGTGTACTGCACATCGGCGGCGGCGCCGCGCAGCGCCGTCAGGCCGTTGACACGGCGTGCCAGGGTGTAGGCCGCGCGCGGGTCCTTGATCGTGTCAGCGAGGCCGCGTAGGGTCGCTTGCACGAAGGCGCGCACGATCACCGGGTCACGCGCGATCAGCCCGTGCCCGGCGATCACGCCCGCCCCGACCAGCCCGGTGACCGCCCCGACTTGCAGCGTGTCGACCTTATAATGCCCTGGCAGCGCGGCCAGCTGCGCAGGCTCGTTGGCGCTGTAGCCCACCGCCGCGTCGACCTTGCCCGCGGCGACGCTCTCGACCTGCGTGTAGTTGATGCTGCGGATCGTCACGTCGCCCGGCCCCAACCCCGCCGTGCGCAGGGCGGCGAGCAGGCCCGTGTAGAGCGCGCCGTAGCGCCCGGGGATGCCGATCGTCTTGCCGCGCAGGTCACGCACGGAGCGGATGTTCTTGCCCGCGAGCGAGAAGATGGCCACGGGGAGGCGCCGGTACAGCGTCATCACGGACGTGACCGGGATGCCCTGCCCGGCCGCGGCGAGCGCGTCCGTGCCGTCCGCGATAGCGAAATCGGTGTTCCCGGCTCCGACGAGCTGGATGAGGTTGGGCGAGCCAGCGTAGCTGAACGTGACCCGCAGATCGGCCTGGCGATAGTAGCCGCGTTGGTCGGCCGCGTAGAACGGCGCGAACTGCACGTTTGGGATGTAGCCCATGCCCAGCGTGATCGTGCGCAGCGGGCGCAGCGTGGTGGCGTGGGGCGTGGTCGCCGCGCGCCCCCCGGGGAGTGGCGGCGCGATGAGGACGGCGGAGACGAGCGCAAGGATTAATCGTTTTGCCATCGGAGGGCGATCCTTTCTAGAAGTGTGACGGAGGTGTACAGGGCGATGCTGAGGGCGACGAGCGCGATGAGGGCGGTGTAGGCGGCCGCCTTGTCGAAGTTGGCGATGCCGCTGTTGACCAGAAAGCCGAGGCCGCTGTCCGCGGACACGAACTCTCCGACTACCGCGCCGATGATGGAGAGGGTCAGGCCGAGCTTGAGGCCGCCGAATAGCACCGGCGCGGCCAGGGGCAGCTCGACGTACCACAACGTCTGCAGGCGCGAGGCCCCGAAGACGCGCGCGACGTCGTGGTAGTCGCGTCCCACGCCGCGCAGACCGGTGATCGTCGCGATCAGCAGCGGGAAGACGACCACCACGGCGCAGATGGCCACCTTGGCGCGCAGGCCCGTGCCTAGAAGCAGAATGATGAGCGGGGCCACGGCCACGACCGGTACCGCCTGGCTGGCGGCGACGAACGGCGCCGCGATGAGCTCGAGCGGCCGCACGTGGGCGATAGCGTAGCCCCCTACCGCGGCGACGACGGCGGCGAGCGCGAAGCCACCGAGCGCCTCTTGCAGGGTCGTGGCCGCGTTGGCGAGCAGCGTCCCGTCGGCGAGTTCGGCCGCGCCCTCCCGCGCGACCTGGAGCGGCGTCGGCACGATGTAGGCCGGCGCGAGCCCGGTGAGGCTCACGGTCTCCCAGACGGCGTAGATCAGGCTCGCGAAAAGGAGGAGCGAGCCGAGCGGCAGCGCGACGAGCGCGACGAGGTCGCGGCGTCGCGTCCGGTCCGTCGCGGCGGCGGCGTCGCGCCCGGGCGATATACTCCACGGTGCGCCGGTCGCCTCGCGGGATGTGTCGCCGCGCCCGGATGTCCAGCCGGCGCGGCGCGTGTGTTCGCGCATCATGATGCTCCCCCTACCCTTTGTCTTGTCCTCCGCGCCGCCGTCCCGCTTGAGGCAGCGGCGCAAAAGAAAATACCCCCAGAAGCACGCTTCGGGGGGATAAGGGTAGATGGGAGCAGAGCAGGGCATGTCGCTGCGGCGACGCGCCCTGCGCCAGGCAATACACAAAAATAGTACGCCTAGATCACCTTCTCCCATCCGGACTATACCGTCGGCCCCAGCATCTCACCGGGTCTGCAACCGATCCGTGCGGACCGGTCGCTCGCGGGCTCAGCCCCTTTGTGTGGGCCATACCGCCGGTGGGGAATCGCACCCCGCCCCGAAGGCTTCTATACCTATAGGATAAGTGCGATCGCAGCAGGTGTCAAATAGGGGGTCAGCCGGCGGCTGAGCATTGATCGCCGGCCGTCTCGGGCAGCGTGATCGCGACGGTCGTGTCCTCGCCAGCGGCGCTCTCGAGGGCAATGCGGCCGTGCTGCTCGACGATGCCCCCGGAGCTGGCCAGTCCCACGCCTGCGCCCGCGCTGCCCCGCGCGGTGTATGCGCCCGGAGCTATGGTAGAGCGTTTAGGGCGCGCGAGGGAATAGGAAAGATGGCGCAAGGAGGGATTGTGTTCCGCGGGAGTGGAGAGAGGAGGAAGACGGAGACGGGAGGCGCGAACTCTCGCGCCCCTCGCCCCTGTTTCGTGGCTGCGGGTCTAGCTATCCTTGTCGTGGGCTATCGTCGCCGGCGTCGCGACGACATGTTCACCGACGAACCACACCTGCATCTCGTTAGTGCGCAGGAGCTCCGAGGCCATCATGTCGTTGGTGCGGTAGTCGCCATTCTTCTCGGCCTGGTCGGCCAGCTCGCGCGCCGCCTTGATGATGGTTTCGTGCGCCTCGAGCAGGCGGTCGACCATCACCGGGACCTCCTCTGCGCCTTGCGGCGGGTTCTCGATCCTGGTGCTCTTGACCACGTCGGTCGGCATGCCGAGCGCGATGTCGCCGAGCTGCTGGACGCGCTCCGCGATCAGGTCGATCAAGGCCTCCTGCTCCTCGGCGTGCTTGTCGAAGAGGAGGTGCAGCTGGTAGAAGGTATGGCCCGCGACCTGCCAGTGATGCTTCTTATACATGTGGTAGAGCTGAATCGTGTCGGCCAGCAGCAGGTTGAGCGCCCTGGCGTTGTCCAGGCGGGCCCCTTCGTCGAGTGCGATCGGCAGGTTGCGGATCGTCCCCGGCTGCTGGATGATGTGGCCGCGCTGGTGCAGGCGCAGTTGCGCTTCCGGCGAGGCCTGTGTCGCACCCTGCTGGGCTTGCTTTGTCTCTGTCGCCATGATGTGGTACCGTCCTCCTCTAATTAAGTGTCGTTGGACCGCTACTATCTCGGGGCCGCGCGCGACGCCATCGCGCTCGCGCGACGCCACCACTCGCTTACCTCGGACCAGCGCACAAAGTGTGCCAGTGAATCGTGTCGGCTACTTCGACAGCAGGGACAGCGCGTGCTCGGCCACGACATCTTGCCACAGCGTCGGTGAGGTCGTCGGGCGCAGGCGCAGGCGCAGCGTCAGCACGTTCCCGCGGACGGTCGAGGTCGCGACGCTCACCAATTGGCCCCACGGCGCGCCGTAGATGGACAGCGTTTCGGACCGCAGCCGGGCGCGGAGCGTTGGACCATCGGCCTGCGCGTCGCTATGTCGGGCGTAGCCGAGCCCGAGCACGACGTACTGCTCGTTCGGTCGTGGCTCCTGGTACGCCACCGCGTAGAGGCCGAACGGGTGTAGCGACGGCCCTCGATGGCCCTCTTGCGGGGGTGGGAACGGCGCGAGGGCGAAGGGCGGGGGGGCGACGTTCGCCGCCACGTAGGCCGCTTGCACCGAGCCGCTGGCCTCGATCGCCGTGGCCAGCGCGCCGTACCCGCCGTCGCGCCCCAGCGACGCGGCGTCGGCGTCGATGGCCTGCGCCGCTTTGGCTACGCCGCACGGTCTGACCCCCGCGACGAGCCGCCCTTGGCTTGGCAACAAAGCGTTCATCACCGCGCCCCGCGCATTCACGTTCAGGAGGACGGGTCTGCGCACGAAGAGGGGGGCGCCGCCACCGACCGTGTGCGTGATGAGATAGTTGCCGGTGACCAGCGCCTGATCGATAGCCGTCACGTCGAGACGCCCGATGGCCACGGCGAGCGGGTAGTTGCCGGCCACGTTGCCCTTGCAGATGTAGCTATCCCCGCTCCTGCTGTAGATGTCGCCCGCGATCTGGAACAGGTTGTAGCCGTACGCCAGGCGCCACCGGCCGGTGGCCAGGTCGGCCACGCCGGTCTCGGCGCCGGGCCGCAGCGGCAAGATGGCGTGGAAGTAGTCCTGTATGCGGGGTGAGGTGATGGCCAGCGTGCTCGTGAGCCCGTAGGCGCGGGCGGCGAGCGCGTAGTTGTTGTACCAGACGCCGGCGGCGCGCACGACGGGCGTATCGGGCATCAGCTCCAGGGCGTCGGGGAGGGAGAGATTCTGTATCACGATCACGGGCGTGGGCACGGGCGTGGGCACGGGCGTCGGTGTCCGTGCGCGCGCGGACGCGCCCCGGGCCGGAGCTGACCCTACCGAGGCCCCGACTGGCGGACGCGGGCGCGCCCGCGCGGGCGCGCTCGGGGCCAGGACGACGGCAATAATAGCAAGCGCGAGCCACGCCGGCCGCGGGCTTCTCCGCCACGACCACAACACGAAAAACACCTCCCGGGCGACTGGGGCGATTAGCGATTAGCGTGACACGGACGTGCGACGGCGATAGTGGTAGAATAACAGCATATGGACGTCATCAAAATTTCCCCGCGCGGTTACTGCTACGGCGTCGTCGACGCGCTGCAACTGGCCAAGACGGTGGCCAAAGACCCCAACACCCCTCGGCCCATCTACGTGTTGGGGCAGATCGTGCACAACCAGCACGCCGTAGACAACCTCGATCAGTTCGGGATCGTCACGCTCGACGGGCCGGATCGCCTGAGCATCCTCGAAGACATCACCTCCGGCACGGTCATCTTCACCGCGCATGGTGTCTCGCCCCAGGTCAAAGACCGCGCCCGCGCCAAGGGCCTCAACTGTATCGACGCCACCTGCCCCGACGTCACGCGCACGCACGACCTGGTGACGACGCTCGTGGCGCAGGGCTACGAGATCATCTATGTCGGCAAGCGCGGCCACCCCGAGCCCGAGGGCGTCGTGGGCGAGGCGCCGGGCCACGTCCACCTCGTGGAGAACCCCGAGGACGTCGAGGCGCTCACGCTCGACGCGCCCAAGATCGCCGCGACGAACCAGACCACACTCTCTCAGTGGGACACGGCGGCCACGCTCGACGCCGTGAAGCGCAAGTATCCGCACGCGGAGGTGCACAACGAGATCTGCCTGGCCACGCAGGTGCGCCAGGAGGCGGCGGTCACGCAGGGGCGCAACGCCGACGTGGTGCTCGTGGTGGGCGACCGGCGCAGCAACAACTCCAACCGACTGGCGCAGGTCGTACAGGAGATCGCGGGCCGCCCGGCCCACCTGGTCGACTCGGTTGCAGAGATCGAGCCCGCGTGGCTGGCCGGCGCGACGACGGTCGGCGTCACCGCCGGCTCCTCCACCCCCAGCGAGCTGACCCGCGAGGTCATCCGCCACGTCGAGGCATTGCCCGCGCCCGCGCCGTAAACAGCTGCCCGACTATTCGACGTTGCGCTCGGCTTCGCCCACCCCGTCGCGGACATTTCCGCCTGATTCCAAGCTATTTCAGGTTAGGCCGGTCCCGCGACGGTTGCCGTGGCGTGGTCGCTCGTTGCCCCGGTCGCGGCGACCTCGATCGTCAACGGATCGTCAACGCGCGATTGTTGAGCGGGACACCGGAGGGGCGGTCGCGAAGGCGCCGTGCGCGTCGGTTGTGACGGTGCGGCGATAGACCGCGTTGCTCCTCAGCCAACCATCGCCCGTACAGCCACGCCGCCCGCGCCTCCGTGCGTTGCTCATCCGTGGGCCGCGCTTCAAATCCCCGCCCACGCGCGTATGTTGCTGAGGATCGCAGCCTCCCGGCCACCCCGTGTCAGAGGGGGCGCATAGTGCGGTCACATCCGTGACGGATGCGGCGTGTGCACAGGGGCGCCGTGAGCAGGGTCTGTGAAAAGTCGCCCAAGCCCCTTCTCGCCCCCTCTGCCCCTGGCTGACTAGTCCCCCGGACGCTAGCCGCGGGTCCGACAGTGGGGCGCGCCTCCGGGGGAACCCCGGGAGATGCCTCCCCCCAGACCCCCGCCAACGACGAGGCGTGCCGGCGGACGGGCTCAGTTGCCCGACAATGCACAGACCCTGGGGTGCACGTGCACAGGGGCGTCGTTGACAATCAGGGGGGCAGCCGCTACCATAGTCGTTGTGATCCGTACATGCATCTACTCCTTGGGCGGTGCTCCCGCACTTCCCTGCCGCGTAAGCCCGGCGCTTTAGGCTTGCGCGGCTAACAGCAGCGCCGTCTCCGTCATCGTCTCCGCGTGCCGCCCATCGCGCACGCGTTGATACTGCTGTACCGCGACCGGCACTCTCTGTGCCGCATGCGCTTCCCTTGTCCGCATGTCGCCGGGCGCCGCTCCTCCCTCTATCTCCCGTCGCGGCGCTCTAGCTCGCCACGCCGCGTGTAGTCCTGAGAGTGTGCATGCAGATGTCTACGATCGACGACGAGGCGACACGCCTCCCCTCCCACCGTCTCTGGCGTAACCGCGACTTCCTGCTGCTTTGGAGCGGCCAGCTCGTCTCGACGCTGGGCAGCAACATCTCGACCCTGGCCCTTCCCGTGTTGGTACTTGCCCTCACAAACGCGCCAGCGCAGGCTGGCCTAATTGCGGCCGCTGGCGCGCTCCCCTATCTGCTCCTGAGCCTGCCGGCCGGCGCCTTCCTCGACCGCTGGGACCGCAAAGCGGTCATGATCCGCTGCGACGCTGCGCGCGGCGTCGCGTACGGCTCGGTCCCCGTGGCCGCCGCTGTGGGGCATCTCACCCTGGCCCACCTGTACGCCGTCGCCCTCATCGGCGGCATGGCCAACGTGCTGTTCGGCCTGGCCCAGGTCTCCGCCTTGCCGCGCGTCGTGTCGCGCGCGCATCTGTCACACGCCAACGCGCTCAATGAGGGGGCCGACCAGACCGGCCTCTTGCTCGGCCCCGTCGTGGGCGGCGTCATCATCGCGCTCGCGCGGAGCCAGGCGATCGGCGCTGTGCTCGCCTTCCTGGTGGATAGCCTCTCCTACCTGGTCTCGGTCCTCACCCTCGGGCTCATCCGCACGCCCTTCCAGGTCGCGCGTCAGCCGGTGTCGTCGCGCTCGCTGCGGGCGGAGATCGCCGAGGGTCTCCGCTTCCTCTGGGCGCAGCGCCGCCTGCGCATCATGGCGCTGCTGACCACCAGCGTCAACTTTTTCTTTAGCCCCATCTATCTGGCCATCGTCGTGCTCGTCAAAGATCTCCATGCCTTGCATCTCGCCGCCCCCGGCCGGGGCGTCGTCCTCGGGCTCGTCGTGGGCGCGGGCGGCGGCGGGGGCGTGCTCGGCGCCCTGCTCGCCCCGTGGCTCCACGTACGCCTGCGGTTCGGCCAGGTGACCATCGGGGCCGTCACGACGTGGGCGGCGGCGGCGGCCGTCGTGGCCGGCGCGTCCTCGCCCGTCGTCGTCGGCCTGGGCTGGGCCGTCCTCAATCTTGCCTGGCCCGTCTATGCCGTCACGTTAGTGTCGTACCGCCTCGCCGCCACGCCGGATCACTTGCAAGGACGGGTCAACAGCGCCTTCCGGGTCCTCTCGTACGGGGTGGAGCCCCTCGGGATGGCGGCCGGCGGGCTGCTCCTGGGCGTTGCCGGCCCGCGTGTCGAACTCTGGATCATCGCTGGTGGCTTGGCGGCGAGCGTGCTCGCCGTGGGCGTCACGGAGGTGCGCTACGCCTAGCACAGCGGAGACGTGACGCGCCATCCCCTCCGTCGGGTGGCGCGCCAAGCCCGCAGCGACGGACGAACGCGGCCTGTGCGCAGCGTGTATCATCTGACGCGGTCCACATCCGGCTCAACCAGGAAGACGACGCGGACATGGCCCTCAGCGACATACGCGCGTACCGGGGGCGAACGACCAGCGACGGTAAGAGACCGTCCCTTTCGATTATGAGCCGCACACGCTGCCGGGCTTCGTCGCCACCGCCGAGGGCCGGCACGTCGGGCTGGTCACGTATCACATGGGCGACGACGGCTGCGAGATCGTGAGCCTGGACAGTACATGCCCGGGCGTGGCGTCGGCACACCCCCCGCGGTGTCCATCGGCTACGCCCGCCCTGTGACGCCGACGGGGGGGCGGCAGGGGCGGTCGCGCCCCTGCTCACGACGACGGTCGCGTACACAGCGACGGGGCGCGAGCAGCGTGTCGTCGTCCCGACGGGTGTGACCCGCCTGCGCGTGGTCGCGGTCGGCAGGGGCGGTCATGACGCCGCCTCCAGCGGCGGCGGGCGCGGGGGCATCGTGCGGGCCGACCTGCCGGTGACCCCGGGCCAGACGCTCTACCTGGACGTGGGGGGC
>JAABUO010004004.1_pt1 | contig 13796 bp, 14 predicted proteins | sample 5559291 | NCBI WGS metagenome assembly JAABUO01 (sample SAMN10711878, study PRJNA513372) | rock metagenome | isolation source: Antarctica rocks | place: Antarctica: Victoria Land, Finger Mt sud | reverse complement strand
GGGTCGAGCGCCGACGTCAGTGGTCCGACGACGACAAGTTCCGGATCGTCGAGGAAACGCTGGTGCCGGGTGCGAGGGTCGCCGAGGTGGCGCGGCGCAACAAGGTGAGCGCCAGTCTGGTGTTCGGCTGGCGCCGTCTGGCGCGCGACGGTCTGCTCGGGACGGGCGTTCCGGCGCTGGTCCCGATCGAGATCGTGAAACCGGCTCCTGTGTCGTCGATGGTGGAGACGCCTCGACCAGTTCCGCGCGCGAAGCGATCCGCCAGTCTGATCGAAATCGAGCTTTCGCATGGACGCCGCCTGCGGGTGGGACGCGATGTTGACGGCGACGCGTTGCGGCGCGTCCTCGACGTGCTGGATCGCCGATGATCCCGCTGCCGAGCGGCGCCAAAGTGTGGCTGGCCACGGGTCACACCGACATGCGCAAGGGGATCGGAGGCCTGTCGCTCCTGGTGCAGGAGGTGCTCAAGCGCGATCCGTTCTGCGGCCACCTGTTCGTTTTTCGGGGCCGCCGATCCGACCTGATGAAAATCGTCTGGCACGATGGCCAGGGCGGATGCTTGTTCATGAAGCGGTTGGACCGGGGCCGTTTCGTGTGGCCGTCGGCGAGCGACGGGGCGATCTCCATCTCGGCCGCTCAACTCGCCTACCTCGTCGAGGGGATCGACTGGAGAAACCCACAGCAAACGTGGCGTCCGGCCGTCGCCGGATAGCGAAAAGCCTTGCAGCACCCGACGGTTGTGATCTGATCGGCACCACGCTTATGCAGACGGTCGTCGGCGCCTTACTGCTCGCCCCATTTGCGGAGCTACTTCAACCTGTCCCGAACGCCTCCTGGAAATGGCTTGTATCTCTCGGCGTCCTGCACACGGGAGTTGCGTATGTGCTGATGTTCTCGGCATATCCGCACCTTCGGACACCCGTTATCGGCATTCTGGCCTTTCTTTTTCCCCTGATATCAATCCTTGTCGATTGGCTCGCGTTCGGAAAAGCACTGCAGCCTGTTCAATGGCTCGGCCTGACCTTGATCATGTTGGGAACCCTCGGCGTCCAGTTGGCGTGGCGACCGCGCCTTCGTCGCTGCCCTGTCACGCCACACTCTCCTGAGCTGAAGTGAAAGCACCGAAACCACGCCGAGCCGGATCAAAGATGCCATGAACAGCAGCAGAGTAACCGGTGAGAGCCCCGATGGAATGCACTTTCCGAACGAGAGCGGCGAACAACGCTTCGACGGCGCCGGTGCGGGTTAGTTAGATGTTCCCGGAACAGCCAGACCGTCTTAGCGTCCGGCACCGGATCCTCGAACCCGAGGTCGAGAAAGCGCATGAAGGAGAGCCGATCCCGGATCTGGAATTCGGTCGCGTCATCCGACAGCGTGTAGAGTGTCTGTAGGACGAGGATCTTGAACATGATGACCTGGTCATAAGGCGGCCGACCGCCCTTGGATGCGTCGGGGCGCTTCAGCGTCGCTGCCAGCCTCAGCCGGAACGCTTCGAAGTCGATCAAGGCCGCGAGTTTGACCCGTGGATCGCCGTTCTCCGACAGCCGTGGGTAGCGATCATCCAGGTCGAAAACCCAGGCTGCCGCATCCAACCCTCCCCGCGCCAACACCGTCAGGGAATCATGATCCCGCCAGCCACGGAAGGGGGTATTTCGAGATGTCCGAACAGGTCGGCCTGGGCGAGGATGGCTGGCGTCACAGGGTTCGATCCTGACCCAACTCCGGCCTTCCCTCAAGGGGCGACGGATCAGCCGATTGGCGTATGGGATCACGTGCCCTCTCGGCCGCGCTGCGCCTCGCCTTCGGCACTGCGGCTCCCTTGACGCTCCAATCGACGCGCTGGAAGGTGTCGATCAGGGTGGATCGCGGCACCTTGAATGGTGCACCGCTCACAGAATGGCGTACGGGTATAAGTGTTAGGGAGCCGGAGCAGGCCTGATCGTGATGAAGCAGCGCTGCTCCTTCCCGGCTTTCTGCGCGGAATCGAAGCAGGTTTTGAGTTCGCCAGCCGTAGCACGCACCATCGTGTAATCCGCGACGAAGCCGTTCCACTTCTCCGGGTTGGCCCGGCTCATAAGCCCCATGCCGGCATTCCAACGATCCTGGCCGAGCGCCGAGGCCGCAAGACCGTCCGGCAGGTTTCCGAACGTCAGGAACCGGGCGAGCGGAAACACGAGCAGCGGAAACGCCAGCAAGCCCACCGCGGCGCCGATCGCGGCGGTGCGGATCATCCACCCCCGCTGCTCCTCGCCCGTGCGGGTATGGCCCGTTGCTCCGTGCAGGGCATGCGCGGCGTCGAGCACCTCGCGCGTGGCCCGTTCCAGGTCGCCCCGGGCGGGACGCAGGCTCGCGTCGTAGACGCGGGCGATCTCCCGTCGTGCCACTTCGGCCGGAACCGTAGCGCCCGTGTGCGTCTCGATCGCCTCGATGCGCGACGCGATCGCGTCGAGGCTCTTGGTAAGGGCGCCCAGCGTCGGGTTGTAGTCCGGTGCCTGGTTATCCCGGAGCACCGGCTCGATTGCCTCGACAGCGCGCCACAGGACGGTGATGTCGGCGCGAAGGCCCTCGAAAGCCCGCGTGGCGTCGTCGAGCCCGTCCTCCTCGATTCCACCGGCCATCAAGGGCCCACCCTCACCGGCTAAGGCCCTGGCTTCGGCCGAGCCGCATCGCTTCGCGCTCGGATTGGGCTTCCACGACGCGGCTGAGCCGCGAGCCGTGCTCGATGCCAAGTTCGTCGCGTCGCGTCTTCATGATGCTCTCTGCCTGCGGGTCGCGCTTGATCTCGCCGGCGAGCGAGCGCATCGCCTGCTTCGCATCGTCTTCGCCCTTCCCATAGCGATCGGCGTCATGAGCCTCCTCGAGCTTGCCCCAGCGTTCGACGTAGCGCTCGGCCCGCAAGCCAGGATCTTCGCGGACCTTGCGCTCGCGGTCGATCGCCGCCGTCAGCGCGGCCCGGTTCTCTCTCCCGCCGGCCGCGAGCCCGGGGCTTCGCTCGAGCGCGCTGCGCAGGTCCTGCCCAACCTGGCGGTCGGTCGCGTCGAGTCGCTCGCCCGCCTGCTGCAAAGCGAGCTCCTGGTGCGCCAGGACGGGCAATCGTGCCGCCCGCATCCGCTCGGCGTCAGCGAAGGCGCGCGCGTAGCCCTCCACGGCCTGCTCCAGCCCTCCCGATTGTTGTCCCGACGCTGGAGCCGCCCCGCCCTGCTCCTGGCCGATCCTGAGGCCGGCGAAGGGGCTGCGCTGGGCCTGGGCTTGCCCCTCGGCGCCGTCCCGGACCCGTTCCTGACCACGAGCGGCGCCACCCCCCAGCTTGAGACCGGAGAACATGCCCCGTTGCGGCGCTTCTCGCTCGGAAGCCTCCTTGGTGTGTGTCGTAGCTTCATGCGCCGCTCGCTCGACTGCCTTCGTGGACACGACGATCTCGGAGCGTGGCACGATCCCACGCCGCTCGGCGAAGCCGGCCTGGTGATCCGAACCGTGACCCGGCCCCGTCGCGTAATCGAGCGTCGTGTCCTTCGCCCGCTCCCGGCCGAGGCTCCAGGCGAGGTCCTTGCCATCCCGGAAATCATCGCGGCCGTAATGCAGCGACACTCCCTGGCGATGGCGCGTCAGGCCCACATAGGCCGCGTGACGATCCATATGCGGCGTCGCCAGGACGTGTGCCCGGTCGACCGTTACGCCCTGCGCCTTGTGCACGGTCGCGGCATAACCGTGGTCGACATGGGCATAATCCTTGAGGTCGAACGCGACCTCGCGGCCACCGGCGCCGTCGAGCCGCACCGCCATGCCTGCATCCCCTACCCGCTCCACGATCCCCAGCGTGCCGTTCTTCACACCCAGACCGCGTTCGTTGCGCAGGAACATGATCCGGTCGCCGGCCGCGAAAGCCCGCTCGCCCCGCTCCGTCATGACTGAGCGATCCTCGCCAAGCACGCCGGCCTCGCGCATCCGCGCCCGTGAAAGCTCGTTCAACTCGCGCACGTCGGCGCGCGTATAGGCCAGGATGACCGAGCTCTGTTCGGGTGCCGCCTGGCGCGCCGCATCCCAGCCCGCCACCACGGCCGCGCGGGCCTCGTCCCGCGTCGCATGCGCCTCGACCATGCCGGCCGCGGCGTAGCGCCCGAGCGCCTCCGCCGTGCGGCCCGTCGCCAGTTCCTTGGTGGCGGCGCGTTGCCAATCATCATGCTGCCGGCGCACCGTCGTGATCTCGGCCGCGCCATGCCGCTCGGCCAGCGCCCGGAACGCCGCCCCGGCCTCGATCGCCTGGAGCTGCTCCGGATCCCCGACCAGGACCAGCTTGGCGCCGGCCGCGGCGGCGCGCGACATCACCCGATCCATTTGCCGCGAGCCAACCATCCCGGCTTCGTCGATCACCAGCACGTCGCGCGACGTCAGCTCGTCACGCCCCTGCCCCCAGGCGTGTTCGAGCGAGGCGATTGTGCGTGAGCCGATACCCGAGCCCGCTTCGAGGTTCTCGGCCGCGATGCCCGACAGCGTCGCGCCTCGCACATTGTAGCCCGACGCTTCCCAGGCTTCTCGCGCCGCGCCGAGCATGGTCGACTTGCCCGTGCCGGCGTAGCCCACCACGAGCGCCAAGTCCTTGTTGGCCGTCACGTGCCAGAACGCCGCTTCCTGCTCGTCACCGAGTCCCTGCGCGTGCAGAACGGTGACCTGCATGGCGGCCGACACCCGATGCTGCCGCCGATCGGCCAAGGTGACGGACGTGTCCGCCATCCGGGCCTCCGTCGCTATCATCTCGCGCGTGCTGAAGCGCTCGTGCCCGCGGCCGTCCTCGCCCAGATGGACGACCTCGGGCGACGCCTCGACGGCCCCCATGACGAGTGCAAACTGATCCGCCCCGTCCGAATGCCGATGCGCCAGTCGCGCCAGATCGTGCATGGTAAAAGTCGAGTGCTGGTGTGTGAGTGCCCGAAGCGCAATGTCCGGCTCGGCCGCGATCCGCTCACCATTGCGCCTGGCGATAACCCGGTGCTCGTCGGCCCGCTCCGCGCCTTCGCCGCGCTCTTCACGCCGCGCCCCGGCCGGCCCGATCTTGCCCTGCGGCTCGAGTGCGATCCCCTGAGCATTCAGGCTGCGATGGTCGATCGCCGCATCGATGCCGAGCTCGGCCAGGCGTGCGTTGACGTGCTCACCCCAGCGTTCGCGCCAGCCCACGAGCTCGTCCGTCCCGTTCCACTCCCGAACCTTCTTACCGAAACCGTCCGGTCCGACCGCCCGCATGGTCAGCATCACATGCGCGTGCGGCTTCGCCGTCCCGTCCGATGCGTGGTCCCAATGCACGTTGAGGTCCGCCACCATGCCACGCTCGACGAACTCGCGATCCACGAAGTCGCGGGCGACCGCGATCCCATCCTCGCGCCCCATCTCGCGCGGGATCGCGAACTCCACCTCGCGCGCCAGCTGCGCGTCCTTCCGCTTCTCGGTTGCCTCGACCTCGTTCCAAAGCGTCGCGCGATCACGCAGGCGATCTGGCGCACCCGCAGGCAGCAGGATCTCCGAATGCACGACGCCCGTCTTCGCCGTGAAATCGTGCGCACGCTCCAGCCGGTCATCCTGCAGCTCGGAAGCCGAACGATACGCTGCCGCCGCCACCGCGCTGCGGCCGGTCGCGCGGGAGATCACCTTGGCGGAAAAATGATAGATCGCCATGAGGACGCCGCCTGCTCAAACCATCACAGGGGCAATCGCTCCAGGAACTCGATCCTGTTGCCGAACACGTCCGTGACGTAGACGCGGTCGTAGCCTTCCAGCGGCACGTCGCGGGTGATGGAATGTCCGCGCCTCTCGAGGGCTTCCACGAGTCTGCCCAACCCTTCGACCAGGAAAGCTGGATGCGCCTTGCGCGCGGGCACGAACTCCCTCTCCGCGTTGGGGTGCAACTTCACGGATCCCGCTTCGAACCAGGCAGCGCCACGCTGGACGAGTTCGGCCGGCTTCGTCACTTCAGCGAGACCGAGCAGGCCGTTGTAGAAGTCGCGCGCCTTCTCTTCCTCGCCGCCCGGTATGGCGAGCTGCACGTGATCGATGGCGACGATGCGCATGTCGATGCTCCTCGGCTTACGAGCTTATCCTGAACTCGAATCAGACGTGAGCGCGATCACGCTGACCCAAGAAGGCCAGCAATGCCGACCCTCGTCAAGCGCACGTCGCAATGCGACGTATAAGCGCGCCTTCACCTCACTCCTTCGGTTTTTGACGGCAGCTGGCACCGTTTCGTTGACTTTTTCCCCGGGGTTGGATCACGCAGCCAAAACAGCTATCGTCGGGCTTCACCCTGGGACCCTGACAAGCATGGCTCGCAAGAACATCGCCTCCGGTGGCCCATTCGAGCCTGTCTACGGCTACTCACGCGCCGTGCGGGTCGGTAATCAGGTCCACGTGTCCGGCGCCACCGCGCAACCACCGCATCTCGACTGCGATACTTACCAACAGACGCTTGGTGCCTTCGGCATCGTCCGTACGGCTCTGGAACAGGCCGGCGCTCGCATGGAGGATGTGGTTCGTACCGTCGTCTACGTGATCGACATCGCCGATGCCGACCTCGTCGCGCGTGCCCACAGCGAGGCCTTCGGCCACGTGCTTCCGGCCAGCACGCTGGTGCAGGTTTCGGCCCTGCTCAAACCGGCGATGCGCGTCGAGGTCGAAGCCTACGCCATCATCGACAACCAAGAGGGCCCATGATGCGGAAGCCCCGCGACATCGACGCCGAACTGAAGCTGCTCGCAGATAAGGCCAAGGGTCTCAAGGCAAAGCGCGTGATGCAGCTCGGCGAACTGGTCACCATCACGGGTGCCGACGCGCTCGACCTGGAAACGCTCGCCGGCGCGCTCCTAGTCACCATCGATGGCGCGAAGTCGGCCGAGACGAAGGAGGCCTGGCGTCGGGAGGGCGCCGCCTTCTTTCAGCGACGGCAGCGCGGCAAGGGGCGGGCCGGTGCTGAGGGAGCGGCTGATGGCGACGCTGCTAGCACTGCGCCGAGCGGCGGCGGCCTTGAGACGGAATGAGGCGGCACGAGCCCGTATGGACACTCGCGATTGGGTACAGGCACGACGCGCCCGCACACGTGAGCTGATCGAGCTCGGTGGCCTGGTGCAGAAGAGCGGGTTTCCCGAGCTCGTCGCCACCGTTGAACCTGACGCGCCCGCCGTCATCCTCGGCGCCCTGCTCGATCTCGTGGAGGAACTGCGTGAATCGGCAACGAATGGATCCTCCGTGGCAAGCCAGGTCACGAAATGGCGTGACCGAGGCCGCAAGGCATTACGGGCCAGCGCGAGCGTGCCCGGACCGACCGAAGTCCCGCCACGGAGGACAAGCCTATGACGAAACTCCCTCTTCTGCCCTTTCAGGACGCAAGGGGATCGCGTTCTCACCTTGGAAAATGCGACCCGAGAAAGGTAAGCCGATAACCGCCCTGCTGACGACGTCGGCGAGTTACGCTCACTCGAACCTGAGGACAGTCGAACCAATGCCTGTCGTTCACGCTCTGCGCAATCTCCTGGCTGCCGCTCTTCGCGATCCACTCTGGGCCTTGGGCGCCTTGATCATGGCCCCGTTCCGGGCCGGCAGGTACCTTGTCCAGACAGCCATGGTGTTGATGGTCTTCGCCCTGGTTTTGATCTTCGTCGTCGAGTTCGCGGTGAGCGCGATCGGCATCAGGAACACGGCCCTGCATGCCGCCGCGAACGTCATCGTCCTGGGCATCCTGGCCGCCCTGCTCTACCGCATCGTCAGCGAGCCCCTCCTCACCCATTTCGGCGACCTCGACGCCGAGACTCACGGCACCGCTCGTTTCGCCGTGCCGGCCGAGATCGCGCCGCTCACCCGCGGCGATACGGGACTGCTGATCGGACGCGACCCGAAAAGCGGCAAGCCGCTGCGCTACGAAGGACCGGCGCATCTCCTCACCATGGCCCCGACCCGCACCGGCAAGGGCGTCGGCACGATCATCCCCAACCTTCTTGATGCAGCGCGTTCGGTGGTGTGCATTGACCCGAAGGGCGAGAACGCCCGCGTCACGGCCCGTGCGCGGCGGCGCTTCGGCCCCGTGCACATTCTCGATCCCTTCGGAGTCACAGGCGAGCCCTCGGCCGCCTTCAATCCCCTCGACGGGTTTGATCCCGAGGGGCTCGACGCCGCCGAAGACGCCGCGACGCTGGCTGACGCGCTCGTCTTCGATGCGCCGGGCGAAGCCGGGGAGGCACATTGGAACGAGGAGGCCAAAGCGTTGATCGCCGGCCTGATCCTCCAAACCGCGGCAGAGGAGGAACCCTACCGGCGCCATCTCGCTACGTTGCGTGAGAACCTCACCCTGGCGCCGGACGCCTTTCGCAGCCTCCTGGCCCGCATGCAGGCCAGTCGTGCCGTGGGTGGGCTCGTCGCGCGCGCCGCCAACCGCCACCTCGGTAAGGCCGATCGTGAAGCAGCCGGCGTGCTGTCCTCCGCGCAGCGCCACACCCATTTCCTCGACAGCCCCCGCATGACGCAGGTGCTGGCCCGCTCGGACTTCAGCTTCGCCGACCTCAAAACTGGCACGCAAACCGTGTTCCTCGTCCTGCCCCCCGACCGCCTGGCGACTTATGCCCGCTGGCTACGCCTCATGGTTGGCCACGGCCTCCAGGATCTCGCGCGCTCCGCCCCTTCGAGCGCCGGCACAAGTTCATCGTCGACATTTGGTGCATTGGCCGGGCCAGTGCTCTACCTTCTCGACGAATTCGCGGCCTTGGGCCACCTTGCGTCCGTCGAGCGCGCCATGGGCCTGATGGCAGGCTATGGCGTCCAGCTCTGGCCCATCCTCCAGGACGTGCACCAATTGCGCGCCACCTATGGCGCCAGGGCCGGCACCTTCCTGTCGAACGCCGGCGTCCTGCAGGTGTTCGGCGTCAACGACCATGATAGCGCTCGCCTGGTCTCCGACCTACTCGGCCAGGAAACCGTCGTGTTCCAAACCATGAGCCGGGCCCTCGACGCCGAGGCAAGTGGAATCACCTATGGCGAGCAGCATGTCGGCCGGCCGGTGCTCACCCCCGACGAGGTCCGCACCCTGCCCCAGAACAGCGAACTGCTGTTCATCGCCGGACAACGGCCGATCGTCGCCCGCAAGCTCCAGTATTATGCCGATCGCGAATTCGCCGGCTCGTTCGATCCGGCATGAGCAATGATGGAGGAGATGCGTCGCACGCTTGACCACCTGCCGGTTGCCAAACGCCGCGAGCTCGATCGCGTCCTACGCATCCTGTTCGACGAATTCGAGGATGCTGTGAAAGGCAAGCTCTCGCCCGAACTGAAGACCGGGCGCATCCTAAAGGTGATCCTGTTCGGCTCCTATGCGCGTGGCGACTGGGCCGAGGATCGCAAGAGCGGCTACCTTTCCGATTACGACCTGCTCATCGTCGTCAATCATGACCGCCTCACAGACCTTCATGATTTTTGGGAGCGGGCCGACGAGCATCTCGTGCGCGAGCTGACCGTTACCAAACATCTCGAGACCCCCGTCAATTTCATCGTGCACAGCTTGCAAGATGTGAACGACCAGCTCAGCCGGGGTCGCTACTTTTTCGCCGATATCTCCCGCGACGCGATCGCCCTTTACGAGACGCCGGGCTTCCCGCTTTCCGCCGCCAAACCGCTCTCACCGGCAGCCGCCATGGCTGAGGCAAGGCGGTATCGCAACGACTGGCTGCCCAAAGCAGAACGCTTCTTCGAGCTGGCCCGGGAAGCCGTCGCTCGCGGCTACAAGAACGAAGCGGCCTTTCTGCTCCACCAAGCCGCGGAACGGCTTTATCAGTGCGCGCTCCTCGTCTTGACGCTTTACAGCCCGAAGTCTCACAGACTCAACGTCCTGCGCTCGCACGCCGAAAGCCTGGATGCCCGGCTAATCCCGATTTGGCCACGCGACACCCGCTTCGCCAAACGAAGCTTCGAACGCCTCCGACGGGCCTATGTCGAGGCCCGCTATTCACCCGAGTACACCATTACGGCCGAAGAACTGGCTTGGCTCGGAGAACGCATCCGCCTGCTTCACGAAGCCGTTGCTACGATATGTGCCGTACACGTCGATCACACGTCGGACGGCAACTTGGATGGCGTCCCGTGAAAAAAGAGCGCCCATTCTCGTTCACAATGCACACCTGCACGCCCGGGCATGCGCGACATCAACAGGACGACGTACGGCGCGGTGAATCAGGTGCATGGATCGTGTCGGCCCAACATGACCCGCCCAGGACGACGGCGCGCGTCGACCGCGACGGCGGCTGAAAGGAACGAACGAACATGGATGGCGACGCGATAGTCCGCATCACCAAGGTCGAGCACGGCATCGCGCGCCCCGGTTTCGCCGAGCCGTTTCATCGCATGACTTTCGAGATCGTGTCCGGCGACATGGACCCTTTTACAGTCGCGATCTGGGTGCACCAGGCGTTTCCCGATGCCGAGGTCGAACACACAGCACGCCTCTTCCTGGCCGTCTCTCTGCGCGAGGCTGCCGAAGCGGCGAGCGCGAGCGTCGGTGACACTGACGAGGGCCCGGAAACCAATCCGGTGGCCACGCCGCGGAGTCCGACCGGGCCGGGAGGACGGTAACGAAACGGGGTCACGCAACGCTTGTTTCTGATCGCCGCTCACCGACGTGCCGGGCGGACAGAGCCGTCTTCGCAGGCCTTCTTCAAGGCCTGCGGGTTCCGCCCTGCCCTCTTGGCGACTGAAACCGAGAGTTTGCGGAAGACCCAGGACGGCTCCGAAGCGCGAGGCACGCCTGAACCATCGAGGCAACGACATCCTCGGGCTCCAACCCGTCCGCCGCCATCAAAAGCTGCACGATCGGCTCGGGCAGCATCTCCTGAAGACTCGGCTCTCCGTTCTCCGTTCAGCATGAGCCTCCCCTGCCCGGTTCACGATCTGCTCTGTCCTCCTTTGGCTTAACCGCATCATGACCGCCTCACGCCCGCTTCCGTGCGTCGTCGTCGCCAGGTTTGGTCCGCAGCAGCGCCATCAGCACGGGCCCGAGCGAGAACTGTCCGACCCTGGCCCGTTCGGTCAGGCTCCGCAAATAGGCCCCGGCACTGTTGATCGCGGTGCCCCGCTGTAGAATCGCCGCGATCAGGACCGACGCCCCTTCCTCGCCCATCACGCCGCAGGCCTCTTCCCAGGCGCTTGGACTGACTCCGAGCATCTTGCGAACCAGCCCCGCCACGCCGACAAGGTCGTTCCAATTCGAAACGCCCCCCTTGGCGTACATCACGATGTCTGGACAGGCCTTCAGCACCAAGCCCAAGGGAAAAGTCCGTTGTGGCGGTCTCGGTGTTTCCGGATCTGGCACCGCGCTTCGACCGTGACCTTTTCGGAGGTCAAGTTCAGATTCAATAACAGGTTCTGGATTTGAATTCTGATGGTGAGTCTCAGCCTGAGACTCATTGCCCTTCATATTCTCCGTTTTCATCGACTCTGCCAAACACTTATCGATGTCCAGGCGCAACGCCCGAAGCTCGCCGGCAAGGCCTTTCAGCACCGCGTGCTCGGCAGCTCGTGGCGGCATGCCCCCGAGCGCAATGAACCGATCGGTGAGCTCGCGCCAAGGCCCGGGCAAATCCTCGTCAACCGCCGCTGCAACCGTCTTGGCGATGTCGCGACGATGCAGGCTGATCTCCTCGCGCAGCAGATGACGGGCCTTGGCCTCCGCCCTGACCTCGCCGGCAGCCTGCTCGAACTCGGCCGCCCGCGCCACCAACGGCGTCAGGTCGAACCCGTAGGCCTGCTCGACCTGTCCCCCCTCCCCTCGCCTGGCGAAACGCTTGCCGTTCGGGCTGTCTCGCCGGATAACGACGCCACCTTCCACGAGCTGCGCCAAGGCCCGGCGCAGCGTCGCCAGCGCCGGGCCATGCGCCCGCAGCGCGAGCTCCCGGTTGGACGGGAAAACGATCAGGTCCTGACCTGGCGTAAGCGCCGTTTCGGGATGGAACGTCAGTAGCGCGCTCAGCACAGCGAGCGCACGATCCGTAAGGCCAAAGCGGTCCTTGGCTTCCGTCAGATTGCGGAAGACACGCCACTTGTGAGCGGCCGTGTCGTCCGGGCAGGCTTTCGCGACGGCCTGCGCTGCCATCATGGCGAACGAGAGCGGTCGCCGCCCAAAGGGCGTCGTTGCGATATGATCCATGATCTCTCCTCTAGACAAAGAAGAGCCATTTACCGACGCAGGCGTCCTGTCACTTGACCAGTGATTCGGATGGCGCTAGGGTTCAACTGCCAAGATGATATGAGCCGGTTTCGCGGTGTTGGTTTGGGGGCTCATCCCTATTGCCGATGCCGGTCGGGAACCGGCTCTTTCACTTTATCATGTTCGTCCTCTTAGATGCTGCGGTGTCGCTTAGCGATTATCCGGCAAGCCGGATAGTTCAGACATTGGTCTTTCGCCGGCTGGCCCCTCCCTTTTCCCTGTCTCGCGCTCCAGCAGCGTCCCACTCGGCATGAAGCCGGGGCAGTTTTGCTGCTAGAAATTCGGCAAAGGCAGCATCGTTTAGCTGCAGGCTAGCTCCCTTGCGTGTTCGCTCGATCCAAGCGATCTCTTTTCCCCCCGCCGTGACCGCTGTTCCAGCCGGTTTTGACGGCTTCGGTCGTGACACCTGGACGACTTTGAGAACGATCTCAAAACGACCATCTGTATCGGCAGACTGGAAGCCAGGGCTCTTCATTTCCCCGTAGACAGCAGTGAGTGCATTTGCCGGCTCGATTTTGCTTGCAAGATCAATCCATCGATCACGCCCGACCTTCGGCGCCGGCCCAATTGCCTCTATCACGTCGCGGGGGATCTTTACCGCCGCCGAGATCAGCCGAGAGAGCCCCGTCTTATCGGTGCTTAACGCGGCCATGATAATCTCACGTTCAAAACCCGCCTCTTCGAGCCTCGCTGCGTAGGCTGCTCGCTCGATAAAGCTCAGGTCACGGCGTTCATTATTCTCCTGGCCCTGTGCAACGACGAGCTCCGCATCCGTTAAGTGCCGCACAACGGCGCGCACCGGCCGACGCAGCTCACGAGCTGCCTGCACACGCCGGTGCCCATAGGCAATCTGATAGCGCCCCGCTACTTCGGGGTGCGGCCGTATTAGGATTGGCACTTGTTGACCCGACGCGCGGATCGACTCGACGAGGGCGCTGTGGTCCGCTCCGGCATCGGGGATGCGGTCGGCAACCGGCGAAGGGTCAAGAAGCGTCGGCTCAAGGTCGATGACCGTCTGACCGCTCGCGAGTTGTGATCGCATCTGCTCGGCTTCGGAGGCGGCCGTCTTGAGTCCCTCGATGGAGCGGGTGACTGCACCGATTGCACCACGGCTCCCGAGTGCGCCGAAGCGTGGACTTGTCAGCGCCGCTGAGGTCACCTCCGCAGATCCTCCCTCCGAGTTGCCGCCCGGCAACTTTGTTCCGACGAGATTCTCGAGTAGATGCTTACGCGCCACTATGCCCTCCCCCAAGCCTGCGCGATCAGCTCTTCAATCTCACCATTGACATTGTTTAGGGCCTCGAGCGCGCGGTCGTACGTCGTACGAATAAAAGCATCTCGACTAACCTCATAGAGGGTCTGCTTGGTAATCCCTGCGTCGGAAACAGCCGTGCTCTTCAGCATCGGATAATTCAGAACGTGCTCGCCGAACATGGATCGCATAAAGCTGACCATTTGGTTTTGAGGTCCGTCGCCTGGCTCGTAGCGAGTAATGAGATATCGCATCCAGTCGTAACTCATGTTGCCTCCAGCATCGGCAACTACGCCAAGAAGATCGGATGTCATTAGG
>JAABUO010006217.1_pt1 | contig 13799 bp, 12 predicted proteins | sample 5559291 | NCBI WGS metagenome assembly JAABUO01 (sample SAMN10711878, study PRJNA513372) | rock metagenome | isolation source: Antarctica rocks | place: Antarctica: Victoria Land, Finger Mt sud | reverse complement strand
CAAGTGGGGGAGACCCCGGCGCAGCGGCGGGAACGCCGTGCCCGAGGCCAGCGGGCACCGGTCACCGCCGCACCCAAGGTGGTCACGGGCAAGGTGCAGTGGACCAACTACATCGACTCCGGCATCCGCGAAGACGCCCGCAACGCAGTCGCCGCCCTCGCCGCCACCCCCGGCGGACCCGCCAGCCTGGCCGAGCTGGTGGAAAACGCCATCGAACGCGAAGTGGGCCGCCTGGAGAAAAAGTTCAACCACAGCGAGCCGTTTCCCACCCGCAGCCGCGAAATGCGCCCCGGCCGCCGCGTCGGCGACGGCTGACCCCCAGGCCAACAGTGCACACGCACCCGATTGTGTAGCGATCCGCGTTAGGCGCTTTCCCTTACCTGATCCTCGTGGCACAGAGACCGAGCGAGAAAGACCCGGGGCCTTCGGCAGCCCCGGACCCCCGCCGCCTTTGATGAGACGGGGGGATGAGCTGGTGGGGGTTGCGGTGGGTGTGTGGCTGGTGAGTGGGGTGGTCGCATCGACGAACAGGGCTGTTGCCTACCTGGGGCACCCGCCGACGATGAGACCACCCCACCAGCCCCGCAGGTGGTGGGTGAGAAAAGAGCCAAGAAAGCACCTCCTACCGAGTGCACGTATTGCACGCAATGCACTAGGCTAGGAACAGACTACGGAGCACCTACCGAAAGGACCTCGCTATGCCTGACGCACCCGACACCGACATCATCACCGTCCATATGTCTGAAATCTGTGAGTACAGCCGCACCTACACCATCGCCGAGCTGGCCGAGCTGCTCAACGTCGCGGCGACCAGGGACTCCATCGCGGCGGTGCTGGCTAGTGACGCGCAGATCGGTGATGATCTGCTCGATGACGTGCTCCGTGGGTTTGATCAGGTGCCCGCGCGTAAGTGGGGGATCGCATGAGCGTACTGGCATGCCCTGCATCGGTTGCACGCATCACACGCAAAGCACGTGCCGTCGAGACTCTTGTCGAGGGAATGGGGGTGTTCGAGTCGATCCCGGCGCTGCCGTCCTGGTCGCGGTGCTCGCCGGTGAGGTGCACGTTCACCTGCCACGACCGCTGGGCCGGCTGCTGTGCCGCGAGCTGCACCGAGTGCTACCCGCCGATTACGCCCGCGAACTCACCGCCACCGTGCAGGGGCACACCGAGGATCGCCCAACGCAGAATTTATGCACGCATAACACGGACTGCACGTAATACTTTAGTACGGTTCCAGAATCCGAAGGAGAAGGTCATGCCGATCTGCCAGCCATGTCGGATGCCGCACAACGGTGCGGTGTGCGAGGACACCCTCGCGAGCAGGTCGGGGCTCGCCCGGTCTTGTTTCTGTCAGCACAAGGCCTACAGCTCGGCCGAGCCCGGGCAGTCTGCGGTCGCCGAGGAAGTGCCGCCGGGACCGGAATGCGACGTACCGGAGACCCACACGGATACCACGGTTGTCGGGGCGGGCGAGGAGACTGCGGACCAGCGGGGCAGGGCAGCACCATGAGTTCGTCGACCTGTGCGCGGGCAGGGGTGGACAAGGGCAATCGGGGGAGGCGGGGATGAGCACGGAGGACACCGACGAGAACGCGACACATGAGGTCGACGCAGGGGAGCCGATCGAGGTCGGGGACCTGCTCGATGACCCGCGTACCGATGTCGAAGCCCTGTGTCTGTGTGCGTTGCTGTGGTCGGCGACCGACACCGCCAGCGACGTGAGCGACTTGTTGTGCAGCACCGACTTCGACCGGGGTGTTTACGGCGAGCTGTTCGAGGTGATCACCGACCAGGTACGGAGTGGGGCCCCGCACGATCCGGCGAGCATCGCGAGCAGGCTCATCCAGTCCGGGCGTACCGGTGGCCTCCGACAGTGCCCGACTGACTCGGGCACTGTCGGAGGCCACGATCGCCGGTGCTGTCCCGGAAACGGTGGGGCATTACGCGGTGGCCGTACTCTCGGCCGGCTACCGCCGCGGTTTTCACCGCGCGGCCCGGTCCATGGCCGCCGCCGCCGAGCAGCTGCCCCAAGACCTGTTGTTCGACCATCTGCTGAGCATCGGAAAAGCGCAACGCGTCGCCACCGAACGGCTGCACCACGCATCGACCTTGTTGTCGCCTGTCCAGCGTGTCAGTCATTCAGGAAACACTGAACCCACCACCAGCGAGGGGACCACCACGTCATGACGGCTAACGGCCTCAGCGCCGACGAGCTTGCCGAGGCCCTTTCGCGTGGCGCGTCGGGCATGGACACCTGCGAAGCCGCGATTCGGTTGCTTGTGGCGCGTGGGGTGTGGCCGGCGCGCCTGGCGGCCGCACAGTTCGTCGAACTCTCTGATGCGGATGAACCAGAGGAGCCGCGGTACGCGTGGGTGGGGTGGCGTCATGCCGTGGCTGCCCTCGACGGGGGAACGCTGACCGGGGGCAGCGGCAGCGACAACCGGGTGCTCCGCATCCCTGCTAGTCTCTCCGAACTCGGCGTCCCCGTCGACCTTGCCGACGCGGTCACGGGATTGGACCGCCACAACCTTGCCTTGGTGCTGGGCGCCCTGTCGCACGCCAACGGCTCGCACGAGCACAAGGACTACGCCGCCAAGCGGCCCGCGGACGGCAGCCCACCTGTCGTCACCACTGACACCCCCATGCTCGAGGTGGGGCCGGTCTTCGGGTGGCCGCAACGCGGGGAGGGGGCGCAGCTGTGACTAGTACTACTAGGCAGGTGTCGGTGACGGAGCGGGTGCTGGCCGAACTCACCGGGGTGCGAGTGAGGGCGGGGTGTTGCCGGCGGGCGGAGCTGGTGGGGGTGTTGCGGTTTTCCGGGCAGCTGCACCCGATGGGCGGACGGGTGGTGGTGCTGGCCACGGTGGGGAGCTTGGCCACCGCGGTGCGGGTGCAACGCGCCCTGTACGAGGTGTACGGGTGCCGGGCCGATGTCCTCGGCCCCGATTCCCGACCCTTCCAGGTCAACACCGGCGCACCCCCCCGCGGCACGACGGCAGCAGTGGGGCACGGCAGTGGTGGGCACCGGGTGCTGATCACCACCGGCGGTGCGGAGCTGGCGCGGCGGACCGGGTTGACCGACCGTGCGGGCAGGGGATTGCGCGGGGTGCCGCCGCAGCTGGTGGCGGGGCGAGTGTGCGACGTGGCCGCCCTGTGGCGGGGTGCGTTCCTCACCCAGGGTGGGCTGAGCGGTCCCGGGCGCAAAGCTGCACTCACGGTGACCTGCCCCAGTGTGGAGGCGGCGATGGCCCTGGTCGGGGCCGCCCGACGCCTCGGGGTGCCCGCCAGGAGCAAAGAACCCTGCGGGCAGCCCCAGGTGTTTGTCCGCGACCTCGACGCCATCACCACTTTGTTGAGTGCCATGGGGGTGCGGGAGATGCTGACCCGGTGGTACCAACCACCCGCCCGGGCAGGCGTCGCCACGGTGGAGGCGTTCGGGGAGTCGAACCTGCGCCGCGCCCAGGCCGCCGCCGAGCAGTCCTGCGCCGGCGTCCAGGACGCCCTGCGCATCCTCGGGGACCAGGTACCCACGCACCTGGCCGAAGCCGGGGCCCTGCGCCTGGCGCACCCGGAGGCCACGCTGGAGGAGCTGGGGCAGCGCCACGCCGACCCGCCGATGACCAAAGACGCCGTGGCCGGGCGCATACGGCGGCTGCTGCAGCTCGCCGAGCGTCGACCTCCGCCGCGACGCGGCGGCTGGCTTTCAGGGGGATGACGAGCGGATCACCGTGGTGGTGGACTGGCATGATCCATCGGTTGCCCTATGTGTCAGTCGGTGTACATAGCTTCAGCGTTTGCCGGTTCCGGTGTAGGGGAGCAGTGCCATCTCCCGGGCTGACTTGATGGCGACAGCGACTTGGCGCTGTTGTTGGGGCGTGAGCCCGGTGACGCGGTGGCTGCGGATCTTGCCGCGGTCGGACAGGAACGTGCGCAGCAGGCCCACATTCTTGTAATCCACCGTTTCCACCCCGGCGGCCTTCAGCGGGTTGCGCCGCTTCCGACCGGATGACACCTCCTCCCGGCCGTGTCGGTTCTCGCGGTGCGCTCTCTTCGCCATGCTCAGCCTCCTGGGTGAATCCCCGCTTGCTCCCATTTTCACGCACCAGTGTGCGCGACGTGGCGAGACTGATCCTGCTGCACGATCGGCAGGGTTCGGCGAGACCGGCCAAGCCGAGGCGATGTTGGCCCCCCACGCGCATCGACCGGAAGTAGTTGTCGATGGTGTGGTTTCCCTGCACGAACACCACCACATGCGCGATCACCTGCTCGCGTGGCTACAGCCTGCACCGCCCAGGGCCACCGCAAAAGCGACCATCAGCCGAACAAGTCTCCAACCCGAGGCGCAGTGCCGTGACGTCGTGGACCTTGTCGCAGGCGCCGGTGGGCGGCGATGATGGGCGAGGGCGGGGATGAGCACCAAGGGAACCTGTGACGACGCGGTGCAGGAGGTCGACACCGAGGAGCCGATCGAGGTCGGGGACTTGCTATGACCCGCGCACGGATGTGGAAGCCTTGTGTCTGTGTGCGTTGCTGTGGTCTTCGTCCGACAGTGCCAGGCAGGTCAGTGACCTGCTGAGTGCCGCCGACTTCGACTGGTTGTCTACGGCGAGCTGTTCGAGACGATCGCCACCCAGGTCCGGTCCGGGGCCCCGCACGACCCAGCGAGTATCGCCAGCACCCTTACCGCATCCGGGCGGGCCGGTGGTCACCACGGGGCCAGCTCGCCCGGGCACTGTCCGGGGCCACGATCGCCGGGGCAGCCCCGGAATCGGTGGGGCACTACGCCGTGGCTGTGCTCTCCGCCGCCTACCGCCGTGGCTTCCACCAGGCCGCCCAATCCATGACCGTCGCCGCCGAGCAACTCCCCGAAGACCAGCTATTCGAGCACCTGCTGAGCATCGGGTGCGCGCAACGCGCCGCCACGCACGGCTGCACCACACCCTCACCGCGCTGAGCTAGTTGGCACTCACCACAAGCGTTGCCAGCAGATGGAGTTCGTGAGGCGCGGGCTCTCGAGCGTCGGCCACGACCCGTGTACCGCAATGTTTGATCCGCGATCAGAGTGGCGGCAAGGTCTCGGTCCGTTTTCACGGCAGGATGGTGACTTCAGTCAGCATCGCAGGACAGGGGGTTTGGGTGACGTTGCAGTGGCTCGCCGACGCGGTTGCCATTTTCGGTGCCACCTGCAAAGCCAAGTTGAACGGACCTGGTGAGGAAGAAGCCGCGATCCGGGCCCCGCTGGAACGCCTACTTTCTGCCGCTGGCACCCAGCTGGGTTTGGCCGTCGTACCGCATGACGAAGTGCACGACACGGACCGTGGCGTAAGACCTGATTACGCCATCAGCGTCGCTGGGGCGATTACCGGCTACGTCGAAGTGAAGAAACCTGGGGCGAACCTGGACCCGGCCTCGTTCACGGGGCACAACCTGCGGCAATGGGAGCGCCAGCGGGACCTACCGAACCTGATCTACACCAACGGCACCGAGTGGCGGATCTACCAAGACGGCGAGCCCTACCGGGACCCGGTGCATCTGCACGGAGGCCCACTGAAGACCGCAGGACGAAACCTGGCTGCGCCTGCTGAACTCGAGGGACTGCTCATCGCTTTCCTGCGCTGGAAGCCGGCGCCGATCACCAGTGTCGTGGCTCTTGTCCGCGCCATCGCCCCACTGACGCGGCTGCTGCGCGGGGAGGTCGTGGACCAGCTCAGCATCGAGAACCGGGCGATCAAAGCGGGACAATCCCGGGATCAGCAGCCGTTCCTCGGCCTCGCCCAAGACTGGCGACGTCTGCTCTTTCCTACAGCGAACGATGCCACGTTCGCCGACGGCTACGCCCAGACAGTGACGTTCGCGTTGCTGCTGGCCAGAACCGAGGACATCGACCTCAACGATGCCGGCGGACTGCACAACGTCGGATCCAAGCTCGCCGGCCAACACTCACTGATGGCCCGAGCCCTGCAGCTGCTCACCGACTACGTGGCCGCCGACTTCGCGGTCACCCTGAACCTGCTGGTCAGAGTCATCGGCGCGGTCAACTGGCCGCGCATCCGCGCCGGCAAGCGAGACACCTACCTGCACCTTTATGAACGCTTCCTCGAGGATTACGACCCCGACCTGCGGAAACAATCCGGCTCCTACTACACACCCCACGAGGTCGTTGAACAGATGGTGCGCCTCACCGATGAGGTGCTCACGACCCGGCTGCGGAAGAAAGACGGGTTCGCCGACGAGGATGTGGTCACCGTCGACCCCGCGATGGGGACCGGCACCTATCTGCACACCATCATTGAGCACGTCCGCCGCCAGGTCACCGACCGCGACGGGACAGGAGCCGTTTCCGGGGCCATCACCGACCTCGCGCGGCGCCTGTTCGGCTTCGAGCTGCAGATGGGCCCCTTCGCTGTCGCCGAACTTCGCGCCACCGACCTCCTCGCCGACATCGGCGCACCCCTTCCCGAGCGAGGGCTCGGCCTCTACGTCACCGACACCCTGGACGACCCCCACGCCGAACAAACCCAACTCGGCTCCGGACTGGAGCTGATTAGCCGCTCCCGATCCCGGGCCGCACGAGTCAAAGCCAAGTCGAAAGTCACCGTCGTCATCGGCAACCCGCCCTACCGAGAACGCGCCGAAGGCATGGGCGGCTGGGTTGAATCCGGCAACGACAAGTACGGCGACGAGAAGTACGGCGAGCACTACCGCCCGCTCGATGACTTCCGGGCCGAAGGCAACGGGCTCACCGAGTACGTCCTGAAGAACCTCTACATCTACTTCTGGCGGTGGGCCACCTGGAAAGTGTTCACCGCCAACGCTACCCAACCAGAAGGTGACACCGGAGTCGTCTGCTACATCACCACCTCGGGGTACCTCCGCGGACCAGGTTTCAAGGGCATGCGCGAATATCTCCGACGAACCACCTCCGAGGGATGGATCATCGACGTCTCCCCGGAAGGGATGCGCCCGGACGTGCCAACCCGCATCTTCCCCGGCGTGCAGCAACCCCTGGCGATCGCCATCTTCGTGCGGAAACCCGATTGCGACAACGATCTACCCGCGACTATCCGCTACACCGCGGTAACCGGCCACCGAAACGACAAGTACACCGCGCTCGCAGCGCTGACCCTCGACAGTGCTCAGTGGAGACCGGCACGCACCGCCTGGCAAGCCCCCCTGACCCCCGCAGCCGAATCCGACTGGGACGACTACCCAGCACTCAACGACCTATTTCCCTGGGTGCTACCGGGGGTCAAAGCCAATCGTGGGTGGGTGTACGCACCCGACGAGGGCATACTCACGCAGCGCTGGAGGCGCCTGCAAAGCGAAACAGACAGCGCCAAGAAAGCCGAGTTGTTTAAGGACTCTAGGGACTCCGCCCTCGATAGGGCCAAGGAGCCGTTACCAGGAACAGACACCGAGCAACAAACACACACCCCGCTCGACCAGGCACCCCGCACACAGCCGGCGATGGTCAGAGTCGGCTACCGCTCGTTCGACCGCCAGTGGCTGATCGCGGACAGCCGGGTCATCGACCAGCCCCGCCCGCCCCTGTGGGCAGCGCGGATCCCTGGGCAGGTGTTCGTGATTGAACAGCACGCACAAGCGGTTGCGGATGGTCCAGGAGTGGTCTTCACCCCTTTGATACCCGACATGCACTACTTCAACAACCGTGGCGGCAGGGCCTTGCCCCTGCTGCACCCCGGTGGGCGACCGAACCTCGCACCCGGCCTTACCGACGCCCTGGCCGCGATCGCCGGGCGCCCGCTGACCGCCGAAGACGTCGCCGCCTACGTTGCCGGGGTCATCTCACATCCCGGCTACACAGAACGCTTCGCCGACGAACTGACCACCCCAGGGATTAGGGTGCCCATCACCACCTCGGCCAAGCTCATCAACGAAGCCATCGAACTCGGACAGCAGGTCATTTGGCTGCACACCTACGGCGCGAGCCTCGCTAATACTTCCAAGGGAAGGCCCGTGGATGACATCCGCCTGCCCACCACAGACCCAGCACGGGTCACCAACCACGCAGCGATCACCGACATGCCAGACGCCATCACCTACGACCCAGCTACCGGAACCGTGCACGTCGGAACTACCGGCACTTTCGGCCCGATTCCCGACGCCGCCTGGTCCTACACCGTCGGCGGGCGAAACGTCATACGGTCCTGGTTCAACTACCGCAAGAAGATCCCCGGCGGCCGGAAGTCAAGCCCACTCGACACCATTCACCCGGACGCGTGGCCAGGCGACTGGAACAGCGAGTTGATCGACCTCCTGACGATGCTGACCCGGCTGGTCACCATCCACAACCAGCAAAGGCCGGTGCTCGACGCCATCCTCGACGGGACTGTCGCATCATCAACCGACCTCACCGCACTCGGAGTCACCTGGCCCGGCGGGAACACCGACAAACTCAGGAAACCGAACTACGAGTCCAGGGCGCCCGAACCGTCACTAAGCGGCCAGCTCGGGTTCGATTTCCTGTAGCAGTAATTGATCCGGGGCAATACTCCGCGGTGGCTGTGCCACCGACATAGGAGCGCACCCCTCGCAGGCTCAGTGCTCGCTGCTGGGCGAGGAAGGCCCGCAGGTCAATACACACCCAGCCGCGGGCCGTGTCATCGCGGTCTGCCCCCACGTCGGCATCAGCAGTTCCCTGACGATGGCTGCCGACGCTCTTTTGACGTGCGGTCGATCCGCAGCGCCCCGCCGCCCAGCGATCGCACCGCCTGGATGCCGAGCAGCGCTCGGACCCGCGCCTCGACCGGCGCGGGTACATCGACGGCAGTGACCAGTTCGTATCTGCCGAGCAGTTGGCTGACTGAACCCGGTGCCGCGCGCGATCGGCCGAGCTCTCCGGAGGGCGGAGGCCTGCCTCCGGGCGGCCCGCTGCGGGGCGGTTCAGGGCACAGCGATGTGGATCGAAGCCTGCTCTCCGCCGGAGATGGTGGCTGCGAAGCGGTGCTCGGCGACCGGTGAGCCGCCAGTGATCGCGGTCATCGCGGTGTTGTAGAAGCTGCGGAGCAGGAAGCCGACAAACGCACCGGGGGTCAGCGGCGCCGTGGTGGCAATCCGGCAATTCTTGTACTGACCCAGCGTCAAGTGCGCGCGTGGATGGGCCAGCTCGGTGGCCACCCCCGGCCGGTCGTCGAAGTCAAAGCGGATGGGCACCGTAACGGCCCGGGGGTCCACGACCTCGGTGTACATCAGGTCCTCTAGGTACAGTTCCGGCGCAGCCTGAAACTCGGTGAGGTCGGGGGAGGGCAGGAACGCCAGCCGGCTGCGGACCGGCAGTGCGCCGGCGAACTCGTAGGACATCTGGATCAGCGCGCCGTCGAGCATCTTGATGTTGTATGCGCGGGCGGCAAGCTGTTCGGCGTAGAGGTCCTGATAGGGCTTTCCGCGCAGCACCGAGGAACGCGCCAGGCCGGCGCTGTGGTACTGCACTTCGAGGCGACCGTCGCGCAGTTCGCGGCGCACCGGGTAGTTCTGGTCGTCGGCTAAGCCCTTGGTGACTAGAAAGTTGACGACCGCGGTGATGTCGTGGGTGATGCTGGAGACGGTGGGGGACGGGGCGCTCATGCGTCCCCGCGCAGCAGCCGGCTCAGCTGCTCGGTGAGTTCGGGATCGAGGTCTTCCCGGTAAAGCTCGCCAGACCGCAGCGACTCCAGCAGCGACTGGGCGGTGGACTTACCCCGATCGACCTGGACCTCCTCAGTAGCCGTGGCGTCGCGGTGGACGATCTGCAGCGTCTCTCGCTCCGCCTCTGTCGGGTACCGGAAGTCCAGGGTGAATCCTGCGTCTCGGATCCGCTCGAACTCGGCCTGCAGCTGCGCCATCTGCTCGCCCACGCCCACCACCCGCACCCATGCCTTGCTTCGGGTGATTGCGGTGAACAGCCGGTTGCGTAGCCGGGCCAGGTTTACGGAGCTGGACTGAGCATCCTCGGCGTTGACGATGTAAACCATGCCGGCCTCGTTGCCCTTGGCCCGATAGATGCCGGTGAAGGTCACCGAATCTCGCTCCGGGGTAAAAAACAGGTCGGCGACGGTGTCCACGCCGGCCAAGTGGTTGGGGATACCGCGGTCGAGCAGCATCCGGCGCAGCGGGCCGAGCCGGTTACGGGTGCTCAGCGGATCGGTATTGATCACCACAATGTCGTCGGGGCGCAGTTCCTCGATGCCCAGGTTGCGTTCGATCTCCGCCGCGACCCAGGTGTTTTGCTCTTCCCGGGTGGCGAAGGTCTCGAACTGCACCAGGTCGTCGATCGGGGAGTGTTGCTCGAGGAACCGCGGGCTCGACGCCTCGGTCCGCTCCAGGACGACGCCCTCGCCGGGAAGCAGCTGCTGCCCCTTGCGCACGCGGTAGCCGATGTCGTTCCACAGCTGCGGCCGGTCGAACATCTGCACCAGTCCGGTGCTCTGCCCGGGTGGTGCCGGCCGGTAGATGCCGAAGCCGAGGCCGTGGGCGGTCACCAGGGTGGGGCGGGAGTTGCGGTAGCACTTGTCCAGCACGATGTCGCGGCGCGCGCCGTCGTCGTAGGCCGTCTCGAAGGAAACGCGGGGCTGACCGTCGGCATCGGCCCCGAAGATAATCTCCGGGGATGGAACGCCCTCCCCGTTTAGGTTCTGCAACTCGTCGTAGGCGTAGACCAGGCGCCGGTGCTCGTCGAGCATCGAGTAGCACATGCGCAGGAACGCTGGCGATAGGTCCTGGGCCTCATCGATGAGGATCGCGTCGTAGAGCGGCCGCCCAGTGGTCGCCATGGCTATGGCCGCGGCGCAGGCACCCTCGAATGCCTTGGTTCGGCCAAATTCGGCGGCCGCCGTGCGGAAGTCGCGATAGGTGGCGCCGTAGGCGGCGCAGAACTCATAGAACAGCCCGTCACGGGGCCCGCCGCCGGGTGCGCCCCACGACTGGACGATCCGGACGTTGGCCCAGTTGGGCTCTTCGCCGCTGGCTTCCAGTGAAAAGCTGTTGATGAACCGCTGGAACTGGTCCTTAAGTGCCCGGGTGTTGAACGTGACAGCGATCCGCCAGTCAGGGTGCTGGGCGTGCAGGTAGGCGGCCTTAAGCGCGAGCACGATGGTCTTGCCCGAGCCGGCCAGCCCACGGATGCGCTGCACACCATCGACGGTCTCGATGACAGCCTTGCTCTGCAGCTGGTCCAGCGTGGCGATCTGGTCCTCTAGCCGCTTGAGTCGGGCACCGCGGGAGTCCTTCTCGACGATGACTCGGGGAGTGCGGGACCGGCGGATCGTCGAGATGTTCTGGATCGCCGACAGGGTCCGCTCGTAGAGTTCTCCGGACGCGTTGGACCAGGTGGCAGCCGCCAGCGGTTTGACGAGGGTAGCGGCGTTAGCGGTCGGGTAGTCCTTGTCGGTACCCAGGGTCGCCGCGCCGAGCGCAGGAGCGAAGGTGATGGGCGAGATCGGGACCTGCAGGGTTCGGCGGTCGACTAGCTCTCGGTGGCCCAGTAGCCGTTGCTGCAGGCGGGTGGCGGCGTCGTCCTGACGGGCGGTGTAGTCGCCGAGGTCTTTGCCCTCGACCAGGTCGAAGGCGACGACCCCGTGGTCGGGGGAGACCAGGACCGCGTCGATGGGATGCTTGCCGTCCGCCGCGCCGATGATTGGGTAGCCCAGGAATAGCTGGCCGCGCAGCCCGCTGACCTTCCTGACTGCGGCGATCAGCGCCTGGCTGGCCACCGGCTTGTCGTTGGTACCCCGGGTGATGGTCAGCGCCTCAGTCACGGTGGTGCGTTCTCCTCCTGGTTGAGTTCCGGTCGGTCAGCCTTTTGATGTTGACCGTCGGGTGCGGAGCGCTCGTGTCGGGCAGGGCAACGGTCGGCGATCCTGGCCAACGAGGACGGTCCCGCCGCCGCGGACCGTCCTCGCCGCCGGATCTCATCGCCCAGCGTCCTGCTGGTGGTCAGCGTATGGGGTGTCCGGCCACCGGACGCCACTGCGGTCGGTGGCGCAGATCGGCCCATCGGCCTCCCACTGCCGGGAGGGCCACACGTCGGCGTACCCGTAGCGGACAGGGCGGCCCGCCGTCTCGCTGAGAACGTGCAGAGGACAACGAACATCGGTGCACGACCTCGGACATTGACGACCGCTGCAATTGTGGGGTGGTCAAGCGAAGGGGCATCGTCCACCGCCAAGTCTGACTGGTACGCATACTCGGGCTCCAATCCCGAGCGCGCTTGCTTAGGGCAATCACGCTCGACCCGATCTCGCATTCGATGGTTGGTGTTACTGCTCGACGCTGGGTGCCGCGGAGGTGTTCCCTGTAGTAACGCATGCAGTGTCCGCGTTTCCGTCGCGCACACGTCCGTTCGCGGTTGCGTGCCGAGCTGTGTCCGTACGGGGGACCGCATCCATGGGCTGCAACATGTTGGTCGGCGTCACGCTGCAGCAGTTGCGGGCGGCTGAGCGGGTGCTGGCGGTCGCTGGCGGTCCAGCCAAGTATCTGGCCATCCGCGCGGCACTGCTCGGGGGTTGGATCAACGCGCTCGTCACCGACCGGGCCACCGCGGAGTACCTCGCCTCCAAGTGAGCTTTTGCCGGGCACGATGTCCGGGCACCCGCTCGCCGCCGGTGCCCGGTGGGCGGGGTTTGGTCATATGGCGTAGGTGTGGCGCGCACCGGTGGCTGGGAAGCAGCGTCTGGCGACCGTCGACAACTTACGGCAGGCTCATGGAGTGTCCATCATCGAGCAGTACTGGTCAGGCGTTCTTCGCCGGCTCCAGGCAGAAGTTGACACATTCAACCGCCTGATTGCGCATGCGGGGACCAAAGGGACCGAAAACGAGGTGTCCCTAACGCGCGTGCTTGAACGCCTCGTTCCTGGGCGTTACGGGATCGGGTCAGGGCTGTTAATCGACCGCCATGGTAACGCATCCAAACAAATGGATATTGTGGTTTACGATAGAGCCAACGAACCCGCTCTGATGGCTCAGACCAACCAGGTGCTGTTCCCCATCGAAAATGTGCGTTTCTGCATCGAGGTCAAGACCAGTCTCGACAAACGTGAAATTGAGGATGCGGAGGAGAAGCGCGCGAGCATCAGGGCGCTTTCGCCAATACGGGAATGCTATCCGCCCCTGGCGCTGGTCGCCTACTACTCGACGCAGATGGTGCAAACTGTGGCCAGGCACTTATGCAACGGAGTGCGTGAGGGGTCGACAGGACGCCTGGATCTAGTTCTAGCTTTAGATCAGGCGTTGATCGCGGGCCGAGCCGAGTTATTTCCGAACGTGGTTGAGGGTCATAACTCATCGGACTACCTGGTTGGAATCGCTCCCGTGCAGCTAGTGACAAATAGAGTAAGACAGCTCGGGAGTTACAAAATACCGGCGGCCGATCAGTCCTCAGGACAGGTGTTGGTCGGAGGTAACTCGTATAGCGTCTGCAGCACGCCGAAAGGGGACGTGCTCGCGGAGTCTTCCAGGGCGCTGCTGTTATTTTGTGAGGCCATGCTCGCCCATCTTGCTTGGCAGGAGGGCGGGATTTCCGTGCTTAGTGAGTATCTGACACCGGCCGGACGTGACCTTCTTCGCCTAGAGGAGTGAGGCGAGCCCCAGCCCACGCAGGCATCCCCTTGCGTCAATGGTTGACCAGCCAGCTCGCTCGCATAATTGAGTCATCGTCGGGGCGAGAGGGTGCTCGCCGTAGTCCTCGGTGGCGATCGTAAACGGCTTCCCTTCGTCGTCATATTCGCACGCCAGGCGACCCACTCCAGCTGCGCCGGGTTCATGATCGCCGCCTAGCGAGCCAAAACCTTCGTCGAAGCCA
>JAABUO010006212.1_pt1 | contig 13806 bp, 16 predicted proteins | sample 5559291 | NCBI WGS metagenome assembly JAABUO01 (sample SAMN10711878, study PRJNA513372) | rock metagenome | isolation source: Antarctica rocks | place: Antarctica: Victoria Land, Finger Mt sud | reverse complement strand
TATACGTGAATTGAGCTTTGAATATTCGACTTGATACGTAGGGCTGCATTGTATGCAATCCCGCGCTAATGATGACGCTAAGACCATGGTAATGAAAGTTACTTTACCTATGGCTCCTTGGCTTAAAGCTGACATGTGAGTCAACGAGCGGAGTGGAATCTTTTTTGTTCATGCAAGACTTGGAATTTCAGACTTATCATATGAGACAATATGGCGCGATCGGATGAGGCCGAGTGGTGGTTCAATGCTGTATACAGCGCAGTGCAAGAGATACCACATGGAAAAGTCACAAGTTATGGGCATATTGCTCGCCTTTTGGGTAGACGTAAGTGAATATGATTGATTACATCCAAATCTCTTTTTCTCAACGTTTTACCTAACTGAAAGAACGAATATATGGACTCACTGGTTTCATGGGTTGACGTAGCGGAATGCCCTCGGTCAGTGACTCTGGAATGATCCTATCGAAATACCTAGAATCAATGTTTGTGATATTCATAACTGCAGCCAGGTCGGGATCTGCTTGAAGCATTTACCAGCAGCCAGTACTGGTCAGCACTTCCACGATGACAACGTCCCCTGGCAGCGAGTCATCAATTCGAAGGGAATCATATCCGTGAGGTATGTCATTCTCATGTCTCTCAACCTCAGTGCTATACCTAAGCACCGCAGCAGAGGTCGAGGCGGTGCTGCGAGACAAGCTACAGTCTTGTGTGGAGAGGGTGTCTCGGTTGGCACCGGCCATCTAGGCGAATTGACTGTTGACTTTGGGACGTTTGGATGGTTCCCTGTCAGTCTTCCTAGCGAAGCGGCGGAGGCCAGTGAGTCAGGATCAGACCGAAGCTTGAACGACCGAGTATCTATTTGAGTTCTGAAAACACCCGCGGCGTCGCGAGTGCCATGAGTGGGCCTTCATGGCTTCCGGATCCAGAAGTGCTTCGAAGAGGATTAGTCTTCAATTTATCAGTGTTCGTCATTCCATTTAGTCTGTTCGCAGTTACCGATCAAACAAGGAATTTGCATTCAGCACCAAAGGAGTTTGGTCTGAGGAAACAATGGGCCGGTAGGTCGATTGGTTGAAGTTTACTTCTTGTACGGTATAGCACAGTAATTGAATCCAGATCCAGTAGATGGTTGAAGATCTAGAATATTCAAAGCTGGTGAATGCAATTTAGATAATGATTATGGATTGGTACAACTTACTGTTGATGTTGTTGTGCTTGGGAGACTTCACGTCTCATCCATGACGCTTCTCTCGGCTGTGCTCTGTTTTACTGCTGTGACTCTGGGATGATTCACTCATAGCCATGCACGAGTACTTCAGACAAAGCAGTCTCAAGTGACGATGGTTGATCCATGCACGCGCCCAGAAAACCGAAAATGGAGCTCATGTGGCTGACCTGTTCTTATCGCCCCCTCTTGCGTATCAGTCACACACGCCAACATCCGCCGGCTATGATGAAACTGTGAAGCTTCCCCCAGTTTCCAAGCTTTACGGAGTACTCGTATTGAATCATCGCTACCTTAGACCTCCTCACCTGGTCAAGTTCCGACTTTACATTAGGTCCCCCAGTCATCCGCTCTTACTCACCTTGCCCTTTCCTCCTTCACTACTTCCTATCACCTACTGCTACCTTGTTGCTCCCTTTGTTTTAGATGACTCACCTTATCTTACCAACAAAGAGTCGCTGTCCATCATTTGTCCTTACTTAAATACACTGCCTGTTGCACCATACCACGTGTCGGACCAGTCTCACGTTACTTCATCCGGTGTCTAATCTCAGTAGACGTATTCACCTTGCTCTGCCTCACTTACTCTCCTTCCTCCTTTGCTGCTCGTTCTCACTTGCTACTCTTCCTTACTATCTATCCTAGAGCAGTCAATCCCAACACTTTCAGCTACTTATCCTTCTAACCCTGTATACCTATCATCTTCCGCCAGAGAACCCCCCACAATTAGGTACCATGTCTGCCAGTGGTCTCAACGATGTAGCCGTGGGGGGCAAGCTCGACCAGGACCACAAACGCGAGCGGGACCAGAAATACAAGTGGGCACTGGGAGAAGCCGCCCCAACGGTTAGCCGGCCAAACAAGCGTCCTTTGAAGCTTGCAGGATCAAGGTGCGTAGTGTCACAGCGATGATCTACATTGTCTAATGAAATGGCGTGTAGCACGACCAGAGTCTTCAAGAGAGACCTCGATTTCCAAGCACACAAAATCGCCAAGATCACCTGCAAGCAGAACACGCCCTTCGACAATGACACATCGAATTCGGACTCCTCGGCTGAAGAAGACGTTAAAGAAGCCTCTGCTGCCCCCGAGCCCGACGCAGGCATCACCTACTCCTTTGACGCAGTTCATGGCCCTGGAAAGGGTAGCCAAATCCTCAGCATGGCTCTCGCAAAGGCTGTGGAGAAGTACGAAGTTCGGGCTACGGAGAAGTTGATCAAGGAGGAATACGAGGTTGTTGCTAAGGAGAAGGAAGAATTTCACGACGGCTACGCCGCTGACGAAGACGACTTCGAACTCGTCTGAAACATCGGGGCTTTGGTACTGTTAGACTTCATGGAACAGCCTCTGGCCACAGCTTTTCTGTATTACTCTCCAACTTTATGCTCGCGGATTACGATTGTTTCAACGAGCATGGATATCAGTTCTAGGCTAGGCGCTACATCGGTGGGCCAGCAATGGATGGGGTTTGTTTCGGCGGACTCCTGATGTACTTATGTGTTACTTGTTCAGGGGCTTCGAAAGGTCATGATGAGTCTGCATGAATTCTTCATTTTGCGCTCTTTTTCGACAGCGGAGGGTCGTATAACCCGAAGCTTTGCATTAATCAGCCAAGTCCCCTCAGTCTCTGAATCGTTTCGTCTTCATAGTGACTGAATGACATTCGTTTTCATACATACATCTGGTGTAAGCCTTACAAGGATATATGATCTTGGGCCTCTAGAATCCTGAATGGAAGAAGGAGAGGTGACCATGCAGTATCTTTGAAACGGTCCTCTAAGACATCAATAAGACATGGACAGAGGATATCATACTAAACTTCAGTCTATTCAGGATCTTCGAAACAGAAACCACCTACACTTTCTAGAAGCTTTCGGTATGCAGTAGCGACAAGAGGAGAGTATCATAGGTTATTATAATACATGAGACATCCCTTTTACGGTAATCGTGTTTCGGTAAAACATAGATCAAGGAATCCTGAAAACCCTCATGTTACCCGGCGTTGATTTGTTTACCACCGAAGTTCTAGTGTTTTGACTAAACTTTTGTGAAAGGAAGACAATGGACGTAAGATCGCACGAAAGCCCCATGGACTTTCAGTGGCAACAAGGCCACGGTCCAGCAGGTTCAGACTCACCCTTCATGAAAGCTATGGCTAGCAATGCTCAACGGCAAGACAACTTTGGCGGGCAGAAACGTCAGTTATCATACCTCTTCCGATGAAGAAGCTCTGAATAACTTACAGCATTCATAGGCTCATACGACAGCTTTGACTCACCGAAAAAGATGTCATATCATTCTCTACGGGATCTTGGCTCAGAAAACTTACCATTCCCTTCGACGCCCTCAATGAAGTCTCCAATCCAGTTCCGCAACCCTTCCTTCACAACCCCTCAGAGACGCATAATCGACACCGACTTCTCCTCGGGTCCTGAACATCAATCTTCTCCCGCAAATGGTGACACTGAAGACACGCCTGAGCCCCCCCCATCACAGGATCTATCTAAATTGGACGGTGCAATGGTCAGATTCGAAGGTTCTAATTCTCATTCTCCAGGAAGGAAATACGCGTCTTCAGGCATCTTCGGCAAATATGTAACCTCAGGTCGTGGAGAGATAGCCCGAAAACCTTGCGCAGACGCCGCCATCCGCAAAGTTCACAAAAAGCGTCGCCGGGATGCTGACAGAGACGTCCGCCTCGCCCATCGCCGCGGCGGTCACGGTTATGACTCCGAAGAGCTTGAGGATCGCTTCATATCCCGACCACGAAGAAGCACCGACGGAAGTCCAACTGACCAGAGTCCCCCGCGCTACGAAATGGGTCTCATCCCCTCCATCTTCCACTTCATCGAGAGCCACCCTCGCCTCCCGCACATCCTCTGCCACTACGCCCAAGTCCTCCTCAACTTCTTCCTTGTCACCTTTTGCATGTATATTATCTACTCATTCTGGTCAACGATAAAGTCCGACGTAGACGAAAAAGCACGCGAAGCCGCGCACGAGATCATGGCAGAGATGGCTGGGTGTACGCGCGAGTACAAGGATAACAAGTGCGATAGTGCTACCCGAGTGCCGGCGATGGAGGCTGTATGCAACAATTGGGAGAAATGCATGAAGCAGGATCCTAGTTTGGTTGGGAGGGCGAGTGTGAGCGCGTACACATTCGCGGGGGTCCTGAACAGCTTTTTCGAGCCGTTGCATTGGAAAACGGTGGTAAGTTCCCCCTATCCCCGAATCTACCAAAAACCCATAAATCCCTAACCCCCCAACCAACAGATCCTCTCCCTCTCTCTCCTTTTCGGCACAGGTATCATTTCCAACCTCGCCCTTTCCTTCCTCAGCCGCAAAACCGACCACCAAGTCCCTCCTCCGCCTCCCAGTTACTTCCCTCCACCGACACCGCAGCAGCAAATGGGCTACGGGGGCGGCGGAGGAGGCGAGCAGTACTATCCCCAGTATCCCAGTCAAACCTCCTATGGTGGGAGGTTGGGCATGGAGTTTAGGGGCAACGGGACAAGGTCGGAGAGCCCGAGTAAGAGAATCGGGTATGAGTATAGGAGTGAGAGTCCGAGTAAGAGACTGCAGTATCGGTGATGAACCGCCTTCTTGTCGGTGAGGCTTAATTGGGTATGTGAAATGAAGGCAAAGGAGTTATTTTTAGGGAGGCATGTTGGAACTCAAAGATACTCTTTTCCTTTCTGGCACAGATGGTTGTTTTTTCGTATGTACAGTGGTTTCTTTTCTAGCTAGTCTATTTGCAGAACAGAAATGGACACATGATCGTACAAATACAAGAAATTATCCAACAACTATGATATGTCGTGAGATGGAGCAATGGGCTCCAAAACCTCGACAAGATAGAGAGAGTAAGCCTCCCCAGCCTTCCATATTTCCATATCTTTATACGCATTACAAATGACCAAATCACAAGACAGTGAGCCCCCCGGGCTCCAGATATCCATTTTCCCAAACGCCACATAATCACGAGAAAAGTACAATATGTTTTTGAGACATCCTCCACCTTTCCAATCTATCACGTGTCTATCTCGCCCTTAGGGGCTCTTCCACCCCACCGCCCCTCTACTTCCCATTTACCCCCAAGGGGCCAGCGACCACGTCCTCCGCCTCGTCCATATGGACGGATGTCAAAATGGAGAACTGGCCGCCAGCCCCCGCCCAATTAAGGACCTTGTCACGAACGGCGGTGTTCTGGATCATCGTTGGGGTCGTCACATCGTCGTCGGTGCCCAGGCCAGTCTGGTAGTTGGCACTGAAGCCCCAGCTCCATGCCTTACCATCTCGATCGATGACGATGGTGTGGTCGGTCCCCACGGCGGCGATTCTGGCGCCAACAACGTTTGGAACGTCAGTTGGTTCAACTAGGATGCGTGGGACATTTTTGGCGTCTTTAATGACGTCGCTATCTGAAAGGGTGGAAGAGTCGATGCCGGTCTGGGAGCCGTCAAGACGGCCCCAGATGAGACAGCGGCCTGAGGATGTGACAGCGACGGAGTGGTGGGCGCCGCCAGTGATGTGGGCGATAGTGTCGTTGTTTGGGAGGTTCAGGGCTGATACGACGCTGGCGATAGCAACCACGGCACCATCGTCTCCTGCGCCCTCAAATACTGCTGTTTCTCCAAAGGAATTGAGACCCCAAGCATAGACTTTTTCATCCTTACCCACAGCGAACGAGTGGTCCTGGCCGCAGCCAACGGTGCGGATCTTCTTACGCAAGCGGAGGAGGCATGGAACTAAAGCGTCGGTTCGGGTACGAAGAACGACACGGTAGCCAAGCTGGTTCTGCTCGCCAGATCCCCAGATATAAACATCGCCTTTAGAGTCCAGAGCAAGAGCATGGTTGGCGCCGCAGGCGATATCAACGACTTTAGTTAACGTAGGGATAAGAACTGGAGCGGACTGGACACGAGTTGTCTTGGAGAATCCTACGATACCGTCGTTGCCCTAGTACTTTGTAAGTATTGGATTTGCGAAGAGAGAGTATGCCACTTACGCGAAACGTTCCCCAACCATACACATGTCCATCGTCGGTAAGTGCGAGAGAGAGGCTGTCACCAGCAGCAACCTTCACAAATATGGTGCCAGCTGGGAAGGAATCACTTGGGATTGCGGTCGGCGTGCTCTCTTTAGGATTCAAGCCGCTGTCATCTGCATCCTCAGAGTCGGAATCAGATTTGTTGTCCGCCAGGTCTCTCATACCACCGTCCCAAGCAGTGTCTCTACCCAATGCGCCATGATCATTAACTCCCCAAGTAAGAATGTTATTGTCCTTTGTCAGAGCCAAAACATGCATACCACCAGTAGCGATCTGAACAACACCAACATCGTGAGCCGAAAGTAACGGGTTGAGGCGTGGACGCTTGACATCGATAGCATTCTTTGCAGTGCCGAGACCAAGTTCTCCTGAAGAGCCTTCTCCGAAAACATAAACATCTAACTTGTGCGTAGGGGCTTCGTTGATAACAACTTTCGCCTTGACCTTCTTGATTGGACGAGCGGTCTTCTTCACCTCTTGCTCTTTGTCTTCCTCTTGGTCTTCCTCTTCCTCTTCCTCCTCATCATCTTCCTTCTTACGCTTCTTGGAGGTAGTAGTAAGCGATTTAGCAGGCGCAGCTGCTTTCTTTGCAATTGAAGCTGTAGCCTTAGCTGGAGCCTTCTTTGTATCTGTATCTGTTGCTGTGGATTTGGTAGGAGCCTTCTTCGAGGCAGTCGTGGTGATTTTCGAGGTAGAGCTGGGTGTTTTCGGGGCAGCGGCGGCGGCGGCGGTGGCTTTAGGGCCAGCTTTCTTAGCTGGAGAAGTTGAGGGTTTCTTTGCGACGGGATTCCTCTTAGCTGTGGCCAGTACGGCGGAGCGCGCAGTTACTTTTTTTGAGGTGTTGGGTGTAGCGGTCGTCTTCGCTTTTTTAGCAGCTGGTTCGAAGGTGCTTGTAGCAGCTTTACGCTTGGGCGCAGCACGAGTACCGGTTGGAGCCATGACTGATGATGTTTTTGTGTATTGAATTTGTAAGAGCTTGTAACTTGAGGGCAAAGCTGGTGGATGACCTCGAGAGCTGTGTTCGAGTGGTGTTCGAGAGTTTGAGGACGATTTGCAAATTAAAGTGTTTGTTTACAAGGTGACCTTGAAAACCGTTATCCGACATTCCGTGAAATTAAAGAGCAGTTCGCGTATTCCCTGTTGAAGTAGTACGAGTTTGGTAGTACTCTAGCGTCGGGAGCTAAACTTACCGATGCGCTGATCTCGTTAGAAGAGATGTGAGAAGAAAGGTGTTGATAGTGATGTCAACCCAACTGCTTCCTGTGCAGTGGATTGGCAAAAGGTCGAAAATGTCGATGTGAGAGTGTGATATTGATGATGGTGTATGAGAGCCTGAGGTCGAACAGCTTGAATTTAGGAGTGTTTCAAGAGTTGTAGAGGTTTTTGGATTGGGAAGGGAAAGAAACGAGGTAAAGGTTCGGTACCTTATCAACACAATTCCTTCCAGTACAGTGTGTAGATACAGAGGTGATTGGATGTCTGTGCAAGTTCGAGCAGTGAAGGTATGATGTATGGGTCTGGTCAAGGTATTCGAAGTGGTTGAACAGTGAGGGTGTATGGTTGATGAAGAAGAAGAAATTTACTAGACGAGAGCTTGAGGATCGAGTCTTCGAGCTAGACCAGGCTTCTCAATTCTATCTCTGAAGTGAAACGGTGGCAACGACCACATGAATAGGTAAATAATGAATGCTTAATAGCACATACTCATGAACAACAGCAATAACGTTCCACGTAGCCCCTGAACTAGATGTTCTTATTGACATGGATTTTTATATTGTACTTTGCTATTGTTATACTCCATCAGCGTTAATTAGTGATACGGTTTTGGTGAATACCATCAACAGGTACGAGCGATATGTACATTAGATGGCATGGTGCAACTGGCCTGCTGATGGGGAAAGAATGATGACAGTCTTTCTACTGATTCGATGAACCCCCAAATCTGGCATTCTAGGAATTATGGGACCCACTGATCAAAGTACTGAATAATGATCTCAAGCATGTAATCTAGAGTACTGCAAAACTTTGATTTGCATTCGAAAGTATAAGTCGGTAGAATTTACGACACTTATTCTTAGCCATGTATGGGGTTTCGCAACCGACCCTCGTGAGTCTGATAATCAATGGCGTTCCATTCGACCGGCTAACACTATAGATCGCAACAACCCTCTCAGATCGTCTGCCTTATAGACAACATCCTGGTCTATGGAATAAACCTCCACGAAAACACTCTACATAGAATATCAATAAGTAAAATTTTCTTGAATTATGAAGAGTGCGACTAAACTACCCGGATTCAATGACCTTCCATTAAGGAAAGGGGATCCCCCTCATTCGGCATGGGGATTATACGGAAAGGATGATCAACTAGGCACACTGAACAGATTGACAGATGATGTAGTTTTAAGAGCTGCCAAGGAAGAGATTCGACATGGCACAAGGTCGGTCATTTTTTATGAATTTATTTTCGTGTTTGAAATTTCACATTTGAGCTGTAGGCGTTAGAGACGTTACTGTAGATTACGTTATTGGGAAGCTTGCTTTTCATTCCAGAGCCTGCTGTCTCCTAGATATTCAATGAGCGCGGAACTGAAGGACTTAGAATATCTCTGAATTGGCCTCTTGATGCCCAAAGCAAGCCTTGCTTTGGAAGACAGGCCTTCCATAAGAACATCATCCATAAGGGCCCGAGGGTTGTTAATGACGATATCTGGACTTTCAATTCACAGAGCAGCAGTCAATGTAAAATATGAAGAACTTAGTTCTAATGAGATCTTGCTAAGTCTAACGTTTAGGGGACGGTCTTCGCCATTTTGCCTATCAGAAAGAACAGAAATTTTACAACGGTGTCACTCTCGATGGTATTCATAATAAGAAAAATACGAATGTTAACGGAATCCAAGGTATGAGTCAGTTGATGAGCACTTTCTCTTTCGTTAGTATTAACGAGGGAGTGCAGCCTGGGCTGAAAAAGGCATCGTTGGCAGAGGTGTTCTATTAGATTTCCATTCTTGGCGTTTGGCCAATAACGTAGCCTATGAACCCTTCAAGACAGGTTCAATATCATTGGAGCAACTTAAGGCAGTTGCCAAGGCGCAAGAAACAGAAGTAAGATTTGGGGATATTTTGCTCATCCGGTCTGGTATGTTCTTTCATGAGCCACATATTTGAATAAGGAGCGTGAGACCTAAGCCATGAGAAGGATACATGGCGGCTTTCAATGACACGCCAAAAGAAAACGTGGAAGAGTTAGCCGCAGTCGTCCCACCTCCTCTTTCAGGCGTAGAGCAGAGCGAAGATATCCTAGAATGGTTCTGGAACAACTTCTCTGCAGTAGCAGGAGATCAGCCTAGCTTCGAATGTTGGCGTTAGTCTATCTTCTCCATAGATTGAGGTTAACTAAAATTCCAGAAAGCCACCCAAAAGGACTGGTTGCTTCACGAAGTCCTGCTTTCGGGGTGGGGGGAAAGTACCATATTTCCACCGTAAAAAGTTGTTAATTAATTTGTACAACAGTGCCCAATAGGCGAGCTGTTCGACCTAGAGAAGCTTGCCGAGCATTGCCGGGAAGCAAATCGCTGGTCTTTCTTCGTATCGAGTGAGGTTTGCAATGTGCCTGGTGGTGTCGCTAGGTACATATCTTGTTGATTCAGCTCTCTCTGCAAAACGTGCTGACGCAATAGTCCGCCGAATATCCTTGCCATTTTCTAAGCTGCGCTGGATATTCAGTGCGGGAACGGAAGGGAGAAAAGCCAGCGAATCCGCGCTCGGCTGGGATGCTGAAGCTTGATTCACCTCCTATGCTTATAGGAAGCTCGCCACTAGATTGGTGGAGGAATCTCCACGTGCTTCGTGTGCGTTGATGCCTTCTTCAAGTACGATAAGTGTGCACAGCAACGCATCTAGTTTTCCTATGATTCTGAATTGACCGTTTGCTGCCGATGCATTGATTAGCAGGAACTCTCCCCGAAATATGTACAGCCATAAACGTCTTACAGCCAACCAATCCATGCCCTCATCGACACCTCTTCCATCCACAGCGGAGCAAGCCACGATACTCCAATTTCTATCTCTTAATTCCCCTAAACGTAATGCTTCTGAAATGTCACCTGCCCCCTTTGCCCCCGGCTGATCCTGCTTGTTTGCAAAGACCAGTAACGCTGCATCCCGAAGCTCTTCCTCATTGAGCATCGCGGATAGTTCCTCTGATGCTGTGCTTAGTCTCTCCATGTCCGTCGAGTCGATGACGAAGATGACGGCGGCCGTATTCGCATAGTAGCAGCGCCAATAAGGTCTTATCGAGGTTTGACCGCCAAGGTCCTAGAAATCAATCAGGGAATGAGCTTCATTATAGGATGTACTTCTCGTAGCACGGGTGGTGCTGTACCCAAACATTAAAATTAAGATTCTTGTACGTCACAGACTCCACGTTGAAGCCAATTGTGGGTATTGTTGTTACAACTTCGCCAATCTACAGTCCATCAACAATCCTGAGCTGAGCCTTCATACAAGTCGGCGATGCCCTACTTTCAATCGGTATAATAGAGTTGTTTTCCCAGCATTGTCCTACGCTTAGCCTCAGCGAGTTCCAGACGAATGAGAATAGCAAGATCATACGAGTCCCAGTATCAATATCCTTATTTCTTTCTTACTCCATAACAGTCCGGACAATGCCCACAGGCGCGATATTGATCCGCCCATCTCAGGCTACACCTCCTTGGACGGATATAGATCTTGTCCAAGTATAGATCCAAGTCTATTGTGAGACGTTGTCGTAATTCTCAATGGAGTAATAGGAATTTACCAGTTGATATTGCAGGTTTTCGTTCCGCGACACGTAGCTCGATAAAGTAGTTTGGTCGGGCACCTAACCTCGTGAAGCGTCGGTGCCTTGATATCTTAGTAAGTAACCTCAATGCAACGCTGATCTCCCGTCTTCAGACAAGGACACCCCTTGCTACGTCGAACGGCAGCTAAGATAATAGCGTGCTCCACTGCGTGTCATCCCGCAGGTAAGATAATTCCACCACTTCCATGGGTCGAGTTACGGAGAGAAAATAACGCCAGTAATACATTGTTGAGTTCTACCAGCTCTGTAATAAACAGTAAAGGTTACCCGTGTAATCCGCAGCTGTAAGTAGAGATGGTGGGCAAAAAATCTGGGAAGGCGCTCTTGCGTGAGGAAGGCACGTACTCCATATTCATCAATACTCAATCATAGATAGCTATTTGGGGATTTCCACATCCTCTATACAATCTCCAGCTGACAGGATAATGGTAGGTCTTGAGAGGACTGATAATAATATGGAACTCACAATGTGGCCTCAGGTCACCATGATCAATCAAAAGAATTACTATACGTAGGTTGCCTCTGCTCTGTAAAATTGTCTGGTCACGCTTGTACTATGGCCTACCGCGCCATTGTAGCTGTGAAAGGAGTTGAGGGACATCTCCCCACGACCCAGCTATCTCTGCTAACCATGATCTCGTACATAGAGAATATCTGAAGCGTGATGACCAAATTCTCCCCCTACGACTACAGCAAGACGAACGGCGAATTCGAATGACAACCAACGCTAAGGATAGAGACCGAGCACTTGCACAGGCGAGACCAGTTGATGTTCTGGGTGGAGAAGTAGATATAGATATAGAGGATGATGTGGGTGTCGAGGATGCTGGTGGGCTTTTGAGTGGCCAAGATGCTCTAGGGTCAAAGGTCATTGTCATACACCTTGGCAGTCAAAACTTACGCATTGGACTTGCGAGCGACGCATTACCGAAGACAGTCCCCATGGTCATTGCGAGGAAATGGGAATACAGCGAGTCTGAAGCCGAAGGTGTAGAGCCGAGACCGAAGAAACGCAAGCTAGATGATGGCTCGGATATGGAACCTGAGAAAGTGTTTGGCGATGAGGTACGTATTTCCCTTTTTGCGGTATCGCTGATCTAATCATACGGTAGTTTGCAGTTCAATACACGACAATGTGTGCAGAATTGAAAGTCCATATGCGCAATAACAAGCGCAGGGTCCTCCCTAATTCGAAAGAATTGGTAATCAACTACAATAGACGGACACCGCCAGACACAATATCAGAGCATAATGATCCCTTACGCATTGACTGGACCGAGATTCCAAGAAATCCAGCCGAAGCTCCAGGCTCTTTTACTGGAAAGGAGGCGCTGCGAATCCCTGACAACTCAATTCCACGATATAGGCTCTTCTGGCCTCTGCAACGAGGCTGGTATAACGAGCAAGACTACAAAGAGAAGAAAAATATATACGATGATATCAGCACCATTATCGAAGACGCCCTTAAGAACCAGCTGAACCTGCGACGCAAGAGGGACTGGGTACAGTATGGCTGTGTCTTCGTCTTGCCGGATCTCTATGAGCGCCCGTATGTCGTTCAGAGCTTAGAGATGCTTATGCGAGACTTTGGATTTGGCAGGGTATGCTTCATTCAAGAGAGCCTTGCTGCAACATTTGGTGCAGGCTATACTACAGCGTGCGTGGTCGATATTGGAGCTCAAAAAACTTCAATCTGCTGCGTCGAAGAGGGAATGTGTATCGAAAACTCCAGAGTCAATTTAAAGTACGGCGGAGCTGACGTTACGGAAACCTTTATCAAGATGATGCTTTTCGATCATTTTCCATATGCGGGCATCAACTTGAATCGACGCTATGATTTCCTACTTGCAGAAGAGATCAAGTCCAAATTTTGTACTATGAGCGAAGCAGATATTAGTGTGCAGCTTTACGACTTTCATCTCAGGGCGCACGGCCAAGAGACGCGGAAATACACTTTCAAAACCTACGATGAAGTTCTACTCGCACCTCAGGGCTACTTCCAACCAACAATCTTTGATAATTCTCAGAAGCTCAAGGGTCGAAGGAAACTCATTGGTCGATCATTCGACCTCTACGATGGCTCACCCAACGATCCAATCTCAACCGCGCAATCAGCGATTGTTTCGATGCTTGCGCCAAACATGCCCTCAGTCCCCTCTACAATCCCCAACAGCGAACTCACCAACGGACAAGGCATCTCAACTCCAGCCCGCCAAATCGCCAACCCCCTCAGCCGCTTCAGCGAAGCCGACCGCATGTCCTCCTCCGCTGTCGGAACCCCCGCCCCTGAAAACGACGACGATACCCCGGCCCCCGCCGTCGACGGCAACCATTCTGCTCCCGCCCTCATCAACTCGTCCCCCTCCCTCCGTGACGACATCCTCCCCGTCGTCCCCCTCGACACCGCCATCCTCACCGCCATCACCCACGGCGCCCGCAGCGACGAGCGCAAGATCCGCGACTTCCTGGGCACCGTCATGGTCATCGGCGGCGGCAGCCAGATTCCCGGTTTCTATTCGTTTCTGGAGCAGAGGCTCAAGGAGATGAAGCCGGGTTACGCGAAGGATGTGCTGATTGGGACACCCCCGAGGGAGCTGGATCCGCAGGGGGTGGTGTGGAAGGGGGGGAGTGTGTTTGGGAAGTTGGGGGGGACGAATGACAGTTGGATTGGGAG
>JAABUO010006210.1_pt1 | contig 13806 bp, 15 predicted proteins | sample 5559291 | NCBI WGS metagenome assembly JAABUO01 (sample SAMN10711878, study PRJNA513372) | rock metagenome | isolation source: Antarctica rocks | place: Antarctica: Victoria Land, Finger Mt sud | reverse complement strand
AAAGAATCCGCCCGTGGCCGCGCACCCCTGTCTCCTGGTATCCTACCAACATGGCATCTCATGACTCTCGATTGTCTCATGCCAACTAAGTCCGACGATAGCGTGCGCCTACTCGTCGCGCGGCATGGCGAAACGCGCGACAACGCGTCGGGGCGCTGGCAGGGCTGGAATGACTCGCCCTTGACTGAAAAAGGCGTCGCCCAGGCAGACGAATTGGCGCGTCGTCTGGCCGGCGAGCGGATCAGCGCGGTCTACGCCTCGGACCTCGGTCGCGCCGTGCACACGGCGCGTCTCGCCATGCCGCATCTGGACCTCGTGCCCCACCTGTCCCCGGCGCTGCGTGAGCGCAACGTCGGCGTCTTCTCCGGCCTCACCGGCCCTGAGGTCGAAGCGCGCCACCCAGAAGCGCTAGGCCGCCGTACGATCGACGGCGTGCTCGACTGGGCGCCCCCCGAGGGCGAGTCGTTCCGGCAGATCCTGGCGCGCGTGCTGCCATTCCTAGAGAGCGTCAGAGGCACGCACAGTCAGGCGCTACATGTGGAAGACGGGCAAATCGCGCCAAACGTGCTGATCGTCACACATGGCGGCGTGATCCGCTTGCTGACCGCATACGCCACGGACCAGGAGTGGGACGGGCTCTACAGGCGTCACCCCTCGAACTGCGGGTTGAGCGTCTTCATACTGGGCCCGCGCGGCGCGCTGACGCTGGAGCGGTTCGACGAGCACGATTTTCTGCAAGGGCCAGGCGCGCCGCCATTGGCGGAGGACGGGGCTGGGTAAACAGGCGAGAGGCGAGAAACGCAGGGCAATCGCATCTAAATAGAGGGGCTTGCCACCTACGCGCGCGCGGGTGATACGGCGGATTGTTTTGGCTATCAGGCGCGCAGGGGGCAGGCGTTGGTCATGGCTATGGGGCAAGGGCAGGATCTGAGCAGCGCGGCACACTTCGCGGACCTGGACGACCCGCGCGTGGAGCGCCCCACGCATCATGCGCTGCGCGCGCTCCTCACGAGCGCACGGGGCGCGACGATCTGGGGGGCCGACGGGTGGGTCGAGGTGGAGGAGGTCGGCCAGGCCAAGCGCGGATGGTTCGACACGTTCCTGGACGTGCCACGGGGCAGCCCCTCGCATGACACATGCGGGCGCGTGTTCGCGGTGCTGGACCCGGATCGCTTCGCGGCGTGCTTCCGGTCGTGGGTCGCGGGCGTTCACGCGGCGACGGGCGCGCCGGGGACCGCGGCGGAGGTGATCGCGCTGGACGGCAAGGAGGCGCGGCGGGCGCACGACCGGGGGCCAGGCGGCGTTGCGCCTGGTGAGCGCGTGGGCCACCGGGGCGCGACCTGTACGATCATGACGCATTTTGAGGCGCTGGACGACCCGCGGGTCGAGCGCGCCAAGCGGCACGACGTGCTTGACATTGTAACGATCGCGTTGTGCGGGGTGATTTGCGGGGCCGACGGGTGGGTGGAGGTGGAGGAGTTCGGGAACGCCAAGCAGACCTGGCTCGCCACGTTCCTGGCGTTGCCGCCCGGTATCCCGTCGCATGACACGTTCGGGCGGGTCTTCGCGGCGCTGGATGGGGCACAGTTCGCGGCCTGTTTCCGGGGGTGGGTCGCGGCGATCGCGGAGCGGACGGCGGGGCAGGTGATCGCGGTGGACGGCAAGGCGCTGCGGCGGTCGCACGATCGGGGCGCGGGCAAGGGGGCGCTGCACATGGTGAGCGCCTGGGCCTGTACGAACCGCCTGGTCCTGGCTCAACTCCCCGTCACGGAGAAATCGAACGAGATCACGGCGCTGCCCGCGCTCCTGCGGATGCTGGCGTTGGAGGGCTGCATCGTCACGATCGACGCGATGGGCTGCCAGACGGAGGTGGCCCAGACGATCCGGGACGAGGACGGCGACTATGTGCTCGCGCTCAAGAAGAATCAGGGCCGCCTCTACGGCGACGTGGAGAGCCTCTTCGCGGAGGCCCTGACGACGGGGTTCGCGCACCTGGCGCCCGCCACCCACGACGCGCACCGCACCGTCGACGGCGACCACGGACGCATTGAGATCCGGCAGGCTTGGGTCATCACCGACGCGGCGACGCTGCGTTATCTCGACCCTGACGGGCGCTGGGCCGACCTGCGTAGCGTGGGGATGGTCCAGGCGGAGCGGCGCGTGGGGACGGAGGTCAGCCGCGAGACCCGCTACTACATTTCCAGCCTGGCGGCCTCGGCGCGCACGCTCAACGACGCCGTGCGCAGCCACTGGGGCATCGAGAATAAGGTGCATTGGGTGCTCGACCTCGCCTTCCGCGAGGACGAGAGTCGCGCGCGCACCGGCGAGAGCGCCCGCAACCTGGCCGTTCTGCGCCACATCGCGCTCAACCTCCTCCGCAAGGAAAAGACCGCGCGCTGCGGCATCAAAGCCCGTCGTCTTAAAGCGGGGTGGGACCACCAGTATCTGCTCAAAGTCCTCGCCGCTTAATATGCGATTGCCCTAGTTGGCAGGCACATCTTCTATCCCACGACTTAAAGCTGTGGGTTTTACGCCGATTTCTGTAAGCCCAGGGCGGCGGAGCCAGCGGACGCGGCGCGCGGCCAACCCGATAGACGGGACCGCGCGGGGCCGCTACCGTCGCGACCTCAGCCATTGGCGATGAAAGCGCGCGCCGCGCCGAGCGCGTCCTGCGGGCGATCCTGGCGAATCACCTCAATGGGCGCCACGTCGTCGAGTTCGGGATTCATACCGATGAACCACGCGCGCACCGTTTCGGGCGCGTCGAAGCGCAAGAGGAGTGTTGCGATTTCGTAGGCCGCGCGCAAGCGTGTCTCGTGCTCGACACGGATCTCGCTCACTTCGCCGCTGACCCAACGCGTGAGCGTCCGCACGTCCTTGACGCCTACCATATAGGCGGCGATCTTATCTGTCAATAAGCGGTAGAGCGCATCCGCCGCCTCGTATGGCGGCACGCGCATCGCCTGCGCGTGCGCCTCCTTGAGCAACGCGACATCCGCGTCATCCGTCGCTTTGCCGCGCTCCGCGACAATAGCCACGGTCTTCACCCCCATCCTGTCCAGGCATTCTACACCTTTTATCCCACGATTATACATTGTAGTGGACACCAGGATGCCAACTAAACGTTTTTCAGGATGATAGACGATGTCGTTTTCCCCCTCACCTCTAACCCCTCTCCCTCAAGGGGCGAGGGGAGACGCGCGGCACACGACAGGCGGCCCCCCTCTCCCGCGTCAGGGAGAGCGCGCTGGACCGTCGGCCGCAGCCGAGGGGCCAGTTAGCCATGGGTTGGGGGTGAGGGCCGTGCCGTCGCCGCGAGACCGACATGGTATGCTACCTATGTACCGAGTGATTGACAGTGAGGAGGACATATGGGAATGACGCGTTTACGGCTGGTCTGAGCGGACCCCGTCACGGGTTATGGCGCTGTAGCGCGGCGCGTCGACCTGCTTCACTAGCAGCGGGTAGCGCGCGTCGTCGATCTAGCCGTTCTTTCAAGACAGGGCTCCGCTTTTTGTCGCACATGCCAAATGGCAGTGCGGCTTTTTTGTGCCCTTCGAATGTTGAAAGGATGGAGCGCCATGTCGTCTTCCCCGTGTCAGCACAGTCACCACCGCATCGCCCTAGCACAGAATTTCCTGACCAGCCGCCGCCTCGTCGCTATGCTGCTCGACCGGGCGGACATTGGCCCGCACGATACCGTCTATGACATCGGAGCGGGGACCGGCGTCATCACGGAACAATTGGCGTGCCGCTGCCGGCGCGTCGTCGCGATCGAGAAGGACGAGCGCCTCACCGGCCTGCTGTGCCGGGCGTATGCCGGCGCGCCGCACGTAACCGTCCGTCACGCCGATATTCTGCGCGTTTCGCTGCCGGATACGCCCTACAAAGTCTTCGCGAACATCCCGTTCAACGTCACGACGGACATCGTGACCAAGCTACTCAGCGCGCCGAACCCGCCGGAGGACTGCTACCTGGTCGTACAGCGGGAGGCGGCCGCCAAGTTCGCGGGGACACCGCGCGAATCGCTCTACGCCGCGCTCATGAAGCCGTGGTTCGCGCCGTCGATCGTGTACCACTTCCGGCGCGCCGATTTCGCGCCGCCGCCAAGTGTCGAGGTGGTCATGTTGCGCCTGCGTAAGCGCGGCCCCCCGCTTGTCGTCCACGCCGACGCGTGGCTCTACCGCGACTTCGTGACGTACTGCTTCGCCGCGTGGCGCCCTTCGCTGCGCGATACCCTGAAAGGGCTCTTCAGCCCGCGGCAACTGCGCTATATGCAACACACCCTGGCGTTGGATCTGGACGCCACGCCCACGGCGGTACCATTCGAGCAGTGGCTGGCGTTGTTCCGCGAGTTCCAAAACGTCGGAACGGTAGAGGCGAAAAGAGTCATCGCGGGCGCCGCGGAGCGCCTGCGGCGGCGGCAAGCGACGCTGCACAAGACACATCGCACACGCGTGCGCTGAGAGTTGTCCATCAGGCCGGGTGGTATAGTTTGTTGGTATCGCTTGTCGCGCTCTCCCTGGAGTGGTGGCGGCTCCAGTTTTACGGCGAGGTTTGGACGGAGATACGACAACGAAATGATAGGAGGGCGCGTGGCGAGCAAGCGTGTTGAGGTGGTTGGGCTGATTGAGCGCCCGCGCGCGCCGGCGTACGCGCGCTTCATGGGACAGCTTGTGATTATTGTGTCGGGACTCTTCCTGTTCGCGCTTGGCGTCGTGCTCACCCTGCGCTCCGGCCTCGGTCTCGGCCCCTGGGACGTCCTGCATCAGGGCATCAGTCGCCACACGCCGCTGACCTTCGGACAGGCCAGTCAGGTGGTGGGCGTCGCGGTAATCGGGATCGGTCTGGCGCTGCGCGTCCGCCCCGGTCTCGGCGCCGTCCTGAACATGCTCCTGATCGGTTTCTTCGTCGACCGTCTAGTGGCCGTCCACATGATCCCCCTGGCCGCGCCGTACGGCCTGCTGGCGCAACTGGGTATGGACGCCGGCGGCGTCCTGCTCGTCGGGCTGGGCTCCGGCCTGTACATCCGCGCCAAACTGGGCGCCGGTCCGCGCGACGGGCTGATGCTGGGCCTGCACCGCGTCACGGGCGTGCGGGTGGCCATGACGCGCGCGGCGCTGGAGGTCACCGTCGCCATAGCCGGATTCCTGCTTGGCGGGACCGTGGGTATTGGCACGCTCGTCTTCGCCCTCGGCGTCGGGCCGGCCGTCGAGCTCGGCTTCCGTATGTTCGGCGTGCCATCGCGGGCAGGCCCAACCCCGACGCGTCAAGGGGAGACGGGGCGACGAGCAGGGCGGCCCGTGGAGGACTATCATGGCATCGAGCGATAGACGACAAGCGGTCGATGCGTTAGGCGCTGGTCTCGCGCTCCCGCCGGATATCACCATGACCACATCGCCGACTATTAGGCGCTATCAGGAGGATGATCGCGATGATGTTTGGGTCTTGCAGCATCTCGCCGAGGGCACGCTCACGCCCGCACAGGTCCCGCCACCGAAACCCGACGACCCGGACTACAGCGACTTTCAGCATATTGACGAGGTTTACCTGCAGCGCGGCGGTGAATTCCTGGTCGGCCTCCATGAGGGCCGTACCGTCGCCATGGGCGCCATCGAGCGCACCACCGCCGAACGCGCCGCCGTCAAACGTATGCGCGTGCATCGCGACTACCAACGACGCGGCTTCGGGCGCGCCATTATGCAGGCATTGGAGGCCCGCGCGGTCGAGTTGGGTTACAGTACGCTGCACCTCGATACGACGGTCGACCGCGTCCCAGCCCGGCAGCTCTACCTGAATTCCGGCTTCCACGAGACCGGGCGCACGATACTCGGTGGACGTTGGGAGTGCGTCCTATACGAGAAGCGCATAGCGCCGCCTCGTCGTCTTTTCACCTGATCTTTTACGATTTCGACTCTGGCGGACCCGGCTGGCGCGCCTCGGACCCATACGGCGTGTTCCAATACGGCGAGACCAATGGCCTGTGGGACGCGTTTCTCAACGGTTACACCGAGGTCAGGCCCTTCGGCGGAGCTGATCTTGAAGCCGTGCCCTATTTCGTGGCCGCGAATATGATCTGGAACCTGGGCGCCGATGTGACGCGCCTAGCTGCTCGTAGCGGCCTGTGGCGTCTCGACGAGGGGTACTTCGACCAGGGATTGGCCCTATTGCGACGGTGGGACGCCGAGCAACGTACAACAAAAGAGTAGCGTTATCCACATGATTACCGTGCTTGACAAGTACGGCCACTGGCCGTACTGTTCTATGTAAGAGAACGTGGCAGATGGAGGAGGACGCCGATGGCGCAGACGCACATACGGAAGTCTATACACGGCCGTGGCACGCGCGTGAAAGGTGACCGGCTAGAGGCGCGCGTCAGCGCGGAGCAGAAAGATTTGTTGCAGCGCGCCGCGAACTTGCAAGGGCGTACATTGACCGAATTTCTGGTCAGCAGTGCGCAAGTGGAGGCCGAACGCGTCATTCAGGAGCACGACGTGATCAGATTGAGTGTGCGCGATAGCCAGCACTTCGCATCCTTAATCCTCGATCCTCCTCCGCCAAACGACCGCTTGCGCGCCGCTATGCGCCGGCACATGCTTGAAGTCGAGGATACGGAGGTACGATAGCCGAACATGGCTGTGGTCTACCGATGGGAACCGCTTGGGGCACAGCAAGACCAGGCGTCCTTTGCTAGCGGCAATGACGAACTCGACCGCTATTTTTCGTGAGCAGGCAGGCCAGGACCAGAAGCGCGGCGTCGCACGGCCGTTTGTTGTGGTCAAGATAGCCACGGGTACGGTCGCGGGCTACTACACACTCTCGGCAACGTCGGTCGATCTCAGGACACTTCCCGCGCACATAACGAAGCGGATGCCCCGCTATCCGACCGTCCCGACAACCTTGCTCGGCCGCCTTGCGCGGGACCTACGCCGCGGCCGCGGCGTCGGCGAACTCCTCCTTACCAATGCCCTGCGCCGTAGCTACGATACCTCTCAACAGGTAGCCTCGGTTGGCGTTGTCGTGGACGCGATAGACGACGGCGCGCGCGCGTTCTACGAGGGCTATGGCTTCAGCCGCTTTCCGGATCAAGAGTATAGACTCATACTGCCCATGCGTACGATCAAGCAACTCCTCGGTCTTGAGGACGGATAGCGGCAGGCGCTTTCTTGACGTGACTCGATCGGACCTGGCGTGGAGGGTCGATGGTGATGGTCGCCGTGCGGGTGGCGCGCCCGCGCGCGGTTTGTATGGTCGCTGAGAAGAACGCTCGCGTGGGCTTGGTCGGGCGGTAGCCGACGCGCAGGCGCGCACTGTAGCCGCCGCGCGCGTCGGCCGTCCCCGTCACGGTTGTTTGGTAGAGCACGACGTGGCGCGTGACGCGATGGCGGCTCTTGCCGCTGCCGGCCATGACGGTTTCGCTGGCGGTAGCCTGTAGCCGGATACGCACGCGCGCGCGCGCGTCCGTCCCCAGGCGTATCGCCAGCGTATCGCCGGACGTCACGACGCGCGCGCCGAGGTAGAGCGTGAGCGGAGGCAGGGCGGTCGTGCGGGGGCGCGTCGTGACCCTCGAAGTAGGCGTGACGGTGGCGCGCGCGGGGGTCACGACAGCGGTGGGCGGGGCATTCGTCGCGCTGGGCACGGGCGTGGCCACGCTAAGAGGCGGCGCCTGCTCCTCGTACGCGCCGATGTCGCACCGCTTGTTGACACCGTCCGGCCGCGACAGGCCACGCTGGTCATTGGTAATGGCGCGCCCATTTTCGTCCGTGCAGCCGCTGGGATTGCCGCCGTCGATGGCCGCGCTGCCGGGCAGCAGCGCCCGCGTCGCGGTGGGGCCGCCGTTGTCCCGCAATGGACCGAGGCGTGGATCGAGGCCGACGCGGTCGCCGTCGACACCTTCAACGAGGCCGCTACACCCGTTGCCGCTCCCCAACAGGTTGTAGCCCTGCGAGGCCAGCATGCCCGCGCAGTCGGGTCCGATGTTGGCGCCCACGATCGTATTCGCCAACGAAACGGGGGTGTGGCCTTCGCTCAAGATCCCCGCGCGGCTGTTGCCGCTCACGGTGCTGTTGTACAGCGCGGATACGCCGGCGTTATCCAGCCCGACGCCGATGTTGCCGCCGATCGTGCTGTTGACCAGCGTCGCCGCGCCCCCGTTCACGATGCCGCCCCCGCTGTTCCCGCTAACCATGGCGCCGGTCAGCGTCAGCGCCGCGTTGTCGACGCCGATACCGCCGGCGTTCCCGCTATTGGCGTTGACCGTGCTGCTGATGACGGTCAGCCCGCCGTTCGTGACGGCGATGCCGCCGGTGTCGCCGTCGTTCCCGCTGACCACGCTGTTTATGACCGTCACGGCGCCTCCGTATTGGTAGAGGCCGCCGGCGGACCCGCCACTGTTGTCCTGCAGCACGACGTTCATGAGGGTCAGGGCGCCGCCGCTGGTGACGCCGCCGCCGTAGCCCTCGTCGGCGCGCCCGTATTGCACCGTGAGCCCCGAGATGACGGCAGTGGCGGACGGCTCGACGCTCACGAGCGTGCCGGTCACCAGGCCGGTCCCGTCGACGATTGTCGCGTCCGCGCCGGCGCCGGTGAGCGTCAGGTCATGGGCGATGACGACCTGCTCATGGTAGCTGCCGCCCGCGACCGAAACAGCGTCGCCGGCCGTTGTTTTACCGACGGCTGCGCCGATGGTCAGGCATGGCGTAGCCTGAGACAGGCAATCATTGGTGTCGGCGCCGCCCGACGCCACGTAGTACGTCGCGCCCGCGGCGGCCACCCACGCCTGTCGCGCGGGCAACGCCAGGCCAAGCGCAAGCACGAGACAGGCGAGAGGCGAGAGGTGAGAGGCGACGGTTCCACGGACGACTCGCCCACCAAAAACGTTCATAAATCCCTTTCAGATGTCATCGACCATCGCCCATCGCCCATCGCCCATCGACCATCGACTATCGACTATCGACTATCGACTATCGACTATCGACTATCGAGGGATCGGGGGCGAGCCGCACCAACATCTTGCCGATGTTCTCGCCATGCAGCAAGTCCAGGAAGGCTTGCGGGGCCCGCGCGATGCCATCCGCCACGGTGTCGCGTGATGTCAGGCGTCCGTCGGCCAGGTAGCCGCCGACCTCGGCGCGGAACGCGGCCGTGCGGTCCATGTGGTCGGACACGAGGAAGCCCTGCATGGTGAGGCGCTTGCCGATCAGCAAGGCGAGGTTGTTGGGACCCGGTTGCGGGGCCGTGTCGTTGTATTGCGAGATCATGCCGCAGAGCGGGATGCGCCCAAAGTTCTTCATCGCGGAGATAGCCGCGCGCAGGTGCTCGCCGCCGACGTTGTCGAAGTAGATGTCGACACCGTCCGGGCAGTGTTCGCGCAGCGCGACGCCGGGCTCGACCTCTTTGTAGTTGAAGGCCGCGTCGAAGCCAAGGTCGTCTAGCAGGAAATGCGCCTTGGCCTGCGAGCCGGCGCTGCCCACCACGCGGCAGCCCTTGAGGCGCGCGAGTTGGCCCACCACGCTGCCCACCGCGCCGGACGCCGCCGACACAAAGACGGTCTCGCCCTCTTGGGGCCGTCCGATGTCGAGCAGCCCGACGTAGGCCGTCATGCCCGGCATGCCCAGGACGCCCAGGTAGGCCGAGAGCGGCGCGGTGGGCTGCTCGATCCGCTCCAGGCCGCGTCCGTCGGAGACGAAGTACTCGCGCCAGCCCGCGTTGGAGAGCACGACGGCGCCCTCGGGCAACGCCGGCGCCCGCGAGGCCACGACCGTCCCGATCGCGCCGCCCTGCATGACCTTGTGCAACGCGAAGGGCGGCGTGTAGGACTTGACGTCGTTCATGCGCCCGCGCATGTAGGGGTCGACGGACATGTAGACGTTGCGCACCAGCGCCTGGCCCTCGGCGGGCGCGGGCAGCGGCGTCTCGACCAGTTGGAAGTCGTCGAGGGTCGGCCAGCCCTGGGGGCGGGCGACGAGGTGGATCTCATGGTTGACCGTCTGCGACATGGCTGTTCCCTCCTGCTAACGTACATGTAGTGACGGTTATACCATAGCATGCGCGGGCGCCCGGCGCCCTGGGAATTCTACGGAACAAGGTCGTTGTCCGCGTCTAGACAACACAGGAACACGCCGCGTTATGCTGAAGGGGCACGGACAAGTAAGCGTAGAGGGACATTAAGGGTATGACGGACGATGATCAAACTGTGGATCGCGCGATGAAGATATCCAGCGGAACGCGTCTGGGCGTGGACGTGGGCGGCACGTTCACCGACTTGGCGGCGATCGTGGACGGCGCGCTCGTGACGGCCAAAGTACCTTCGACCCCGCGCGACCAGTCGGAGGGCGTGATGGACGCCGTGCGCGCCTGCGGCGTCGATCCCGCGGCGGTGGTGCTCTTCGCCCACGGCATGACGGTCGCCACCAACGCGCTACTGGAACGGCGCGGCGCGCGCACCGCGTTGGTGACGACCGAGGACTTCCGCGATATCCTGGAGATTGGCCGCCAGAACCGTCCCAGCCTCTACAACTTGACGCGCGACCGGCCGCCCGCCTTAATCCCCCGGGAGCTACGCTTCACCGTGTGCGAGCGCATGGGTCCGCGCGGCGTGCTACAGCCGCTCGATGAGGCGTCTCTCGATGACGTCGTGCAAAAACTGCAGGCGGCGCAGGTCGAGGCCGTCGCGGTGTGCCTGCTGTTTTCGTTCCTGCGCCCCGACCACGAGCGGCGCGTCGGCGACGTGCTGCGCGCGGCGCTGCCCGGCGTCCGTGTCTCGCTCTCCAGCGAGGTGCTGCCGGAGTTCCGTGAGTACGAGCGCTTCGCTACCACCGCCGCCGACGCCTACCTGGCTCCCCGACTGGCCGTCTACCTGCGCAACCTGGCCGCGCGCGTTTCCGCGGCGGGGATGCCGGCGCCCCTGGTGATGCAGTCCTCCGGCGGCGTCATCCCCATCGCGGACGCGGCGGAGCGCGCCGCCGCCTGCGTGCTATCCGGCCCCGCCGGCGGCGTGGTTGGCGCGGCCTACGTGGCCGCGTTGAGCGGCTACCACGACCTGCTAACGTTCGACATGGGCGGGACGAGCACCGACGTAGCCCCCATCGTGGACGGCCGCGCACAGACCACCACGGAGACCGTCGTCGCCGGCGTGCCCATCAAGCTGCCCATGGTCGATGTGCACACGGTCAGCGCCGGCGGGGGTTCTATTGCCTCCGTGGACGCCGGCGGCGCGCTGCGCGTCGGACCGCGCTCGGCGGGCGCCGCGCCCGGTCCCGCCGCCTACAATCAGGGCGGCGCGGAACCGACCGTGACCGACGCTAACCTCGTGCTGGGCTACCTGGCCGACAGTGCGCGCCTCGGCGGGACGGTCACGCTGCGGCGGGACCTCGCGTTACAGGCGCTGGACCGGGTTGGGGCGCGGCTGGGGCTGGACGCCACGGCGACGGCGTTGGGCGTCGTGCGTGTCGCCAACGCGGAGATGGTGCGCGCGCTCAAGGTCATCAGCGTGGAGCGTGGCCTGGACCCGCGCCCGTTCGCGCTGGTGGCGTTCGGCGGCGCGGGTGGTCTGCACGCCTGCGCGCTGGCCGAGGAGTTGGGCATGACCACGCTGCTGGCGCCCAAAGCGGGCGGCGTGCTCAGCGCGCTGGGGCTCGCCATTTCCGACGTGCGCCGCGACTACGTCCGTGCGCTCCCCCTCGCCCTCCATCAGACAGCGCCGGATGTCGTGGAAAGGGCGTTCGGCGACCTCGAGCGCCGGGCGGCGCGCGACCTCGCGGCGCCCGAGTTGCGGCGGCTGGCCGACCTGCGCTATCGCGGGCAGAGTTTTGAACTGACCGTCGAAGCCAACCGGCTAGAAGAGTTGGAGGCGCGGCTGCACGCGGCGCACGAGCAGCGCTACGGCTATCGCATGGAGGATCAACCGGTCGAGATGGTCAGTGTCCGCCTCGTCGCCACCGTCCCCGGCGAAAAGCCCGTTTTGCATGAGCCAGAGTCCACGGGCGGCGCCCACGTCACGCGGCGGCAGGCCAACTTTGACGGCGCCTGGGCCGACACGCCGGTGCACGACCGCACGCGCATGGGCCGGGGCTCCACGGTGGAGGGTCCGGCCATCGTCGAGTTCCCCGAGGCCACGCTGGTCGTGCGCCCCGGCTGGCGCGGCACAGTCGACCATGTGGGGACGCTCGTGCTGAGGCGCCAATGAAACGGTAGAGGGTAGAGGGAGAAAGATACCGATACTGACGGCGGCATCGTACAATAGAAGTAAACAGGATGCACCGGAGCTATCCGCACAATCAGGAGATAATAGTATGGCAACCGAGCGTATACCAATACCACACAAGGACGAGCTACCCAGCGAGCGCGACGCGCTACCGCTGCCGGATCCTGGGACCGAGGATGCTGCGTTCCTCGCCAGCCTTAACGCGGTGTACGGCGAGGACCCCAACCCCGAGGATGAGCGCTTGATCGCCGGGATGCATGCCGCTTTCCGCCGTGTGTTAGAGCGCGACGAGTGATTCGGCAAGGGAATGTCTACTGGTACGACTTCGGGGAGCCGACGGGGTCGGAGCCCGGTTATCGCCGTCCAGCCATAGTCATCCAAAACGATACCGCTAATCTGAGCGCAATCAAGACGACCATGGTGTGCGCTGTCACGACAAACCTACGGCTCGCCCGTGCTCTGGGCAATGTGCTCCTCGACCCTGGAGAGGCCAACCTTCCGCAGCGGAGCATCGTCAACGTTTCCCAGATTGTGACAATCAACAAGAGCGACCTGACTGATGACGCCTACATCGGTGCGCTGTCTCAAGCGCGCATCGACGATGTTTTTACCGGAATTGCCGCATTCCTACGGCCCCGCCGCCGTTCGCATAAGTAACGGTCGCGGGGGCGGCCATCTTTCCCCAATGAATTGGCCGGCACAAATGCTTTGATCAGTATCTGATAGCCGCTGTGGCGCCGTGAGTCAATGCCTTAACCCACGCGATGCTGTTCCCGTTGCAGTGAAATGGCGCCGGCCGCGCGTGGTGGGCGGGGGCAGGAAACCGTCTTCCACGGCTCCCATCTCATCCAACAAGGCTCCACCTAATGTGTGCGTTTCCCAGAAGGCGCGCTCTTCGCTTTCGCTGGCAAACGCCGGTGTATCTTCGCGACGCTCCACGATACGGCGCCCGTTCTCGTCCGTTCTCATATTCATTTATTCTCCATCTTACAGAACCTCCGAGAAAGCCCACGACTTCAGTCGTGGGCTTTCTCGGATCAGCGCACCGACGGGCCGCGACAAGCGGCGCGTTAACGGTCGCCCTCCGCCTGATATAATGAGGGTGAGCGCGCCGGATGTTCCGGGTCGCCCTCACCCCCGGATGTTCCGAGTCGCGTGTCCGCGATAACGGGTCTTCCTGAGGCCGTTGTCCTTGAGCGAAAGCTCTCCTCGTCGTGCTTGAGAGGGGCGTCGTTGTCATGGCGGCGTTCGTTCGACGAGGAGCGGCGCATGGCACTCCGCGACGCCCCGTGTCAGCGGACACGGCGTCCTGATGTGACAGAAACGTTGCATTGGAAGCTCCGTGAATACCCACGACGGGTGGGGGCTAGACAAGAGAATCCCACCGGCTTCAGCCGTGGGAGTGTCAATTCGATCATAACATAGCCTAACCAATCTCCTCGTGATGTCATACCATTATATTCATGCATTGGTAACTACTCTAGTTTCCGCTGCATCAGGCGGCTACGTCAAGCGGAGCAGCGGCTTCTGGGGTCGCATGCCGCCGCCGTTGGCCCCAGAAGCCGGTGGGTAGATGGTCGGTGCGGACCTTTTTTGTGCGA
>JAABUO010006209.1_pt1 | contig 13807 bp, 12 predicted proteins | sample 5559291 | NCBI WGS metagenome assembly JAABUO01 (sample SAMN10711878, study PRJNA513372) | rock metagenome | isolation source: Antarctica rocks | place: Antarctica: Victoria Land, Finger Mt sud | reverse complement strand
AGCAAAGGACGAATACGCTCAAACTGATCCCGACTCACATCACTGCCGTAAACCTTCTGCCTCATACAGAAAGTCTCAGACTCAGAACAAAATCGCGCTAGTAACTAGATCGTGAACACGTTCTAAGCGCGGGGGCACTCGTCGCATGCAGGAACGGGTAAACCGGATAGAGGAGCATTGGCAACTCCCGAGGATTGAGGCTCAGCATCTATCGCCATGATTTCGAGAGGACAAGCGATATGCATCGCCCACGAAATGGTTTGACGGAACAGAGCGACACGGGAACGCTCATCCCGACTGTGCGTGTTCGAAACGGAGATGGACTTGTCCTATGATGATCTCGTCCTCGTGGACGAGGGGCACACCCTTGCTCGCCCCCTTTGGGACTTGGATGATGCAACCTTCTCTAATAACGGAGGTTCCGTGGGCGCTGCCATCGTCAAACAGCCGGAAGCGAGAAGCCTCGGGATCGAACTCAAGATGCGCGTGCGTTCGGGAGACGCTGGAGTTTGGACCGGCTGCTTGATCCTTCAACGCCACGTCATTCCGACGCACGGGGCGTAGCTGGGCATCGAGCACTGCTAGCAAGCGCCCGATGTTGATGCGAGGTTTCGTGAAGCAGTATTGCGTCTGTTCGGCGCTTCCTGCCAGGATTGTCAGGCGAATCGGAATTGGCTGGGAGGATGGGGCCGACGCAGCAGCGTTGCTGTAGCTGACATCGAAGCCCCGGGCCTTCAGGTCGGCGGGAAGATCGTCGACGAGATCAACGCCTACCTTCAGGCTGCGCGCAAACTCAACACCCTGGTCGTTGAAGCAACGCTTGATGTCGCGCTCGAGGGCATCTGCTTCCGTGAACACCAGCTCGTACGAGCGGCGTCGTTCCGGGTCCGTAAGAACTTGCACAAGGACCTGAGAGTAGCTGAAGCTGGACTTCGCTCGTGGGAGCGTCTCAACGCGCGATGCAACTTCGTCGAGAATGGCGCGGTGTACTTCGACCAGTTCGCGACGCTGATCTGGGCTGGAGGAGCGCAGCATGTCTCGCAGCTTCCCGTCGATGCGGCGTTCAATCTTCTGCAGGCGGCTCATTGGGAACCTCCGAGGTATCCGATGCTTCTGGCCTTCTTCATCACGTCTGCGGCGAGTGGTGCGGCTGCGGTGCCACCATATTGTCCGTTCTCGATCAGCACCGCAAAAGCGAGCTGGCGTGGGCCTCGATACGGTGCGAACCCAATGAACCAGGCGTCCGAAGGGGCATGCTCCAGCTCAGCGGTTCCGGTCTTGCCGGCAATCGGCAGGTCCGGAATCTGCGCAGCGCGCCCTGTGCCGGAGGTCACGACTTCGCGCATGTAACCCGCGATGAGGGACGATAGTTCGGGGGCGAGGATCGGTTCCGGAGCTTGCTGGCGGGCGTTGTTAACGTCCATCACCCAACGTCCGTACGGCATCGATCCGTTCTGAGCGATCGTCGCTGCCACGCGGGCCATCTGAAAAGGACTGGCAACCACCTGACCTTGACCGTAAGAAGCCTGCGGCAATTCACTGCGGAGCGTCTTCGCGTTGGACGGGGTTGCCACCGAGATGCCAAGGTGATTTGCCGTGTCCAGCAGAGCATCCGCGCCCACTGCGTAGGTTCCAAGCTGCGCGAAGTAGGCGTTGCACGAAACTACGAGACCTGTCCGCATCGCGATCAGCCCATGCGGTACGGTGTCCTCGACGTCGTCGTGAATAGGACGCCGCCAGCCCCGAATGAAGTTTCCAGTGCGTCCGTCGGGAAGCCGCTTACATTCGTACTTCACATCAGCGTTGGCAGGGTCCTTGCGCAGAGCTGCCATGGCAGTAACGATTTTGAAGGATGAACCGGGCGGGTAGAGCCCATAGCGGGCTCGATCGAGCAGCGAATCCTCCGATGCGTTCTGGGCTGTCAGGGCGGGCGTTTCGCTTGGCCATGGGTAGCTTACGGACGCAAGCAGGTCGCCGGTTGCAGGGTCCATCACCACCACCGCCCCTTTGGACTTGCCGAGCTTCTGCAGTTGGGCTTCGAGGAGCTGCGAAGTGATGAGCTGCAAGCGGGCGTCAATGGACATGTGGAGGTTGCGATCGCGGTCTCGAACCTTCCTGACCTGCGGGTTGTCCGGCTCCCAGCGGTGACGGAGCAGAGGGAGAAGCTCCCTGTAATCGTAGCGAATCCGGTACTTCAGACCTCCATCGCGAGGATGCGCGACTGGTACGACGGTGGCGCGGTCATCGAAGCCCTGCAAGGCCACGGCGAAATCGCGCTCTGCCAGCGAGCTGTTGCGGGCCGACCAGTTCGCACGCGTTCGGATGTCTCCGAGCAGGAAAAAGGCTTTCGCTCCGAGAGGATAAAACCGTGTTTCGCCGGGTTGGGGCTGATCAGGCAGGGCGATGCCCATGCGGGTGTAGGCTTCGCGACTGTTCCCGAGCTCATCCCAGTTGCTGGTCGCGAGCGGAAGGCCGTTGCGGTCGTAGATGGTGCCTCTGGGGATCGAGTGAGCGATCGTCAAGAGGCGAGGGTTGTACTCGTAGCGACGTTCGCCATCGGCCTGAACCGCGAGCGTACCTGCGCCGGCGATTGCGTCGGCGCGCGCAACCTGAAGGTACCCGACTCTGAGGAACAGAACTGCGCCAATCATTCCAAGGATGTATGCGAGTCCGCGCGTACTTGTCCGAAACGGCTGCGTGGACTCCTCGTTTGCAGCGCTTTCCTTCCCGAGCGAGAACAGTATCCCGATGATGGCGAAGTTGGTGACGAGCGCAGTTCTGCCGTAACTCAGAAACGGAACAACGACGCCGGAGAGCGGAATCAGACCAAGAACGCCGCCTGCGATCAGCGCAATCTGGAGAGCAAGCGCCAGCGTGAGCCCCAGGGCTAAGAAGAAGTTGTAGTCGGAGCGGGCGCGGAGCGCGGTTCGTATGCCGAACCAGAGAATGCCCCCGTAGATGGCGAGTACGCAGACCACGCCGACGAAGCCCCATTCTTCACCCAGTGCAGCGAGGATCAGATCGGTGTGAGCGGCGGGCATGAGCTGCGGATCGCCAAGGCCCAGACCTGCTCCGAAGAAGCCGCCGCTCGCAAAGGCCCAGAGCGAATGCGCAAGCTGCTCGCCGCCCCGCACAGAGTTATCCCACGGGGACAGCCACATGGCGACGCGTCCCGCTACGTTCTTCGGGAAGTGGAGGTAATAGCCCGAGACAAACCCCGCCAGGATGAACACCCAACCCGCCAATGCCAACACATACCGGTCGCGCGCGACCGCGTACATGCTCAGGAACAAGCACGCAATGAGCAACGCGGGTCCAAGGTCTTTCTGCAAGAAGAAGAAGCCGAGCGAGACCGCCACTCCGGCGAGCACGGGCAGAAAGTACTCAAGCCTCGGCATCTCGAACCAGCCGGGGAGCTTGCTTGAGGGCGCCCGTTGTTGGCGCAGCGTGCGGAGGAGTTCCCAGCGCTCTGCAAAGTATCCGGCAAGAAAGAAAACGATCAGGACGCGAATGATTTCTGCGGGCTGGAATCCGAAGAGGTTGACCTTGGCGTCGCTGCCGGTTGGCCCGGAGCCGAACAGGATAAGCGCGGCGGACAGGGCAAAGCTGCCCAGGAGAAAAACGTAGCTGAGCTTTCCAGTCAGACGACGGTAGTTGAGCCTGCTGGCGAACGCCAGGGCAAGGCAGCCGACGGCTGCTCCCTCGGCGAAGCTCGCGAAGAGCAGCGTATCGCGCAACGGGTCACGCAACGTGACCATCAGGGTCATGCCGATTCCGCTGAGCAGAAGAACAGCGGGCAAAAGGAATTGTGAACCCCGCGTTTTTCGGAAGCTCCAGAACAGGTGTACCGCAGCGAAGGAACCGAGGAACAAAGCCGCCCAGAGAATCAGCTGCTTACGGTATCGGCTCCCATCGCGGACGGTGAATGAGGGCTTCAGCCCAGCCAGCTCCACCGAAGTGAGCAGCGAGATTGTTTCCGCTTCGGGATGTCTCGCCTGGAGCTGCCTCGCGCGGGCCTGCAGGTCCGTCAGACCGCGGGTTGAGAGCACCTCTCGTACCGGCACACGGATTTGACCGATCTCACCAACATGCGAAATGCCTCCGTTCCCTCCGGGCAGGGCAAGGAAGATCTTTGCTGTAACGTACTGCCGCTCTACCGGCGACGCAATGCCCTGGAGGTAGGGCAGCAACTGCTCGCGCCTGTCGACGGAAGCGAGATTGAGCGTTGCGGCCTGCGCGTCTGTCGCGCGTGCAAGACGCGCCTGTGCGGTGAGGAACAACGCCCCGGCAAGGAGGATGGACGTCAGCGCAAGCAGCAGCCGTTCGACGCCTCTCCCCGACGCGTCGACCGCACGGGAGCGCTGTGGCTCGCCCCTTCGCTCGCGGATTGTGCTGCGGGTTACAGCCATCAGGGTTCCCTCACTGCTGATCTGCGAGCGGCCAGCCGGCCCTGCGATAAATTCACTCGATTGATGCCCGCCGCCGCACCCGCCCACGGTAGGATGCTCTCGTACAGCTCACGCGCATGGTCAAGATTGCGTCCGGCGACCCCGTAATCGCGGTTCGCGTCTGCAGGCGTGGGTGCCCGGTGTCCGGCATCGATTGCGCGTTCGCCCTCGTATCGGTAGCCGTCGGCAAGCTCGGCTGTTTCGCGCTTGCCGATGTCATGGCCGCGCCGCTCCGCTTCCCGGATGGCCGCTTCCCCGCCCTCGAGGTCATGCAGCGAATAGATCTCCAGCCGCGCCAAGCCAAGCCAAGGGTCGGGAGACTTCTTCATGTACTTCGCCGCGTCTTCGAAGTCCTGTCTGGATTCTTCGAGCAGACGGCCGTCGCGCCGGGCGGACCCGCGTATGCGGGCCAGGTGGCCTTCGATCAGGCGTAACTTGCCGTGGATGTTCTTGTCGCCGGGGTCAAGCTCAAGGGCGTGCGCGACCTCGGCTCGAACGCGGATCCAGTCAGACTCCGGAACCGCGGGCGCGTCTGATTCCTGATACCTGGCAATGGTGTGGTCTGCGTCGTTCATGAGGCGTTCACGCAACGCAGACTTTGCGGACCAGAGGCTCATCGGGACATGCGAACGCGACGCGAGTTGCGTGTACTCTCGCCAGGCGGCGTCGAGATTTTGCTGCTTCTCGCTCGAAAGATCGCTCGCAAGCTGGGTGGCCTTGCGCCACACCATGTACTCGCTCAAGAACATATACCCGATTACGAGGACGACGATAAGAATTCCAGCGGAGACGACGCGCAACACGCGTCCCGCAGCGCTGCGCCTGCGTGCGAATGGCGGAGGAGGAGCGAACACCGTCTTAGGCGTGGACGCGCTCCTTGCGTTGTTCGGCACTGCTTTGCGGGTAGCATCTGCCGTTGTAGCGAACGCACCGTCAGGAGAGGTTTGGGGCCGCTGAGTTCTTACTGTGGCGTCGGTGTTTTGGGCGACTCTTCGCGTTGCTTCCTCGAACGGAGGAGGTGCTGCCGGGCTGATTACTTCCCCGCTGCGGAACCGTTGAAGTGCACTGGCGAACTCCGCCGCGGTTCTGTACCGCACGCGTGGATCGGGCGAGAGAGCTCGCGCTACAACTTGCCTCAGGGGCTCCGACCAGTCCCCAGGGAGAGGTGAAGGCTGACGGTAGTTGCGGATCAGGTGTTCGAGCTTCGATCCTGTCTCGGCCTGGAAGTACGGGTGGCCGGCCAGCATTTCGTACAAAACCACGGCGACGCCCCAAAGATCGGAGCTGACGTCTACCTCGCCGGTGCTCATCCGCTCCGGCGATGAATACTGCACGCTGGCAAAGACGTTCTGGGTGAAGTTGCGCGTCATCGAGAGTGCCTTCGCAATTCCGAAGTCGAGCACCTTGACCCTTCCATCTGGCGTGATCCGGATGTTGCGGGGCTTGACGTCCCCGTGGACAATGCCTCTCGCCGGGCGACCCTCGATGGTGGTGCTCAAAGTATGCGCACGGTCGAGCACCTCGAGCACGTCCTGCGCCACCCGGGCCGCAAAATCAGGCGCGAGTGCTTTCCCGTGAACGATTTCTGAGACGTCTTCGCCTTCGACATACTCCATCACGATGTAGAAATAGCCCGGCATCTCCCCGAACTCGAGGATTTGTGCAACGCGGCCGTCGGTCGCGCAGAGCTGCTTCTGGAGTTCTGCCCCGAGACGTTCAGCCTTTACGATCTGCTGGCTATCGGCGTCCGCACCGAGGTCAATCAGCTTCAGGGCAACACGCCGGCCCGTCTGCGGGTCGTCTGCCTCAAAGACACGACCCATACCACCCGCGGGGAGCTTGCGCAGCAGCGTGAACCGGCCTGCGGTCTGGACCGTCATCGCGTCACGACTTTGACGTCACGCCCCAGCGCGTTGGCTGACGGCGCGATGACGTTGTCCTTCAACAAAGGTCCGTCGTTGAAGAACGGAGAGATCCACACCTGTTCAGCCCCAGAGTTTTCGATGACGTTTCCAGACACGTTCGGAATGGCAGAGCCCGCGATGAAAAGACCGGGAAGAAGCTCCGGGCCATGTCCATTGTTCCTGATCAAGTTGTGATCGATTCCCGGACTCGCCGATCCGTGGACGTACACTCCGATTCCGGGGTTCGCTTCAATTGTGGATGCTTGAAGCGTTGGCCGTCCGCCTTCAATGTCCACCCCGGCCTTGTGCATCCCGCTGACTTTGAGCTCCGTGACCTCCAGGTCCGAGTTGAGGAGGCTGATCCCGACCTCGCCCGGGCCTACGATTTGGAATCCGGCAAAGCGCGCACCGTGAACATCATCTGCAGAGACAGCAACATCCGGATCCTGGATCTTTGCACCGTAAGGCTGCCTGCTCAGAAGGTTAATCCCACTGCGCAGATGTACGCTCTCGTGATATTCCCCGGGCGCGACCAGAATGGTATCCCCTGGGCTGGCCTGATTGAGCGCGTCTGAAATGGTCGGGATTGCACCGGGACCGACGGCCCACGTGATGGGTGGCCTGACCAAACCAAAGCGAACCCTGAGACCCGAGGCTGTCTCTTCCAGATACGGCCTCAACGCACCAAGCAACACCGTGGCCGCAAGCAGACCTAGAAGGAACCACTTCCAGCCCTGGGTGGAGACGCCGCGCGCCGGGGAGGCAGAACCTTGCAAAAGCGCAGCGTAGTGCGGTGTTTCGATCACAATGACGGAGACGTTGTCCTTGCCGCCTGCTTCGTTGGCAGCAGCGATCAGGGCCAGCACACCGGCGTCCGGGTCTCCAGCATGCTGCTCGACGACACGCCGAATAGCTTCAGCCGGAACCAAGTCGGTCAGGCCATCCGAGCACAGAAGCAGCGCTGAGGATTGCGGCAAATCAAACGAGTGGACCTCCAGGAAATCGGAATCGTCCGGCGCGTGAGGCGCGCTGCCCAGGTCACGAAAGATCTCATTCCTGCGCGGATGGTGCATCGCGTCCGCCTCGGCCAGTCGACCGCTATCCTCCAACTCTCCCACGGGCGAATGGTCGTTGGTGACTTTGCTGATGCTCCCCGGCTGGAGCAGGTAGAGCCGCGAATCCCCGACATGCGCCACAGTCACGCGTTCGCCTTCGATGAGCGCAAGAGTAGCGACGCAGGCCATGCCCTTGAGCTCTGGCTCTCGCTCTGCCACTTCATAGATTTCGGTGCTGGCCAGCGCAAAGGCCTCCCGCACCCGCCGCTCCGCCGTTCCCGCCTGACGAGCCAGACGCATTTCGATGATGTCGCTGGCGACCTTTGCCGCCTGCTCCCCGGCGGCGTGGCCCCCGACCCCATCCACCACCAGGTAGATGCCGCGCGCAGCATCGATCAGAATCCTGTCTTCGTTGTTGATTCTTTTTCGACCAACGTCAGAGTGGCCGGCCACAAGCAATCGGGAGATCACGGACATGCTCTAGTCGCTCCGGCGTAAGAACGCCCAAGCCAGGCACACAACAACCAGGACCAATCCAGCAAGGAACGGGATCCGAAGATGGAAAAGGGTCGTGGTCATTCCGGCTGTTTGGCCTCGAATTCAATGACGAGCACATCAGCCAGAGTTATCTTCGCAGCTGGTGGGAGAGCCGTCTCCAGGTCACGCTCGGCGGCCCCGCTTTGGGCGCTGCGGTCAATGCTGGGGGTGACCGCGACGCCGTTCACTGCGGTTCCAAACTGACTGAGGTCTTTGAGAAAAAAGCGCCCACTGCTCGCGTCTCGTCGGATGCGGCAATGTTCCCGTGAGATGTCGGGCGGCCCTTCGAGCTTTAGGTCGGCCCAGACGGCCTTGCCGCCGCGTCCGATGACGATTTCCTCTCGTGTCATAGCGAAGACCTTCTCTCCGCCGCTATCGCGATACCGCAGGGTTGCAAATACCTCTGGACCGGGATCGCCCACCTTTTGCGTGGGCCGCACGTACGTTTCACCCGCAGCATGACGAGTGACAAAGGTCGTCTTCGCGCCTGATCCAAGCTCCATCGCCGGTTCACTGCCAAGATCGGAGTAGATCTCGATCTCGCCGGGTCCAAGGCGATCTTCTTCGCCTCGGTGGAAGTCGATGCTCCAGTCCGGTTCCAGGATCTTGTACTTAGCCTTTTTGTTCTGCTTCGCCAACCCAAGCCGCCGGACCAATGGGGGCGGCACCCGCACCTCGTTCAGCAGCTGAAGATGTTCCGTCAGTGCCTGTTTCGCCTCGCCGCGAACCACCTGTGCAACCGGCGTGATCAAGGCAAAGTCGTCAGCATGGAGGTAAACGTTGAATCGGCACGGCAAAAGAACCGTGTGGCCGACCTTGAACAGCCCGGCATCAACATTCCGAATCAGTTCGGAGATAAGGTCATCGCCGGTGATCTGGCCCGCCGGATTTTCAGCCATATAGCACGGTTAGATAGTTCCGTGCTGTGGGCGGTTGCACCGTCCCTGTGGAGGGCATTGCTCCTATATCGCAATGATTTCCAACACTGCCTTCGGCTTTGCCCAGCAGGTGTGTGGCGGAGCAAGGCCTGCATCAAATCCGTGAGCAAAGCCACCGAGTATCTCGACTTCACATCCGCTTCGCCGAAGTTTACCTGCCCAGCTCGTGATCACAGGCCGTCAGGATATAACGTCGCTCCCTTGACGGCGTGGCGCACGTACAAAAGGATCCCGGCTCACAGCTCTCAATGTTTGAGAAAAGGGGACACCTGCATTCTTACGAGGAGCTCGACAAGTACGTCCACGCGTCTAATTCCTTTCTCACAGCTGCAGACCGCACATTGAGCACACATTGAATTTTGTCTTTTCGCCGCACGGCAAGGCCGTGGAGCACGATGAAGCAGCTCCAGACGTTTGATCGTCGAAGGATTTGGGGCCGAGATGCCTTACCCCGAAGCGCCTGAGCTCAAACTCGCCGATGGAACGGCTTAGCCCATGACCAATCCTTCGATGTCGTGCTTCTGCGTGACGGGAACAAGCTTCTCAACGATCCGACAAACAAGGTGTTCGCGGACCTCGACCGGGAGGCTGGAGTAGAAATCCTGCGTCACCATCAGGTCGTGCAGCGTGTCGTGACCGGCTCCGGGTGCGTCCACGCCGATGACGAGCACGGGGCGCGCGATCGGGGATCCGTGTGCCGTTCCGCGATGCACGGTCAGCGCCGAGCGGCATGACATGTCGCCCATCTGCGGAAACTTGCGCACGCCTCGCTCCTCGAACCGCGACCAAAGCTCCTTGTCAGGAAACATCTCGTGGTTCCAAGCGCGGCCATCGTCCCAATGCGTGCCTGGAGCAATTTCAAAAGGTCCCATATCCTCCGTGACATCGACGCCCGTGAGGTTGAAAGCGAGCGAGGTGATGCGATGTTCAATGTACGATTCCGGCGTGGACGGGAAGTCCCTGTGCCAGGGTTGCACCTTCGCCCCCTGAAATGGCGTGTCGAACCCGACTTCGACGATCTTGTACTCCGGACCGATCACACCCTCGCACATCGCAATAAACCAGGGGTGCGTGACCAATTCGGTAAAGCCGCTGATCACCTGTGGGTGCACTTCTACATACCAGCGACGGGGGCCGCGGCCTACCGCGCTTCCAGGATGCTGGATCGCTTCCCAAAAGGCGGTCATCATGTCTTCCCGCATCCGCTCAACGAATTCGCGCGCGAATGCGCCCTTGCGCGCCACGATTCCGTCACGTTGCAACGTTTGAATGTCGGATTCAATGCTGCCGAGCAGAACGTTCTCAGTGCTTCGGTACGGTGCCATGGCCATACCATTTTTGGATGCGTGCGATCCGACAAGCGTCTACGTGCCTCATATCGGGGGACCGCAGTTGCTAGTTCCGGTCGTATGGTCGGCGAACCGGATGCGATCCGGGGCTTGGCGGCAAGCTTCAGAGCCGACCGTTACCGGCCGGCAGCAAAGGCTTCAAAATCGGAGGCGGCGTTACCACAGTGCGGCAAACTCTAAGAGCTGGCCTGATCGACTCCCTCCACATCGCGTCGACACCCTGCTTCAGTTGGTGATAAACCACCAAACCGCCGTCGGCTGGCCCTTGCGCCCACCCCACACGCGTAGCAGCGAGCGCACATCCTCGACCAGCAACTCGAAACAGCCAGCCGCAATCCAGCGCTGCATCTGCTGGTACACCACCCACCAGGGAGGAAGATCGCGTGGAAGGAACCGCCACTGTCCACCCGTCCGAGCCACATAGCGAACCGCGTTGAACACCGTGCGCAAATCATGCTGCCGCTGAGGGCTGTTCTCCCGGCACAGCAGCAAATACGGCAGCACAAACGCCCACTCCTCCTCCGTCACATCACTGGGATACCCTTCAAATCCTTTACCGGCCATCCCTCCATCAGCGACAAACAACACAGCCCCGGAAAGACTCTAGACAGGTACAAAGCCCCTAACAGGCTCTAGCTGGATTTGAAGATTTAATATTGAGTAGTGACGCTGTAATTGCCGTGTCGCAATTCCTAAAAACAGAAGCGTGCATGTATGCTGTAGACCCATCAAAAGTTCACGTTGTGTATGATGAGGCCGACACCAAACATTTTGCGCCGGGCTGTCTAAGCAAAGAGGAAGCTAGGGTTTTGCTTGGGATTCCAAACGATAGATATGTGGTATTAATGATAGCGCGCGTGGCACCAAACAAAAGGCATGACCTCTTATTAGGGCAATTACATACTTGACACACATGCCCAAACGGGTCTACCGTTGGACCTGCCGTAACAGGGTTGCGCTGTTGCTATGTGTACTTGTTGTATTTTGGTGGACCGCCTATTTGCCATTGTCCCCGAAACCTACTTTCTGTGTCGGGATGGAAGATCAGGCCAAACCGAGTTTCGTGCTGTCCCCCGAACATATCTTCATACCGAGCGATACCATAGGCAAAGAGCACGTGGCCACTAGTTTTGTACAGGGTATTAGTCTCGTTAAAATCGGTGATCGCGCTGTCCGTTCCAACCCAAAAGTCTCTTTCATCAGGGAGCCAGTTGGGATCGGTTCTCCTTGGTAAATCTTGACCTTCTCCGGAGGGTAGGACGGATTTGTGGGATCGTGTCTTCCGTGCCGTAGATCGCAATGTTGCCGTAGATTTCACGAAGAAAGGCGGGAGTTTTCCCCTCGTTCTTGAAGCGCCACAAGAAGCAATGGCGCATCTCCCCCTTGTTTACCCACTCCGGATGAAGCCATATTTCATCCCGCCAAACGGGTATGAGGAAAGCTCTCTCGACGTTTCTAATAGCCTTCACTTGGCCGTACAGAATGGCCAAGGTGCCGAGAGTGAAGAAGCAATAAAGCCATTTACCCAAACGCTCCACCACTGCGGATCATCTCTTTTCAGCTTGGGTGCGTCATGTTCATGGCAGGCATCATCGGTGGGCCTTTTTGTCTGTACAGGACTTTCGACGGAAGAACCTATTACTGGGCACTGGCATTGGTTGGCTTGGCGTTCGATTTGATGGGGTTGGGGATCATGCGTTTTGGCATTCCGTGGCCCGGTTATTAGCATCAACATCAACAACAGGTTCATTGAGGATTCCCATGGCGAAGAATGAATACCACGAAGGCCCGAAAGCTCTAGAGAAGTTCCATGACGGCATGAAGAAACTCTTTCAGGCTCCCAAGCCTGCGAAGAGTCCATTCAAGCCGCCCGCCAAACCGAAGCCTACCAGCAAGGACTAGCGTTTGCGCTTACCCCGTCCCTGCCGTTTGTCAGTGTGTCGTCGCGGCTCCCGTAAGAGCGGAGTAGGTCAAGCGATGGCCGAAGACGTTGCCCATAGCACTTTCAAAGCGGGCCTGGTCGTCCATGTTCTTGCGATTGTTGTAACGAAAGCTCTGCTCGTCAAGGTAGCGAAAGAGGTGGAAGGGTTCGATGCTCACATACGTTCCGTTGATTCCACGCTTCAGCAAGCTCCAGAAGTTTTCGAGGCCGTTGGTATGAATCCGACCATTCACATACTCGACAGCATGGTCTACGACCTGATGAGCATACTGCCCAGCCAGACCATCGTAGGAGAGCAGAAAGTCCGTGTAGAGTGCCGATCCCGCTTCAACATGCTTCTTCACTTCGGACTGAAGCGCGTGTTTCTTGCGGTTCGCAACTACGGTCGTGCGAACCTTCCCGCCCCGTTCCAAGATGCCCATGACGGCAGTTTTGTCTTTAGTTCCCGTTCCGGTGATGCGACGGGCGCGTTTGGCAAGGTGCATGTTGCGGGCCTTGCCGCCGATGAACGTCTCGTCAGCCTCAACCTCACCGGAGAGTTTCGTAATGGAGTCGTCATGCAATGTCATGCGGATGCGGTGAAGCATGAACCAAGCGGACTTCTGAGTTATTCCGAGGGTACGGGCGACTTCGCAGGAGCTAACGCCGTTCTTGCTATTGCAAAGAATCCAGTAAGCGCACATCCACTTATCGAGGCCGAGAGGGGAATCCTCGAAGATAGTTCCCACCTTGAGGCTGAACTGCTTCTTGCACCCCGAGCAGAACCAGACCTTGCGGGTTTTGATAAAGGAATGCTTCTCAGAACCGCAGCGCGGGCAGCTAACAACCCCGTTCGGGAACCGCAGATTGAGCGCGTATTGGAAAGCGCGGTCAGCGTCCGAGAAGTAGATGATGGCTTGCTGGAGTGTGTGAGGGGCTTCCATTCCTCAAATCTACGCTCAAATGCGTTGTGTGTCAAGTATGTAATTGCCCTTATTAGAGGCGGCATCAGAGGTTTGCAACCACATACCAAATTTTCATCTGCTTCTGAAGTCCGACACGCTTGAGGATGCAGCTCTTCACTTGCGACTGGTCAGATGGATAGATGAACTCGGTCTCAATAAAGTAGTAACATGGACGATTATGTTTCTGATATCCGGCAGGTTATAGTTGCTGCTGATCTTCTTGTCTTATGTTCTGAACGAGAGGGTTTAGGCAGGTGTGTTGTGGAGGCGATGGCGATGGAACTACCTGTGATCGTGACTGCTTCTGGTGGCTCGCCTGAGATCGTCGAAAGTGGTCACGTTGGCGGCTTTGTCGTGAACGGGGAAGCGGGGAGATCGCTCAAAAGATAATGCAGTTATTTCATGACGCACACCTGAGTAGCATCTTGGGGAAGCTCTGTACAGGTACGCGTTTTAGCTGAAGTTCGAGCGGTTGTGCTTGGTTGGTGAGCTTTTTACGTCACACCGGGTTTTCCGTGCTGGTTGAACAGGTCAACCGGCTGATTTCAGGCGCAGGTTTGCGCGAGGCCGATCAGGCGTTTGCGGTGGAGGTAGAGATTGATCAGCGCGAAGCAGGCGCACAGTCGATGGTGGTTCTTCGCCAGCCCCCGGTAGCGGACTTTATCGAAGCCGAAGATGCGTTTGAGGATG
>JAABUO010006208.1_pt1 | contig 13808 bp, 14 predicted proteins | sample 5559291 | NCBI WGS metagenome assembly JAABUO01 (sample SAMN10711878, study PRJNA513372) | rock metagenome | isolation source: Antarctica rocks | place: Antarctica: Victoria Land, Finger Mt sud | reverse complement strand
CCTCCTCCTCCACGGCACCGCCCCCCGTCACGTTCTCCTCCAACAGTTCCGCGACACCCCCAACGCCGTCCTCTTCGGCGCCTCCTCCTTTTGGCAGGGCGTCGACGTCCAGGGCGACCAGCTCTCCGCCGTCATCATCGACCGCCTCCCCTTCGCCGTCCCCTCCGACCCCGTCATCGAAGCCCGCATGCGCGCCATCGAAGCCGCCGGCGGCAAGCCCTTCTTCGACCTCCAGATCCCCCAGGCCGTCATCACCCTCAAGCAGGGCTTCGGCCGCCTCATCCGCTCCCTCACCGACCGCGGCCTCCTCATGCTCCTCGACCCCCGCGTCCAACGCTCCCGCTACGGCCGCATCTTCCTCGATTCCCTCCCCCCCTACCGCCGCACCACCGACATCGCCGAAGTCGAACGCTTCTTCCACCCCATCCGCTCCCAACCGCCACCGCCCGCCGCGTCCAGGTAGATCAAGCCCAAGCCTTGGCATCTCGCCGCCGCCCTCATATCGTCTACCCACCACCACCGCAGCTTCCAGGTAGGCCAAGGCTTTAGCCTTGGCATCTCACCGCCACGCTCATCGTCTACCCACCACCGCCACAGCTTCTAGGTAGGCCAAGGCTTTAGCCTTGGCATCTCACCCTGCCCAGCCTCGGGCTTCAGCCCCTGGGGTAAGCTTCTTCCTCTCCTTCGGCAAGGAGGCGTCTCATCCGCCAAGCTCAACCAGCCGCTTCGTGGGATCTCGCCAGCAACGCGCCCACCCCACGACGCACTATATTGGGTCGATATGCCGCGACGATCACCCTCCCTCACGATTCTCGCCTGCTCCCTTCTCCTCCTCACCCCCGCCCTCGCCCAGCAGCAGACCCCCACCATCCGCACCTCCACCCGCATCGTCTACGTCGACGTCGTCGTTCGCGACCGCTCCGGTCACATCGTCCGCAACCTCGACAAATCCAGCTTCTCCCTCACCGAAGACGGCAAGCCCCAGCGCATCGATCTCTTCGAGCTCCACACCGGCGCCATCCCCAAACCCGCCCCCACCCGCGGCCCGGACGGCCTCGTCTCCAACCTCCCCGCCAACTCCCGCGACCTCTCCCTCAACCTCGTTCTCTTCGACCTCCTCGACACCGACCCCACCGACCAGGCCTTTGCCCGCGAGCGCATGATCAGCTTCCTCCGCGCCCTCCCCCCCCGGCAAACAGGTCGCCCTCTTCGTCCTCTCCAACCAGCTTCACATGGTCCAGGACGTCACCTCCGACTCCGACACCCTCGTCCGCGCCGCCCAATCCATCGACCTCAAGCAGCTCAATCGCACCCGCTCCCCCACCCAGCAAAACCGCGATCTCGACACTGAGGGCTACGCCGATAGCCAGGCCACCATCGCCCGCGTCGGCGGAGCCCTCGAAAGATCCCTCGGCGGCGAAGACTTCCAAAATCTCAAAGCCCGCCTCAACAGCACCGGCGACGCCTTCATCGAGCTCGCCCGCGCCGTCAACGGCTACCCCGGCCGCAAAAACCTCTTCTGGCTCGCCGGCAGCTTCCCGTCCTCCACCACCAACAGCCTCCAGGCCATCTCCACCGGCCAGCTCACCAGCATCGGCGGCCCCGGCATCGGCCCCAGTGCCGACCCCCTCACCGGCGCTCCCACCCGCGGCGGCGCCGGCTCCCGCCTCAGCCTCACCAACGGCGGCAACGTCGGCGCAGCCACCGCCCCCCTCAGCGAGCACGCCGACCGCGCCGTCGCCGACTCCCAAATCGCCGTCTACCCCATCAGCGTCGTCGGCGTCGAAACCGACAGCATCGGCGTCGACCAGATCGGCGTCGGCACCGCCGGCAGCCACACCGCCGACACCCAGGCACAGACCTTTCACGACCGCCAGGACAGCCGCGAAACCATGAACAACATCGCTCGCGAAACCGGTGGCGAAGCCTTCTACGGCAACAATGACGTCTCCCGCCTCCTCGAGCGCGGCTTCGAAGATAGCGAAAACTACTACACCCTCGCCTTCCAGCCCTCCAACCACGACTGGAACGGCAAGTACCGCAAACTCAACGTCGCCCTCGCCGACCGCGGCTACAACCTCAGCTACCGCCGCGGCTACTTCGGCCTGCCCGAGCAGCCCCCCACCAACGTCGCCCACCAGTTCCAAACCGCCATGCGCCTCGACACCCCGCCCTCCACCATGCTCTCCCTCCGCTCCTCGCCCAGTCTCGCCACCGCCGCCGCCACCGGAGCCCCGCCCGCCGCGCAAACCAACACCACCCTCGACATCGCCGGCGTCGGCTTCACCACGGCCCCGGACGGCCAACGCCACGCCCGTCTTCAGGTCGGCCTCATGGCCTACCCCCTCGACCGCGAAAGGGAGCCCATCCAAACCTCCGGAACCCTCAACCTCAACCTCACCCCCGAGCAGTACGCCGGCCTCCTCCAGAACGGCGTCTCCATCAAGCAGCAGCTCCCCCTCAAAACCGGCAGGTACGTCCTCCGCGTAGGCGTCCTCGACACCGGCAGCGGCCGCATCGGCACCCTAACCCTCCCCATCCAAATGCCCTGACTCGGTCTCCGACGACGGAACTTGCGTCAACTTCCATCAACCCGGAGCGTCTCCAAAACGTCTCGGTCTCGAAGGCGGGGCCCTCAGAACACATGGAACGGTCGTTGTCTCCAACGGCACGGCCTCAGAAGATGATGAACGGTCGTTTACTGGAAGGGCACGGCTTCAGCCGTCCCGTAAGCGGCACACAGTCAGATCCGGCTTTAGCCGCTGGGGTATGCCCTCGCAGCTCCTACCTGTACACCCCCTCTCTTGCCCTCCCTCGATCCCTGACCCTCCACTACTCCCTGAAGTTCAAATTGACCGGAGTCACCGATAACGAAGACCGTCGGTTCGGAGTCGGACCCGTCACCTCCGTCTCCCGCCCGACCACCTCAAACGTCACCTGATTCAACCGAACCTCACCCGCCCCCGTCAAAAGAACCCCAAACGAAATGCCGGTCGCATCCGGCGGTACATCGAGAACCACCTCGTAGGGCCGCCATGGCAGCGTCCCCCGAATGGCACGCTGCTGCATATTGTCGAAGGCGACTGTCGTATGCCCTTGATCCACCCTCATCCACAACCCAGCCCACTCGCCCACCCCTTGCGATTCCACCGACGCCCGCAGCCGAACCCTCTTCCCGGCATAGTTCGTGGCCTCGATCGACTGCATCAGCGTCCCAAACCCACCCGTTCTCGTCACCGCGGACCTGAGGTACGCACTCGGCTCCCCGCCGCGAGTCGTTACCTTGTCCACACCGGTTTCGTAGCTCTCGGGCTTGGTCCCAGCCAGCAACCAACCCGCAGGAGCGATCGCCGTCTGGCCCACGGTCTGTCTTGACAGCGGCTGCGCCCCCGGCCCCGCGCCCAGAACGCGACCCCCCGGAAACAGGCACGCACCAGCAACCATCCACACGCACGCGCGAAAACTCGCCCGATCCAACTTCCGCTCCCGTAGCTCCATCGTCTGTTCCTCCTGCCACGCACGGCGCAACCCGTGCCGGCTGACCGCCGTTATACACCCAAACACCCACCGCCCTCCAGCCCTTGCGAGGTCCGCACACCAGGCAAACTCAATCGGTCCACCTCGGCCGGAGATTCCGGACCTCCAGGTGGCGTAGTGACCCCCTTCACCGCCGTAGAATAAAGGTTGAAGGAAATCACTCAACGTTAGTAGACGCTTGCTAAACCCAATGAAACGAAGACTTTGCCCGTAAACATAACAGACACAAGACTTTGCCAGGTACCCCTGTCACATCCGCAACAAACGAGAGACTTTAGGGAAAAGTACGGGGGGGAGGGTACCCCTCAACACCTCGGAAGGGAGAACAACGATGGGCCGCAATCTGTACATCCTTGCCGCAACCCTCACGCTACTTGCCGCCATCTCCGTCATCATCTCCTTCACCAACATCGCCGAACAGCCCGGCTCCCCCGGCGACGCCGCCCTCTGGAAGACCACCGGCCTCGCCCTCTTCGTCATCGCCCTCGTCGTCGCCCTCGCCGGTACCCTCTCCTCCCTCTTCGAACAGGCCGAGCGCCGCGCCGAAGACGCCCGCCGCGCCCAGCGAAAGGAAAGAAACCGCTAAAATGGAAGTTGCTCGCAAAGCCCCGCACCCAGCGCACGGAAGGGAACTCCCAGCACATGTTTGAAGTCACCGTGGAAGCCGGCTTCTCCTCCGGTCACTACCTCCGCAACTACCGCGGAAAGTGCGAGAATCCGCACGGCCACAACTACAAGGTCTTCGTCACCCTCATCGGGGAGGAGCTCGACGAGGCCGGCCTCCTGCTCGACTTCAAGCTCCTCAAACAGGTCATGCGCCCCGTCGTCGATCGCCTCGACCACCAGATGATCAATGACCTCGAGCCCTTCGTCGCCGATCTCAATCCTTCCGCCGAAAACCTCGCCCGCTACTTCTTCCAGCAGACCTCCACTCAGCTCCACGACATGACCTCCGGCCGCGTCCGCGTCAAGGACTGCACCCTCTACGAAACCGATACCAGCTTCGCCCGCTACTACGAGTAAGCCAGGCGCCAAACCGCACACAGGCCAGCACCGCACAACACAACCCATGCACCTGATCGAGCTGTACAAATCCGTCCAGGGTGAGTCCTCCTTCGCCGGTCTCCCCTGCATCTTCGTCCGCCTCGCCGGCTGCAACCTCCGCTGCGCCTGGTGCGACTCCGAGTACACCTTTACCGGCGGCAAGCCATACACCAACCAGCAGATCACCACCGAGATCCAGGCCCTCGCGCCCTGCACCCTGGTCGAGTTCACCGGCGGTGAGCCCATGCTCCAGGCCCGCGACCTCCTCCCCCTCATGGACGACCTCCTCGCCCGCAACTACACCCTCATGATCGAAACCTCCGGCGAGCGCCCCCTCGCCGACGTCCCCAAAGCCGTCCACAAGATCGTCGACGTCAAATGCCCCGGCGCCGGCCCCGCCTTCGGCTCCTTCCGCATGTCGAACCTCGACGCCCTCACCCCCCTCGACGAGGTCAAGTTCGTCCTCTCCCACCGCGAAGACTACGAGTTCGCCCGCGACTTCATCCGCACCCACAACCTCGAGCAGAAGGCCGGTCACATCCTCCTGAGCCCAGCCTTCACCAAAACCCCGTCACCCCTCCGCACCGCCGAAAACATCGCCCTCGACCCCCGGCACCTGGTCGACTGGATGCTCGCCGACGCCCTCCCCGCCCGCCTCTCCCTCCAGATCCACAAGTTCGTCTGGGAGCCCATGAAGAAGGGCGTCTAGACTGAGCTCTATGTTCCTGCCCGGCCACTTCCTTTTCGCTCCCACCCAGTGCATCCACTTCATCGGCATCGGTGGCATCGGCATGAGCGGCATAGCGGAGATCCTCCTCACCATGGGCTACACCGTCTCCGGCTCGGACCTCCGCCGGAGCCCCATCACCGCCCGCCTCCTCAGCCTGGGCGCCCGCATCTTCGAGGGGCACGCTGCGTCGAACGTCGCCGCCTGCGACGTCGTCGTCACCTCCTCCGCCGTCCCCCCCTCCAACCCCGAGGTCCTCGAAGCCCGCGCACGCAAGATCCCCGTCATACAGCGCGCCGAGATGCTCGCCGAGCTCATGCGCCTCAAATACGGCATAGCCGTGGCCGGCATGCACGGCAAGACCACGACCACCAGCATGACCGCCGCCGTCCTCTCCGGGGGCGGCCTGGACCCTACCGTTGTCGTCGGTGGCCGCGTCGACGCCTTGGGATCTAACGCCCGGCTTGGCAACTCGCAGTACCTGGTCGTCGAGGCGGACGAGAGTGACCGCTCCTTCCTGAAGCTCTCACCCGTCCTCGGCGTGGTCACCAATCTCGACCGTGAGCACATGGATTGCTACAGCGACATGGCCGATATTAAATCAGCCTTCCTGGAGTTCATGGACCGTATCCCGTTCTATGGGGCAACGACCGCCTGCATCGACAATGCGATGCTCCGCTCTGTCCTACCCAGGGTCAAGCGAAGGCTCTACACGTATGGCGAGCACGCCGAAGCCGACTTCCAGATTCAGCTGCTGCCGAACTCGGCCACATGTCATTCCTGTTTCTCCGTCAGCTTCGGTGGATCGGATCTGGGCGTTTTCCAACTACACGTCCCCGGAAGACACAACGTCCTGAACGCAACGGCTGCCATCGCCATTGGAGTTCAACTGGGCTTGGCCCCAGAGCAGATTGCGGTCGGTTTAGAGTCCTTTCGCGGTGTAGATCGAAGGTTCCAAGTCAAAGGAGTCGTCCGTGGAATCACGGTAGTTGACGACTATGGACACCATCCTACGGAGATTGGCGTCACTCTGCGTGCGGCCCGAGAGTGCGGATACGGGCGAGTTCACGTCGTATTCCAACCTCACCGGTACACCAGGACGAGGGACCTGATGGTCGAGTTCTCGCGAGCATTCGTCGATGCTGACTCGGTGCAGATCCTGGACATCTACGCTGCTAATGAAGAGCCGATTGAAGGCATAACCGGCGCTGTGCTCGCCAGGAGAATCCAGGAGGTCTCCTCAGGAAAGGTGGAGCATGCCAGCTCAAAGGAAGAGGCGATCGATCGGTTGGTTGATATGGCGAGAGCCGGGGATGTGATCCTTACCCTAGGTGCAGGCAATGTCTCACAGATTGGAAGCAATCTACTCACCGCATTCGAAGCAAGGCGCTGAAGTTCCTGAAAGGGTACATCGCACCATGAATTGGAAGCCTAGGGCCGGAGGCGCGTTATAGTCAGGGACGGCGATTCTTGCGCGACCGTGCTCAGGTTGCGTTCACGGGAATGGAGTCATGAGTGAGGCAGCGGTGCTGACGGCGCCAAATGAGACATACGTACGGGAGCGAACGACGTCCAAGCGTGCGCCTCGCCGTGGTCCACGTCGCGACCTGGTCGAGGACTTCGCTGCCTTAGAAGACGACGGCGGGTACAACTCCGGACGACGGCGTACTGGCCTTCGCCTCAGCTTCCATGGCGGATTGTCCCAGAGCGTATGGGGCAGAGTAGCAGGCGTTTTAGCTCTGCTCGCCATTTTAGGTGTTGGTTGGGCAGCAGCTTCGGTTGCTCGCCACATGATCCTCCAAGATGAAAGGTTTGTACTTGCGGGGACTTTCTCTGTCCTTACGGAAGGTAATCAGCACCTTTCTCGTGCTCAACTGTTGCAGGTGTTCGGGGGAGACATCGAGCGCAACATCTTGAATATCTCGCTTACCGAGCGCAAAGCCGATCTGGAGCAGATCCCTTGGATCAAGCACGCTACCCTGATGCGTCTCCTGCCAAACCGAATCAAGGTTTCGGTTGAGGAACGGACACCCGTAGCCTTTGTAAGGCAAGGTGGGCACATCGGCCTCGTGGATGCCGAGGGTGTTCTGTTGGACCTGGCATCCGGTAACTCGCAGAGCGACGGCTACTCATTTCCCGTGGTGACGGGTGTTTCCCCTGCGGATCCGGTGTCGGTTCGTGCAGCGCGCATCAAGGTGTTCCAAGAGTTCGTCAAAGCCCTGGACACGACAGGCCAGAGAATCTCAGCCAGGCTGAGCGAGGTTGATCTGTCGAATCCGGAGGACGTCAAAGCCTTGATCCCGGATCACGGGACAGACGTGCTGGTTCACTTTGGTGACAGTGACTACCTCGACCGATATAGCAGATATGAGGGACATCTGGCGGAGTGGCGGGCCCAATACCCTAAACTCTCATCCGTGGATATGCGGTACGAGCGGCAGGTTGTTCTGGAGATGCAGCCAGGAACTGCCGTACCAATGGCGGGATCTGTCCCATATCCAACGGAGCAGCAGAAGAACGGCAGAAAAACATATTCTCCAGGGAGCAAGATCGTATCGACCAAGCCTCATGCTGCTGCTCAGAACGCAACGCAGCACCGTCCGAACTGGAAGATGTCTGCAAAGAGTCTTTCTCCGGCTGCGATGAAGGCAGGTCACCCTTGACGCAAAAGCCAGACAATCTGATCATTGTGGTAGACGCTGGCAGCCAGAAAAGCTGTGTCCTGGTAGCTGAGTTGCATGATGGTGTGCTCCGGTACCGGGGGCATGGGATAGAGCCGTCGAAGGGGATGCGGAAGGGTCTGATTGCGGAGCTGGGGCCGGCGGCGGAGGCGATCAACCGGGCGGCTCTGACAGCGGAGCGAACCGCGCGGGCGGCGATTGAGACGGCGGTGGTGGGGATAGGTGGGACCCATGTGCGGGGGGTGAACTCGCGGGGCGGGATCAGCATGGGGAGCCGGATGCGGGAGATCACGCGGGAGGAGGTGCGGGCGACGGTGGACCGGGCTCGGTCGGTGGCGCTGCCTCCGGATCGCGAGGTGCTGCACCTGCTGCCGCAGGAGTTCATCCTGGATGACCAGGCGGGAATACACGACCCGATCGGGATGGTGGGGAACAAGCTGGAGGTGAACCTTCACATCTCCACGTGTTCGGGGGGCGTGGCGCAGAGTGTGATCACGTGTGCGAACCGGGCGGGGCTCGAGGTACAGGACACGGTGTATGAAGGGATTGCCGCGGCAGAGGCGGTGCTGAGCGCGGACGAGCGGGAGCTGGGCGTCTGCCTGGCGGATATCGGGGCGAGCACGACGGAGCTGGCGGTGTTCTTCGAGGGATCGGTCGCGCACACGGCGGTGCTGCCGATCGGGGGGGATCACTTCACCAACGACCTGGCGGTGGGGCTCCATGTAACGGTGGAAGAGGCGGAGTACCTGAAGAAGGTGTATGGGCACTGCGTGGTGACGGCGATTCCGCAGATGAATGAGATCGAGATTGGGGGGGACCTGGCGATCTCGGGAGGGCAGCCGGCGCGGCTGGTGCGGCAGCGGTTTCTGGCGGAGATCCTGGAGCCGCGGGCGCGGGAGCTGTTTACGCTTTTGCGGGATAACCTCCGGCATGGGGGGGTGCTGGAGGCGTTGGGCGCCGGGTGCGTGCTGACGGGTGGAGGGGCGATGATGTCCGGTCTGCTGGACAATGCGGAGAGCCTCCTGCGGGTGCCGGCGAGGGTGGGGCATCCGGTGCCGCTGAGCCGGATGCCGGCGGAGCTGGCCGGGCCGGAGTTCTCGGCGGCGATCGGGATGCTGCTCTATACGCACCGGACGCAGATTCGGAAGGCGAGTGAAGAGCAGGGGCTGCGGGCGAAGCTGAAGTCGATCTTTGCCGGCAGCTTCTGAGGCTCGGTGTACCCTCCCCCCCGTACCTTGCGGCAAAGTATCCCGAATCAATAGTTTAGAGGAGGGGTACCTTGCAAAGTCTTCTTTCCAGACAGTTTATAGGTAAAGTCTAGAATTCAAAAGGGAAAGCTCCGGCTCTGCGCCGGTGCGTGGATGTCCTGGAGACGTCCCTCTATCAAGTATAGCGAGCGGGGCAGGAGATTGCGCCAAACCTCCCGGGATGCAGGGGGCAAAAGAGTGGAACGCTCCCAGGCTGGTATGGGGCGGGCTTTCAGCCCTTGATCCTCGGGTCTGCTCGGACCTAGGGCTTCGCCCTAGGCTGGTATGTGGCGGGCCTTTGGCCCTGGCTTTTCGCGGCGGCTCGGGACCTAGGGCTTCGCCTTAGGCTGGTATGGGGCGGGCTTTCAGCCCTTGATCTTCGGGTCTGCTCGTCACGAGGGCTTCGCCCTAGGCTGGTATAGGGCGGGCCTTTGGCCCTTGTACCCCAGCGGCTAAAGCCGTAGTTCAAGTCCGCAGCTTACGGCACGGCTGAAGCCGTGCCTTTCCGGCAAACGACTTAGCGGCCGCTTGCGGGGTCAGGTGCAGCGGACCTTGCATTTCAGTACTCAGGTCCAGCGGACGAGGAGGAGCCGTTCGTCTTCCGCTTCGCCCTGCGCCATAGTGATCTCGGCGGTGGCGTCGGCGACGATGCTTCCGAAGCGTTCGCCCCACTCGACGAGGACGAGGGCGTTGGGCTGCGCGGACATCTCTTCGAGGCCGAGGACGGCGATCTGCTCTTCGGTTTCGAGGCGGTAGAGGTCGAGGTGGAAGAGGTGGACTTTGGGGCCGACGAACTCGTGGACGAGGTTGAAGGTGGGGCTGGTGACGTCCTGGCCGGCGGCGGCGCCGAGGACCTGGGCAATGCCTTTGACCAGCGTGGTTTTTCCGGCGCCGACCTCGCCGCGGAGGATGACGAGGCGGGGTGTGGGCAGGAGGATCTCGGCGATGGTTTGGCCGAGGGCGATGGTTCCGGCGACGCTGCGGGTGCGGAAGCGTTTTTCGCGGGTGAAGGCGCCGGTCATTGGGGGCGCGCACCGCTGGTCTGGACTGCGCTGGTTCGTAGACCGCAAATCCAGGTGAAGCCGCTGCTGTCGGAGGGCTGGTAGCGGAAGGCTGCGGAGAGGTGGGCGACGGTATCGGTGGCGAGGAGGGTGTGCTCGTCGACGCCGTTGGGGCCGCCGACGGCGAGGTCGGCGGCGAGGCCGTGGAGGTAGACGGCGGCTTCGACGGCCTCGGCGACGCGGCCGGGGAACTGGGCGAGCATCCCGGCGACGATGCCGGTGAGGATGTCGCCGCTGCCGCCTTTGGCCATGGCGGGGTTGCCAGTGGTGTTGACGGCGATACGGCCGTCGGGGTGGGCGACCAGGGTTCGCCAGCCTTTGAGGACCAGAGTGACGCCGTGTTCGGTGGCGAACGTTCGGGCGAGGCCGATGCGGTCGGCTTCGACCTCCTTCACGGTGATGCCGGCGAGCCGGGCCATCTCGCCCGGGTGGGGTGTGAGGACGACGGTGCGGGTCGGGGGTCCGGTGGCGATGCCGGAGGCTGCCTTGAGGAACTCAGCCTTGCCGGCGTAGGCGTTGAGGGCATCGGCGTCGAGGACCAGAGGGATGGTTGTGGTTTCGACCAGGCCGCGGGCGAAGGCGCCGGCCTCGCCCTCGGTGGACAGGCCCGGACCGATGGCGAGGACGCTGATGCCTTTGAGCAGCTTCGGAAGGGAGGCCTGGTTGAGGTTTTCGAGGGAGGCCGCGCCCTCGGGCCCCTGCTTGAGGGACTGCAGCATCAGCTCGGGCGTGACGCGGGCCACGGTGTTTACGATGCTGTCGGGGACGGCGGCGGTAACCAGGCCCGCGCCGGTGCGGAGGGCGGCGAGCGCGGACATGGAGGGTGCGCCGGCCTTGCCGTAGCTTCCACCGACGAGGAGGACGTGGCCGAACTTTCCCTTGTTGGAGTTGATGTCGCGCGGGGGCTCGGCGATGGCTTTCGAGGCTCCGGTCCAGGTGAGGCGATCGGCTGATTGGACGGCGTCTTCGGGAGAGCCGATGTCCGCGAGGACGACGGGAGCGAAGGTCTGGCCAGGGGTGAGATGGCCGAAGACGTGGGCGGGCTTGGGAGCGGTGAAGGTGATGACGGCGTCGGCGCGAAAGGCGTCCGGGGCGTGTTGCGCGGTTGAGTCCGCGTCCCAGCCGCTGGGGAGGTCTACTGCGAGGACGGGCGCGACAAGGGGGGAGCCGACGGCAGTTTTGCGGCTGTCGAGCCGGTGTTTGAGGAGAGCGGCGGGCCCGCGCAGGGGCGGCTTGAAGCCGGTGCCGACGACGGCGTCGAGGATGAGGTCGGCGTGGTCCAGGGCGGCGTCGAGGATGCCGGGGTCGTCGGCGAGGTTGCCGAATTGAACCGAGGGGGATTCGTCGTGGAGGCGGGAGAGGGCGACGGCGGCCTCGCCGTGGAAGTCTGCGCCGGCGCCGACGACGAGCACACGGACGGAGAGGCCTGCGTGGGCGAGGCGCCGGGCGGCGACCAGACCGTCTCCGCCGTTGTTGCCGCGGCCGCAGAGGACCAGGACCCGGGTGGCAGAGGGGTACAGGGTGCGGCAGAGGCGGGCGACGGCGGCACCGGCGTTTTCCATCAGGAGCTGGAGGGGGACGCCCATGTCGGCGCTCCGCAGGTCTGCCTCCGCCATCTCCGCGGCTGTAAGGATATGCATGGTCGCTCCCTTTGGGCTTGGATGCGGGTTTGGGGGCGAGGTGCGGACAGGAGAAAGCCCCTGCCGGGCAGGGGCTTGCTTGCGACGAAGAGTTTCGGACTGGGACGGTTTGCGGTTAGTAGTTGCCGCCGGTGCCGGTGTCTTCTTCGCCGGTGGCGACGGGCGGAGCTGTGGGTGCCGGGAGGGGGGCGAGGGGGACGCCCTTTGGCTGGAAGTAGCTGCGCTCGTACATGGCGCGGTAGAACTGACCGGTGAGCTCGGCGGCTTTGGGGCCGAAGGTGGGGCGTCCGCCCTCGAGGAAGATGACGGTGACGATGCGTCCGGTGGGGGTTTCCGCGAAGCTGCCGAACCAGCCGAAGCGAGTTCCATTGTTGGAGCAGGTGCCGGTCTTGCCCATGACGGGGAAGGCGTTGAAGTTGGCTTTGAGGCTGCGAGCGGTGCCGTAGGGGGCGGCGACGGCGCCTTGCATGCCGGGGCGCATTTCAGGGAGGATGGGGGCGATGTTGAGGATGCGCTTGACCTTGGGGTTGAAGTTCTTGGCGTCTTCCTGGGTTTCGGGGTGCTGGAGGTAGTAGAGGGTGCCGCCGTTGGCGATGGAGCTGACGATGGCGCCGAGCTGGAGGGGGGTCATGGAGATGCCCTCGCCGAAAGAGCACATGCGGCCGACGCCGCCGAGGCGGGCGGGGAGCTCGGTGTCGGGGTAGGTGCCGAGCTGCTCGCCCCGGATGCGGTAGCCGGCGAGCTCGCCGAGGCCGAACTCGTTGGCATAGTGCTTGACGCGCTCGAAGCCCATGGTGCGGCCGAGGACCTCGAAGTAGGGGTTGACGGACTTGGCGAGGGCGTAGTCGAGGTCGACCTTGTAGCCGCCGCCGAGGCTGACGGGGGTGTCGTGCTTGACGAGGCCTTCCTCGAGGGCGGCGAGGGCGACGGTGAGCTTGATGGTGGAGCAGGGCTCGGCGCCGCTGGAAAGGGCGAGCTTCTGGTTGACCATGGCGAGGATGCGGCCGCTCGAGGGATCGATGGCGAGGGCGGTGCCGTTCATGTTGCCGAGGGCTTCGATGGCGGCGGCGCGAACGACGGGATCTTCGCCGGCGGTGACGTCGCCGAGGGTGAGGTTGTCGGCGAAGGAGCTGGCGGAGAAGTGCTCGACGTAGCGGGTGCGGCGGATGGCGTAGACCATGCGTCCGTGGCGGCCGCGAACGCGGATGCGGGTGGTTGCGGAGCGGCGGCCGGTGACGGTGCGGGCGGTGCTTTTGGAGGTGCGGGAGCCTCGCCGCGAGGTGTGCGCGGTGACGGAGAGCTTGCGTTTGGAGGCGAGCCGGGTGGTGGGCTTGGCGGAGGAGACGTCCGCGAGGCTAAGGCCGAGAAGCAGGAGCAAGAGGATCCGGAACCATTTCGCCATGTGCAGAGAGCTCCTCAGGGACTTGCAATGAAACAACGTGGGCTGCGCTTCGCCTCTCCAATGTACGGAACCCAGGCCTCCTTGCGCTACGACTTCCGGGTGATGCACCCGGACCGAGGTAACAGGCGGCGGCTGGCGTTCGAAGCGGGTCAATTGCCTCGCCGGAGGAAGGCTGGTATGTCGAGCTCGTCGGTCTGCGTGCTGTCGGTGTCCGGGCTGGCGAAGACCTGCGATCTGGATGCTGGATCGGCGGCGCGGATGTGGAAGACCTCACCACGCCGAGCCTCTTCTTGGACGTGCGCGGCGGGGGGAAGGTCATGGGTGTCCCAGGGCTGGGGGTCGCCGGTGTCGAGGATGACGCGGCGTTCGGGCGGGTGCTCGGCGGGCCGGGATGGGGCAGCGGAGGAGCGGAAGAAGTCGTCGTCGAAGACGGAGGCGGGGACGGGGACGAGCTCGGCGGGGGAGTATG
>JAABUO010006206.1_pt1 | contig 13813 bp, 13 predicted proteins | sample 5559291 | NCBI WGS metagenome assembly JAABUO01 (sample SAMN10711878, study PRJNA513372) | rock metagenome | isolation source: Antarctica rocks | place: Antarctica: Victoria Land, Finger Mt sud | reverse complement strand
CATCTGCCTGGAACATTTGTCGCTGTCAAATCTGGTCACGGATGATGGGATGTAGCAACCTTGATGTGGGTGTAGAGTGTATTCAGAGCTTCACAAACATACAGTGATGGAGTGGTTCAGTGAAACGTTGGTTGAAAGTATGCAGTGATTGTCACGATGATTTGCTGCTGAGCTATCATAAAGCATTCAATTGGTCTGCATGGAACTGCATGTCATGCAAGCCAAGACTGCTGTTGCAGACATTGACATGCTGCCTGCTGGCTTGTATTGTGATGAAGAGGAGCAATACCTCAAGGTCACTCCAGCTGGGTCCCAAGGCTTCCTCTGCAGCTGCAGGGTCAGCTGCATGAAAAGCTGCCTTTGGAAGCTGTTCCTGAAGCTGTGCATCCCGCTTGGTCATTGCTGCCACAGCAGCCATGACATCATCTTCCTCCTCGTCACTTTTATGCTCTACCTCCTCCCAATCATCATCTGTTGTAAAACACATACAGCGAGTGATATCTTTTGTGGCCGCTGGCTTGTCAGACATAGCCTGAATCAGACAAAATATGCGCGCATGCCACCGGATGTTGCTTATGTACTGATTTGTTGATAACATGCATGCATGCAGACAGGTACTTTGCATTTGCTGTAGCAGAGCAGCTGTATTCTGTCAACTGACAACCCGCATTGAGGAGTCAAGCAAAGTCACCTTCAAATGCAGCTCTGTCTCGTTTTGCCTTTCTAGCAATGTGCTCACGCTTTGCTTCTATGTTGCTGACCGCTACCTTTGAGACTTCATCATTTCTGCGAGAGGGCTCATGCCTGCGCTGCTGAACTTGTGGTGCTGCTGGTTTCTTGCCTGCTTGTGATCTACTTGGAAACACATTTGGCGGGCTGGTTGTAGGAGCTTGTGTATGTTGTGACTGTTGCTTCTGCTGCTCATGCTGCTTAGCTATGATAGAGCTGATAGGTGCTTGAGGCTTGCTTGCAGTCAGCTCATAGCCTTTCAGCGCACCAACTGATGCTGACTTTGTTGCATCTGCGCCACTACTCTGGTCGCTGAAAATTCGATGTTGTCGTCCTTCTCTTTGAGCTTGCTTCTGTTTCTGTAGCAAACGTGTCGCACTGTCCGTGCGCAAACAAGCGTAGAGTGCAGCAGACAGAAACGTCCGCGAGTTGCGGGCGGGGCACATGGGACAGGCAAGTACCTTCTGCTGCTTTTTGAAAGATACTGTATGGCGATTGCTCTTCGCCTGTGCTTTAGGCCTGCTTGCGGGTTGCTCAAACCCGGCCAAATTAAGCTGCAGATCGTCGTCTGCGTCCATGCAAGTTGCAACAGGACGCGCAGTAGGCAGATGAGTCCGCAGCTTATCCGAGCAAATCGTCGACAACTTGTCTCTGGGAGAAGTTGTTTCAACGTGTTCGCAAACACAAACCGAGCGGCCTCCTTTGCACTCTAGCTTTGCACTGCTATGCTCCGAAACCAATCTGTCTTGAGCTGATGACACATGACAGCCTCCATAAGCCCTCTTTGGCAAGGAGGAAAGCTTCTGTTTGGAATCTTGCATTCGACAAATTGTGCAACGTGTGCTTTTTACACGCTCATTCAGATGTTGCTGAACTACAATACACTTTTAGCCGACTCTAGCTGGCTGGCTGCATGGCGGGCTTCTGAAGCAGGAGTCTGCAACAGCCGCCGCCGTATCGCGTCAGCTGATGCAGCCACTTGCTTGCCTAAGGGTGTGGTAGGGACATAAGACACTGTCCTTGCAGGACTCAGGTGTGGGTTGGCAAGCGCTGATTTCTGGCTCTGCAAGGGACTCAGCTCAGCATATACATTGCTGGTAGTCCTGACAGGTGCGATGAGACCAGCATCTTCTTCATGACGTCTGTGACCTGACAGAGGAGACCTGCTGTCTGTTCTCCTGCAAAGCAACATCAGGGTTTCAATACACACTTTCTGCCTTGGGTACAGCTGTCATGTACACAGGGAAGTTATCACACACATTCAGAAAAGAGCTGACTTGACAACGCAGCCAAGCTATTGCTTAACCTTGGCATGCAATCCATTCTTGCTTTCATCCAGTGCCGAGGTTGCAACAATGAGCAGATAGATGCAGACAGCATCAAGAAGATGCAGCATAGCACAAGCATGCTGGCATGTTCGCTCAACTTCAGAGCCGTAAGCAGTGAACAAGAACCAAGGGTACCTGGCAGAGGCCTGCAGGGAGTCCCACCGGTCGTCACTGCGTAGCACAGAGTGTAACACATTGTGCTGCCTGGACTCTTCAAACTGCTCCACCATACCGTCCAACCATCCTGCATCAGCAAAAGACCCAGGTCACACAACCCATATGCTTCAGAAATGTTCATCGATGCTCTTTCATGCTCATGTGCGTCTTGTCCTGCAGCAGATCTTGCCAGTCACACCCATCATGACACTGCTGTGCAAAGCATGTGCCGCACTGTTGCTGCTGCACGACAGTGCATGACACCAAGCCCTCAAGCGCACGCAGCTGTAGACAGCAGTCAGATGACAACTCACTTCTCGTTGATGGTGTGGATGACCCACTTCTGAGACCAGTCCAATCAGCAAAGACATACGCTACGTAAACACCGTGCGATTGGCTTGCCCCTTGTGCATGGAGACACACATGCTATGTACACCAGATGACGCATTGTCATGATGCAGCCGATGGACATCGATACAGAGTACAAGCTGTGACGACAGGGGTGCAGCACACCTCGAAGCTTATCATGGGACAGCTTGTCCTCACTGCGGGCCAGCTGCTCCCTCATGTCCTGGAAGCGGCTGAAGAGGCGTGCATTGATGTCTTGCAGTCCAGCCACCTCACGCTGCTTGCCTGCCAGGCGTGCCTCTACAGCCAGCAGAGCTGTGGCATGCTCATCAGCAGCCTGCTTCCAGGCCCTCTCCCGCTTGCGCCCCTGCAAATGTTATGTGTCAGTGGAAACAGGCCTACTGTGATGACATGCATTGTCATCAGCCTGACTTCTGTCTGCCGTGCGCAACCTCATTATTGGCCTCTCAGCCTCTAATGCACATCAAGAAGGTGTCATGATTAGGGAGTGTCAACCAGTGAGTAATCGGACTGGGCTTCTTTACCGTGCTAGCCCTGTGGACAATTGACAACAAAGCCTTGGTGTAGCAATGCGTTTCATGAACGCAGTATGGGTCTGTTACAGTTCTGCGGATTTGCTAGCAAGCAGCAGCACAGCATTGTGGGAAAGGATGATGCTGCTGCCACGGTGTATCGGTTCTGATATGCTGTGCCGGAGAGTACTAAACCCACCTCAGCTTGGCGACCGTCTAGGGTTTCCTCCAGCTGCGCCTGCGCAGAGGCCAGCTGCTGCTGCAGGGCAGCATTCTGGCGGCCTAGGGTATGCAGCTCCGCGCTGAGGGCCTGGCCAGAGCGGCTGCCGCCCTCAGCTTCCTGGCGAGCGAGACTCAACTCGCGCTCGCACACCCCAAGCCTTGCCTTGGCCTGACCCGCCTCTTCATATGCCTATGACACATCGGTGCATCTGAGTACAGCAAATGCAGAGGAGGGAGCAGCGTGGGACATCAAGCTGATGCAAACAGACCCCAAGCATTGCTTCTGCAGTCCTGGCATCTCTCTGCATCTGCAAAAGAGCAAGTCCTGAGATGACACAGCAATTGCAGACAAAGGAGAAGCATCTGAAGGGCGTGACCGGTGGCACACATGGTGCGACAAGGCAGTGCGCACAGACAGACCTGCTGCCTGTCCTGCTTCACGCGCTCCAGTGAGCTCTGCAAGGCCTGCATGTCCTGGGCCAGGGCGTTTAGCTGCTGCCCCTGCTGTGCCCTGGCTGACTCAGCCTCCTCCTGCTCCTCTACCTGCTTCTGAATCCTGCGCTGAGCTGCGCTCAGTTTGGACTCCAGCTCAGAGACTTCTGAGTTTGATGCATCCAGCTCTTTCACAAACTGCAGACACATAATATTCATGTCAATTGAAAAGCGGTAACGGAAGCACAAAGAGTGCTTCACAATGTTTGTTTGAAGAGAAGCACTGGGAGGAGGTACAATCTGTGTGTGCCAGCAAAAGCAGCATGTTTGACTTCAAAAAGTGGATTCCATTCCACCTGTACAACAGGTCTGGACTGCAACAGTTTTGTGCTGGATCACAGACAGCCCAACATGATACAGTGACAACACAGCAACTAGAAATCCTGATGCAGTGTTGCATCTGTACTCAGGGCACCGTACCAGCCACATGGATGTTTTACGCTGTATGACGGCAGCAAAGAAGCATCAAACGCCAATGCCCACTGTGAGTTCTGATGACTGTAGCATAAATCACACGCAGACAATGGCTGTGAGCTTATGACCTTGGAGAGCTGAAGCTTGGCAGCATGGCGCTGCTCCTGTGCCTCTTCCTCCTCAGCCCTGGCCTGCTGCAGCTGCCCCTGCAGCCACTTCACCTCAGCCTGCAGCTGCCCCTGAAGCTGCCCCACCTCACTCTGAACAAGCATGCCAAAATGCCTTCAAAACTCGCAGGCTGTGAGTTGACAGTAGGCAATCAGCAGGTTACACAAGCTTGTTCTTGGAGTAGGCACTGGCAAGCTGCGTAGGGTCACAAATGCTGTGCACATACTATACAGCAAGTCTTGTGTTTCTGATGAGATGAAGAACAGAAGACCAGTGAGCAAGCATGCCAGAATACCATCAGAAGACGTGATCAGAATGGGCATGCTTGGCGCATTCAGGTTGAGTAGTCAACACCAATGCAAATATCTTGTCAACACAGCATTGGCGGGCTTACAGCATCACTCATAGCATCTTGCAACAATCATGCTGCCGTCCCTTTTGCATGACGTCATTGCACAGCAGTTTTGTGTGGCTACAGACTGATTTATCAACTTCAAGGACACAATGCAATGCAATGCAATGCCTAAGATGCACCAAACACTGCGGCACGACAGACGCAGCCTGATGCTTTGACCAAACCGATAACAGCTGCACATCAGCTGCATGTTCTAACAAACACATTGACCCTGCAACATTGTAACTACCTGCAACTGCCCCTCAAGGCCTTGAAGCTGGTGCTGGAGGCGGGCCACTTCCAGCTCCAACTGCCCCTGTACAGCCCTCAGATCACCCACCTGCTGCTCAGCCTGAGCGTTCTCACCTGTAACCTGCTCAACCTCGCGACTCAGCTGCTGTGCCTGCACACACAGCAGACAGCAACCCATTTGTAGAGCGCACAGCAGCAAATGGAAGCTCAGTGGCAGAAGCTGAACACTCACAATCCAGCTTCTCATCTGCATGGCTTAAGCTTGCCTGAGAAGCCAGCAGGCAGCTACGTGAGCACAAGGCTGCCATGTGACTTTCTCCATTGGGAGAAATCTGGCTGGTAGCAGACACATGCATGCGCTCTGAGCAGCAAAGAAACCTATGACATCATCACTTGTATAACAGCCATTGTGTGAAGTGATCAGGATCATCAATGACTATGCCCTTACAGCAGCTCAGAATGTTGCCGAGTCACACACAACGATGGCTATCACCTGAAACAGTTGTGCATATCAGCATGTTGTCAATTCAAGCCGATGTTGTGCATGACGCTGCTGCTGAGTAAGATCCCTAACCTGCTTCTGTGCCTCAGTGACTGCCGCCTCAGACGTTGCAGCCTTGTCACGCAGGGAACTGAGCTCAGCATGCATAGCAGCGGTGGAGGATTGGGCGGCCTCCAAGTGCTGGTTCAGCTTCTCCTGCAGGCTTTGCTTGTCTGCTGCAAAGGCTACTGCCTGTTGCTGAGCCCCTGCGCACAAAGCAACAGGACTCAAGACCAGCAATACCAAGACTGCTACCTAGCCTGATGCTGGCACTATGCATGTGTCTTACAGCAGCTGCAATGCTGAGGTTCTTAAGGACTACATAGCGTGCCATCATTGCATTCAAAGAGGCAGGGCCGACAGAAGCCCTGGTTATGGGACATTTTGAAGGGGTGACTTGTTAGCTGAGAGCCGCTGAAACAGTGATGGTGGCAAATTGCAGTGAGCCAAATTTGGTTTAGGAACGCAGCGCATAGCAGGCGTCACTGGTGGCAACACGCCTGCACACATGGACTGACTGCCATCAAGCTTACAGGTGGAGTCCAACATCTTCACACCATGTGTACAGCATTGTTGAACAACCAATGCACACCGCAAAGCTGCTTTTTCTGATGCCATTCAGATGTGCATGATGATAGTGTGATCTGTGCTCTTTCTGAATGCTGATAGACAGTACCTGAGCTTTGCTTGAAGTGGTCGCATAGCCGCTTCATCACCCACATCAGCTCAGAGCTGCGAGCCTTGACTCCTGAGTCTGACTCAGACTCCTCAAGCAGAGCAGTGATCGCCTGCAGAGGTTCTGAGCCCTTCAAGCACTTCACCAAGCACTTGAAGTCCTGTTTCATGTGCGCCGCTGACTTGTTGACAGTCACCAGCTCTGAAACCAGAGCCTCCTTGTCAGCGCTCAGCTCCTTCACTCGGGCTGCAAACTCGCGAGCCTGTGTCGCTGAGTCTTGGCTGTGCAGCTCAGCACGCTCGAGGTGCTGCTTGAGCACTGAGTGGTGAGTCTGCAGGGTGTCCAGGCTTTGGCGGGTATCTGCCAGGGAATCTTGTGCAGCAGCCAGGTTCCTCTCAGCAGTATCTACCCTGCAGCAGCATGACACAAGTATTGTATGAAAGCTTGATTGCAGGTCCAAAGTCAGAAAGAAAAGCTGCAAGTTGAAGTGAACAAGCCAGGCTGACCCTTGCGAGCCATAAAGAGAACATGCAGAATAGCAGAAACAGCATTTGCTGCATCAGCACGCCTTGCAGGTAGCTAGATAGCTACAAGTAGCAAAAGCTGCAGCAAGATTTGCATGCTTCTCTGCCCTTCATGACCTTGCATTGACAGCAGCACAGGCTGGCCCATGTCACAGGCCCAGCAACTAGTGCCTTATAATCTGATGAAAATACAGAACAATTGATGAGAACTGAGTCTGTTTCATAGCCAATTTTGGGGAGATACATGACTGCAAGAGAGCAGCATAGCTGGTAAAGGCATGCAAGTGAATCACACAAGCACATCTGTGATGCAGCAAGTCATCAAGACAGCGGTGAACTATAGAGCTGAGGCTGAAGAGGTACGGCAGAGCTGACCTGGCTTTGTGAGTGGTCAGATCCTGAGACTGAGCATCAGCCTGAGTCTGGAGCTGGCTGCACTGCTGCTGAGTGTGTGAGTACTGCTGCAGCACCTGCTGGCACTGCTGCTGCAGCCGGTCATGCTGCACCTGCAGCTGCTCATGCTTCCTCACCAGCTTCTTGTGGGCAGACCTGCCTCTGCTGCCGTCCAGACTGTCACTGCAAGAAGACATGTATGACCCTTTGTCATTACGCCCAACTCAGTCCAGCGATATCAGATGACAAGCGTTGCTGACAGGCATGACACAAGCAGGTCTTCCATGATCCCAGCGATGCTTGCTGGTCAAGTTTGCTGACAATGATTGGCAGCTCGAGTCAGGATGCTGATGGTTACTCTATGCAAGGTTGCAGTGACTTCTACATGCTCAAGCTCAGGTGCTGCTGAGGACTGACAAATCCCAAAAACCACTTTGGCTGCTGGTTGCTGATGCATGGATGATGCAACAAGATGTAGGCAACAAATGGTGAGTCTGAATGAACACTGCACCTGTCAGAGGAAGCTTCGCTACCATCACTGTGACGGCTGCTGCTCTCAGCCTGCTCATCAGACTCAGCATCTGAGTCGAACAAGTCTGTCACCCCTGTCTTGACCCCTGTTTGCCCCCTGGCGGGGCCCTGGGGAGACAGTGACCTCTGCCTCTTGCTGTGATCTTGCACTGCGTGCCTGTCCTTGCTGCTGACGCGCTTGCTGCTCTTATGCGCATGCTGTCTTTTGGGGCTGCTGCGTCGGTTGTCTGCTAAAGACCTGTTGAGTGCGTGAATGTGGTCTTGCATGTCACGTATGCGTGATGCATAGGTCGGTGACTCATCACGTATGGGACTGAGACAAGTGCGAGATGCAGAGAGAGCAGTGCCAACATCGGTCCAACCCAAACGCTGCATTGCTGCAGAGGGCTGAGCAGCTGCTGCTGCAGCTGCTGTGTTCAGTAGTCTCTGCCCCTCAAACTCCTGCCAGACCTGCTGCTCAGGCAGCTGCACAGGCTGCTGCTGGGGCAGGGCCAAGGGCTGGAAGCCAGGGCAGCTCAGCTGTGGCTGCGCCCCAGCAACTGCTGCAGCAGCTGCTGATGACTGCTGCTGCTGCTTTGCTTGAGCAGCTGCTTGCACAGCTGCTTGCTCTGCCCTAGCTGCAGCTGCGGCTTCTGCTTCCTTGGCAGCTGCTGCTTGGGTGCTGGCTTCCAGGCGTGCCTGCACGCCGCGGTGCTCTTCCTCTGCTGCCTTCAGCTGCTGCTGTAAAAGCTGCACCTGCTTCTCATGCTCCTGCCGCCTGCAAATCATTTCTCCAGCTCAGTAGAAGTGGTCTGAGTCACAACAAAACAGTCTTGGGGATGCATTGACTGTGAATGCGCTAACGTAATGCTACCCTTTGCAATCAATGAAGGTTTGGGGCTCAATCAAACAGAGTACACTAACAGCAGCTTATGAGCATAGCAATCCTTTGACACGCAGGCAGCTTAGCATGTCAACAACAGCTAGGTGTCTGGAAGCTTCTGCCAGATGTCTTGTGTCGGCAGCGGGAGATGAGCAGACTCACTTGGCAGCAGAGTGCACTTCACTGTGTGCCCTGATGCGAGCAGCCTCCCTGTTTAGCGCAGTCACTTGTACCTGCATGAGCGGCAGCATTGGGTATGCAGAATTGAGCTTGCCCATACAAGGAGAAGTTTTCTGACATGTGAGTTGAGCTTGCTCATGGCTCTATAAGGAGAGGTTCCTTGATGTGTGTCCTGGCTGGAATCAGCAGTGAGTGAACATTGTTGCGCAGCAGTGCTTGTGGTGTTGATAAACAGGCTCAGCCACACATGAGATTTCTCATTAGTCAGGAACAAGAACAGTGGACGTAAGCATAGCACATGAGGCGCTGAACAGCTCATTACAGTGTCTATAATATAAGGCAATGCATGGACAAAAGCTTAGCAGCCCCACTGCCAGCAGCTGATTCCATGCTTGTTCTGTTTTGCAAGCAAACCAGCCTCAATCGCCTGGCTTGTGTGGCCACACTGCAGGCTTGTGCTGTTGCTGCTGCTAGGACATGCTGTTGTCATGGTGCACAGTCGATGCTGACTCTGCATGTTGCAGGCTTCAGGAGCTTGTATCAAGAAGTGCTTCCAAGGACTTGAGTTAACAAGGGGTACCAAGGACTTGTACCAAGAAGTTGTACCGGGAACTGGTACCAAGAAAGCCATATCAAGATTTGCTTTCTAAGAAGTGGTATCACGGACTTAAACCGAGAAGTTGCAGCAAGGGCAGCTGACCTGCAGAGTGCGGGAGAGCTTGTTGACTTGGCGCTGCAGGTGGCTTCTGTCAGCCTCAGCGCTGTCCAGCTCCTTCAGGCTCTTCTTCAGCGCCTTACGAGCTGCCTTCAGCTCACGCTGCATCAAGACCACACCAGCTTGTCACATCAATAAATTAAGGGCAGCTACTTTTGATAGTCATAGTCATGCACTGGTAGTATCTAGCACTGAAGATGTCTACTTGTGGGTTTTGTTGATAGTATTTGGTGCACTGCACAAACAGCTGAACCTGCTGCAAATGCATGAGCAAATTAGAAGGAGCAAAAGAAAACACTACACCTTTCGGCGTCAATTCAGCGAGCAGCCAAGTGTTATACCGGGCTGCCCAGATGCAAATGCATGATTCTATATGGTGTGAGGTTCAGTCAGCTTTGCTGCTTGATCAGCTGTGCATGATGTTAACATGTTGACCTTTAACAAGCGTAGATTGGCAAGCTTGTTTGCCAGCTGTGGCACTGCAGCCATGATTCTTTGCAAGGCACATGCACTTGTGCTGGGATCCAACCTTGTGGGCGATGACCTGCTCATCCTCCTCAGGGGCTTGGCACTCAGTCCCACAACAGAGTTCCCCAGCACTCGCCTGGTCCCCAAAGCCAGCTTGTTGTGGATGGGTGAGGAGGCCCTCCCTATGGAGGCGGCGGTGCTCATGCTCCCTCCACTGCATGTACCCTGGAGGCCACCTGCAACATCCCAAACCTCAATTCTTCATCAACCAGAATACTGCCTTCTCCCTGCTTTTTGATATCCGGAAATCTGTTTTCTACCTGCTTTTCATTAATCAGAACACTGCTTTCTCCCTGCTTTCCAGTTCTCCTATTGTTTGATGTTGGGTTTATTGGTTTTCCCCGTTGGCAGAAAGTTAACAAGATTTCTGTCACAAATTCAGCAGATGAAGCATGTGCCATGTGGTTTGCATGGAATGTACACTGTGTGACTGATGAGCATGATTTTGTCAAAGCTTTCACGCAAAGCAATGTGATAAAGGTTGCAAGGTGACATAGGCAGTATCCATCCTTGACAGGCACACAGAGCATGCATATTGAATGCACTTGTCAGGTAGGCTCAAGCAGGGGTGGTACACTGTTAAACACAGACTGCCAGGAGCAATGCCTCAACTTGTAATGCAGAAACTACAGTATGCCTGTTTTTTAATGAGAGAGGCATCACACGCAGATCACACACATGTGATGAGGTCACCTGCGCTCATGACAGTGAGGTGACCCTTCCACATCCCCATCAGGGCTGATCCAAACAGCCTCATTGCGAGAGCTGCCCTCCGCCCTGAAGCGTGACAGCCAGTTGAGGGTGGCAAGGGTGTCCCCAGCATTGGATGATCCCGCTGCAACAGTCCCCATGAGCACCACATAGCTGGAACCGGACAAGGGCTCCTGCACCCACTTGGTCAAGGAGCATTCCCTCCATGGGATGTGCACACTGCATACATGCATGACAGTATGTCAATGTCTTTCTGGTGGCTCAGTTGTTTGTCAGAATGGTCACAACCAATGCAGGCATATACAGTTTGCCAGAGGCTCTCAACAGCAGCCTGGTCTACATACACTGCCTCCAAGACACGGTGTGACAGCATCAGGCAGCAATGACAATTCAGTATTGCCTTTCATGCTCATGCATGGTGCTGGTGTGTCAGGCGTCAAGTCTGTGCTCAAGTGGAGCTGTAGAATGAAGATGTACTACAAGGGTCACGGCAGTGTATCAATGATGATGTGGTGCATGATCTGACCTCGGCGCCTCCTGATCTTGCTTACGCCGCTGCTGCTTGAGGGCCAGCAAGACACTGGTGAGGCTGCTGTAGGCCTTTGATAGGGCCTGAGCCTGTGCCAGGCCCCCCTTAGGCCCCTCCCCACCCCGGGCCTGCTTGCTGGGGGGTGCTGCCAGCTCCACAAAGTGCAGCTTGGCAATCTCTGGTGCTCCCTGCATTGCTGCTACATGCTTACAACACGTGGTTTGGTGTATTGCTAGGGCTGATATGCATGCAGTGTCTAACCCTTGCAAGGGTTGACGACCCTTGCAAGGGTTGAGGTGCTCATATAACCCATTACATATATGCGTGGAAGGGCATGCTGAACCCGTGTCCAGGGTGTCAAGTTTGTCCAGGCAGCACAGACTCCTGCAGTTGACTTGCATACACAAAGGTTCATCAGGTCTCACCACAGGGACAGCAGGCAGCAGCCAGAGTGATGTGGGAAGATACCAAAATGACCTGGAGCTGCAGTTTGTCAACAAGCAGGTGAAAGCACAAGCTGTAGACTTGAATACAATCACAGCGCGCCAAGGCAGAGCTGCAGTACAAAGAGTCTGCACTGCTGACACATGTTTGTGCCGATTGGGAGCTGACCGTGTCATTGCAGCAGGAGCGAGTGAAGGCGACGGTGAGAATGGTGTGAGCAGTGCCTGGCCCCACTGGCAGGGCAGGGCCCTTCCAGTTGTGGGAGGAGGGGCTGCAGGAAACAGGGCTGCCCAGGCTGTTCACCAGCTTGCCACTGCCCAGTACCTGGAAGATGTCGTTGGGATGCCTGCACCATGCATGCCACCTGTCACACTCGTGACTCATCAGGTGCCATATGGCCCCCAAAAGGCAACAGCTGACACTCCTTCAACTTACGTGTATCGGTTTTGCCTGCAGAGATGTCAGACCCTTCCTTCATAGGTGCAGATAGGTATGATCATGCTGAAATTAGGTGACAATGGTGACAAGGTGCCAACATTGGCGCTGTATTGCGAGCACAGCTCATGCAGGCATTGAAGCCATCAACACCATGCACACTCCTTGTGCGGTGGGTTAAGCCACATGCATGACTGTGCAGTCGGGCTGAGCACCAGATTTCACCTGATGGGATGCAAGTGCAAATGGGGGTGCGAAGGGTTGCACTGGTCACAGCTCTGTGGCAGCTTTTGGGGTGCTGCACCAGGGCATTGCAGGTCCAACAGCTGAGGAGTGACGCCTGTTGTCAGAGCTGCACACACAACAAATGTGTTGCTCCTTGCAAAATTACTCTGTGATTTGTGTACAAGGTGTGATGCTAATGTAAAATGATCTGGCATACTAGGGCATGCTGCTGTATGCATGCATGGCACTGCATTGTTGTACAACCCCTGGGCGCATGCCATTGCAAGATACCATCGCTGTGCAACGCATTGGCTGATTGCTGAATCCTGCAAGGCCATAAGCGTTGTATGACTCACCGCTTTGGGTTACGGTCAGACTGCCTTTGTGTTGACTGGTCTGTACCAAGTGGTGCAGTAAAGCGACGGCTCTGGGGACGAGACCCTCTTTGTGGCCCCCAACAGCCCCCACACCCTGCACCAAAGCTTACATGCATTTCAAAGCTGCCAAAATCTGGTATAGTACGCAGACGTGCATCAAGAATCTGCAAACATCCTCTGAGGGTGATGTGAGAGGGTGCAGCATTTGGCATCAAGTGTGCCTTGCACAATGCTTACCTCAATGGTGTATGTCTTGCCTGTTTTCGAAGCGCCATACAGGAGGATGGCGCTGCTCTTGCCCTGAACGGCAAATCACAGACATGAGACTTCAACCAGAGGTACATCAAGAGCCTTTGACGCATGCCATTCTGTCTCTGTTGTATGCAATGCAGGGCAGGCAACGGCAACCCTTGTTACAGCGAATTACATCGGAGTTGCAAGGCTTGCCTCAATCAGCTTGTGCACCAAGGGTCGAACTGTGGTATAGAAGACGTCCTCCTGACCAGAATTCTGGTCGTGGACGTAGTCGAAGTCGAACTGCCCAAACTGCAGGAACAGTGACACATCATGGGCCGTTCAGCAGCAGGTTGCTGCAGTGGCCTCGATGGTAGCGTACCTGGCCCCTGACACGCTGCGAGCTGTCAGCCACGGGGTCAGTGCTGCTTCTCACACGAGCACCTATCAATACACGTGGAGCTGGTCCCGCTCTGCGGTGCTTTGAATCAGTATCCATTGTCGGCATCTGGAAGTCTACAGTGCATACAGAAGCTCCACGAACAATGGGCTCAGCAACCCATTCGCATGCAAAAGCGGTGCTGCTGCTCGTGGCATTACGTTGAGGGGCTGCATCCCCGTACCTATGTCAGAGACTGCATGGAAGCGCAATTTGCGCCCAGATTTGCGCCCAGCATCGAAGTTTACTCGCGAGAATGCGAGGGTACTGAATGCAAAGCGTCGCACAGTCGACTGGACAATACATGTACTTGTATAGTGCTAGGACTTGGCAGCGGTGCACCAGGTGTAAAAAGCTTTTGACAGTCCTCGAGCCTTGATTCGGCTCAGAGGACAGTCATCATGAATATGTGCTGCCTGCCACATGCCATGAT
>JAABUO010006205.1_pt1 | contig 13816 bp, 16 predicted proteins | sample 5559291 | NCBI WGS metagenome assembly JAABUO01 (sample SAMN10711878, study PRJNA513372) | rock metagenome | isolation source: Antarctica rocks | place: Antarctica: Victoria Land, Finger Mt sud | reverse complement strand
GACTCAAAACGAGCTTGACCTAACGAAACCATAACTCCTGATTTGACATGGCCGTGCTTGTGTCATCAATTAGAGCTTACTTCTTCATCCACAAACTCATTGTACATGGGCTTTGCTGCCTTTTTGTAGGCCTGCTGCTGATGACCACCCTTTTGCCACCAAGCTGATCCCTCTGCAGATAAGGCATCACCATCAGTGTTGGAGATGCGCCCAGATTAAGCTGAACAGTGTGGTGAACAGTGCCTACAAACAGTCTGCTGCAGTTTTCTTGTACTTGCCTTCAACTGCCTGCACATATATGCTGAGGCTTTCAACTGTGTGCAGTTGCAACACCAAGTAGTAGGATGCAGATTTACATGCCCAGCAGATGATGATATCGACTCACATCAGCTTGTGCTGCGGCTGACGCAGCCAGCTTGAGCAGATCTCAGTGACTCTGTTACTTTTTACAGACACTCAGGGGGCCAATCCCACCTGGCTCAGGTTGTGAATCAGCATTGCCATCTTCACTCATTGACTCCGCCCCAGACTGTGATGCCGCATCAGCCTCCTCATCCTCTTCATCAGCTGCTGAGCTCTCTTCATCTTTGCTATCGTTGGGAGAAGGGCTGACATCATTGGGGTTCTTGCCTTCCCTGACAGAAGGACTGTCCTCTGCACTAGATGAGTTGCGCTCGATACCAGACAGGCTGTCATCATCATCATCATCGGCTGCTTTGTCATCTTGATCAGCTTCACACTCGTTGTCATCTGATTGCGCAGCACTGTCTGCAGCTTCACTCGCGTGAATGCTCCCATCGCCTGCTTGTGCAGCTGCACCATCAGTCATCTCATCATCCTGATCATGCAGAAAGAGCAGTCCTCAATAGGAAATCTTTCTCTGCTGACTTTTATGCTTCTTCTGCATGTCATCATGCTGCAGCCATCCATTACTTAGAGCAAATCATCAATGGTGTCTTGACGCAGACTTTGCTTGAGTGTGACTGCATGCATCAGCAGAATCATATGATTCCTTGCAGAACGGGCACAAGTACATGCATGCAGGCAACAAGAAGGATCGGGAGGGCATCAGGTCCATGACATGCAGATGGCATACCATTGCACGATGCCCGACATGAAGTCAGACTGTGTTATGGCAGCACACAGCCTTTGGTCAACACACAGCCCTGGTGAGTCAGCCTATGCCAAACAGCTGAGAGCAAATAGCCTACTGCCAACAGCTCAGAGTATGCAATCTGGAGCAAGGTTACAGAGAGTGCACATGAGCAGGTTGGCAAAGCCAGCTTACCTGCTGCGGGCTGCCATCCAGCATGTCTTGGCTGTCCAGCCTGAGATGCAGCCGGCTCTGTTCCTTGTCTGCAAGGCCGGGCAGCGCTGGGAGGCTGCTCCTCGCCCTGAACAGCTCTGGCTCCTCAAAAGGAATGCTGTCAAACCCCATCTCCTGCGTACCACATCAACTCTGCTGCATAAAGCAACCTGATCTGTGCTCAGGAGAGGATTGTCATGAATGGCTCAGGTCACAGCATTGCAAGAATTCCTGAGCAATGTGTAAAACACCTGTCTGGGTCACAGGTTTGCAGGCAGGGCTGAGCTTGCGACACTGGCAACAGCAAACGCTGAGGCTGAGCAACTGCAGATCTGCAACAATCTGCAAAACAAATGTCTTGCTTGCTATGTGATGCAACACTTGTGCACAGAATGTCCAAGTAATGTAAGAGGCAGTGTGCAGAATAAGATATGGCGTTTGCGGTGAGTGGCAAGCCATGCATGCCTGGTGTGGGAAAGACTTACTCACCTGAGTGTCATCTTGTGGTGCGCTGACAGCAGATCCTACCGGCAGACCCAACCTGTTTTGATGAGGAGGCTTTGTCTTGTGCTGAGTCACAAACTCTTGTGCTTGCTTCTGCAGTGGCCATCAAAGATATCAGTCTTGCAGCCTTGCACCAACTTTTGTAATACATTTACTGTAGCAGTGGCTGGCTGTGGTCTGCACAGTATGACAAGAGGACAGATCTTGAATAGTCGTACAGATCCAAGACACCCAGCCACCTACCCATGGTTGACATGAATGTGGTCACATGTTATACGTATTATAGTCCTTGATAATTGTGATGACACAGGAGACACTCTGCGTGGTTCTCACGCCCAGGACATGCACATCAAAGTCTGGCCAAGGCAACAGACAACTTGCCTTGCACAACTGTAGCATGTTGGACCCTCACAGTCTGATGCCAAGGCATACATGGCAAGCAACAAAGGCTATGCATGCTCTGGCAAATTGTTACTGATACTGCATCAGACATCAACAGTCCCAGCTCTGCATGGTGGTCAAGACAGACACGCACCAGTGACAGAGTAGCATCTGCCAACACTGCATCTCTCTGTGGTCCACCTTGCTCAGAGTCATTGTCAGACAGCACAAGCAGGTCCTGATCTTGTGCCTCCTCTGGGTGGCCAATCAGCTTGCCTGCTTGGCTGTGCAGCCTGGATTGGAGGCCGGGTGGGCTTGCTGGTGCTTGCCTCACTGGTTTTGCTGGGCGGATTGGCACCACAGGAGCCCTGTGCGATGGGCATGCACAGTCAAGGTCAGGAGCAGAGACCCTGCCAAACATCAATGTTGACTTTCTGATCAAGCCTGATGGCATTCAGGATGCTGTTGTATCTGCCTGTCAGCAGGATGAGAAAGAGAGCAAATGATGATGGGCTGTTGTTGTAGATACAAGCATAGATATAGTACAAGCTTGTGACAATCAGTCCTGTCTGATTTCAGGACAGATTGCATCTAGCTCACATGACAGCCCTTTTGGTCTTAGGAAAACGCTCAGTATAATGAATGTCCAGTCAACATGACCATGTGTGCTGGAGTTTGACTGTTGTGGTGCCTTGGAGCGCTAGCACAAAGCAGCCAACTAGGCACAGATTCGACATACCTCATGATAACTGCATCTTTTCTGGTGAGGATCTTTCCAAGCACGCTGCTCAGCGGCTGCCGTTGTATGGCATGCCCCTGCCCAATTATGTCCCGCTTTGCAGTGTCTGTATCCATGAGATGTGTAACACACTATAATAATAATAATAATAATAATAACACACTATGCGGGCATTGAAATACAGATAGTAGCAGTTACAAATGATGGGATACATTACCTCTCAGCACCCTCTGGGTTTGTGAATTGAGCTCTTCATAATTGTCAGGACTACAGCTCTTGCCAGGAGAGTCAACATCGCTGTCATTGTCTCCACCATCTGTTGGGGCTTTGCCTTCTGCAGTTGTACAGAGCAGCTTGCGGCCTGCCTTTCAATACCACCACGGTGTCCAGATCACAGATTAGCAACACAAGGAGAAGGAGTGACAAGCAGCTACATCTCAAACATGCATGTTGTCCAGCCACAACTTTTGGTTTGACCTGATGATGTAGCAGACTCTGCATGAAAGCCTTCAGCGCGCTCACGCCGTGTCAGCTCAGCCTCCAGCTCGTCCTCTGAGTCCCAGTAATCAACCTCAGCAGCTGACTTTTCAGAAACTTTTGGACTGTTTTCTGAGCCCGGCAGACTCTGCGCAGAGCTGTTGGGAGGGCTAGCTGAAGGCTCAGGAGCTGTTGTTGTGGGCGACATGGGTGGTGAAAGGTGAGAGGCTGGCTCAGGACATGGGTCCAAATTAGTCCTGTCTGACAATGCACGGGGAGCAGCATCAAATGCAGTGGGTGCTGGGGAGTGCGGCTGTGCTGCTGTGACAGCCTCTGAAGGCGTATGTGCTCGCTTCAACCTGCTCAGCTTTTTCCGTACAGGTTCAAGTTGAGCAGCAGGCACTGCATCAAATGTCATCTCCTCTTCCTCCATGGTGTGAAAGCACTCGTGCCAGTTGTATTTCTGCGTGCAGCAATTCAGGTGGCAGATCCCTGCAGTGAGTAGAGCAAGCTCGATGGTGTGATGATTGCGCGCAGGAGAGCAGAACAGGTGATTCTTGCGCCGATGAGCCTCGGCAATTGCCTCTGCAATTGTCGACAACGAAGCTCAATGGCAGGCTTTCAAAAGATACTGTAGTCAATTCACCCGAGGACTCTGACAACTGTCCGTGCAAATGTGCCCCACAAAGTCCGCACTGCCGCACTTCTGCCCAATCGGGGCTGCGCAAACGTTTCAGTAGTGCTCCATAATGTCAGGATCACATGTGACACAGCGCACCAACAGCACCCGGCCGTTGGTAAGGCGTGATCATCGATCGCTGCTGCTGCAGTGATCACTCTCGTCCTTGGCATGAATTTGGCCGGACACTTAGCTGCACTGTTTCCCAGTAGGGCAACGAAACACTTAGCAAACCGCAGACGGTCCAAGACTCAGCTGACCTGTCAGAATTTGTAAGTTTGGCTTGTTACACAGACTCAACCTTTGACGCCAAAGCATAGTGGTGCAGTGCTGAGACTTGCGGTGCTGCTGTAGGTGCAGAACTTGTTGCAGCAAATGCAAGGAAGATTTCAGACCATGTCAGACTCGATCATCAGCAGGGTAGATGAGATGGGGAGCAAGATAGATGACCTTGAAAAGCAGATTGGGGAACTGGTACAGCAGTCTGGTGTTGAAGACAAAAGTCAGAAGCAAGCCAGCAAAAGACAATCCAGCTGAGTTTTGGTTCCTATCAGGTGCACATGCAATTGAATTGCAGCAAATGACCACACAACTTTACGCTGTGCAAAGGCTCGAATTAGATTGCTAGGTGATCATCTCCAGCTGCTCTGCTTACAGCAGCCTGTTGTCCAGAACGTGACAAAACCCTGCTGACCAACTTGTCTTATCATTGTACGAGTCAGCTAAGCGTTTTCTAGATTGCTATCCATGTTGGATATTTTTTGCTAGTTACAGGTTTACACGCACAAATTGTATATATGCATCTCAGAGGCACGCGCTAGTAAAGACAATGCTTCACAGCATCTTCTCATTGCTTTGTTGCAAGCTTTGAAAGCATTTCATGCTGTTGACACGCCGAGAACTCCTCCACCATCTGGTGACCGTGACTGCTGCTTCTGGGCAGGTGCAATGGTCATGGCATAGCTTGCAATTGCTTTTGCAGGTAGTCTTGAGTCCCCTTGGATCAAAGCATGGTGCGGAGGTGACAACAGCAGAGCATCAAGCTGTTCCTGCAGGCTAAGTCTTGTAAATGCTACATGGGTCCCAACGGCACTTGTGGACAACGCATGCAATGATCCATGAGTGCTTTGCATTGCATTGATGGCTGGGCTGCTGCTCAGCTCTGCTAGGACCTGCAAGAATTTCTGCATTTCTTGGTTGGTAGCATCCTCCCGTGCCTACAACAAGAACATGCATTGTTTAGGCAATGACATTTGCAAGAAATGTTGCATGACTTGTGCAGACATGTGTATCACAAGATATTAAGCTCTTTTTAAAGCACGGTATTTGGGACAGCTGCTTTCTGGCAACCAGAACCTAATACATACCCCTGATGCAGCAGAAATATGAGTGTTGATCTGGCCACAATTCTCACTGCCCACCTGCAATATCAGGATGTGATCCATACCCACATCCCAGTCTGAGCCCTTTCTGAAGATAGCTTGTATATCCCGAGGGACTGTGCCTGCCACAACCATCTCCAGCATTGTGTCACACATGTCGTCAGCCTCATTCCTTACTTGCTGCAGCTTGGCATGTTGCCTGAACTGATCTATGTGCTGCAAGTAGGTACATAGCTGGCTTACGTTGTGCTCTGTATCAGCAGAGCACGAACACAATGAGCGGATGAACAACTACCTCCTACCTGCATTGATCCAAATCTCAAATGAACTGCATGGGTCATGCTAAGCTTGGGATTGTCAGCATGCATAAGTTTTAAAGGCCCAGCAAAGCCATTCAGCACTCCAGCTGGTATCATGTACTGTAAAGACCAGAACTTGTCTAAAATGCTTTCTGCAAGGTCTACTTCTACACCATCTTTCACCTGCAAAGATGCTTAAGGAATTTGAAGGGTGTGAATATTGCTGGTGCAGGAGCAATGTGCAGAGTTTGATTCAAAGCTGTGAAGTCAGGCCATGATGCATGTTGCTGCAAGGTTGCAAGCATGCACAGTGGCCACTAGTGGATCTGGATGTTTTACATACATTGTCCAAAGGGCTGACCTGTACAGGATTTCATACATTCATGCAGTATGTTACCTTGAACAGCGTTATATATTCATACACCTCTTGTTGTGACGGTTGTTCAGCTGTAGCTCGCAGCTCGATATGCGGTGAAGAGCGAGACTGTCTAGAGTAATTGCGAGGTATCTTTTTGCCTTTCGCTGCAAGGAAAGGCTTGAAGTTGCCCTGAGGCAACGGTGTGCAAAGTGGCAAACGACAACAAGGTACGCAGCACAGAGTCTGTTTTGAGAGCGATTCTGTGCCTAGCTGTGTTGAACAAACGAAGTGCATACTTAAGCTAGGTTGATGAAAGGCGCATTGCAGGATCACCCGAGTGCCAGTTTGAGTGCAACCGCCATAGCAAACGAGGGACGATTAGTCACAGCATTGTAGTTGCCCCGACAGCGAAACAACCCGAACTTGTGTTGAGCGTCACGAGCAGAAGCTGTTTGTTGCTCGCCCGTAACACAGCTGTACATTCATCGCGCGGTATTTGCACCGACCTGGTGTTGATCGGGCAATATACCACCGGAAAGCTGTGAACGTCGAGCTCGTTTTGTCAAGTTGGTCCGCAGAGAGGGCTGTCATGGTGTTTGAGCATGATAAGGTAGTACTGGCAGGAGCCTAAGCATGCCCGAGTCTCTTGTAGACCTGATTCGCTAACTGACTTGTTGGTGCTGACGCTGCAGAGAGTGATCCTATATCCAAACTACATCAACGCCAAGAAAACTATTGCTGAGGGTCGCAGAATCCCGAAAGACAAAGGCAAGGGTGGTTTCTGACATCGCCGACATGCGTACCACTCTCTGCTCGTCTAGCCTAGCTGCCGCCCTGCCTGAAAATGTGCATCTTCCGCTTGCTAAACTGAAGCCCACCTGTCATTTGGCTGCAGCTTGTGAGAATCCTAATGTGTTGGAAATCGTTGATTGCTGCACGAAGGGTCTAAAGTTGCCAGCTCAAATCGAGGTAGGTTGGCTGTGTGCTGACAAGCAGGCAGAGCTTGACACGACAACTGAAGAACTGACATCTACATTTAGGACAAGTCATACAGCAGAGACTGGCTGATTCGAGGGCGGATACGAGTGCAACTCAAAGATGATGGTGGCAAGGCCCTGGTTGCAGATATACCTTCACGTGAGTCTTGCACTCCTACTGCTTACGTCTTGAAGTGTCTTGCAGCTTGTCTCACTTTAAACAAATTAGTGCAGGATTGCATGAATTGAGGCAATATCATTGTCAACACAGGTACTGCACTGATGCTCAGAATAGCAGAGCTTGTTCCCAAGCATCCCATGCGCAGCAAACGCGCACAAGCACAACTGCAGCAGCAGGAAAAAGAGGCTGCACAAGCAGCAGCTGCAGCCTCAGCAGGCAGCGCAGGTGGCAAACCCAAGGGCAAAGACAAGAAGAAGAACAAACGATGACACACTTGATAAAAGACAATATTGCCAAAACAATTGAGGCAACGGCTTACTTTTTACTGACTCATAGTGCATCAACTTTCACATCAAAAAGCCAAGTGCATCAATGAAAAGAATGAGAATATGATGAGCTGGCCTGTTTTGCTACTGTTCAGGATCCAGAAGACATGTCTGACACTAGGGACTGCCACACTTTTGAGCTATCTGCTGCTAGCTGTGCTTGAGTGATGGCAAATTCACGCAATACTGCTGCCAACTCAACTGCACGCTCTTTCTGGAACCGGCTAAGGTCCTGACTCATACGGAGGACTATCGTTTCATATGTTTGCTTGGTGTTTTCAACTTTGTGTTGTGCATCATTGAGCTCACGCTCAGCTTCTGCAACCTTTTCCTCCTATACAAAACAAGCCCTGTCAAAGACTAAAGCAAAATGCATGTCCCAATCATTGGCACTTGGCATGATTGCAGCATCCACATGTCAAACAACATGCTCTGTCAAACGTATGCAGAGCTGATATGGCAGCATGGCTGCCCCCTGCAACTGACAGCAGCCTCACCTTGATTCCTGCAGTGCCTCTCAGCTTGGCCAGCTTTGTGCGCTTTGCATCAACGTCAAATCGTGCCTGTATGCATCATGCAACTGTCTCAGAGGGGATGTGAATGCTGTGTGCGCACTCTTGACTCTGCGTGCTGACTGCAAGATGCAGGTAAGGAGTGCACCTTGTGCTTTGATGAGCCAGTCATACAAAGAGTGCCTATGTCAGTCTGACCAGCATTGAAGCACCAGAGATGTGACCACATTAAGAGCCTGATGACAGCCTGTGAAATCAGAATTGGCAGCATGCACTTGATGCCTTCATGCTAGGCTTGCAGGATCCGCAGCAAGTGTATCAATGATGACATGTCTCGCAAACACAAAAGTCAGCCAGGATATGCTTGTCAACCATGAGGCCTGGTGCACGCACCTGCTGCAGCAAGCCTAGAGCTGTGGACCTGTCAGTCATGACTGATTTTGCAGACTTGACAGCTCGTACAAACTCCTTCAATGGAGCCTCAAATGTAGTCATCAGCTGCTCTGATTGTTTCTGCAGCCAAACATACAGAAATAAGTGGGTACGTACGCTGGCAAATGCAATCCAGGTGGCAGAGTGCTTCACACCATGCTGTCTTCTGATTGCAGTTGCAACAGAGCACAAATCACAAAGACAACGCACAGAGACACAAACAGACTCCAGCAAGGTCCTGTGCCTGCACCTGAATGAGTGCACTTGAATGAGTCGTGAAGAGCCTTACCTGACTCGCCCCAGATAAGCTATCTGCCCGTTCACCAAGCTTGGTGAACTTCTGAGCCAGAGTGCCGCTCTCAAATTTTCCCAATGCCACCATGCTTGCCCCAAACTCACTCATGCTGAGGCCGAGCTTGCTCTGCCGCTCAATCATTCTCTGTGATTGGCGGTGCACTTCAGCCAAGTGGGCTTCCAGCTGCATGATGTAATCCCTAACCTGCAAAGCAAGTTGATCTGATGCCTTCAGCAGAGGACAATGCCAATGCGCTGCTGAAGATCAGACAGGATGACTGTGCAACGCCCCAAGAGTCTAGTCAGCAGCTACTTGCAAGCAGTAAACTTTCTGCCACAAGGCAAATTGACCAGTCTTGCGTGCTAGTTTGTGTGTCTGTGTCTTCACAGACTACAAGCTTTGCTCCTGTGCAGCGGAAGTGATGGTGCTGGCAAAGGGTGGCTGGCAACTGCTGATGCATTGTTCAATGGAAGGTGTGGCTGCTGATTGCACAGCAGCTGTGGGAACTCATCTCACGCCAGTAGAGAGCTTTCAGAGATGCTGTCTGCACAGCTGAGCACATGCTGATGGTATGGCATTGGTTGTCTCTGTTCATCGTAAGAGGCACATGCTTGCCTAGACAGCTGGGTTGACCATGTGTCATTTTTGTGTTCTCTGACACAGCAGGAGACAAAAAGCAGACTATTCACTTTGCCAGCTTGTACATCTGAATGCGGCCTGCCATGCAATAAGCAGCAGCTATGCATGAGCTCATGGCGTTGCTGATGCTGCAGGGACAGTCATAGTCAGCACTCTGTCTGCTGACACTGGTGCTGATGACAAGCTTTGCTACTAATCTGCACAAAATAAGCTTGCATCCTGATGATGCCATTTGCCCACCTTGCCAGCAAGTCCTTGGCATGCAAGCAAGGCCTTCACTGTCGCATGCCAGTGTCTCAAGCACCTCCACTCATATTTGCAGGTATGCTGTACAACAACATTTGAGGCATTGACAAAGCTTCAACCACACCTTGATGTAATCTGGGTCCTCTTCTTCATCATCGTGCTTGCCACTCATGAGGTTGGCAGTGCTGTGGCCCAAGTCCTTGAACATCTGCAGGGTGCTTGCCAGGGTCTTCTTAGCCCCGCCCCCTTGCTCCATTTGGGCCCGTGCCACCTCGTGAGCAAACTCATCCTCTGACATTTCCAGGAATAGCTGCAGGTCTCTGCTTGACTTCAATGAGGGGTGACACGCCTGAGTTTACAGACAAAGCTGTCAGCTGGCCGCTGTGTTGCTTGCAGCACATATTAAATTCTGCCAATCCTGCGCAAGTGCCACACATGTATGTACCAAATTTCTCTGCAAGCAACACGTGAACATTGCCCTGCAATATGTGCAAGTTTGATCATGGTGTTGCCACGGCAAGATGCTCCACGGCAATGTGCCATATAACTGACTGTGCAAGCAGCCTGGCTCACCACTCTGTTGATAAAGACTTGCAGTGCGCGCCGCCGCTGCTCAATGAAGTCTGCTGTCATCTGAAATTTCTGTACTGCACTCTTTTCTGGCAGAGGGGGCACAATGATTCCTGTGTTGCAATACCAGTCTGCCTTGAGACTGAAACACTGGACAGCTTAGCTCAGATGCACACACTGCATGCTTGATGTGAAGGTGTTGGCAGGTGCATGCAAAGGGTTGCTCACCTCTGTTGGTATCTTGAAGCCGCTGCCAGAGCCATGCAAAGTCTTTAAAGCGCCGTATGACCTCTGTGTGATCTTTCTTATATTGTGGTAGTTTAGTTTTGGTAGTGACCTTGTATGATACATGTGCCTGTACAGAAAGCAAGCTGTCTGGCTTTTGGTGTAAGGATGATCACAAAGTTCAGACGACAGCTACTGGAAAAGACACACACCGAGACGCCGTCCCCATGCTTCACGGGATCCCGAACCTCTATCTGGAAGTCAGAACGGCTTGTGGAGGCTTCCTGCAAAACGCTGTGTTGAAGTTTTTCCTGAAAGAGACCAGGCATGCATGCAGTGCGTCCAAAACCCAGCATGGCATAAAGCATCAGCAACTACCTGTTGTGAGCTGTCTGCAGTTCTTGCACCAGCGCCTGTCTGCTGCAATTTGGCACAAAATTCAGGAGGCCCTGACACATTTTAGCTGGGCGAGGTTATCTGCAAGTCTTTTGAGCTTACTCCGTCATAGCCACTCATCATAACACTTTCATATGGCGGAGGCCCTGCTTCAGTCTGTTGAGTAGCATTGCTAGTCTGGTCAGTGGTCACAAAATCTTGGGTGTCCTCCGCCTGAACATGCAACGCAGGACTTGCACACCGGCCCTTCTACAGTAATGTTGTGGCTCATCAAAGTTGCCTGGAATGCAGCTGGGGACTTGCCTTTTCAATACCTTCCCAAGGATCCTGCATGTCACCTGCCGCGGTGCGCTAATCGCAGACGTAGCTGAACCACTGATGGCAGCAAGCGCAAATTCAAAGCTCTGTTGCGATGCTTGAATACCTTCAGCTCAGAGTTTGGAAGACTTTGGACATGATCAGTTGCGTTGTTGTGGGTTCGGACTTGATGGAATCTGGTCCAGTTGGGTCATTGCGCGAGATGTGTCATTTGCGTGTTAGCAAACAGGGAGGGCGATGATCTGCAGCGGGAGCAGCGAGATCCATTGACCCCGTCTCAGGTGCCGATTGCCCCATCCATCTCCTAGCTGGCACGCCTGAAACAAATATACAGCTGCCGAAGCAGACGCCTGCACTTGCAAGCAAAGCTGCTCTGTTGTCTCACAGCCTTGGCGTATGTCACAGAGCATTCATTTGTATCGTGATCTGTTCAGAAATGCAGCCAGATTGCCAGAAGGACCAGTACAGCGTAAGCTGAAATACAATATCCGTCAGCTGTTTGATCTCTATAGAGCTGACCAGGCATCCGGCCAACTGGCTGAGTTGCACAGGGACGGCGAGGCTGCGATCCACATCATACAGTGGTTCATTCATCTCCCGAAGGTCACTCGCATCATCCCCTCTGATTGTGTGCTAGTTTCCCAACCTGTGAGGGATTGCTTGTGGCATCTGTTGCTCATAGACGCTGCAAGGTATGTCAAGGTACCAGGCTACATGCATCTAGCAGCGCTCAATGTGTTGCAGGCAGACTTTGAGAAGATTTTTGCATTGTACATCCAGAAGTGACCTGAAACTGCAGCTATGGCGCTGACTCCGCAGCAGTTGATTGGTCCTTGTCTGGACAAAATTGTAGATGGTGCCTCTGGCAGGAAGTACAGCAAGCTCAAAACCGATGCCAAGGTCAGCAACTCGGCCTTGCTGTATTTGTTTGTCAAAACACTCAGCAGCAGCAGCAACACAGACAAGCAATCACAGGAGACTAGAATGTGTTTGCTGATTGAAACAGCTCACGTACTGCACACAGGATATTTCAAGCCGCCTTGGCAGCATTCTGGAGCCGCAATCAGCAAGGCCTGTACCTGACAAAGCTGCAGCACAATTCGCTGTGGGGACGGCGGCCAATGCATGGGACGGACATGTGCATGTGGCATTGGTTGTTGATGATCAAGGGCATGTCCAGCTCAAAATGCAAGCAGACCCTGTGCCTGCTTCCAATGCTGCTGCTGCTGCTGCCTCAAGCACCTCATCCTTGCCGTCTTCTGCCCAGTCAGAAAGCCGGGGTCTGAAACCAGAGTCAGCTCAAGGCAAGATCTTGCAGTTGCAAAATTGCTAGTGCTCCTGTCTGTTTGTTCATACCCTTTTGCTGCCACATGAAGCTGCCTTGCTTCCCTGGTCATGGGATACAAGTGTGAAAATCCTTTGTTGCATTCTGGGCTGCGATCTGTCAGCAGTGCCACCCTGTGTTCTGAGGACAGCAGACGTGCTACAGTTGAAAATTGCTAGTTCGCGAGACGCTATTTAGGGTCGCTGATGCTCAGCACAGGGCGTATCCTTTGTTGCACGCCTGCGCAGCATCACTTCCCATGTTTGCGCAGCACCATTTTCCCCCTGCTGTCTGGCAACCTAGAGTGCCACATCCCAGTGTGCATCTGCAGAGCTGTTGGATGTGCTGCGTGTATCAGTCGAGACGCGTAAGACACAGCTGGTAGATGCTGCGCTGGACTGTGTTCAACGCCTCATCTCTCATGGCATCTTGTCCGGCCCTGTGCAAAGCATCAACCATCGAAGAGAAGCTGCCAGCAAAGCAGCAGGTGCCAGGAAGAAACAGGCAGATGGTGATGATGATGACATGGACCCTGCTGCTCAGGGCCCAATGCCCCCACAGGTATCCTGGTGTCTTGACCAATTTGTGCACCAACACCTGCAGCAGAGCCCAACGGCATAGCTTGAAAACATTCAGGCTGGGCACATCAGTTCTTTGCACTGCTTACCTAGCTTGTTTTCCCTAGCATGATTGCTCTGGGTATATGCAGCAGCCTATACACATGCTGAGCGGTTTAATTTTACGGTTAAGGCTACTACCAAAACCCCTTTGCATCAGCATATCTGGAGGACGCACACAACAAGCTTGTCACACATCTGCTTCTGCGCATCTTCTGACACTGTAACATGCTATAGGCTCAAGCGGTGGAGCTGCTATGTCGATGTGATGACATTCCAGACGATGGCATTGAGCTTCGAGTGCTGAAAGGGCTCCTGACAGCTGTCACCTCCAACGCTGTACATGTGCACGGACAGGCACTCCTGCTGGTGAGGCTTACAATCTCTGGGGAAACACTGAGAGTCGTTCAAGCTTGCGATTCTCAGATGCACTCAGCACAAGCCAAGACCATGACCTTGTACCGCATGTTGTCAGGCTTGAGCAGTCACATATGTCATGGGGTAGTTACGCATAGCCTGCAGGAGCTTCCAATCTGGCAATCTGGAGTTGTAGTCAAATGGCCTAGCATATGCTGCAGTTGTGCTGCTGATAGGCAAAGGTGCTGGGGTGATGCAGGCTGTCAGGACATGTTA
>JAABUO010006203.1_pt1 | contig 13818 bp, 22 predicted proteins | sample 5559291 | NCBI WGS metagenome assembly JAABUO01 (sample SAMN10711878, study PRJNA513372) | rock metagenome | isolation source: Antarctica rocks | place: Antarctica: Victoria Land, Finger Mt sud | reverse complement strand
AGCAATTGCAAGTTTCTTGCAAATTTCACAGAGATACAACCACAGTCCATGAAAGCATATTGAGCTACAAGAACCACAAATGCTTCATTAATCCACACAGCAGGAAAAATTAGCAAGACACTATACTGCAGGGAACCCACTGAACAGGAGATAATTCAATTGATGGGCGTCTGCTTGCAATTCTAAAGCAAGCCAAGGTCAGTGTACAGTCTGAATTGGCGCCCATCATGAATCTTTCTGGTTGGCGTCATGATAACAAAAACCTTGGTGATGCAAGCCTGCACATTCAAACTCTGTCAAGCTCACCAGTCCAATAGTATGTCTGACAACATGCCCTGCTGATTGTGCAAGTCAGGAACTGAAAGTTCATCAGATGTGGGCTAGCCACACTACAGGTCCATGTGTGACAGATTTGCTGTTTGCCAGCAGATGGCAGTTGCAAGTGCAGCCTCAATGCAGACACAACAATTGTAAGGAGACAGTGCATCACATGGTGTAAATACACCAAAGCACTGCATGAGCAGCTGCCGTTTATGTTACAGTAGGTAGACTCAGCAGCAGATAAACCAAAGCACTGCATGAGCAGCTGCCGTTGATGTTATTCATGGAACACACTTACCAGCAGATTCCATGGCAGCAGGCATGGTTGCGCCTCTGCTGAAGAGCTCTTCATACATCTTTTTGAAGCAGTCAACAGCTTCAGCACCAGATGTTTGGGATGACTCAGGATCTCGGCAGATCAATGCTGAGGCGCCAGCTGTCAGGAATGCCTGACTGAGATTTGGAGCCAGAGGAGCAGCTGTCACGATGAGTCGTTGCTTCCACACAGACACTGAGAGTGCTACCTGTACTGCAAGGTACTTACTTGATCTTTGTTTGATTGAAGGCTTAGCATTGAAGGCTAAGTGCTGTACTGCAACATCTTTGCTTGGTTGCAGGCTTGACATTGAAGGCCAAGTGTTGCAAAACAAGGTCTGTGCTTGGTTGAAGGGTTAGGGTTGAGGACTAATGGTTACTATGCAGATTTGCCAAACATGATGTGATCCTGCACCAGCTTGAAACGTATACACGTGCTGAAGTGATGCTGTGAAAAATTGACACTGCTGCATGAGCAATTGACTTACAGGATGTCTAGATAGAAACAGGACGTGCAACATCACATAAAGCATCACACCAGACGCAACGGCATCAAAACATACACACTCCATGCTGGCAAGACGACTCTGAAGCCCAGTCATGAGGGGGGCGTGTACAAGCAGGGACTTGGGGGTCGCCCCTCAGTGCGCAGCGCAGTGTCTGTCTGTGCGTGTGTGTGTGAGTGCAACAGGGATGCTGACCGTTTGGGCAGTCAGGTGGGCAGCAGGCTCTGTGTGCTGCACCAGCACTGTAGTCACCATGCTGCCTCCCACAGCATGTGACTGTATGCTGAGCACGCTGTGCCGGCCAGCGGAGCTATGGACGTGTTGAGCGTGGCGAAAGATGTCTGCAAGGCTTGTCTGGGCAGGGTCTTGGCCCATCTCCCTGATGAAGGCTTGCGCCTCAGGCCCTGGGATGCATCAGAGAAATCTTTGGGAGAGAAATTGCAGGTTCGTACATACACGGTCCTTGAATAATCTGTAATCTAACTGTAATCTAAAGAACGCTTGGGTACAGTAAAAGGACGTTCCTAAATTGGGGAGATCTCTTGGTTCAGAATGTGGTCAACACTGTCATGTAGAGAATTTGTTGATGTAGGTGGTGACAGCTGGTGAACGCCACTATAGCAAGCATGAGTATGCTGTAAGATACTGTCGTAGCATACTGTGTCTGTAAGTGTCACCGTAGATCTGATAGTGAACATAACTGTATCTGTATCTGTACCGTAACTGTCGGCACACTGTAGCTATGCTGCAATGGAGTTGGTTCATGGTCACAACAAGCATTGTAAGCAAATTCTTGGCATCTGCATATGAGCTGCCCTGTAGCATGTGCATGCTGTGATGCAAGTAAGTCTGTCTGCCTGATTGTGTAAACTTACATCCCAGATTGCCCCTTTGCAGCACAAGAAAAGCAGACACAGACTGCACAGCAGCATGCCAACTAGACAACGCAGAGCCAAAGCGTGATGCAGGCTGCTGCACATGACAGTGTGAAGTGTCAGCGTCTGATGTGGCAGACCTGGGTCAATGTATGCCTTCAGCCTCGTCTTCCAGCGAGTGATCAGGCCTTGCTGAGCAGCATGCAGCGCCAGGTGCACAACTCCCACTGTCCCTGCTGCCTCCAGACACGCCTCTAACGCCTGTGGTCACCACCACTGCTTTCAAGGATGGTGCAGCCAATGAGGTAAGACAAGGTGCAAGCGCAGATTGTGATGTTGCAGGCTCTCAGGGAGGTCAGTCCAAGTATGGGTTTCATCAATGGCTGCAGCAAATCCCTTTCATCTCCCTGCTCATGAGCCCCTTCCAGACTGGGGGCTGAGGCTATGTTTATACAATGAAGCTTTGGATGGGTCTGCTGATGGCATCAGGTCACTTGGCTGCCATGTGTGATGACAGTTTGTGTCAAACTGATTGGTGCAGCCTGTGGAACATACAGCCAGAAAGCAGAATGCAAGGCACCTTCCGCAGGCCATTGAACTTGACGCAGGGGCACACCATGTGCTTCACCCACACAAGCAAAAAGACCTTGTGGCTTGTGCTTTGTCCACTGCATCGGGTTTGCTTTTGATCATGCTTCTGGTTGAACTAATCATGTGAGAATGCATATCTGTAACAAGAACTTGCCATCACACACTCTCTACAGGACAGATTTGGCAAAGGCAGATCACTGTGGTGGGTTCAAAGCTCTGAATGTTGTAATATGCGTATGTACAGTACACACTATGTATGTGATATCATGCATGTAACATCACGTACATATGATTGTTCATGTAATATGCGTCTATGTATGGTATACATGTATGATAAGCGTCACCTGCATGGTTGATGCTCCAGATGCCACGTGCTCATGTTGCTGTCTACCACTGCTGCTGGCTTCCTGATGAAGGTCACACGACCCTACGCACTGTGGAAGCTGCTGGCACATGCAGCCTACTTCTTCAGCATCACTGGGGTGTGGGGGCGGCCCTGGGGTGGGTGGTACCGCTGTCACCAATACTAAACTCGGATGAGTGCCTGCAACAATATACCGCAATGTACTGCTGTGTGATCTTCTGCCGTCATACAACATCTTTGTTTCATATTTCATGTGAAAAAGGCCTTGCTCATTCGGTGCTGGTGTAATGCATGACTTCTCTTGCACATGGTGCTGATGTGGATCATAGCTAGAGCTGTAGAATCTGCACTCACAGTGGCATACATGAGTGGCACCTTTGTGTGAACACCTACAGCAAGCACCTCACTGAACAGGTTACTGCTTACATGAGTGCTGCTGCAAGATTTGACAGCTCAGCACTCGTGCCACAGCAAGAAGACGCTGACGTATTTGTTCAAACTGACACCTGGGCAGCCCGGTACAATACTTGGCTTCTTATCAAATTGACGCCAAAAGGTGTAGTCTTTTCTTTTCTTTTCAAACTGACGCGATGCGTTTGCAGGTGATGTGGCCTACCAGGCTTGTGCTTGGGAGCCACCAGGAGGTCTGCCAGCTGCTGGAAGCGATCTTGGCTGGCAGCAATGTAGTCGTCTGTGGCAGCTTCCAGCAAGCTCCACTTGGCTGGGTCTATCTCATCCAGATTGATGCCGCACCGTTTGTCCAGAGGATTGAACCTGACATGAGCCATTCAAATTTTGAATTGTGGTGTCAGGATTGCCCTGATGTGTCTGCGCATGGTGAGCAGTCTGCGCAAAGCTGTGCTACGTGAGACCTGTTACTTGGTTTCGCCGGCTAGCTGCTGAACCTCATTGCATGGATTGGTAATTGCACAACACAGCAAATCATAACACAGCAGAGCACACCACAGCAGAGCACAGCAGGGCAGAGCACAGCACAGCGGGGCAGAACACAGCACAGCACAGCACAGCACAGCACAGCACAGCACAGCACAGCACAGCACAGCACAGCACAGCACAGCACAGCACAGCACAGCACAGCACAGCTCAGCTCAGCTCAGTCCCAGCTAGTCCCTCACCAGCATTGCTGACTGACCTGTAGTACTTGAAGTTGGGCACAAAAGGAGCCAAAGTGTACAGCACAGCAGCTATTCTCTCCACATTGCATGCGCTCTCAATTAGCACACTGCCTGTGTCCAAATAGGCAGACATGCTTTTCTCCCTTTTGGTGATGGGGACGCTCCCAGACCCCAGGGACACTAAACAGTCAACAGAGGTGTGGGGCCATAGGCGAAGGGCTTCTTGCAGGGCAAGCCCTGAGGGATTGTTTGCAGTTGAGGCCCCATCTTGGAATCTGAAACATACAAGGAGAGTCAGCTTCAGACGGCATGACGCACAGTGCAGTCATGCTCAGACAACACCGCCAAGGGCTGTGAGGGCAACAACTGTTTGATCCAGTGCTGTGCAACTGCTTGCTTGTACTTCCAAACATAACACCAGAGCAGCTTACACTGAGAAGGCAATGTATGGCCAGCACGCTGCAGTGAGTAATGCCCAAACAAGCAGCAAGTGCAGGTGCTTGCTGCTGCTGCTGCTGCTGCTGCTGCTGCTGCTGCTGCTGCCGGTCAGCTCAGTGCATACCAACCTTGTCAGAGCATCACACAAGATTGACCAAGTACCTCTCTCATCCCCACACTAGCAAGTATAGTACACAGATGATGGGAATGAGAATGATAATAATAACAATATTAGTAATATCACACAAAACAACAATAAGAGTAGTAAGAATAACCAAGCTCGGAGAATTGAGCAAGTACCTGTCTTGGCCACAAACAAAGTCATCTAGGTAGTAAGGTGCAGCAGAGGATGCACGCACAGCCTGCCACACCAGGTGCTTGCTGCTACCCCCCAGTTCATACAGGCTGGCCTCATCGTTGGGGGGGGCGGACGCCCGGGGGGGTTGGGAATCAGGTCTGTACTCATAATTGCGGAAGATGAACGGTACAGCCGGAGTCATGCTCGCCAATGTTGCTACCACAAAGCACTGCACAGCATCAGAAGCCGATTCTACACTGGTGTGTCAGAAATACCTCTTTGCAGCTGAGTATCGGGCAGAGGTTCATCCCTGAAGCATTGACTGTTCCCTGGTGCACATATGCCAAAATATAAACGCGCAAGTGTAAATCACTGAAAGCATCAAAGCTTGTTTTGTATTTGTACGTCGGCACAGTACAGGGCAAACGTGTGAAGTCGCAGCCTGCCACCAGCAAGGACAGCTGTCAACCATGATCCTGCTCAACCACGCAATTGGTCAGACCAAGCGACTGTTGAAGGTGCATCAGATGCACACGTAGACAGACAGACAGACAGACAGACAGACAGACAGACAGGCAGGCAGGCAGGCAGGCAGGCAGACAGACAGACAGACAGACAGACAGAAAGACAGACAGACAGGCTGAGGTAGGCAGGCAGCCTGAGGCTGTCACTGAAACCTACTCCATGGCATTGTTGAAACCTACTGCATGGCATTGTGCATGTTCTACGCCAAACGTATCTAGATCACGCGCTTGATACCTTTCAAGTGTCCAGACAGGTGGTGTCAATCGTGGTGCCTCATGATCGTGCTCAGAGGCTTGTTTTGAGTCACAAGAATGAAATGTGTTACTTTCTTTCATTACCTTGGGGATGTTCAGGCAGGCGGTGTCAATCATGGTGTCTCCTGTTATGATTGCAGCAAGATGCACACTGTTCTCTTGTTCTTACCTTGAGCAGTGTCAATCATGGTGTCTCCTGTTGTGATTGCAGAAAGGTGTACACTGTGTTCTTGTTCTTACCTTGGGAATGTTTAGGCATGCGGTGTCAATCATGGTGTCCCCAATTGTGCCCAGCGGCTCAAACTGACTGGCCTCCTTCAAAAGCTCCTCAAAGAGGGACGCATCATGTTTGGTGCCGTAGACTGCCACCCGCATGGACTGCTGACCGGACTTGTACACCCGGTACAGGCTCTCACGCCAGCTCTCAACTTGGTCTTTCTGGACCAGAGGCCTCGAAAAAACTTGTGTTCCTAGGTTCCTGCACAAGTGACAGCTGGTCTGTCTGTGCTGTGGCTTGTGTCTGCGACTGCTGGGCTGCATGCTTGGCATCGAGACTTTGGACTTTGGTAAAACTTTGCCTGCCAGCTGGCAGATTGAGCACTTGGAGCCTCCTGAGCTAGGGGCGTATCATAACAAAGTGCATGTGTATTGCACAGACAGCAACGTCGGGCTGTGTTTTGCCCTACGATGTGATTGCCGCAAAGGGAAAATGTTCTTCCAAAAAGCATTCACGCCATGCCAGGATTTCTCGGACATACACCTGTGATGGGACAGCGCATGGTAGCATGCTTAGCATTGTATAATCTATCTCAAGAGAGCCATAGCAGTCTGTGAGTTTTTCCAGCACATGAGTCCTGTATGAAGACCTCAACAGCATTACACAGCATGAAACGCTGCCGTCAAGCATAGACACAACATCACACTCGTCCAGGGCACTTGAAGTCAACAACGCACCTGTAGAAAGAAAAAGAAAAGAAAAGGTTACACTTTTCAGCGATCATAACGGGAGCCTCCTACGGCAGCAGCCCAAAGCACAACGCACCTGTAGATGTCGTCACAATCATCAAGAGTGAATTGCTGCAGAGCCAGGGATGCGGCCAGAATCCCGCCAGTGGAGGTGCCACAGATTAGGTCAAACAGCTCATGGATGCGTTTGCCTGTGCACCGCTCCAGCTCTCGTAGCATCCTTAGGGTTGACAAACCCTTCATGCCCCCACCATCCATGCACAGGATGCGCACACCCCTGCCTTCTATGGGGGGCCGCCCTACAGCCTTCCCTACTTCTTCATTCTCACCTGCATATCATGTGTGCACATCACTTGTGTCTGCACGATGCATCACTGACCACACATTTATGCCCTGCTTGTCTATGTGTACTTAGAAGTACTACTACTTAGAAGTACTACTACAGAAGTGAGCTTCCTCTCTGTCTTTGTACGAGGTGAATTGACACACCTACAACCATTTGTCAATCGTGTGTTTCTGTTGGTGGTACAGAGATAGTGCACTCTCCAGACTCAAAGCACGCATTCTTGAAACCCACAAAAATAGCAAGTCAAGATTTTCCAAACCTTTTTCAAAGGTGTTTTGAAGATGCCTTGGTTTTTCATGTTTCTGCCATAATGCCACACCCAATGTCGCCAGTTGTTTACCTAAAACTACATCTTGGTGACAGTATGAGTCTTGCAGTGTTCAGGTATTACAAGATGGGGAGTTGGGGAACCCATGTTTTTCAAGTGGGCAGGCTGCCGTGCAAGCTACACAAGCTTGCGCACATGGATGTGTGACAACCACCCTTCTGCAGAGTGACACAACGCAGGTTGCAGATGATGTGAACTTTTGAGGCTCTGACATTGCCCATACTGCATCAAGCTGACAGCTTGATCAGAATCTGTGCCTAATCACTGATTTTCCCTTATGATGGTGCTGCAGAGACAGCTCGCCTAGGATTGCTAGGGCTCGAATAGTGCACAAGCACACTTCAAGCTTCATGACAGTGCTTCTTGTTGCACCCAAGTGCTTTAACCTGCCATTCTGAACATCACTTGTTCTCGTGTCAGAAAAACACAGCTCACCTAGGATTGCCAGGGCTCTGATAGCGTTCATGCGCACTTCCTGCTTCACAACAGCTCCTTAACCTGCCATTCTGACCATGATTTGCCGTTCTGAACACCCCTTGTTCTTGTGTAAGAAAAATGCAGCTCACCTAGAATTGCCAGGGCTCTAATAGCGCTCATGCGCACTTCATGCTTCACAACAGCGCCCTGATCTGCCATGCTGAACACAGATTGGTCCCATATCAGTACTGCATTCATGAGAGACAGCTCACCTAGGATTGCCAGGGCTCTGATAGCGCTCATGCGCACTTCATGCTTCACAACAGCGCCCTGGTCTGCCATCCTGACCATCACCTCCTTGAAGCCCTCTGCCTGAAGAAGAAGGCTGCGGTTCTCGTGGCAGAAGGCTAGATTCCCGGCAGTCTGCAGTGCCTTGCTCTTTACATCATCAGCGCCGCTGCGAATCAGCTCCTGCACTGCACACACGCACTGCCTGTCTCCATGTACAAGACAGCAACACAAAAGGTGGGCAATAAGGAAAAGAAAGGGGGGAAAGGAAAAGAAAAGGGAAAAAGGAAAAGTGAGGGGAAACCCAGGAAAAGAGTGCTCTGCGCAAAAGTGTGGCGTAGCAATTTTGGGGGACTCAAGAAGGCCTCCCATTGACCAAATGACCGGAGTCTGTCCATGCACAAGACAGAGTCATGATGACGCAGACTGGCAATTCTTCTAACATGCATCTCAAGTGGACACATCCATTGTTCATTTTATATCCTCACAATGATAATTCAAGACTGGCTTAGCCAACAACATGAACAAAATTCCAACAAGGCTATCAAAACTAATGCATTCTTTCTTATGAACATAGCCCTGGACACCCCATCCACGCCTGTTCCCCTTGGTCTGCTTTTGTGTAGGGTCCAGCAGATTACTATAAGACCCATGACCAAACAGGATGCTCTTTCAGGCAGCTATGACATGTTCATGCCTGCACTGCTTTCAACAAACATGGCACTCGCTTGTAGGTATAGTGACTGCCGTGAAAGGACTCCATGCAGGGAGCTATTAAGGAATACCTAACCCTAGAGGAACCCTAGTGGAAGACACAGTTTTGATACATTCATGGAGGTTTGCTAGATCATTGCACTCACACAAACACACAAATGCTTGCTGGAAAATTGCACTTGCCCAAATACATGGATGCTTGCTAAATGATTGCACCTACACAGATACAAATGCAGATGTGAGCATCTGCTTGTCCAGTGGGAAGCAACAAGTGTGCGCTTCAACTGCTGCTGGTTGCATGACTCATCTTTCGTCAGTCAAGCTCAGTATTACCTGCTTTACGTTACTTCCGTGCTTTTTGAGTACATCACACCAGGACTGCTGCTGATTGCATGACTCATCATTTGTCAGTCAATGTGAGTATTACTTGCTTATGTTATCATAGCGCTTTTTCATTACATCACACCAGGACATGACTTTGAATGCTTGACAAATCTGTTGTCACACCTGCAAGGCGGTCAGCAGGCGCTGACTCATCAGCTTCTGGGCAGCTGCATCAGAGACGAGGGCCAAGCTAGCCAACACCTGTAGGCCGGCCAGCTGGCTCTTGTGCTTGGCGCTGCAGATAAGGGTGAGCATGGCTGCCATGACGCCGCCCTGTATGATCTCAGTGCTGGCTATCGTGTTGTGCTGCCCCAGCAAACCTGCAACACCAAACTATATATTACATATAAATTTCCAAAGATTATATGTGTTTTTGGTAAATCTCAGATTGTATGTATTCTCTTGATAAACAAAAGTTGTTGAGTATATCGGGGATAACATCATATTTAGCAAGTTGATAACATGAGGGATCTGACAAGCTCATCCTCTTGGGTTTTGACTGAAGCTTGCTCATATAACGGAAGCTGCTGAAGCTGACATTGCTGATGTCATGTCATTCGTCACCACTAATTGCGTGACAAATGTCACATCTGGTCTGATGCGCAGCTAATCCTAGCTGTTGCATGCAAACTAAATGGTGCAACTGCATTTGTACAGATGCCGCAACCCGTGATATGGCTGGATGAACATGTCACATGTACATTTGCCTGCATTGCGTGTCTTGTGCACATGAGACACAATGCAGCATCCATGCCTTCCACAGGCAGACTCTGCATGATGATGCTGGTTGTGCCATTTGGTAAGCTGAAAGCATAGGTACAGGTTTTATCCAGCGGCCAAAACTTTTTTCAAGCAAGCATAACATTTTGGATGTGGGAGCTACTCAGGACTGCATGTGTGGGACCCTAAAAGGGAAATTCACATGTGTGGGACCCTAAAAGGGAAATTCACATGTGTGGGACCCTAAAAGGGGAATTCACATGTGTGGAACCCTCAAAGGGGAAATCACATGTGTGGAACCCTCAAAGGGGAATTCACATGTGTGGGATCCTAAAAGGGGAATTCACATGTGTGGGACCCTAAAGGGGGAATTCACATGTGCAAAGCATGAATGAAACATCACAAGTGCATCAGAATTGGCTGACAAAGGCGTTGCAGCACCTACCAATGGTTTTGCATGCCTGCTCGACCACCACCTCATTGTCAGAGAGTGCCATGAGGATGAGCTGCTGCACGGCACCCTCCTCATGACTGATCACCTCACAGTTGAAAGGATCCTCGGCAATACTCCCTGCATGCGCCACCGACATGCAATGATGTCAAGCTTCGTTTTTCATTTTCAGCTTTTTGTTTTTCTGCTTACTCCAATCATTCTTAACCTTCTCCTTCTCCCTCTTCTTGTTTGTCTTCTTCTTGTGTTTGAGCTATGTAGATTCATGCGTAGCTGATTGCAGTCTATACATGTAGGCTAAACATGGCATAGAACCGTGCTCTTGTGATGAGTGACATTGTCCAGCAATTTGCTATAGCTTGATCATGACTTCACCATGATTTCACCATGAAAATATCAAGATTTGGCTCACTTTGCTTGAAAGCATGCAGTACATGAGATGCAGCATGAATGTTGGCAACGCACAGACTTTCAGGGCGTCAGCAGTATCACACACCTCATGCACATCCACATTTGCAGACACACTCGCATTCACACTCACACTCAGATTCATGTTCTCGTTCATGCTGACATGGACAGGCCACAGCCTACCTAGGGCTCCAGCCAACAAGGGCTGTTGGCAGCTGCTCCTGCGGAAGATCAGAGCAAACAGCTGCGCCAGCTTGCTCCCTTGGCTGATGTAGCTCGTGGCTGTCACCTTCACATCCCACTGAGTGAACGCTTCATCGGCAGCTATGCGCACATTGGCCAGGGACAGGTGGCGTAGGTTGGTGCAAGGGGAAAGCTCCGGGAGGAACTCTAGGGGGTTGCCATAAAGTTGGAGGGACTCTAGTTTGGAAAGGGCCCTTAGGTCCATGACTGGGGTGGTGAGGCGGTTAGACTCCAGGGAAACTTCTCTCAGGTCTGAGCAGCGCTTCAGCTCCACTGCAAGTCACAGAAAGCTTGCTGCATTGCTGTGCATTGGTTTGATGTATTGCTTTATGTACTGTTTGTGCACCACACACATCTGTGCAAGCCAGGATGTATGATGAGTCACAACTGGTTGAGTCACATCCCAGACTGGGAAGGTACTCGATGAAAACAAAATTGGCTATTTGCTGGGATTGCAGGTCGGAATAAGTTGTCGAGCCTTGGCTGGTATGGTCATGATCTGAAAGGGCTGCATGCTGGCTTGAACAGCGCAGCAGTTGCTGTGTATGTTGCATGCTCAGAAGCAGGTTAAGTGACTGTACAGCAGGCCAAGGCAGATGCAGTGTCAGCATGCAGAACTAGCAATCCTCAAGACCGTAGCCAAGCTGAACAAAAGTAGTCTACAACTGCATCTAGCTTTGCATGAAAACTGCAGCATGCGCATAACATATACAGGTATAATGTAAATATGATGCGCATGTGCTATGCAGAAAGGTCACCTGGAATGGCTGTCAGCATATTGTTGTCAGCCACTAGTCGTCGCAGATGCATGAGTTGCCCAACTTCCTTTGGTAATGCTATCAGCCTGTTGTCACTGAGCCTCAGCTCTCGCAGGGCTGCGAGTCTGCCTATGTCTGAGGGCAGAGCAAACAGTCCACAGCTGCTGAGGTTCAAGGATCTCAGGGCTGTGAGCCTATTGATGAGATCATCCTCCCATAGCCGCAGCATGCCCTCAGAGAAACGAAGCCGTGTAAGGCCCTCCAAGTCACAGTACTGCAGCATGTCTGAGAGCAGTGTGGCGTCTACAACGCCTGTGGAGGACAGCTTGACAAGCTCAAGCCTTCTGAGCTGCGGAGGGGTCTGCTGAACAGCTAATTGTACTTCGACAATATCCTGGGGTGCAGCTGCCTTGATGAAGCCGCCAGGGACGTCTGGACTGACGCTTTGGATGTGGACTTGCACATATTCGTTCACCAGGTCAGGATTGACGCTGGCTCGGTGCAGCTTTCTTTGCACAGTGTCGGTAGAGTCATCCGAGGTCCACTCAACTTCGGCGAGCTCGTAGCGGTGCTGTCCAGCGACCGATGCAGCATCAGTAGTGTCTATGACAGGAAGATCAATACTGGGCTGCATGGACAGGGTGCGCTGAAGGCGAGGGGCCATGGGAGATCCTGGGAAGGCGGATGACAAGGGAACGCCAGAACAGCTGACTTGATATGCCAGCGAAATTCTGAAGCTGTCTGGCTGGCCTCCCAAGAACCTGCTTCTACTAAACATAATTCACAAAACGGAGTTACGGCCGTTAGCAGCAGCATGGGCGGCTGCGCGCACTGCACAACTCACACCAATCAGCAACTAAAACATCACTGTTGAAATGGCAGCACATCCGGATAAGCAGGTGCTGCTTTGCAGACATGTTATGCGTGAAAGCAAGTCTGACGACGGCGCCAATTGACTTTGAACTTGATGTCGCAGTGTGTGCATGCTGCTACTGCTAATGAAGCCTCGACACGTACGCAGCAAAGCGGAACATGGCGCAATCATTGAAAGAATCAAAGTGCAAACAGCACCTGGTTTCGGAGCTCGCAAAAGAAGTCGGAGTCCAGGTCGGAGTCCCACTTCGCAAAAGAAGTCGGAGTCCCACTTCGCAAAAGAAGGAGCTCGCAACAGAAGGAGCTCGCAAAAGAAGTCGGACTCCCACAGGAGGTCTCAAAACAGGCAGGATGCCCACGTCGGGCGTTGCCCTCCCCTAAATTACCATCATGCAATTTTACATGGGCAGCCCACTTGACACACCTTTTGGGGAGGGTAGGCATTTTCGTTTTATAATCATAACGTTTCATGAAGCACGAATGCAGCAGTCTTATCAAGTTGCAACCAGAGCAGTATTTACAGGCTTAAGCCAAATGCAGCCTCTACACTGTCATCATTACCACCTCCAACATCAGTGTACATGTTCTGAAACTCAGACTGATCAGAAACTTGACCCAATTCTTCATCATCACTGATGTCTATTGGCTGTTCTGGTTCACATGGTACATTCTGCTTCATACGGTACATTCTCAGAAAAAGAGCGGTATTAACGAGCGGTCTGCTTCATACAGTACATTCTCGGAAAAATCTTGCCATCTGCTTCATCATTGAATACTATGAAGTCACACTTCAATTCAATGACATGTGAGGCAAGTTGGGCTAACAGGCCAGAACTCACAATGTCTAGCATGTCAATGGCAGCCTGGTGATCGAAGTTTTGGTACACTGTACCAGGCCAGTGTGCCCGCATGGGCGTCAATTTTGGAAGGGAAGATTGTGGCGCATTTAGGAGGGCGACCCCCGTCCGGCCTTTGGCAGGCCTGACACTGGGCCTGACAGAAGCGTTGCCGCGCTGCTTTTGTCCAGGCGCTTGTGATCATTCGCAACATTTTTCGGGATAGAAGCCCTCCCCCGCGTTGTTCAGGTACTATGCTGTGTCAGTGCGTGAACCTGCACAGCTTTGTTCTGTGATCTGCACATAGCAGTCAGCAACACCGCTCGTCACGCAACTTCCCTTCTGATTGTCCAAAAGTTTGTGTTCTGCCTGGCTGATTGCTCAATGATCCGTTTGCGCTTGTAGGTATGGCTGCCATCCAACAAGCCCTCAATGAATTTCCTGACGAACTGTGGCTGAAGAT
>JAABUO010006202.1_pt1 | contig 13819 bp, 9 predicted proteins | sample 5559291 | NCBI WGS metagenome assembly JAABUO01 (sample SAMN10711878, study PRJNA513372) | rock metagenome | isolation source: Antarctica rocks | place: Antarctica: Victoria Land, Finger Mt sud | reverse complement strand
CCGGCGGCGCGCGCGCCGCGCTACGCCGGAGCAGGACGACCCCACGGCCTAGCCGATTCCGGTACATTGGCACGAAAGGGCCGGCGTGGATACAATCCACGCCGGCCCTTCGGCTGTGTTTCGACGCGAATGTCCCCCGCTGTTATACTCACAATCGATGTCCCCAGTGCGGTGGAACCCTAGCCTATAACAGAGGTGGACCGATGAGACGCAACAGGTTCCTGGCCGTCATGGCTGGACGAACAGCTTGTATTGCCGCCCTTGGACTCGCGCTCAACGCCGCGCCACTCGCCCCACGGGACGGACACGGAGGACTCATGAGCCGTTCAATAGACGCGCCTCGCGCCGGCGTAAACGTCGATGGACCTGTGCTCGTCCTTGGCCTCCATGCGCCGGAGGTGGCGATCCCCCCCTACGGGCCTTTGACCACATCGGGGGACCTGCTGGCGCTGCGGGGCGGGAACGCGACCGTCGTGATGCGCGGCGTGTCCGCGGCTGGGCAGTTCGCGCCATCGCCCGATGGGCGCTACCTGGCCTTCGCACGGGGCAGTGCGGGGCTGTGGGTGTCGGGCCACGATGGGACCGCCATGCGCCGCATCGTCGAGCCCCCCCCCACGGGAACTGCCGTCGCGGCCGGCGTGAGCGCCGTCGCCTGGTCGCCCGATGGATCCACCCTGGCCTACGCCCTCAATCCGCTGCCGCCGGGCGGAGAACCGCGTCCAAGACCCCGGCAAGGCGGCGCCGGGGCCACCGGAATAGCCGGCCTATGGGTCGTCCACACCGACGGGTCCGGCGCGCGCATGCTGGCGCCGGACGCTGGGCTTGCCGCCACCGGGATTAGCCGGCTGTCCTGGTCGAGCGATGGGCGTGCCCTCGCCGTTAGCGCGACGCGCTCCATCGGGGGGAGAGCAACGCCGGTAGTCCTCGCGGTCGACACGGCAAGCGGGCAGTCACGCCTGTTGGCCGCGGGGGCGACGGATGGCGTTTATGCCCCGGCGTCCGCAGCGTCCGCCACGCTTGCGTATGTGCTGCCGTCCATGGGCGCGGCAAGCGGCGGGAGGCCAACCGTGTCGCTGCATGTGGTCGACACGCAAACGCGCCATGACCGAGCGCTCGTCAACGGGCACGACGCCATCTCCTCGCCGGTGTGGGCGCCGGATGGCCGTACCCTCGCCTACATACAGGGCCCCGGCCCCGGCGGTCAAGGGGGCACGGTCGGGACGGATGTCCGCACGGTGGACGTGGCGACGGGGCAGGCGCATGTCGTGCTGACGCTCCCCAAGGCCGGCGCCTATATCCGATTCAGCGCCCTTGCCTGGCCCCGTGCGACGTCCTAACGCCCCGGCAACCCATGCCGTCAGGTTCCTGTTCCTGTCGGATAGGCCAAAGTCCGGATCGTCGGGGGCAGAGGGATAGTCGATGCGCGTGCTCCTCGTGATCAACGCGACGCTCGACGCGGCGCGGGCACGCGACGCCGCAGACGGGCGCTACCCGCGCAAGGACTATGACGAGTTGCGGCGCGCGCTCGGCGCGGACGTGCTTGATCTCGCCGCGCTTGACGCGCGCCTCTGGACACGTCTGGCGCGCCGCCTCGCCGGCCCGGCCCTGGCCCAGGCGCTGCTGGCCCGGGTCCTCTCACGCCGCTACGACGCCGTCTACGTCGACCAGGAGACGAGCGGCTTCGCGCTGGCCGCGCTCTACTGCTTCGCGCGCCCCAGCTCGCGGCCGCGCCTGACCATGATCGGGCACCTGCTCTCGCCGCGGGGCAAGCAAGCGCTCGTCCGCGCCCTGCGCCTGGGGTGGACGATCGATTGCGTGGTCGTACATTCGTCCTTGCAGGAGCGCCTGGCGGTACGCACGCTGGGCCTGTCGCCGGAACGGGTGGCGCTCATGCCCTACCAGGTCGACGAGCGCTTCTGGTCGCCGCGCGACGCGCCGGCGCCGGCCGAGGGCCGGATCTGCAGCGCGGGCCTGGAATATCGCGACTACGACACCTTGATCGAGGCCGTCGCCGGCCTGCCCATCGAGGTCACGATCGCGGCGGCGAGCCGTTGGTCGGCCTTCAGGTTCGAGCGGGGCGCCGGGGCGACGCCGCTGCCCCCCAACGTGCGCGTCGTCTCGCTCGACTACGCGGCCCTGCGCGCCCTCTACGCCTCCGCGCTGTTCGTCGTGGTCCCGCTGCGCGACGTCGAGAATCAAGCCGGCATCACCACGATCCTGGAGGCCATGGCGATGGGCAAGGCCGTGATCGTGTCGCACACGCGCGGCCAAACCGATGTGGTGCGCGACCGCCGCCGCGTGAGCCGGGCCGACCCGCGCCGCGAGACGCAGCCCGCCTGGGCGCGTCTACTCGGAGCGGCCGGCGACACGGCGGAGGGGCACACCGGGCTCTACGTCCGGCCGGGTGACGCGGCGGATTTGCGCCGGGCCATCCTTTTCCTCCTCGCGCATCCCGAGCAGGCGCGCCTCATGGGCGCGAACGGGCGGCAACTCATCGAGGAAACGATGGGCTTGGACCTGTTCACGGCGCGCCTGGCGGGGCTCATCGCGGGTAGGGATCAGACAACGATTCCTTAGGTCTTGCTGTTGTCGCCGGCGCCTCCACGGCGGGACCGCTTCCGCCTGAGAGACAGCACAACGCCGAGGCCGGAGATGAGTCCCAAACCGAGCAACTCGCCGCTGCCCAATTCAGGAGTGTTCGCGGGGGGAGGCAGTGGCTGCGTGGGTGGGATGGTCGTGGCCAACGGCGTTAGCGGCACACTCGAGGCAGACGTCGCGGCCGGCGTTGTGGGGCCGCCTGGCGGGTTGATCGTCACTGGCCCGCCTGGCGTGTTCACCGCCGCCGGACTGCCTGGCATAGTGGTCGCCACTGGTCCGCCTGGCATAATGGTCGTCACTGGCCCACCTGGCGTGTTCACCGATGTCGGTGTTGACGTCGCGGCCGCGGACAGCGTCTTGAGACTGCCCGCGGTCATGCTGGTGGGTGTATGTGTCGGTGTCGCTATTGACACACGTACCGGCGTCGTGAGCTTTTGGGTGGGCCGCGCCTTATTATTATGCGTCGTACCCGCCGACTGGGGCGTCAACGTTGCGCGTGACGCGGGTGTCACGCTACCTGTTGGCGCGCACGGGGTTATGGCTCCCGTCGGGGCCGCCGGCAGTCCCGGAGCATTGGTTGGCCGCGGCGCTGGTGTTAGACACGGCGCTACCGGCGCGTTCGCGGCCGGCGCCGCTTGTCTGTGTGACGTCCGCGCCGGAGCCTGACCGCCGCTCGGCGACGCGGGCTTCGAGGGGTCGGCGGCGCTGTATCGACCGGTCTGAGGCAGGGCTACGGGCATAATCAGTGTCGCGGCGGCAGCGGCGGACGTTGGGATCGCGGTAGACGCGGCAACCACTGGAGCAGCCGTAGACGCGGCAACCACTGGAGCAGCCGTAGACACGGCAATCGTGGTAGGCGTAGACACGGCAGGCGGAACAGCGGTAGGGGAGATACAGGCCGTCGCTGCCGGCGCGGGAGCCTGACCGCCGCTGTGTGAGCCTGCGGGAGGACCACCTGACCCGCCGCAGGTACTGCCTACGACGAGTGTGAGGAAAACATGACGAGCGGCGATGAGATGCAACATGCCTTTTTGTCCTTGTAGGATAACGGACTATATACCAGTGCGACGCATAGCTATAAGACACATGCGACGCGTGGCTAGGGGACAAACGGGCTGTTGTGAATGGGACCAACCATTCATAAGCTATAGTACCACAGCCTACTATCAGGGTCAAATTAGCAGGGCTATTCGGGCGGGGTGGCTACATACAGCCGGGTACGGCAATCTGTGCTATCTTCCTGATGGACAGGCTGGATGTCCTCGCCCCGTTACGCATGCGTCATTCCTACCAGAGGACGTTGAACCGATGGCGCGGCAGCGTTTTCGTGGGGGCCGGCGGCAAGCGGAGGATTGGGTTTGTACGTTTCTACCATCGTTGGGGCTGACCTAGAGTGATTGCTAACGGCTGGATAGATGGTGTTTTCGGCGTCTCGTGGATCCTACTATCCCTCGCGGCGACGCTGACACTGATTCCCGCGTACTTTGAGAGTCGGCGGCCGGCGCCTCGTTTCGCACGGCACGTCACCCTCCCGGTGATCGCGCTTGCGGGGCTGATCGCGCGGCTTATCCCGGCGCTGATCTTCAACCGCGGGGCTACCTTCGACATCACGTCATACCACCTCGTCGGCGGGGTCGTGCTGGCGGGCCAGGATGTCTACACGTCGCCCCTGGTCGCCGGCCGCTATCCGTACCTGCCGCTCCACCTGTGGTTATCGGGCCTCGAGGTGGCGCTATCGCGCGGGACGGGCGCGCTGCTGCCGTTCGTCGTGCTGGTCAAGATCCCGCCCGTCCTCGCCGATGCGGCCATCGGCCCGCTCATCGCGGCGGGGTTGGCGCGCCGCGGCGTCGCCCGACAAACGGCGCTCACGGCGGGCATGATCTACGCCCTCAACCCCGTCAGCATTCTGGTCACCTCGTTCCACGGGCAATTCGACGCCATCCCTTTGCTGTGCGCTCTTGTCGCGTGGTATGCCCTGGGGGCGGCGCGCGGCGGGCGTTTGACGCGTTCCACGCTCGTCGTCGCCGGCCTGGCCCTCGGCCTGGCCGTGCTCGTCAAGACGTGGCCGCTGCTCATCTTGCCTGCTTTCGTCTTGCTGCCGCGGTCGTGGGCGCAGCGGATCCTCCTGGCCGTCATGGCCGCCGTGCCGCCGGCCGTGGCCACGGCGGTGTACCTGGCGGCCTACCATACGCCGCTCCGAGCCTTTGCCGGTCGGGTCCTGGGTTACAGCAGCTTGATCGACTGGTGGGGTATCGGGCTCTCCGTCGGCATTCTCGGGCCCACCCACCTGATCACGCCGGCGGTGGCCAGCGCCCTGGGCAAGGTGACCGAGCTCGCGATCCTGCTCGTGGCCCTGGCGTTCCTCGCATGGCGGCGGCATCGGGATATCGAGTACAACATCGTCACCCTCATCCTCATCTTCTTCGTCATCTCGGCGGGCTTTACCGTTGAGTACCTCATCTGGATCGTCCCGTTCTTGATGCTGTCCCCCCGGACGCCGGCGTGGTTGGCCGCGTCGTACCTGACGTTGAGCGCCTGCGCCTTGTTGGTGATGTACATGATCGGCAACATGATGTACCGTTTCTTGCACCTGTCGCACGGCTACGCCTTGGCCGTGCTCTTCTTTGTCCCGGTCTACCTGCTCGCGGTGTGGTGGCTGCTCAAGTATCAGCTGCCCCTGGCGCGGCCGGTCCCCGCCGAAGCCGAAGCACCGCGGGTCGCGGGCTGCGGGCTCCACGCCCGATAATACAATTATGGTGATGAGAATAGTGCGGTTGGCCCTCGTCGTCGTCCAGATACCCATGGCCGCGTTGGTGCTCTATCTCGATGCGCTGAGCCTCGCCGCGATCCTCTGGCGGCGCACGCCGGCGCCGGTCCCGCCGCGCGCCCGTTTCGCCATTCTGGTACCGGCGCACGACGAAGAGCTGCTGCTGCCCCACTTGCTGGAAAGCCTCGCCGCGCTGGAGTACCCGCGCGCGCTCTACAGCGTGCATGTCGTCGCCGATAATTGCGCCGATGGCACTGCGGGGATCGCGGCGGACGCGGGGGCCGCGGTGTACGAGCGCCGCGACGAGAGCCGGCGCGGCAAGGGCTACGCGCTCCGTTACCTGTTCGCGCGGTTACACGAGGGCGGCGTGGACGCCGACGCGTACATCGTCGTCGACGCGGACTCGGTCGTTTCGCCGACCTTCCTGGCGGCCATGAACCGGCGCCTGGCGCGCGGCGACGAGGTGATCCAGGCCTACTACGGCGTGCTCAACCGCGACGAGTCGTGGCCGGCGGCGCTGCGCTACGTCGCCCTGGCCCTCTACCACGGGCTGCGGCCGCGCGGCCGCGACGCGCTGCGGCTCTCGGCGGGCCTGCGCGGCAACGGCATGTGCTTCGCGGCGGTGATCCTGGATCGCTTCGGATGGGACGCTTTCAGCCTGGCCGAGGACGCCGAATTCCACTTGCGCCTCGTGGGGGCGGGTCTCAAGGTGTCATACGCCCCCGAGGCCATCGTGCTGGCCGAGATGCCCTCCTCGCTGCGCGCGTCGCGCAGCCAGAACGTGCGCTGGGAACGGGGACGCCTGCAGCTGCTGCGCCGGTTCGGCCCGCGCCTGCTCGCGGACGGCCTGCGCAGGCGCGACCCCGTCCGGCTCGATGCCCTGGCCGAGCAACTGACGCCTCCGCTGTCGCTCCTGACCGGCCTGGCGACGCTCACCCTCGCGGTCAGCGCGGCCCTGCGCGCGCGGGGGGCGCGCAGGCTGGCGACCGCCATCTTGCTGGGGCAGGTTTTGTATGTCATAACGGGGCTGCGCCTTGTGGACGCGGGCGCGCGCGCCTATGCCGCCCTGCTCTTCTCCCCGCTCTACGTCATGTGGAAGATGGGCGTCTACATCGCGGCCGCGGCCGGTCTGGAGGACACGCGCTGGGTACGCACGGCCCGCACGCGGCGGAAGCAGTGACGGGGGGAGAGCGGCGCCAACTCAACGAGGAACCTCCCGCGGCCGCATCAAGCTCAGACACCTGAGCTTGATGCGGCCGCGGGAGGTTCCTCGTTTTTAGACAATCTCGCGGCTACCCTGTATGGCCGCGCGCATGCGCCGCGCGCCGCCGGCGCCGAGAGAAGGCGAGGGCGAGGAGTGGGGCCAACCCCAATCCTAGAAGTTCGCCGCTCCCCAGTTCGGGAGTCTGGCTCGGTGGCGGGGGCGGGCTCGGCGCGCCGACGGTGTAGGCGTAGGGGAGCGCGCGCAGCTCATCGCCGCTGCCGGTGACCAGGGTGCCGGCGGCCGCGCCGGACGAGTTCACGTTGAACGCGTCGACGTAGACGAAGCCTTTGACGGTCGTGCCGGGGGCGGCGTTCGGCGTGAGCGTGACGGTGATCACGCCCGTCTGGCCCGGGGCCAGCGTGAGCGGGGTGTAGTGGGTTGGCAGCCCGAGATTGACGCCGAAGTCCGCCAGAGCAGCGATGAACTTATCGCCGGTGCTGGAGTCGGCCCCCGCGTCGAACTGCCGCGCGTTGACGCTGGCGCCGAGTTGTACCGTGGATCGGCGCAGGCCGGGGTCGCTGTAGGGCCCCGCCAGCGTCGGCGCGGCGATCCAGTAGCCGAAGGGGACCTCGGGGTACGAGGCCGAGGCGACGGCGGTATAGTTCCCGCTCAACGGGTCGAAGAACGAGGCCGCCTCGATGTCTGGCGCGCCCGTCTCCTGGTTCTGCGGCTTGGCGAAGCCGTTGGGCGGCGCGCCGTTGTCACCCAGGATATCCATGCTGATCGGCGCGGTCGGCGCCGACGACTGGGCCACGATGGTCAGGTTTTTGGCCTCCGATGGCACGAAGAACAGCGGGAAGCTGGAGATCGTGAGCGGGACCGAGACCTGCGGGCCGCCCAGCGAGAGCTGGGCGTAGCGTGACAGGCGCGGGTCGGCGAAGAAGTCTTTCGTCGTGTTGCCGGTATTGGTAACCGTCACCGGGACCGCGACCGCCGCGCCCTGCGCCAGGATCGTGCCCGCGCTATTCGGGAGGTCGGGGGCCTGGACGCTTACCCCGTTGTAGGAGAGCGTGGCCGTGAACGGGAGCGAGGTCTGCAGGCCGGAGATCGTGTTGTTGATGAGCAGCACGAACGTGTAGCGCCCCGGCTGCGGGTTGCGCCGGAAGAACTGCATCGTATTGGTGTCGCCCGTGTCCTGGCGTGTCTGCGGGTCCCCGTTCGTCGTGACGGTCCCCGTGACAGTGCTCTGCACGTCGAGCGGCAGGCCGGTGGGATCGACCAGAACACCTTGCAGGTTGTAGTTTGTGTCCGTGATAGCGAGCCCAAGGTCGAGGTCATGTAGGCCCGCTGGGACGTCGAACTGGTAGGTCAGGGTCTGGCCGGGCGAGTCGGAGCGCGCGTTGCCGCCGGTCAGCGTGCCGTTGAAGACGGTCCCCGCCGGCGCGGCGCTCGTGGGGAACGGGACGAGCGAGCGCAGCACGATCGGGACAGCTCCCGCGTCCGTGGTCGTCCCGCTGATCGCCACCTCGGCGTTCTCATCGCCGGGCTGCGCCGGCGCCGACAGGGTGACGGCGAAGGCGGCGGTCGCGCCGGGCGCCAGCACGCTCGACGCGGGCGTGGCCGTGCCGGCCGGGACGAAGTTCGAGGTCGAGACGCTCAGCTGGACGCTGCCGTTGTAGCCCGCGCTGCCGGCTCCGGTGAACAGAATGGCCTTGTATGTGCCGGCTCGCGGGTCGCGCACGTCGACGTGGCCGTAGCCATTGCCCGCGCCCTGTGGGAGCGAGTAGGCGGTGTAGCGGCCCTGCGGGTCGAGCACGATCAGGCGGACCAGCGTCCCCGGCTGGCGCGTGATGTCCCAGGCGATCGCGGCGTCGAGGCGATCGACGTCCGCCGGTACCGTAAAGTCCTGCTCCACGTAGGGGCGCCTGCGCCCGGCCGAGTCGATGAACGTCGGAGTGCTCGCCGACGTCGGATCGATCGGCACGGCGAACGTCTGGCTATACGTCGGGGCGCCCAGTGTGCGCACGCGCGGCATCACCGTCTGCGCCGTCGTCCCGCTGTTGGTGACCTGGATGTTGAACGTCTCGGGCGTGCCGGGGTTGCCGGTCGCCGCCAGGGTGCTGCCGGGCGAGACCAGGAGGGCGTCGCCCCGCGCTGGCGGGGCGCCGTTGGCGTCGTGGTAGGAGAGGGCGGCCTGCACGGCCTTGAGGCTGTTGATCTCGCCGGCGCCCTGCTCGTCGCTGGGGACGTTCAGATCGGTCGCCGTGCTCTTGATGAGTTCGCGCACGAGGGCGGGCGAGGGGTTAGCGCCGCCATGAGCCTGGCGGTAGGCGGCGATGACGAGAGCGGCCTCACCGGCGATCAGCGGCGCGGCCTCACTGGTGCCGCCGAACGAACCGACGCGCGAGCCTCTGCCGGCGCCATCCCGACAACTGCCGTAAAGGGCGGGGGTGGGAGTACAAACCTCCCAGTTCAGGTCGGCGCCCGCGACCACGTCGACGGTCTGCCGGCCGCTCTGCGCGGGGCCGGACGAGGAGAGCGACGAGATGTTGTTGCTGGCGTAGTCGCCGTTGCCGAGCTGGAAGCCCGAGTAGACGATCTCCTGATAGAAGCGGAACTGTGTCGTGCCGCCGGCGGCGATGACGTTGGGGTCGGTCGCCGGCGAGCCGATCGTGTGCGTGGTCCCCGCGTCGCCGCTGCTGGCGATCACGGTCACGCCGGCCGCGACCGCCGCGTCGTCGGCCAGCGAGATGGGATCATTGGCCTCGTCGGGGTAGGGGTTGCTGCCGAACGACTGGCTGAGCACGTTGGCGCCGTGGTCGACGGCGTACTCGATGGCCTGCACGAAGTTCGAGGTGGGGGACTGGTTGTTCTGGCCGAAGGCCTTGATGCCGATCAGCGAGGCGCCGGGGGCCATGCCGCGGATCTGGATGCGGCAGTGCGTCGGCGGCGTGTTGTAGGCCGGGTTGACGAAGACGCCCGCCGCCTGGGGGTTCGTGGTCGTGACCGGCACGCTGACGTCGTAGACGAAGCGGCCCTGCGCCGCGATGGACGAGGCGTCGCCGAAGGCTTCACCGCCGCCGGTCGGCGCGTTGGGGCCGTCGCCGCTGAAGTCCACGTACTTGGCGAAGACGGGCGAGCCGTCGGGCCGGATGAAGTCGGGGTTGTTGGGGTCGAGGCCCTCGGCGATAAACGCTACTGTCACACCCGTGCCGGTCACGATGTTCTGCGCCTGCAGGCGCGTCGTGTCGGTGAAAGCGGTGTTGGTCTGCTGCAGCGCCTCGGGCTCAAGCGAGACGCCGCTCGTGCAGGCCGAGGGGACCGACGGCAACGGCGAGACCATGCTCGGGGACGGCCCGGACGGCGGCTCCGCGGCTGGGGCGGGGGCCGGCCCTTGAATGATGCGGTCGGGCACGACGGCTTGCACCGCCGGGTTGGCGTGCAGGCGCGTCACCTCCGCCGCTGACACGGTGGCGGCGACAGCGTTGATGACGTGGAAGGGACGGACGCGTGGCGCGTGGAGTTGCGTGAGTTCTGAGAGGAGGGCGCCCTGGTCGGAGGCGATGGCCGCCGCGCGCGCCGACCGCGTCGCGCCCCGCGCGGGCAGGCCCCGGTACTGGTTGCGCAAGAGGACAATGACCCGTTGGTCGGCCCCGGCCGAGAGCCGCTGCACGTCGGCCGGCGACAGACCCGCCCCCGACGACCGCACGGCCGTGAGCCTGGCGCTGGCCGCCACGCCATGGGAGGGCGCCGCCAGGGGGATGACCAGCGAAAGGGCAATGCCCGCGGACAAGGACGCGCGTTGAGCTATGGATCGCCGCATGGATGACTCCTCCTTCATACCGCCATGGAGGCTACCTAAGCCGGGCCAAACCAACCATCGCTCGTCACGCACAGGATGACTCCGACGCGCCGGCGCGACGATGGGGGCGACAGGCTGCGCTTACTGTATCACATTAAGGCTAAGCAGCGTTGCCGTGGAGCGGGCCGCTTCGCCGCTTCCCTGCTCCGGGTGTACCCCAACATTGTGAAACGCGGCCTGACCTTAAAAGGTTATGGCAGACGACGGACCTTGAAAGATCTGTGCGGGCGCCACGCGCGTGCCGTCTGTCTAGCGCGCGGCCACCGCGGCTGGCGCCGGAAGACCTTTTAAGGTCCGGTCCCTGCCATGGTCTTTTAAGGCCAGGCCCACGGCGCTCATCTCACTTTTTTGTGGTACAGGGGTACGGGGTACACCCCCCTGCTCCCCTTTAGCAGCCTATGTGGTACTGTAGATAGTAGGGTCTGTCTGGCTCCGCCTGGCTCCGCTTGGCTCCGCCTGCCTGGCTTATGTGTGGTTACGGGGGTACTTGGTAATGTCATTTATGCCGTTTGGCGCGAGAGAGCGGAAAAACCGGGGGCAGGAGGCCGTCGCCGCTCCATTGCGGACCCCTCCCATGGGTCGAGGTCCCATGATCGCGGCGGCCATCGTGGCGATCGCGTTATTCGTGCTCTATCTACCCGTATTCGCTCACGCCATCAACCTGTGGAGCGTCGACGAAGAGTTGTCGTTCGGGTTCGCCATGCCGCTCGTCTCGGCGGGACTGCTCTGGCTGCGGCGCGAGGCCATATGGAGGAGCCTGGGGAGAGGGTCGTGGGCCGGCCTGCCCCTGATCCTATGCGGCATGGCGTTGCTTGTCGTCGACATGCACAGCTCGATCCGCGCGATCGGCGGGGCCTCGTTCTTGTTGACGGTGCTCGGCGCGCTGGTGTACCTGTACGGGGTGAAGTCGGCGCGGGTCAGCTTCTTCCCCATCATGTTCCTCACCATCGGCCTGAGCCTGTACCGTGGCCTCTTCGTCCCGATCGGCTTCCAGATGCAGGGGATCACGGCGCGCTACTCCGCGCAGGCCGCGTCACTCCTCGGCGTCCCAGTGCGGCGCAACGGAGTCGACCTGTACGCCGGCAACTTCCACTTCGTGGTCGCCCAGGCCTGCAGTGGCATGAACTCGTTACTGGCCTTGCTCTGCCTGGGCGTCTTGATCGTCGGCCTGGCGCACAGCGCGCTGCCGCGACGCCTGCTGCTGATCTTGCTGATCTTGCCGATCGTCCTGGTTGCCAACATCGTGCGCGTGACGCTCGTGCTTGTGCTGTCGCAGGTGGTCGGCCTGGCCGTGGTCAACTCTTTCATCCACGGCGCTTTTGACGCGGTCATCTTCCTGATCGCGTTCGGATTGTTCTTCCTTGTTGGAAAGGTGTTGAAATGCTATCCGCGTATTGGCGCCATGGCCTTATCGTAGCGCTCGCGCTGCTGACCACCGCCGTCATGACCACGGCGCGGCCGACGGCGCGGGCCGCGGCGGCGCCGTCGGCCAAACAGTTGATCGCCGGGACGGAGTGGCGGCAGGTCGGCGACTCGTACCTCGGCGGGTGGGCCCCGAGTTGGTGGCACCGCGAGTGGCAACTCCACGACGCACAGGGCGGTGTGGCCGATCTGTATCTCGAGCGCGCCACCGCGACCAAGAGCATGCTGCGCTGGAGCGGTGAGCTCAGCTACGAGGGCCAGGGCTACCAGGTGACGCGCCGCGACCGTCAAACCCTGCGCCTGCCTGACGGGACGGCGGCGTCGGTCAGCGTGCTGGTCGTCCAGCAGTTGACCAACCGCTTCGTCCTGGCCTACGCGGTGGTGACCCCCAACGGCATTATGGCCCGCTCGACCGATAACCTGCTGGGCGCCGCGTGGGACATCGTGCACGGCGGGGGTCCCTACTACATGGTGCGTGTCTCCGTGCCCGCCTACGCCGCCTCCGGCGATGCGGCGGCGCGCGCGATGGCGACGCGCCTCCTCGCGCCCGTCCTGTCGACGCTGCGCGCGGACGTACAGCGGGAGAAGTAGCATTTATGCCACATCGCGTTTGCCCCTATCGCTCTATTGTGATTGTAGGCCGGCGGACGGGAAAATTGCCCCGGTTTTGCCCCCATTTGCCTCCGAATCTTAACACGATCTTAACAACGGGTCTGCTATGATACTCTCAGGGCGCAAAACAGGTCGCTATTCGCAGCCCGAACACGACATGGTTTGTTGGTGACATCGCCCATAGTTTGGTCGGACACATAGGAGGACACGACGCATGGTAAAGATAGGCAAATCCCCCCCCCGCTCGCTTGGGCGTGCCGTTGTGGCTGCGGCCCTGATGGCTGGCACATCGGCTGTGTTCGCGACGTCGGCCCACGCCGCTACCGTTCATGCCAACCCGGCGGCGGCTCCGGCCTGCATGAGCGGTACGTTGCAACCAGGTACCATCAACATGGCCAATAGCGGTTCGGATCACTTTAATGCTGGCGGGAGCGCCTCGGTGAAGGTCAATGGCGCGACGGTCACGTTCACGTCCGATGGCACGAGCAACCAGCTCGGCGTCACGCAGTCCGGCCCCTTCAACAAGGTGCAGACCGGCGGGTGCGAGTCGCTCAGCAATACGGGCGGCACCGCCAACTTCACCGATTCCCAGGTGGGCCAGTGTTCGTTCGCGAGCTATGACTACACCGTCAAAGCGGACGGCTCGGACATCCTCAACGTCCTGCTGCAGTGCCAGAACGGGCAGAGAACGCTGACCGCTTCGGTTATCGGCCTCGGTCCTGGCGGTGCGGCGACGCCGGAGTTGGGCAGTGGCGAACTGCTCGCCACCGGTCTGCTGCCTCTGGGCATCTTCCTCTATCGCCGCCGCCGGCAGCAAGCGGCCAAGTAGGACCGAACGACGGGCTGACACCAACAAGCCATCGCTCGGGATCTAAGGAGAAGGGACGCGACAGCCCGCGTCCCTTCTCCTTTTTTGTCGCGGCCAGCGTACGCCGCACACCCCTCACCGCCCGGGATCCGCGCAAGATCCGTCGCCCCCTATGGTCACCCCGACCCCATGACTAGACTTTTCGCATTGGTGCGGTAGTTGCGACATTATGTAGATGTGATGCAGCGTAAGGTTTAGGGCGCTGCGCGCGTCGTTATATTATAGATGAGAGCGGGGCGGATTCGAGCCGCCCTATGCGCTCACGGTTGGCGCTAGGGATGGCGTCGGAGTTGCACCGGACTTGTCCCCGTCCGAATCGACTTGGGCCTGCTAATAAAACATGTTGGCTATGCCGATACATAATAACCTTTGGTGCTAGTTGAAACCGCCGCTTTTCTCGCGTCCTCGATGCTTTGATCTAGTATTTGTTGCACAGATGCCTGATGGGAGGCCGATGCGGCTATCGAACAGGTCCTGACGACCCTG
>JAABUO010006201.1_pt1 | contig 13821 bp, 21 predicted proteins | sample 5559291 | NCBI WGS metagenome assembly JAABUO01 (sample SAMN10711878, study PRJNA513372) | rock metagenome | isolation source: Antarctica rocks | place: Antarctica: Victoria Land, Finger Mt sud | reverse complement strand
AGTCGGGAATGACCTAGAGAGTATGCATGAATATGTTTTTTGTGCCTATGGTTGGCTGTCCCATACGGCGACCAGCACCCCAGATTATGCATGGTGGCTGCAGGCTGGTGCACTGTCCAGAGAGGTCTTCCCTACCCAGCCAGGGCAGCTGACAAAGAAGCCAGTCATCATCTTGACTAACAGCAGCACAGCCAGTGCCAGTGAAGTGCTTGCTGGAGCACTGCATGGCAATAACAGGTACACATGACCACAGACTTCGTTGTGCATGATTGTCATGTGAGGGCAGCTGGCACTTGGTCCTGCTGGTACTATCCAGGCATTCCTTACAATCCCCATGCACAAGCCTACATTACAGCAATGTTTTGAGTTGTTTGTTGGCCCTTCAATGCCATCAGAAATGGTTGTCACCATATTTGAGCTTGCTTGCTGCAGGGCAGAGATTGTAGGCGAGAAGACCTTTGGTAAAGGTGTTGTACAGTATTACTTTCCCATGACAGATGGCAGTGGTATCAAGCTGACCATTGCCAAGTATTTGACCCCTGGACCCTTTGACATTACCCAGTCTGGCGGGCTGCATCCAGACCATGTATGTAGTGATTTCCCACATGGAGATCGTGTAACGCCAGAGAATGACACATGTATACAAGATGCTCTCACGCTTATTGGTCAAAGTTCTTGAGTGGTGTAAAGCAAGTGTTCCTAGGGTCAGCCCAATTTTGCAGGTTTTTTTACTAGTACCCGCTAGTGAGTCAGTGTGTGATGTGCCTGGCCCACTGACATTTGAGTGAGATTTGTTTGATTTGCGACGTCTGCAAGACATATGTTCAGCCCTTAAATAGGCAGCCTGACACACAAAACTATACACACGCTCCTATACATTGTTCTTTGTGTACACACATGGCATGTGGCTGGTTAAAACACCGTATGTAACGCACAGATTGCATGCTGTCAATCACATCGGGCATCATGTGCTTTCTGCGAGACGTACACCGAAATTGGTGCATGGTATGTAGTCAATACCGTTATTTGCACATTAAACGTAAAGCTTACAGTGGTACAGCAGCATATCACTCGTGGTATCACAGTGGCGCCGATGGTGAGTCAATTCGAAGCATAAATCACACTAGCAGTATGTATTGCATAGTATGTATTGCAATTAATAGCTTCTTGAATGTACAAACAAAACTGGGAAAACATCAACCAAGAGATACAGCAAGTCCAAAACTGGAAGCAGATGAGCATTTAATGATTTCGCCTGCTCAATCTCAAAAGTTCAACTGCTACTCAAGCTGTTGCTGTGCAGGAAACATAGTCATAGATACAGCAACATCCACATGCTTTTAGTTGTCAAACAACGCACATGCTGAACAGAGCTTGGAATACAGCAGCCGGCAAGTATGCAGTCTTGCAACAGATCCCAACTCCTGCTGGCACAAAACATCACCCTGCCAACAATTTCTGGCTGCTGCGCAAATCATCATCAAGCCTCATGGAGTATGCCATTGCATAATGCGTCCCGTGAACCACACATCTTTGCAATTAAGCACAGCTCCTGACGCATTGGCTACTCAGCTAGACCCAGCCTTGAGGCACACCATCCTGATTGTTGCGTCTACACTGCCAAGCCTCCACCAATGCGCTCCCCACCACAAGTTTCACCCACTCAGTATCGCCAAGCTCTTGCTTATTGCCACGGATGACAAGAGTGTCGGGCTCAGTCTTGTGAAGCAGGGAGCGCGGGCCCTCAAGGCACGCCAGCTCTTGCCCTGTTGTTTCATTGTCCAGCATGATCTGCAAGCGCTTGCCACTGAATGTCGACGCTCCTGACACCCACCTGCAACATGTCAGAAGATAGTCAAGTTGGACTTAAAAGGCTTCAAAGGAAGCTGGCCCTGCAATTGGACCAAGATCTTGCTCCCATCAATAGATGAAGTAGTCCCATGTTTGGTCTATTTTTACTGACCCCTAAAAAGGGGTTTTGTGCATCTGCTAGACAACCTGCAGCTTGTATTTTGAAAGCTTGTCAGGTGTAATGCAAGCACTTTGGAGTGAAGACGTTTATTGCAGGAAGAGGGGGGTGGTGTTGTTGTTTGGACGTATCTATATACCATTAATGTGCATCTGCTAGCAAGATTGGGGTCAGGCAGACATGCTAACAGACAATGCTGCACAAGCTACTCAGCACATTGGCAGGTCTATGTTATAACGTACCTATACAAGTTGCCTCTCCATTGCATAGTAACATCCACCTCCAAAAACTTCTTGCGCAAAGTTGTCAGCTTTCCATGCTCTTTGCTGGTGAACGTGACGGACTTGGCAAACATCCCTTGCCTGATGCTGACAGGGCTGGCTGTAGTGTCGCAGAGGTCTTGTAGCTCCCATCGAATATGGTTTGTGAATTCTCTGGGGACAAGATCATTCTCGTGCAACTGATACTTGTGCTCTGAGTTCTGTACAGCAGAGAATCCTCTTGTAAGCTTTATTTTTTGCACTCTACGCAGCTGGAGGGTCGCACGCAGACAGCAGGAGTTAATGAAATATGTAGCAGCGCAACACGATGTCAACTACGTTTTACAGCTGCTCAGATTAGCGGTCACAGGTGCGATAACGCATGCAGCGGGTAAGCGTAGAAATCAGCGCCTTTGTAGCGCCAAAGGCGAACAACAGAGCCGGCCCACCTGCGAAATAATGTTTTGCCGTCTTCGGTCGCGGCGATCAATAACGAAACGCAGTTCTGGCATCGTCAGACAAGTGGGAAACTGGTCAGATGTGCTAACTTGAGGTTACGGCTAACGAGCAAGATTACGAAATGAGACTGGGAGCAGCTGTGCAACTGGAACGCCTTTCAACAACTCTGCCTCGAGGCGAGAGCAATACTGTCTAACGCGGCATCTGGGGGAAATGATCATCTGGTTAACGTGTGTGCCATCCAGATGAGTAAGCGCAGAGTTACTCACGTGAGTAATCATGTGTCATGCCTTTCTGTACTCGAAAGCTAGTGTTTGCAGTACTCGATACTTCGAGGCCACTAGCAGTCTTGGCGTGCAGTCAACTAGTCATTGCTACTACTAGATGCCTAGCCTTTTGTGCGCTTTCACGTCATGCACACCTAAGAAGGCAGACCAGATGCATTGCAGCATAATTATGGTGTATTGCGGTTCAAACAAGGCCATAAACACCCCAGAAACAGTGTCATCGGGGAGTGAGAACACAACCAAGTCAGATTAAGTAAAAAGGTGCATTCATAGCAGTCAGCCAATTTTGACATAATATCTGTCAGCAGGCCTGAAGGCATGTACGACCAGCAGTGCTTTCAAATTATGTTGCACTCACAATGTGTGATGCTGCTTCTGAGGCTAAGAAGCCATACCTTCACTATACACATGACCTTAGCCAAGTGCTGTGGTTGGAAAGCTTGAAGATGTAGCACAGCACAGCATTATTGCACAGTTTGCATAAAATACATAAAACCATCATGTTTGGGAAGTTTGGGATGCTAGAACGCTCATCGCTAACCAGTTACTGCTGTAGCCAATGCAGCACAGAAAAGACAGGTCCAGCTGAGCTGTCTAAAGAATGTCATCACGCAGCGTGTGAGGGTCGCCAAAGCCTGATGCAGCATCAGTTTCTGAACGCCGCTTTGATGCTAAGTTCTCTGCCATGACATTTGTTGATACAGCGGGATACTGTACACAAGGTGCCTTGACATCACCGCATTCAGCAGAACACTTGCCAAGTATTTGCCAGGAGTCAACGCATCTGCCTAGTATTTGCCATGAGTAACTGTATCTAATGTGTATTTTGCCACTGATTCATCGCATCTGCCGTTTGACCTGCTTCTGAGCTGCTCTGTCTGCCTCGCGACTCCAGTCAACACGCATCAGCATGATCATATTGGCCGTGACTGCACACCACACCAGCTCTGTCATCCTGATACATAGTCAGGAAGAAGAAGAAGAAGAAGAAGAACGAGAAGAAGTAGATTACAAGCTTTGGCTAGCCAACAAGTCTGATCGATCAAGGCAGGAGCTTTTGCCAAATGGCTGTTACAACGTTGCAGTAGTAAAAAATGAACCAAAAGCCCCTGAGTGCAACAGTTCCAATTCCAACACAACTTGCAACTAGCTTGTCGCAGCAGAGCCAGCAACGCTTGCCAGCATGAGGCTACAGGCACAAGGTGCAGTGAACAGGAAATATGAGCATGTGCATGCGCGCATGGCGCAACTGTTGGCCAGGGTGTACAAGCATCTGAACAAGCATGCAAGCACCAACGCCCAGACATGATAGTGACACAGCATGTGACAGCAAGCAGGCCATGCTGCGTAGTGCATGTGTCAGAAATGCACATCCAACACAGAGACAGAACATATGATGAGACTGATGAAGATGCAGACTTACACACAATCAGTGCACCGGTCAAGGAGCCCAACCAGAGGCCAGACAGGCCAAAGCGGGTGGGGAATGCCAGGGTGTACCCCAATGGGACCCCACAGAACCAGAAGCCGGCAATTCCCACCCACATCAGCTGGGACTGCCTCCCCATACCCCTGTGTTCAAGTCATTACTAAGCCCAGCCAGCATGCTGTTGGCTGTGTGTTATTAAAGTATTGCCACTCTTTGTGGCTTGCATGTTGCCTGCTGAACTGTAGTTGCGTATATGAACCCATATTTCACAGAGTGCATTACAACATCACATGGTGTCTTTCATGACAGCAAAAGTGAGTAGGCGACACAATTTTCAATCAATGCTGATTGACAGAAAACAAGGAGGGAAGTAGGCAGGTCGGCCGGGCCACAAGCACTGGAGTATTCATGGAAGGTGCCTGTGCAAATATAGTCAGACATATAGAATGCAAGTCAGAAAAGTGCAGATTTCAGTGAGATATGGTCTTGCAGATGACTACGGAAGCCTGCTTCTAGCAGCGCATAGCCAGGACAACACTACAACAAGCAATGATGGAGGAGAGGGTGCAGCAGTGCCTACTTGAGGGCTCCTGCAAGAACAGATCCACTGCCATTGAAGGCGCTGTAGAGAGCCAGCAGGGGCGCCAGTCTGTTCACTGTCTGCAGACCAAACACATACCCAGAAAGGTCAGCGCTCGCAATCGTCACCCGCCACCCTTAGCGATGCAGCACTACTGAACACTACACAGCAGTGGACTTCTCAGGCAGATGAACAGACAGGCAGACAAACAAACAGACAGACAGACGGATAGGCTGACAAACAGACACGATGCTAAAGGGGACATCTGATCAGAACCAAGCTCAGAGAGCACCAAGCAACCAAGGTTGGGTTCTGAGATGTTGGCTCAATGACACGTGTGCAAAACAGGAATAGTCACCTGTAAGACTTGACTGTCGTCAGTGAAGGCTCGCCCTAAAGTATTACTGAGCAGGTACATGTTGATGCCCACCACACAGGCCCCGCTGAACCCCAACCCCATCGTCACACTTGCTGCATGCCACAACCACTGTAGTCAAACAATGGCAATTTGACTTTGTGGGTGCCACAAGCTGATGTCACACTTGCTGCATGCCACAAGCGCTTCGGTAATATAAAGTGCCAAGATGAGACTCTGAGTGCCACAGGCTGAGACTGGGTGATGTCATGACAGATGCATGATGATACATGTAGATGCCATGGGTGCTACATCATACATGCAAAGGCAGAGCGTGATGTGTATATTGCAAAGCAGACTACAGCAGACTGTGCAGGATCACAAAGCAAGCAAGCAAAGCATGCAAACAGAGGGGAGATCAGAAAAAGCTACTGGCTGTTGTGCTGTTCATACTCACAACACTGCATTTCTCTAACGCATCCAAGAGTGTACACACACACATGTACATTCTTGTATGCGTTAGACCAATGCACTACTCCCCAGCCTTGTAGTGCCGGTGACTGGCTGTCACTATGACAAGACGTGCACCTGCAAGTTTTGCTTGTGCAGGGCGCTGGGAACCTAGCAGCTGGCCCACCCTGATTGTGCACCCCACGCCAAAGCCATATCCAAGGAAGGTAAAGAGGATATCGCTCACTGACAGCATGGTGGTATGTGCATCTATTTGAATGGTCCCTGTACACAAAGCTTCAGGTTCGGTCACATGGTAATCTCAGCTGAGCACGACAAAAGTGAAGCTATCAGCCCCTTCTGGAAGGCTGTTAAGGGCATCACTTGTTGACCAAGGGCACCGCACAAGGAGACACATACACACACATGACAGGAAGTGCAACGGGAGACACATGTAATGGGCAGTCTGCAAAAAGGCAACTCACCAAGCACACCAGCCATAGCAGTCGTGACCTCATAGGCAGCACTCTGCACTGAGGAAGCTAAACCACCCGGAATGCCAAGCCCCAGGAAGGCCCATAAGCGCGATGGGTGCAAAGAGAACAGCACGGTCTGCTTGATGCTCAAGACACCATCAGCAGACACAAGCGACACCGCAGAGGCCTCTTTGTCCAGGCTGTAAGCTTGCTGTATCTGCAGAGGTAATGGCTTCACGTGCTGCTGCTGCTGCAGCTGCTGTGGCAGGTGCTGGGCAGATATGGACACCTGATCTGATGAGTCAGGGTGATCGGAGTCTGACAGCTCATCTTGAGACTGCTGAGCCTGCATGGGAGCATCTGCAAGCAGCTCCTGTGACTGATGCTTTGATGCCTGCTCAGCAAGATCTTGGCGGTGTCCTCCTGCATCTTCGTTCTCTTGATTGTCATGCATTTCTGCCTGATGCAGAAGTGCTGACTGATCACCATGGGCGTCCAGCTCATGTGCAGAGTAGTGCACCGCTGACTGCTGCTCTGCTGATGAGGCAGCGCTCTGGTCAGAACCTTCCCAGGCATCTTTGGTGTAGGCTGCCCTCAGGGATGATGCGCTGTCACCCTTCTGTGGCTGCAGCAAAGGCGCGCTTTGCTCCCTGCTGCTGCCCTTCTCTTCATCACCGTCCTGCAGTCCAAGCATATGGTGGACATCCGAGATATATGACAATTGATCCTGATGGGCACAGAACCTGGCATGTGGTCATGAGCCAGCACTCTTCTACTCTTGAAGAAGCTGCCTGTATATATGACCCCATGGGTGATGCAAACAAGGTTTGAACAGCAATAAAAGAGAAGTCTTGCCTGTGTCAAGGTCACAGCATTGCGGTCAGCAAAAGCCAATCTCCCATACAGTACCACAAAGCAATGCAAGTGGCTTGTTGCAGGCAGAAGGGCACTAGCAATGCAGATTGAACATGTACCTGGCTAGGCTCAAAGGGATCTGGCTGATCAAGTCTGCAGTATCGCCTGCCCAGAGTCAGCAAATACACTGCAGCCGGAACATGTGCAATCAGTTGGCAAGAAAGCGACTAGCTTGCACACAGCACGTACTACACCTCATTGTGTGTTTGGAGGTGTCACAGGACAGTGAAGCACAGTGCATCTGGCCATTGCAATGGTGTGTCTTACATGCGTCGTTGCAGCTATTTGTGCATCATCCCAACCAACTTCTGCCTCTTTGTGCACAAAATGTGCGCACAATAGGAAGCAATTGCACACTGTGACCTGGCCAATGCACAGTCATCTTCATGGGGTGTTTCAGGAATACAACAGCATAGAAGCCTTTACACTGAAGGAGCAGCCGATGCAGCTGGACACATTTCCAGGTGGAACCACAGTGTATTTCGCAAGCATTGGGGCAACTGACCAATGGTGAAGGAGAGGTGTGCAGTGCGCATGACCACCACAGCCCAGCCAGCACCGGCAAAGCCCAAGTAGTGCACCAGCAGCAGCGTTCCCGGCACATGCACCATGATGGCCGCCACTGCACCGCACAACAGCAAAATTCTCAACAGACATTGATAGCAACGCAGCTCAACTCGCAGCAGACAACAGCAAACCTTGTCTACAGTTGAGTGCCAGGCGCCTGATCAAACACTGCATATGCACCAGACAATAGCAATGCTGCATAACCCTGTCAAATGTTGATGGCAAGGCGCCTTATCAATTGTAATGCAATCTGCACATCAGAATTGACAAGCTGCTGTGCAGCTTGGCCCATGCAATGCATTTGGCAGCACCATGTCTTGCATTGCAACGCATGTCACCGAAGCAGAAAGATCTTCCATATGCCATCACATTTGGTTAAGGAGTCGATCTGATAGAGGCGCTGGCATACACACAGTACAACAGTCTGCACAAATGTGGCCATAACATGGCATGATGAGAAGAAAAGGAATAAAATGCGTTGTTACTGTGCGCCAGCTCAAGCGTGACATGAAGGACGAGGCTTGCTGCTCACCTGTGCAAATTGCCGGTGCCCACATTTGCCCCTGTACTTGAAGGAACTGCGCAGCATATCAAGTGCAATCACAAACAAAGCAAGCTGATCAACAGTTGTACTGAGTATGAGTGTTGACGAAGCAGATGCAATAGCTGTTCTGAAGGTGGTCGCCACACATGTATAGCTGACTGGCATGTGCATACAAGAAAAGGTAAGGGCACAGTTTCTACAGCTGGTATGGAAGAACAATCAAAACATAATGGTGTGTCATAAGCAGTACTGCACAGTGCAAAACATGAAGTGAGTGTCTGCACACAATTGCCTGCACCTTCATGAGAATAGTGACCAAGGACCAGGGAAACAAACCGGGGATCATGAACCGACAGAATGTTGCTGTCTTCTGACAGACATTGGCATCCTGCAGATCAAAAGGTGGTCAATCTGTTGGTAGTGGCAGAGACTGTCAATACATAATGAAAGCGCCAGCTGATTCAATGTGCGTTCCAGTAGCACATGTGGCAGCCGCAACGACGCATTGCAACAGAGCAGTCAAGCAAGGTGTCTATTGTCCACTGCAGATGCAAATGGCTGCTTATGCACACACCATCATCTCATGTCCATCACTTACTACAATGCTGAAGTTGCTTGTATAAGCATGGCTATCATGCTTTCACGTGATCCCACCTGCTGAAAGAAGACTCTGGCTGCATCCCCACACATACCCACGCTGACAGGAACATTCACCAGCAGCAAGGCAAAGATAGCTGTGATTGCCCAAGACAGCACCATGACCTGCGGGCATCATTGCCTAGACCTTGACACACAAGCTTTGCACCCAATTTTTGAGGTCTTCCGTATGGCATTCGATATGGATGTCCGATTGTAGACAAGGAAAAGCTGCAGAGCATCAGGCTCCTACCTTGTTGCCAGCCCCAAAAGCCTGACTGCCAAAGGTGTCATACGCCCCACTAAGGCCAAAGCAGAAAGACCGCACCAGGTTGAACCACTGCAGCAGGATGTCGTTGAGAGAATGGAGGCATCTTGCAAGTGCTAGCATGGCAGTCACAGTAAATGCTGTACTGAGATTGTGAAAAAGTGAGACAAGCTAAGCCAATGCAAGCGCACCGTCCAACCCACGGCTACTGCAGCCAGCTCATCCACGCCAATATGACCGACTGCTGACATGATCACCAAAATGTGAGCAAATTGGGAGATTGCCTGAAGCAACAAGACAAGGGAGTCGAGGCAAAGCCACACCAGGCTGGGGCCAAATCTCTTAGCGACCCTGCTTACCTGGACAGTTACAGGAGCAGCCAACCTCAGGCTTGCAATTGCTTCTCGCCATGCAGTGCTTGTGTGATGCTCGTTGAGCTGAGCCGGATTCAGCGCAGAAACATTGAAAGTGTGTTTTGATTTATGGCTTGGCTGCAACAGAGGCACGTCGTCCTCAGCATCTTGGTCTCCCTGCTCATAGTCTTCCGCATGCTCAGCTGACTCCGGTACAGTAGAGGGCAGGACGTGATCAGGTGCTGAAGTGGCAGCAGCTGATGCTGCCGCAGTGCTGGACAAAGCGTCTGCAGAAGTTATCCTGTGCATGCGTTGATCAGTCGACTGCGGGTCTCCAAGCGGCCCAGGCGGAGAGACCACCAGAAGACTGCAAACTTGAGGCCTCTGTTATCGCCCAGAATAATTGGTAGCAGACGTGCTTGAAGCAGGTTTACGTGTGCCACCGAGAGCGCGCTTAAGTGTATGAAGTGAAGAGCTGCACGTGCGGGCTTGTGATTTTAGTCACTGCATCATTTTCTGTCCGCATATAGTCATGCACGTCAACAGTACAGCCACCTTTTCCATCAAGCTTCATCTTCAGTAGCAGCTTTTCGGGCTGCTGACCAACCCAATGTGGTAGGCAGTTATCTGAAGACTTGTTTTTCATAAAGACAATCTAGATCTGTTTTGGCCAGTCCACTTTTAGCTTGGCTTCTGAACTTTGTAGACCTAGATTGGTGTAGAGCATGCGACATCGCAATACTAGCGCCCTCCTTCATTTACAGCACCACAGCGATTTCTTTGGTGCTCTATTGTCGAACGCCTCGAACATTTAGTGCTTAGTGTATGTTAACAACGTTGTTCTCCCAGTTATTGTCTGTTGACCCCCTGATGATCATGAGTCCATTATAAAGACATCCCCTCATGAGTCCTAAAGACAGAAAGTGTGAATTGATTGATTGATTGATTGATTGATTGCTTATTGATTGGTCATTGTAACTGTATTGTCTCGACAGCATGCACCGCAGAAAGTTGCCAGAATCAATTCTGATTCCACAAATTTGAAGCTTTAAAGCTTCTGTATGCGGCCACTTTCAGGTTGAATGCATTGCACAACAAGCTGTATCTGACATCCATGATGCAATGTGAAAGGACGACGACGACGGACAGGTATTGTGCGCATGGACGGAATGTTGACACTTTGGAGTGTCTCCTTGTGCTAAGAGACTTCGACAACTTGAGCAGGCAGCACTTTTATGCGACAATCGGCATTGACCCAAATGCATGCAATGTTGAATGTTCTGACATCTGGCGATGGACAGGATCGCTGTGCATGCACTGAGCTCTGGCGACACAAAGATTGCTAAACTGCTCTTAACGGGTGTGAGTGCTCATACTCGCATCAGCCACACTTGACTCTGTACATTTTCAGCATGCAAGCCCATTCACGTGAGGGATTGTGTCAGGGGTGAGTCAAGCATGCTGTATGAACTACGAACGGCAATGGCAAAAGGAATCGATCATTTTGTTCCCCAGTGAGTAGCCAGCTTCCAGACCGAAAGCCAGTGACACCCTTTTACCTGAGAAGGACTGGGCGAAACCTCATCGCCGACGTCTGGGGAGGTCAGCAGCCGGCTGTCTGCCGAACTGTCTGTGTGCATTTGTAGTGTTTCTATGGCCTGGTTTGCCGCGTGTATTGCGTGCAACATCCCACGCATGTGACACGTTGGGGGTGGGCTGGAGCATGAATACCGGGGCAAAGCAGCGGCAAAAAGCTCAGTTCTGGCCATGAAGACCCCGCTGCTGCGGTGCATCTGCGCTGTGTTTCTCCTCTTGTTAACAGTGTCTGAGGTAAGATGTGCTTGCATTTGCACTGTGTTTTCCTTGTGCCTCAGCTACTTGCTGCTTCACAGGCGCAGGATACAAGTAACGACACTTCAGATGCAGCTGCCAGCATAGCCTTTACCCTACAGCAGGCTTTGTCTGGACAGCTCAGTGTGTCTGGTGTAATCACAGCCTTGAATTCAGGGTGTTCATTGTCAGGAAAAACTCCTACAGCTGTTGCTGAGCAGCTACCGCCAGACTTTGCGTCAGCAACAGTGTACTGCAACCTGGTAACACAGCAAGCAGTTGATGACTGGCAGAACATCGCTCAGGTATCTACAGCCCTCCTAACAATCTTGATCACAAAACTTGAAGCATCTCAGCTTGAGCTTTTATGTGCAGGAGAACACGGACTTGAACACCACTTTGCCTGATCATGTCGTTCAAGCCTTGACTGGCTTGTTTGACAATCCCCTGTTGGAAACAACACAGCAGCAGCTGGTATGATTTGCCGCTTGACTTAGCTGCAAGGCTTCTGTTGTCCTCTGTATACGCTGCATGATCATACGAGCTTTGCAACTTTAGAATGTACAGCCTCTGTTCAATCAGTGATCTGCTCTTTATGTGCACCCTGCAAATACAGATGACAACCGGCAGTTCTGACCACCAACCTTGTTTCTTTTTACTTTGTCACATATCTGTCACTATCATCATGTGCTGTCAGGCCTACCTCAATGATGATGGATCTGTGGCAAGTCTGGTCTATGAGATCTCATGTCCAGCACCACAGTACCAGCCTGACCTGTTGCCGGCTTTCTTAGCAGAACTGCCTGGTCAGGATGCTGAGCCAGGTCAGTCATGTGCAAGCCCTTGTCGTGCAGAGTATGCAGCTTGCGTGCACAATTGCCTGATGTACTGTGTCTGTCGCCTGACAGGCCATTCTCAGGCCAATATTAACAGACTAGTGAAATTGGCACACACAGCAAGCTGTTGCAATGAGTCTACAAAGGCCCTGAAGCTGCAGTGTCTTGAGCAGCCCTCAGCCCCAATGTGATATGGATGCAATGATGCAGATCCCAATCTGTGACAAACGGCTCTGCCAAGCAGTGCTGTCATTGCAGCAGTCAGCAGTTACTGTGCAAGACGATGCATTGGCAGCAAATGCAGCCTGCTGCAGCAAGAACTATTTCTGTTGCAGGGCGTTATGTGGTTCTTGCCCAAGGGCCATATACCGCGGTCCCTACTGGCTCACCCCTGCCAGATATTGATGTCTACCCCTTGCTTGGACCAATGGGAGGAGGCACAACAGTCATGCTACAGGTCAGTACAACATAACAGGACTTCACCAACAAGCTGTATGCTTGTCACACAAGTTTGTAACAGCAGCAAGCAATCGACGCTCACACACTGATTGCGAGCCTGCTCACATAAAGGTTCACAGGTGGTCAGTTTAGCGCATCTTCCTTGTGACTGCTGTGCAACAGCCCTTGTGCATTCTGAGTCCAGCATCACAAGTTGTGCCTGCTGACAGCATGCCACAAGTTCTGCCGCTTGGCCATCATGAAATGTTATTAACACCAGGCCAATCAATGCATGCAAACCTTGCCTCATAACCTCTTTGCTGCCCTGCCCTGCAGGGTGACAAGTTCACACAGGACTTGCAGTGCCGCTTTGGCAACACCACTCTCATATACATAGTCAATGCCACAGTCATCGACCCCCAGACAGCCTACTGCACCTCCCCTCAGTGGTACGCAGACAACAACACCCGAGTCAACTTCGCAGCAAGCACAAGTGCCAGTGACTGCTGGAGTGGGACTGACTTTGCCTACTACCTGGACCCCCAAGTGAGCCAGGTGGCCCCCTTGACAGGGCCCAGATACGGCAGCTTTGAGCTGCGGGTCCAGCTTGAGGAGACTGTCTGTAGCTTCGCTGAGGAGGTGAGTCTGCAGTGGACAGTCAGCATGGCATAGGCACTGCTTGTCAGGCGGACACAGGAGGCCTTGCTTGCATGCCTGTTTGGCCATCATTGCTTGTGCTAACTAGCACTCACAAGGCAAATTATGAAGTCTTGAAATGCGTATGCAACATGAATGGGTTGTCCTGTCCATGATCAATGAGCGCATGAGGGCTGACTTGAGCATATGTGTCCTGCTGCTGAGCGCCACAGGTTTGCTGCAAATTACTCGGGTCATTACATAATGCCATTGTTAATGAGCCACTGCCAGAGCAGCATTGCAGCGGCCAAACAGTGGCACTTGCGACTCAGGAGCCTACTGCATCTCACACGCAGAACACACGCTTAGCTTGCCACAGCATGACACAAGTCTGCCTTTGACAGGGCCGCTTTGGAAATGTAGGCCAAATCAAAGGTTGCTGTATGTCCTTGTTGCCAAGAGCACAATGCAGTGCAGCACAGCACAGCGCAGCCCGGCACAGCGTCTTTGGATTGGAGCGAATTCATTTGCAT
>JAABUO010006199.1_pt1 | contig 13822 bp, 18 predicted proteins | sample 5559291 | NCBI WGS metagenome assembly JAABUO01 (sample SAMN10711878, study PRJNA513372) | rock metagenome | isolation source: Antarctica rocks | place: Antarctica: Victoria Land, Finger Mt sud | reverse complement strand
TTGCAAGTCCCCAGGGTTGATAGCCTTGAAGCGTCTTATGAATGGATTCACTAAATGGAGTTCTTGCTGTAGTGCCTGCATCACATCCCTATCCAACCTTTCTGCAACCTTCATGGCCATCCGATCGCTGACGTCTGAGAACCCACTGGTTCCTCAGGAGCGGCTCTTTTTGCGCCTTCCATGATAGTCACTGCTGTACAATATTACAGTGCGGTCAAACAAACGTTCCGTTATCGGCCAGGGTTTGTCATTTCACGCGTTCCGTTCCCTATCACTGACGCCGCGCGGAGCGCGGCCTCTCCCCTTCTTCTACCAATCCATTCTTGAAGTTTGACTCTGCTGAGCAATTACCTCAGTCAAAGGGCGATGCCGTGCTGATTGACGCGAAAGTAGTCGCATTGTACTGTGTCTAAAATTGGGGTGCTGTCACAGCTGCGGAGAATTGTTTTTTCGACCGGAACTTGCTTGTCACCTGTACATGGACCGACATGACAAGATCGCTGCCTTGAACGAAGGCGATACATGGAGCGAGGCCTTTCGGCAGTGAGCCTTGGTCGAAGAGGTGATGTTGGCAGGCTAATTACCTATGATACCGATAAGCAAGACGCATGACACGTAGCATGCTGACCTATACTGCATGCACAGCGAGTAGAGCCATGTTGAACGACGAGGCCCTAAGTCTTCGCATATCCGGGTCTCCAGTTCACAGAAGAGTCAGCAAACCTAACTTGCTTGATTTCAACCCTTCATTAGCCACTCTTGCAAAGTAAGTCCCGCTGTTTCCTTGTGCTAAACTCAATGCTTATGCAAACGCTTCCCCGTGTATGCCTTCATAGCAGCCCATTTTGTAACAGAAGCAAATTTCTACTCTGGAATACTACAGGAAGTATGCATGGGACTGGCTTGCAATCCTTTTGCTTATGGTGGTGCTGGTCATAACTGAAGAGCTGAAACCCTTTGAGAAATCCATATACAATGAGACTGATCAGGTGAGATGCAACTGCCTTTGCGGCGCACGCAGCAGGGTGTCAGGAGGGTTGCTTTGCATAGGATCTAGCGAGCACAGAGAAAGCAACTCAGTTGTTCTGCAGTACCTGCCATGCTGCATGACTGTAAGTATCAGTTTCAGCTTGACGCTGGTTGTGATGTAAGACATGATAGATGAGCTGCTGCCAACAGCAGGAATCACATATTGTCAGTGCAAAGCATCACGCTGTCACAAGTCAAGTCACTCACATCCTGGTGATGTAGGAAACATGGAGGTATAGCTACCCACTACACACAAAGAACACAGTACCAGCTTGGGCTGTGCCTGTGCTATCAACATGTGGCCCTGCTAGCATCTTCATTGCATGGTATATCATCTGGCGACCAAGCAGATGGGAGATGCACAATCTCATTCTGGGCCTCATGGCTAGCGTGTTTGCATGCGCTCTGATCACCAATATGATCAAGATCACGGTAGGTGTTGATCTGCCATGCCCTGGCTTGAATGCCTTGTTGCATATTGCTCATGTTCTGTTGCGTTTGCGGTCCGTCAAGCTTTGTGCCAAGTTTGCTGCCGTATGCAATCTTGACTCCAGCACGTGATCTCTATGGCGTGACTGCAGTTGAATTACACAAGCATCATCTGTACAGTGCAAGTTGCTCACAGAGCTGGCAAGTCAATCCGAACACTTCATCTTCTTCTTGTGACATGCTTGTATACAGGCCTGATAAGCAGAACTTCGTGTTGCCTGTGCCCCTCTTGTGTTCCCCACTGCGTCCCCCACAGTGTCTTGAACTTTTCTGTTGTGCACCTTTCTATAGCACAGCACACTCTGTCTACAGTGCATGACATCTAGCTTGTATGCAGGTGGGTAGGCCCCGCCCCAACTTTGCAGAGAGGTGTTGGCCGGGGGGTCAGAGCCACCAGTACAGCTCGGTTGGGGTACCCCAATGCTCCAGCAACTCTGTGGACCCTGCAGAGGGCCGAAAGAGCTTCCCTTCAGGTCAGCAGCACTTTTTGATGTCAAGCCAGTGATAGGACTGATTTAGCGTGTCTAATTGTTTGTTTTCGACAAGCATGTCAAGCATTTCATGCTATGGAAACACTTCCTGATGCATGCACAATTGCAACAGCTGTTAAACCATGCCAGCTCAATGGCATCAGCGTGGACTGCTCAGACAGCATCAATGTCTCCAAAGCCTTGTATACCCTGTGCATGTGTTTATCTGGGCTGGACATTGTGCCAGCTGCGGCGATGCACAAGCTTTTGCAGAGCATCAGCACCACCAGCATGCCTTGAATGATGCGTCTTGAATTGCTCCTCTCAAGAAGCAGTGTTTCTTAGTAAGAGCATCTGAAGAAGCAGAAACCTGCTTTGGACTGTAGGCGGTCATCTTGATGTGCAACCTACTCGGAAAGCGGTCGGCTGTGATCAATCCTTCACAATTCTACAAGAAAGCTTTGGCCCATCTGAAACTTCTCTTCAGAGAACTGCCTCAATGTTTCTAGCCATCATACTTTTTATCCACATCAGTTACTCACAACTCGTTTACATCCTGTTTGATGTGCTTCCTCTCGAACACAAATGCAGCCACCTATGGGCAGCCCGGTATAACACTTGGCTTCTCATTAAATTGACGCCGAAAGGTGTAGTCTTTTCTTTTCTTTTCTTTTCTTTTCTTTTCTTTTCTTTTCTTTTCCTTTCCTTTCCTTTCCTTTCCTTTCCTTTCCTTTCCTTTCTTTTCTTTTCTTTTCTTTTCTTTTCTTTTCTTTTCTTTTCTTTTCTGCAGCCACCTCATACAAACTGTGCAGGACATACCTCCTGGAGTACCAGCGGTTTGGCCTATCTGTCCCTCTGGCTGGCAGGCAAGCTGCGCTGCTTTGATGGTCACGGCCACCCCTGGAAGGCCATTGTCAGTGTCATGCCCACGGGCCTGGCTGTCTGGATCGGCATCACAAGATTGCAGGTAAGCTGGAGGGCCTTTGCCTACCCTCTTCCTCTTCCTTCTTGTAGCTGGTGAGATGTCAGGCAGAGTCCTGGACGGCTGTGTCCAGTGTCATGCCCACTGGCCTGGTTGTCTGGATGAGTATCATAAGATTGCAAGTAAGCCAGCATGCCTTTGCCTCCCTTCTTACAGCCAATCAAAACCAAAAAACGAGGGTGTAAAAACGAAATAAGTTATTTTACATGTATTTGGTTGTATAGTTTTTTGTTTTTTGTTTTGTTTCATTAGTAGTAGCCCATTGGTGAGTGTTAGACATACTCCTAAATGGCTGCTGTGAGTATCATGCCTAGTGGCCTTGCTGTATGAGTTGGGATAGTCACAGGTAAAGCTGGACAATCACAAATAGAGCTGAGTAGTTACACGCAAAGCTGCATTTTGACAGGTAAAGCTGTATGCCCGTGAAATGCTGTTGCAGCTGGTGCACTGCTTAGCCAGGTGCAGGACGTACTCCAGACAGGGGCTTTGTCAACTGCACTCCTTTCTGGGACTGATGTTTCAGTTCACTGGTAATACTCTGTCATGGGTTTTCACTGGTGTTTCAGATCACTGATGGTACTATCCAGGACTGGTGTTCCAGGTCAAAATGTTGAGGTGCATGCACACCATTTGTTTTCGACAGCCTAGTGCATGCTGTCTGCTTAGCAGCATTCCTGAATCATGCTGCCTGTTTGGAGCACAATCAGTGATCAGGAGTGCTCCACAAACAGCATTGTTAAGTGCTGAGCTTGACCATCAGCAACAGCTGCAAGGGAACAAGACCTGGCACACAAGCATACCAAATTGCACCAAATCATGCCAAATCATACCAAATTGTACCAAATCATGCCAAATCATCGGCCTGTAGGATGTAACATGAGGCCCAAAGGGAAACAAACATGATCAAGCTTGACAACATCTGACTTGACAGTCAAAGCAGCAACAGCTAGGCCAACTATGTGCAGCTGCACGACTTGATGGAGATGATTTGCCTGCTTTACAGCACCACACCAACTTTGGCCAATTTACACATACAATGTCTATACTGCAGGATTACTGGCATCATTGGGAGGATGTCACGGTTGGATTCTTTCTGGGCGTGCTCTGTGCTTTTGTAAGCTACAGGCAACACTACCCTGGCATTGCCTCCCAACGAGCTGGAGAAGCCTTTGTCATCAGCAAAGGTATCTATCATGCCCTTTTCCTTTTGCCTGTTCTTGGTTCATTCTCAACTGCCATCTTTACGTGGCTCACAGCGCTTGCTGCAAAGGTGCAAAACTCCCATCAGCAATTGTTGTTTGTCATTCCGTGATTGTGCCATGCATTGTGTCCAGATCATGCACCATTGTGAAGCAACAACAAGTTCATCAGCTGGTAATGGTAGCTCTATGCAAGCATGCCAACCAGCCATTGCTTGCTGCATGACAGGCTTCACGGAAACAGTGTCTGCATCACCGCAATCAGATCATTCCGTTTGGGCTGCCTCATCTTCTGACTCTGGTTTAGCATCCCTGGCAGTCAGATTGCGAACCTTGCCTGGCAGCGCAGAATACAGTCAGGATGGTATGTGCTGCAGCATGGCTGCCAACATTGCAGGCTTTACTGATGTGGATTCTAATGCCAGAGCTGTGTGTCATGTTGACATGATCAGCTTGTTTGCATCTTTGAAGGGCAAGCACAGTGTTTCTGTGTCTGCACATGATGTGGGCTGACTGGTGTTTTTTATAATGTCATGTGATGTCTGTAGGTGAAGAGATCAGACAGGAAGAGCTGGGTACAGCAGCGTCAGAGAGACAAGACTTCCTGGATTCACATGTGTAATCTCCATATAGAGCATGCCAGCTGCGTTGCAAGCAGAATGGGCTGGGTCTTGTCTGTTACCCTGGTGTACCATTAGGGAGTGGTACAACCATCATTACTGTTGTATGCTGTGAGGTGTAGGAAACTGTGCTTCATGTTGGACAACATACTGTACTTTCCATGCACAGGTCCTCGACCACAACAGGCAGTTGGCTTCATTTTGCCAAAACAGTCAGTTGTGTATTCCCCTCACCCAACATGTGAAACATACGCATACTTGATGCTGCACTATGTCGGCAGGCTCCTAATGTGCACCATACGCATCACTATGTTTCATGCATCCAATGTAGGGTCACTTGCAATTGCAATTGCATATGTGTTAGTCACAACTGTTGTAGAGACAGTATGAGACGTCCAACACCTAAATCTCTGAAGGATGTGTGCAGTCATGTCATGACAGTATTGTCAATAATGACCTGTGACATAAGCTATCTTCATCTTGTCTTGGTACCTTGTAGCACACAGCGCTGTCCTTGCGTATGGCACATTTGTGACTCCTGAGGTGATAAATCTGGCCGGCTGGCTTCAGCTCAACTGCTGCCAGCGCATGGGCGTGCTCACTGGTTTAGTCATGGATCCAGCCAGATGCCTCAGCAGGTCTAAGTTCCCGTACCCAATCCGAAGCTCGTGGGTCTGCAGAATACGTGAGCAGCGCGAACAACATAGCATTTCGTCGTTGACTCTTGTAGAAGTATAGCAGCTTCATCATGCAACAAAGCATGACACAGCGGACGCTCGCGCAGCCGTTTAGAATTGCCGTGAAACCCTTCACCTGCTCCGCTGCAGGCGGAACTCGGTCACCATTTAAGCAGATGCGCAAGTCTGGCGGGAATTGCAATGCACAGGTAGCCCTCTCTTGCGGCTTGCTCTTTTGTTCGAGACAAGGCTGTCAAACAGCAAGGGAAGCTCGCGATCGGGTGTTGATCAGACTTTGGCCTGCACGTGCTTGCAGCGCGTCAGTGCGGCCTGGAAAGGATCTGATACACAACTCCGGCATTCAACAGCAGGTAGGTCGTCTCTACACACACAGTTGTTTTCTTCAGCGCCAACGTCCTAGGCAGCCCGTGCTTGGCAGCTAGAAACCTGCAAACCTGAAACTGCTGATGCTCTTCTTGACATGCTGTGCACGCACATTCCATAAGCCATTTCCTCACTCATACAATCTAGAAACTTTTTCACTCTGTGGCAACTGTTTGCTGCAGTGCACGCTTGGGGTCAGAGCTCCCACGCCACAAAACATGATGACCCAGAGTCCTTGGTCAGTCAGTTCTATGACTTGGCACAGAAGGGCACCAAGCCAGACAGCTCTTTAGTCAGCTCCCTGAACACCAGCCTAGAGAAAAAAGGGTCTTCATTCGGACCCCAAGAGATTGCAAATTTGCTTTGGTCTGTTGCCAAAACAGGCACTAAACTAGACCCCAAAATTCTGGCCACTGTGTTTGGCTTGATCTCTGCCAAGGCTGGCTCTTTCAAGCCAGCACAGATTGCTGCTGTTCTGTGGGCTTTGGGCACCATAGGAGGCAAAGTCGACTCAGGTGGGTATTGCGTTTGTTCTCAAAACTCAACGATTTCAACTCAAAGATCAGCTCAAAGATGAAGTCGAAAATGGTGCTCTGCATGCTTGAGCACTGCCTGCCAGTCCACAGCTGCAAAAATGCTCATGGTTAAGTCAGGGGCTTTCTTCTGCAGCAGCCATGATGCATATGGGACAGTACAAAGCTGCAGAGCAGTGCACAGCATGCAGCGACACACATGAAACTGGAGTAAAGTTGTGCTGCATTTCCTGTGACCGTACAGCAGCCTGAGGTCTTATTGCTAAGCAGAAAAAGCTTGCAGGGCAGGTTGCAGTCAACCTGCCCTGCAAGTAGGCAGCAAAATCATCTTCCCATTGTTGTAAGCAACGTAGCACAGTCAGTGCACATGCCTTTGTAGCCACATACCTGCAGACTGGGGAAGATTTGGAATTGTGCGCCTCTAACTGCATGGCATGCAAGCCTAGCCACATTCTAGCCAATGTTTAACTGGTCCACGTTTGACTGCACAGGTGTCCAGTCAGCTTTATTTAGACAAAGGCTGCAACTGACCAGCTTAGTGGATGATTGCAGGTGTTGTTGCATCCCTGGGAAAAGCAATAGCAGGCCAGGTAGGCAATTTTGACCCCAGGTCTTTGACAGACGCCCTGTGGGGTTTTGCCAAATTGGGTGGCAAATTGGATGGCGGCACCATCAGCAAATTGGCTCAGAGGGTCAAGGAGCTGGCCTCTAAATTCAACCCTCAAGAAGCTGCCAATGCCCTGTGGGCTCTCGTCAAACTGGATCAGGCTAATGGAGGCCATGCCATGAGGGTGACTGAACTGTAATCATCATGACAATTTCTGTGATTGCACCGCTGTCTTTGCCAACGTGGGGACTGCACAAATGCAATCACTGCTTAGCAGCCAGTGTTGCTTCCCCCACTGTGTCCTCTGCTGAACATGAGGGCCTCAGGCTGAGGGGACAAGGCCTGCTATGAAGGCAGCTGCTCTGCATCTTTCAACCATTTGGGATGCATTCAGTCAAGAGACTTGCATTCAGGAGCAGGTCTTGAAATGCAACATGTCAGACAGCAACGCAAGGTCCCAATTCAGTGACACACGCAACTCCAAAGCTGTATAGTGTTTGCACATTGGTGCCTACTGACAGCAGATGCGGCAGTGGCCTCTTGAATCAGCTGTGGTCATACATCATGTCCCTGCCCTTACTGACAGAAGTTGCACAATCGACCAGGCTGCATGCGCAATCTTCCTCAGCTTATTAAAGAAAGCTTCTTCATCACTGGCTGCATACAAGCAGCTTCTTCATCATCAGCTGCATATGCACAGCTTTCCTAGTCTTCATCAGCTTGTTCAATTCTTGACCCTGAACCCTATGCGCAGCTTCTGACAGGGTGCTTGTGCACAGGCCATGCTTGCAGTGGGCGCTGGCGGTCTGGCAGTGAATGCAGTGAAGGGCATCTTTGGTGGAGGAGGGGACAGCAGCCCTGCTGAGAGCGGCAAGCAGGATCAGAAGCGCAGCACAGGTGGCGATGACCAGATCTCAAAGGCTCTGGCATCCCTCAGCAAATCAGGTATGCTAGCCTTCTATGACTTCTTTTTCTTACTCTTCGTCTACGTCAAATCTAAAATTATAAGTAAATGTGAGTCGTAGTACATTTGTAGAACCTTCAAATTTGCATAGGGGCAAGGACTGCATGGCTCTGCATACATTTGTTGATTAAGCTCTTGCTGTCATTGCTAATCAATGCTAGACATCTTGCGTGATCCTACAGGCTTGGTGCAATGCCTGATTGCTGTCGTGACCAATGTTATTGGTCACATTGAGCCTATGCACAGTGCATGATGTTTGGCTTTCTTGTCTGTCTGCCTGCCTGAGGTCACATGCATGAGCACAAGCAGTTGTCAGCCGTTCAACCACCGTTGCTGTTGGTCGCCGCAATAGCATTAGTCATCACAAGCACAGTGTATACTGTATCTGTTTTGATCTCGTCTCAGCGCATGCTACATCAGTGCATTGACACCAAACAAATGCCAAATGTGGTGCAGGCGCAGATCCAGCCATTATCAAAGCCATGGCAGAGGCTGCAAAGAAGTCTTCCCATGATGGCCATGACAGCAATGCACATATGGTTGATGCACTGGCCGCATTGCAGAAGCATGGCCATGATGAAGCAAAAGAAGAGCATCACAGTGGGGGCTTATTTGGCCTGTTTGGTCACTGAACTTGCAGAGACTAGAGACACCAGCTCAACCAGTAAAATATGTGTCACTGCATACATTTGTCCATCTCCGCTTAATTAAGCCTTGGCTTATAAGCCAAAGCTGGACATGTATATCTAGCAAGGGCTCGCTGATGCACTCACCAGCTGCAGGCCATCCTTACTGAACACCCTCTCATGTATCAGGCCTCCACAACTTTCAGGCAGAAGCAAAACTTGTCATGTCACACAGGTCAATCCATAGCGACGTCGACAGCTAGCGCTTCGCTAGGTTTTACAAAGTCTGGCGCAGCAGTGTAGCACAATCATGCAGAAAATCCCAATGCATACCTTAAGAGTACAGCAGGCATCCCCAAAAGGACGGCTAGCAAAGTGATAATCTCATGGGGCACCATAATTGTCCTAAGTATATATTCAAGTACGCCTTGCAGAAACGACTGATGAACTCAAGGAAGTTTTCAGGATTCTGAATAAGTCCTGCAAACTCTGGACATCCCAATCGTGTTTCATGACATATGCTTGACTGGCGGTACGGCAGACTGACGAGCTTCCCTCAATCTGTGAAATGTACGTGGACCAATGGCTTGTTGCCAACTTGGGCGTTGTGGCTGTGTCCACCAAACAATAGCCCGAGAGCCAGCAAGATAATCATCTGGTGTCTCAGCATTTCTGCTGTAGTCCCACTCAGCAGCAATCTGTGGACATCTGCTTTGCAGCGAATTGCACTTGCAAGCCTTCTTGTTGCTGCAATATGGACAACCTCTCTGCAATACGGACAACCTCTCCCCTTGTGATGGTGAAAGCGCTGATTGGGGCTCACTGTCCACCTATGTACTTGCCCCTTGGGACAATTGTGGCAAATCCAGTGCACCTGCTTATGACTGCCACATTTGATCTTAGCAGGATCCAGTCCAGCAAGTGCATTGAGCGCATAGTCATACTGCAGCATCATAGGGTGGCTTGTCGCAGCCAATGATGGATGGCTGGTTCTTGTACCATCTTGTACCATCTCTCTTGAAACCACGCCTTGCATTATAGCATTCAGGGCACACAGTGCTCTCATTGACGCGGCCAGCAATGCCTACATCCCACCGATGACTGCACACATGGCATTTCCAACTGACAACCTTCTCACTCTTCCATGTGTGATGGCTTGGAGTCAGATCATTTCCAGCATAATCCCAATCCTTGGCTATATGCGGCGCCAAGCTTGCTAGTGAGTTGTGAGTACAGACAGCATGACTGGAACAAAAAGGACAATCACAGCCTTCTGATCTGCATCTGACCTCAGTTTCCCACTGATGCGGTTTGCCATCTGGGCACTTGTCGCATCTCCACCAAACCTTTGCAGTAGAAAATGGTTTCACCACTATGCCGCCAAGATGACAATTTCTGGTATGATCCCACTCCCGCTGCAGATTTGACTTTAGGCCACTGATATCTGGTCCATGCAGGGACAATGGCAGATGGGGGCCAGCGCAACACAGGCATGACTGGCCAGAGCTGCGCTGCGTTCTTTGCCAGCTGGACTCTGCACTGGTACAACACAGAATGAGCTGCAATGCACAGAGTCACATAAAGATACACAGAACAGACAGGTACCGCACATTGTGCTGCAGTAACAGCGTGGGAACAAGCACAGAGGAAGAAGCGTATGCTTGCCTGCTAGTTCAGGGTGTACTCTGTTGTGTTGCCTTGAGCGCAACACTTCAGCATGCGCAGCATGTCTAAAAAGAGCTTGACGCTCATCACTGAAAGACGGTTGGTGTCTGCAGGCTATGCAGGCACAGTACGTTTGCATGACCTTTCTTGCCACATATGAACATTCCAAGCAATGTTGCCACTTTGGTCCTGATGCTTTGAAGGTTGTCATAATGCTGAGACACTGTACGATGCCCTGCATACGAAGCCAAAAGTTTCGTTTTGACTCTCAGGGCAGGGCGCTGCCCAGCATGAAGTCTGTGCAGGCACATACAGATTATGTCACAGCTTGCGTCAATCTCACCGCTCAGGAAAAAGTGCACGTTTAAACAACAATCAGCTTTTGCTTTCATTGCTGACACGTTTGCTGTTTTCTAATGCCTGCTCAGCAACTATAACTTGAACAACTGCAAGATGTGATTTGCCTGGAGTTGCCAGCAGCGCTTGCCAACAGATGTGTCTCTCCTTGCAGTAGCTTGCACATCGAGTGATCAAGTGCAGTTGTGTACCACTTGCTTTATAGTCACAACTGTCTGGTGCTTGGGGTGCCTATGCCTTGCATGAGCAAAGTTACAGGCAGGTTCACTCAACTAAATTGAGGTCAGCTGTGCCCTGCTTGGCATACTTTGGCTTGTTTGCCTGCCATAGCTCAGTCAGAGCTGCAATGTATTTCCTGTGATAATGATCTACTTGCTGCAGCCCCTCTGAACTTCTGATGTCGCCTTCGTACCTGCATGGCAGGTGTACAGCAATTTCATGATGATGACGTGTACAACTTTTTTTCAGTCCAACATTTCCAGCTTGTTTGTGATGAAAGCCAATTGCTGCAAATCAGAGGCCAACACACTACACAGACACAACAGCAGCACATGACATCCAACTGCTAAGAGTTGCATGAGGACCAGCGCACGTGCATTTACCTGGACACTGATATGGGAGCTCCAACTACTGTGTTGATGGGACAGCGCTTGGGCAGGAAGCCAAACGGAATCGCAACGCCTTGTCCCCAGAAGATGGGAATGGTGATGCCCACCTTGCGCTCCATCCATCTGCATGCCAATCATACAGACATTCAGTTTCTCCACGTTGACGCCAATCCATGTTGTTGGTTGCTTCAGCCGTGCTTGATTACATGAGAGTAAACTTGATCCGGCCTAGTGATGCTGAAGTAATTGTGGAACTCGCTACTATGGACTCGTACCAGGGGCAATCAATGCAGCGTGTCTGCAGGCAGGCTGTGTGGCACACAGGGCAGAGCTGGCATTGCCCTTTCATCTATCAGAGCCCCACAGCAAAGTTATGAACACCTATTATGGTGTCATGATTTTGACTGTACCAAAGTCGGTTAGTCATGCAGTGCACTGCGACCTGAGGCAGAGTGCGCATACCGTAAGTGATGCACAGCAAGTGATGTACAGTAAGAGATGTATAGGAAGTGATGTACAGTGTGCGATGCTCAGCATTAATCAACCTGAGGCAAAGCAGGGCAGCAGCAGCAGCAGCAGCTCTCACATTTGAAAGTTTCTGAGCCCAGAGTTGGGGTCCCCCCTGATGGTACTGTACACTTCGTTCTCCCCAAAATTGATGACTGGGACCAGGGACGCGCCCGTCTGTAACGCTACTCTTACGAAGCCCTTACGCCGGCGTAACACCAGGTCCATTGTTCCAGGGCCAGCATACAAGCTCTCTGTGGCCCCACCAATAGCCAACATGATGGACTGGCCTTTGCCACTGCAGATACAGAACATGGTAAGTCAGCATAAAGTGGGTGGTGAGTGAGTTAGTGAGTGAGAGAGTCAGCAAGTGGCAAAGCGAGCAGGCAGCCAGCAGAGTGAGTGATGAAATAAGGGACCGCCTGCAAGCAGGTGCATTTGCTTCCCGCTTGACTCCCCCACTGAGTTTGTAATCTTGTGGCAGCCTCCGACCACGCAATTTGTTTCTATGGGAGGTTCTCACAACTCAAAAAGTAAGAACAGAAAAAAGCATGAGCATGCTGCTGCTGGGTATGCTGAGCAATGCCGCTCCTCAATAATGCTGCCATGAATGCATGATCAAGGGCGTGTAGTACTGCTTTGTCAATGCATCAGCATGACTGTAGCAAGGCTGCATAGCAGCACATTAGGATCATGCAAATATGGATGCAGCGATGTGTGCAAGCAGTGAGAGGCAGACGCCACCTCTTGAGGATCTTGGTACATGTCTGTCTGCTGACGTCTGACAGCCCATGCATCAGCAAGTACTCTCTCATGAACGGCATCCTCAGGTTGGTCGTCAGCGTCAGCACATGCATGGTCAGCCCTGGAAACTGCTTTGCAAAACCAGTGCCTTCAGTAGCAAATGCCAGCCATGAGCTGCAAAGAAGTACATTTGTTCTGCCTTGTTGGCAAGCATGCTACTGAGTTTAAATGATCCAGTCAATGCAGTTATGAGCAACTGCAGTAGCATTCCATTACCATTGTTCAATCAGGGTGACATGCATGTGTCAGGTTGTGTGCTGCAGTTCTTTGCTGCATGGCAGGTATGACAACCAACACATCATACCATCTGCCTTAGTCCAAGGTTCTTGCTTGATTCTTGTGCACTGCATTGCAGCTTACCTCCAGCTTGTTATGCCGTGTGGGTGGCACGCAAACAGGTAATTACCAGTGGGATCCAGGTCTGCTGACTTGTGCAACTTAGCAGGAAAGTATTCTGCTGCTTTCCTCCATCCTGACCAACTGGTAGACAGCTGCAAGGTTCAGTGCATGTGCGACAGACTGTTCCTTGTACAGCAGCGTTCTGAAGACCACTGATCACACTCTGCTCATGCCATACCTCCTGAAGTGTGTCGGGTAAACATGTGTCGACAAGGCTCTGTTGCCGTGGTACAAGAAGATGTACGCAAGGTACCTGCGTGATACCAAGTTGCTGAAATTTGGGTTTGCTGCACAAGGCAGGCAGAGCTGAAAGTTCACACACAAGGCAGGCTTACAAGGTCATCAAGGCTGCGGATATCTTGTGAAAGAAGCATGCAATCACCAACGCGATCCACATGCCCCAGCTCCACATGCCGAAGTGAAACGCGACCACGCATCTTGCGATCAACTGCTGCGAGGCCGACAAACTTGCTTGTTCTGCCTTCATTATGGCACCTACTGTACCTGGCCAGGAACTGCCGGTTTTCAAGAACTCAAAGCATGTACGGCAGGGGCGTTGTGCACGCAAGACGCTCAGTCTTTTCAGCTGTCATTGCCTGAGACTATTTCAGGGAATGATGTCTACAGGTCCGTCCCCAGGTCCAACGGCGCTAACACAAATGTGATGTTGGGTTGGTTTGCAAACGATTTTTTGATGCAAGATACCTCAGAGCGCACGCGCTGCTGCCCCAGCTGCTACACCATGCTGCATTCACATTGAGCTGTCTTTGTAACATCCTAGCTTCAGACATGACCAGGTTGTCTATATTAATTACATTGTCACATGAGACCTTCTCCAAAATGAACACTCTTCGCTTTTGCATCAGAAACTTCAGCACATTTGCTTTCTCGACTTAGCTATA
>JAABUO010006197.1_pt1 | contig 13823 bp, 17 predicted proteins | sample 5559291 | NCBI WGS metagenome assembly JAABUO01 (sample SAMN10711878, study PRJNA513372) | rock metagenome | isolation source: Antarctica rocks | place: Antarctica: Victoria Land, Finger Mt sud | reverse complement strand
AGCGCATAATCATGGACAGCTAGTTCACGACTTTGGGCCAAAGGGTGGGATGCAGGTGATGGGTATGCGCGCACGTCAACGCCGACATCATCGCTCCAGATAGCAAATCGACCTATCGCCATCGACCAGCATCTGCTGGGGTCCATTTCACACCAGCAACTAGTACTAGAGATGAGGTCAGGCGTACGACCGTACGGGACTTGAGGTGTTGGCATGGCTGCCTACGTGGGTCGGCGATTAGTAGCAATAGCCATTCTGGCCTTTGCCATGTCCATCCTCGTGTTCCTGATAATTCACCTGACGCCTGGCGATCCGGTAGTCGCGCTCCTAGGTAGTAGTGCGGCATCGACTGACTTGATCACCCGCCTTCACCACGAACTCGGCTTGGACTTACCTCTCCCCGTTCAATACTTACGCTGGATGGGCGGAGTCCTCAGTGGTAACTTCGGTTACTCATATGCTCAAAACGCGCCAGTATCAACGCTTATCGCCGAGAACTTTCCATACACATTGGAGTTGACAATTGCTGCGCTCGCTCTTTCCGTAGCGCTTGGGGTATGTCTTGGCTTGGTTGCTGGCATGAAACGCAACACAATGATTGACACCCTGGCCATGGGCACTGCATTAGCAATCCTGTCAATGCCAAACTTCTGGCTTGGGCTCCTGCTCATTTCTCTGTTCAGCGTGACTCTTCGCTGGTTTCCCATCTTCGGCGGCACATCTTTAGACGGACTCGTATTGCCGACTGTAGCACTCGGCATAGGCGGTGCCGGTTTCTTTGCCCGGTTTGTACGCTCAAGCGTCATTGACGCGATGCGCCAGCGCTACGTCACGACCGCTCGGAGCAAGGGGCTGCGCTCCCATCGGGTCCTCACCCGGCATATCTTACGCAACTCCATCTTACCTCTTCTGACTGTCGTCGGGCTTCAATTTGGCAGCCTGCTAGCAGGAGCTGTTGTCATCGAAACCGTTTTCTCTCGTCCTGGTATCGGTCGCTTACTAGTCACGTCAATATTGTCGAAAGACTATTTGACAGTGCAGAGCCTTGTTCTCATAATTTCGATTCTTTACGCCGGCACAAATCTGTGTGTCGATCTGCTCTATCCTGTGTTGGACCCCCGGATAACCCATGGCTAAGATAGATCCAGTGAAGGCACGGGAATCCCACGACATTCTCCCTTCTCCTAATACTGCCATCGATACAGAGATAGAGCAGAATCGTTCTGTTTCTTTCCAAGAGCGCCTATATGTGTATATTCATCACAAGAGCCTGGTAGCGGGGTTCGCCCTACTCTTTGTCATCCTTCTCCTTACGATCGGAGCCTCGTTGTTTGCGCATTACGACCCCCTTGCACAGGATCCAAGTGTGGTCTTCGAATCGCCGTCGGTACATCACTTGATGGGCACAGATGAGTTAGGTAGGGATATTTTCGCACGGGTGCTGTATGGTGGCCGTCAAACCATCTTTGCGAGCATTCTCGTTGTGACAATAGGGATGGTTGTTGGCAGCATTCTCGGGTTAGCAGCGGGTATGGTTGGTGGTGTAGTGGACATGTGCATTATGCGCACGATGGATCTCTTGCTTGCGTTTCCCGGAATCCTCCTGGCGCTTGTGGTAACCACCATACTAGGGTCTGGGCTGGGTAATGCAGTTGCTGCTATTGGAATCGCGTCGATACCAATGTTTGCTCGCGTGGTGCATGGTGGCACACTCGAGGCGCGGAGTCTTCCATATACCGAGGCCTCGTTCGCCCTTGGATCTGGGCGGATTCACGTTGTCTGGCGACACATACTCCCTAGCGTGAGATCGGTCATCATTGTTCTTGCCACGTCGTGGCTTGGAATCGGCGCATTGTGGGTTGCAGCGTTGGGATTCCTGGGATTGGGATTACAACCACCAACTCCCGAGTGGGGGGCGATCTTGAACGATGGCCGCAATTATGTGTCGATAGCCTGGTGGTTGTCACTATTCCCAGGAATCTTTTTATCGGCATACGTAGTCGCCAGCAACTTGATCGGAGATGGACTGCGAGATGTTACTGATCCCACCGTTGTTAACCACTGACCCGTCACTGTTGGCATGGACAGTCAATGACGTGGTAAAGGAAGGGGGTGCATCTCCTACCGAAACGATCCACTGAAACAGATTAGGAGCACGGAAGAGGTAAGAGCGATGTTTTCGATTCAAAAGCACAGCATATCCATCGTGATGCTTACGGTTCTTTGTATTGCTTTAACAGTCGTAGGGGCCAAGGCTGCTAGCGCGCCACAGACGCTCACAGTCTCCTGGGATAACAATCCTGACTCTTTGAACCCTGCGCTGACTGGTTATCTGCCCGTCGATCAGATAGATCGCAACGTATTCGATACGCTCACCTGGGAAACACCTGATGAAGCCATCACGCCTTACCTGGCCACCAATTGGAAGATAAGTGACGGTGGCCGGACGTACACGTTTTGGCTGCGACACGACGTGAAATTCCAAGATGGAACGCCGTTTGATGCGGCAGCTGTCGTTACCAACCTCAATTACATTGCGAATCCAGCGACGCATTCCATTTCTGCTGTCGGCTCGCTGGGACCTTATAAATCGTCTAGAGCAGTCGGTCGCTACGAGGTGGTGGTCAACTTCACAAGTCCGTATGCGCCGTGTCTGGCTAGATTTGGGGAGCCCTTGCTTGGCATGCAGTCTCCTGCAGCAATAGCAAAGTACCCGAAGAACCCCACGATGTTGCCCGTTGGGAGCGGCCCGTACGAGTTTGCCAGCTTTACACCCAACTCCCGTATAGTTCTCGTGCGCAATCCCGGTTACCACTGGTCGCCACCCGCGCTTCACGGTCAGGGTCCTGGAAACATTAACAAAGTTATCTACGACATCGTAGAGTCGGGACAGGCGCGCGTCAATCAATTACAGACCGGTGAGGCACAGCTGGTAAATAATACGCCGGGACTGTACTTTAAGACTTTAGGGAGCGATCCAGCTTACCGAGCAGTCAGTGTGCCGGTCAGTGGCGTCCCGGTGTCTGCTGTCATCAATAATTCAAAGTGGCCTACGAACAGCACGGCGGTGCGGCAGGCCATCATATATTCGATCGATCGCGCTGGTGTCATCAAGCTTGCTGATAGCGGCCAGTACCCGCAGGCGTGGGGACCGGTGCAAAAAGGTACCGTCGGATACGACCCACGCTTGAACGGGATGTATCCGTACAATCCTGCGCAGGCCGCACACATTCTGACTGCGGTAGGCTGGAAGAAGGTTGGTGGCATCTGGACCAAGGACGGGCGGCGCCTGACGATTCAGATATCGACTAATCCGAACTTTGATTTTCCCCTATTAGCGCAGGCCATTCAGGGCTATTTGCAGAAAGCGGGAATGGTTGCAACCATTAAGACTATGGCCACGCCGGCGTGGGTTGGCAGCATGTTACAAGGCGAGGAAAACATGTCTCCTGCCTTCTCCTACACTGACGTAGATGCTGACGTTTTGCGTTTGATGTTTACGAAAGGACAATACTTCAATTGGTGGAAGTACGATAATAGCAAAGTGACGCAGCTTTTAAACAGCGCGGTTGCAGAGGTTAATACCGCGAAACGGTTACAGATGTATGGGCAAGCGCAGCAAATCATAATGAAAGATGCTGCGACGATGCCAATTCATGTGAATGGGGATCTCGTAATGACGTCGAGTAAGCTGACGGGGATGGGTCTATACCCAGGAGGTCCAATGGTGTTTTACACGGCGTCCATTGGGTAGGAGGGCAGGTAAGACACCAGATCAACAGAAATGATGGGCTTGGTCGTCGCTCTACAAGAAAGCGACGACCAAGCTCGCAAGGAGGCTAACGTAGCAGGCAAGGTGAGCGGGCGGCTGAGTGGCGGACACATGGGGGATGGCCTCCTATCGACGGCAACTGTGCCGTGTCGGCAGGGCAGTAGCCTGGTCGATACAGGTGGGACAGTGTACGCGGGGCTCTGGAAACATGGGGAAATGCTTTATCCATAACGGGCCGGGTCCTCGAGCTCGTCAAGCGGAGTGTCAACCAACGGGGCTTCGTGGTGTTGCCTACGCTAAGTGCTGGATGTGGAGCGCACGTTCGGCTAGTTCGGGCGCTACCGCTGCTTGAGCTAATGACGACAAGAGGCATCCACCGAGCAGTGAGACAACGCACCATGATTCAAGCCATGTTCAAGCGGTTGGAGCCAGCAATCTGAGCTTTACACATAGCCTGTTAGACATGGTTCAATCGTGCTTGACAGTTTTAAATCTCGGACGGCTCAAAACCATCCTTTCTAGGAGTGAAATAGCTTGCTTTAGTCTTGTGAGGTTACTTCCTCTGGATGCAGAAAATGGAGGCTGCTGCAATGGACACTGTGATTCTTAAGGCAAGAAGGTTGATCGATGGTTCGGGATCACCGCCCATAGACGATGCGGCGGTGGTAGTTGAGGGCAATCGAATCGTTGGCGTCTATCAGGGACAAGTGCCCGATGTAGTAGCTCCTCCACATGCCGAGGTTGTGGAATTTCCGGACGGCACACTACTACCGGGCTTGATCGACTGCCACGTGCACTTGAATCTTCCAGGCGATGGTACGCCGTTTGTGGATACTGTTCGAGAGTCAGATGGCGTCTTGATTGCACTGTCCATGCGCAATGCTCGCGCGGCGCTCAGGTCGGGCATTACGACTCTGCGGGATTGTGGCGGCCGTGGGTCAACAATATTCGAGGTGCGGCGGGCTCTTGACCTAGGTTATGGTGAAGGACCGCGCATCGTGGTGTGCGGGCAACCCATTACGACTACGGGTGGCCATACTTGGTACTTCGGTGGCGAAGCCGATGGAGTTGACGGTGTGCGCCAGAAGGCGCGCGAGATGGCCAAGCTTGGAGCAGATTTCATCAAAGTGATGGGGTCAGGCGGAGGCACTCCAGGGACCAAGGCATGGTTACCATCGTTCAGCAAAGAGGAGATCGCAGCGGTAACAGATGAAGCTCATCGTCTGGGTCGTAAGATAAGTGTCCATTGTCTGTGTGCCGAGGCGATGGACTACGCCGTCGATGCCGGTGTTGATCAGATTGAGCACGCCAGCTTCATGGTCGATGCTGCACGCACACAGGTATTTGTGCCGGCCGTTGCCCACAATATTGCACGGTCAGGAATATTTGTGACTGCCACACTTGCCGTCACACTTCATCCGATCCTGGACCTCACGGCGAAGGAGGGCCAGACGCCTGAGGAGCGAGCGTATGTGGAAAACAGCCAGGCGACACACGAAGAGAATCTCAAGCTTTTTGCCCTCCTTCTGGATGCTGGCGTAAGGTTCGTTGCAGGTACCGATGCTGGCTGGCTCTTTACAACGTTTGGGTCGCTTGTCGATGAGATGGATCTCATGCACGAAGGCGGCCTGTCGTCACTCGAAACTATCGCTTCGGCCACCAGCCGAGCAGCCGAGGCTTTGGGCTTAAAGGATAAGGTTGGGACGATCCGTGAAGGTTTTGAAGCAGACATTATAGCGGTTGAGGGGAATCCACTTACGAGTCTTGGAGCCCTTCGCAACGTTCGTATGGTCATGCAGGCTGGTCAACTGCGTTTCGCAGAGGAACAGAAGCCGCAGTACCACCGCACGGACCCGTGATCACGCGGCCCTCCCCGTTGGTGGCGGCCCCGCAGCGCGACCTATTGCGTGTCGAAGGTAGCGATTGAGACGTTCTCCAAGGTGCTAGCGATGGAGCTAGACCCGCACCACATCAACATCAACGTGGTCTCTCCCGGCTACATCGATGTGCACGGCTGGAGCGACTGCTTCCCCGATCGCACCTCCGACGACCTGCGCGCGGCTTGTGCGCACGATCCCGCTAGGAGAGGGCGGCCACCCGATGGATATTGCGCGGGCCGTGTTGTTTCTCTGATCGGTCGAGGCACGCCACATCACCGGCGCTGTCCTCGACGTTGACGGCGGCTCACTAGCAGGACGATTTACGGTGCGAAAAACATAGCCACTAACCGGATATTGTTACCAATCACAACGAAGGGGTTGTCCATGGGCGCGGTGCGGATTGTCATTACCAGTCCCCTCGAAGATCACCTGGTTCGTGCCATTGCTGACACCGATCCACGGCTCGAGGTAGTCTACGAGCCCGACTTACTTCCCACGCCGCGCTACGCGGCCGACCACGCCTTGACCAGCGATGAGACGCCCGAGGAGGTGGAGAGGTGGCACACCTTGCTCGAGCAGGCGGACGTGCTGTTCGATTTTGGTCCTGCCAGCCTGGCACCGCAGCTGGTCTCCCTCCCACGCCTGCGCTGGATTCAGGCGACCAGTGCAGGCGTGGGGCAATTCTGTGCCCGCGTGGGCTTGACCGAGAGCCCCATCGTCGTGACCACGGCCAGCGGTGTGCATGCGCGCCCCCTGGCCGAGTTCGTGCTGATGGCCATGTTGATGTTTGGGAAAGAGGCCTTCCGAATGGCCGCCGATCAGCGCGCCCACCGCTGGGAGCGCTACGCGGGCCAGGAGATGACCGGTAAAACGGTAGGGATCGTGGGCGTGGGCCGCATTGGGCGTGAGGTGGCGCGGGTCGTGCGCACCCTCGACGCGCGCGTGGTCGGGACCGTACGCGCGCCAGATGGGCGCCGGCCGGAGGATCTCGGCCTCGACGCGTTGCTGCCGACCGATCGCGTGGACGAGATGTTGCCCGAGATCGATGTCCTGGTGCTGTGCTGTCCGCATACACCAGCCACCCACCACTTGCTCACTGCCGAGCGGCTGGCCCTCTTGAAACCGGGCGCGGTTCTCGTCAATATCGCACGTGGGCACATCGTGGATGAGGAGGCGATGATCGCGGCGCTGCAAGCCGGCCGCCTGCACGGCGCGGCCCTCGACGTGTTCGCGCACGAGCCGCTGCCGGCGGAGAGCCTCTTGTGGGACCTACCGAATGTGTTGATCTCCCCACACTCGGCCAGTACGGCCGATAGTGAGAACGAGAAGATCGTGGCGCTGTTTCGTGACAACCTGCGCCGCTACCTGAACGGTCAGCCGCTGCTCAACGTGCTGGACAAAGAGTTGCTGTACTAGGACATGACCATGCCCAACGCCGGATCAGATACCAACTACCAGGTGCGTGCGCTCGCGCGGGGTCTCGCCGTGCTCACCTGCTTCACATCGGAACGGCCACGACACACCCTGGTCGCGCTCAGCGCGCAGGTGCATGTGCCTCGAGCGACCTTGTATCGCCTGCTCGAGAGCCTCTGCGCCGCGCAGTTTCTGGAACGGGACAACTCCGGCACGTACACGCTCGGGATCAAAGCCTTCGAGGTCGGGGCGGCCTATCTGGCCACGCTCGATTTTCCCGCGATCGCCCGCGCGGCCCTGGAGCAGTTGGCGACTACCTGCAAGGAGACCGCCAGCCTGGGTGTGTTGAGCGACGGTGAGGTTGTCTACGTCGCCATCGAGCATGCCCAGCGGGAGATAGGCATCCAGTCACAGATCGGTACGCGCCACCCGGCGTATTGCACCGCCCTCGGCAAGGTGATGCTGGCCGATCTGCCTGACGACGAGGTGATGCGCCTGACGGAGAAGACGGGCCTACCCGGCCTCACCGACCACACCATCACCACGCCGGACGCGCTGCTGGCAGAGCTACACAACGTCCGTCAGCACGGCTACGCCATCGACAACGAGGAGCGGGCCTACGGTATCAAGTGCATCGCCGCGCCCATTCACAACTATGGAGGACGCGTCGTGGGCGCTATCAGCGTGTCGGGCCCGTCCTTCCGCGTCAGCGCCGACATGCTGCCTGACGTCATCGCGGCCGTCACTACCGCAGCGGCCACCGTCTCGCGCCGCCAGGGCTACCGTGAGACCATCATAGAAGGAGGGAGAGCCAATGCACGACCCTGACGCAAGCGCCCGCGTGGCATTGGTCATGGCTGGAAGCAAGGGACTCGGGCGCGGGTGCGCCGCGGCGCTTGCCGGCGAGGGACAGCGCGTAGTCATCTGCGCCCGCGACCGGCACGTCTTGGACGAGACCGTTGCGGCGCTGCGCGCGGCGGGCGGTGCGGTGAGCGGCATGACGGCCGACGTCAGTCGCGCCGAGGACAGCGCGGCCATCTTCAGAGAGATCGACGAACGATATGGGAGGCTGGACGTGTTAGTCGCAAACGCCGGCGGCCCTCCTCCCGGCGGATTTCTGGCCGTATCAGAGGCCCAGTGGCAACAGGCGTTTGACCTCACGCTCATGAGCGCCGTGCAGGCCATGCGCCTCGCCGTGCCGCGTATGCAACAAGCGAGGTATGGGCGCATCGTGGTGATCGGCTCGTCATCGGTGAAGCAGCCGATCGCTAATCTGGCTCTCTCCAACGCCTTCCGCCCGGCTCTATTGGGTGTCGTCAAGACGCTCGCGCAGGAGGTAGCCCCCGACGACATAACCGTGAACATGGTGTCTCCCGGCCGCATCGACACGGACCGCGTGCGGAGTCTGGATGAGAACAGGGCGCGCGCGCAAGGACTCCCCTACGAGGAGATCCGCGCGCGCGCGGAGCAGAGCATTCCGGCACGTCGGTATGGCACGCCGGAGGATCTCGGCGCGCTCGTGGCGTTCCTCGCCTCTGACGCGGCTGGCTATATCACAGGTCAGAGTATCCTGGTGGATGGGGGCATGGTCGCGGCGTTGCCCTAACTGGGAGACGATAGGGAGAGGGCATGATGCAGCACTATGACCCCTTGACACGGGGGGTGTGGGGGATTCTGGCGACGCCGTTTCGGGACGACGATCTCGCGGTCGACGTGGAGTCGCTGCGCTGTCTGGTCCAGCTCTATAAGCAGGTGGGGGCCAGCGGTGTGGTTGCCCTCGGCGTCCTAGGCGAGGCCGCGCGGCTCGACTCGGTGGAGCGCCGGTTAGTGCTCGACACGGTGGTCGCTGCCGCTGGCGATCTCCCCGTGGTGGCCGGGATAGCGATGACGGCCACGGTACCGGCCATCGAGGAAGCGCGCCGTGCCGCCAACGCGGGGGCACAGGCTGTCATGGTCCTGGTGCCGACGAGTGATCCGGGACGCGTCGCCGACCATATGCAAGCGATTGCCGCGGCGTCTAGCCTGAGTATCGTGGTGCAGGACCATCCCCTCTCGACGGGTGTTGTGATCGCACCGGACGCGCTGGCGCAGGCGGTGCGCCAGGCGGACGCGGTGGTCGCCGTCAAAGCCGAAGCGCCGCCAACGGCTCCGACGATAGCCGTGCTGGCCCACAAGGTTGCCGTACCGATCTTTGGCGGCCTGGGCGGGGTGGGCTTGCTCGACGAGTTGCTGGCCGGTTCGGCCGGGGCGATGACCGGGTTCGCGGTGCCAGAAGCGCTGGTAGCGACCGTGCAGGCATGGGAGCGCGGCGGGTACCCGGCAGCGCGCGAGCAGTTGTTGCCCTGGTTGCCGCTCATTCTCTTCGAGGCGCAGGATAAAGTCAGTTTGTCGTTGCGTAAGGAGATACTGCGCCGCCGTGGGATTATCACGGAGGCCAGCGTACGGCCACCGGGCAGTGCCATGCCCGTGGCGCTGCGGAGCGCGCTGGACGTGCATCTTGGCACCGCGCCATTGCCGCCGACGCCGTAGCACGGACAGCAGTGGTACTGTTGTGGTGGGATGAGATTGGGTTGGCCAGGCGTGACTCCCGGATACAGGAACGAGACGCAGGGCGTGTAGCACATGGGTTAGGAGAAGGTATGGCGTATCCGTTGCCATCGCGGAAGGACGAGGTGGTTGCGTCGCGTGGGGTGGTCGCATCGAACCATCCGCTTGCGAGCACTGTGGGTGTGGAGATGCTGGCACGGGGCGGCAACGCGGTGGACGCGGCGGTCGCGATGACGCCGAAGGTGCCGGCGGCGTGACGCCGGGGTTTTTTTCAGGGAAGACCGTGCCCTCGAACCGGGGGGGCTAAATGTATGGAGTGTGACCGAAATCCGCAGAGTGGACGCGGCCACATGAGCGTGGCTCTTCCTCATATAGCGTGAAACGGGCTGGGCTGCGGGGGTCACCTGCTGGGAAAATCAACCCAAATGAGGATGTACTACATCTGAGAGAGGAATGCGGGGTAGTGTCGTCCTCGCCCCCAGAGGCCTCCATTCACGTTATGTGAGGAAGACCCCCTGTCCGTGAGCAGATCCACACGGATGCGCGAAGCAGCCAGCACAGGTATACAAGGTGGTTCCGCGTATTGGTCCGCCCTTGGTTACATCGGCTGCCATGTGTCCCTCCTCTGTCGGTTGCGCTCTGACACCTATGCGCTGTGACGTACGCTCGTGTTTCCGTAATAATGTGGATCGCCCTGACGGTTGTCAAATGAGGTGAACCGGCAAGGGGGGAATCAGGGCCATTTAGTTCTCAGCGGCGAGGGCGCGACCCTTACCCTCATCCTCTTTCCCTTAAGGGGCGAGGGGATGAGGGTGAGGGAAAACTAAATGGCCCTGGGGGGGGGAACTGGAGACCTTGACAACTGAGCGGCGGGTAGCGCATAATCATGGACAGCTAGTTCACGACTTTGGGCCAAAGGGTGGGATGCAGGTGATGGGTATGCGCGCACGTCAACGCCGACATCATCGCTCCAGATAGCAAATCGACCTATCGCCATCGACCGGCATCCGTTAAGAGACATTGGTCCATGTCAACTCTGAACCTTCGCTTCCACCCTGCACTTAAGAGGTGAGGTCATGTATCGCACGCGAGTTGCGCTTGTCGGTGCGGGTTTCTGGGCGACCCATGCCCACCTGCCTGCACTCCAAGCACAAGATGCGGTGGATGTTGTCGGTGTGGTCGATCCCGTGATCGAACGCGCGCAGGCGCTGGCTGCGGCACACAACATACCGTCAGCGGTTGAGTCCCTCGATGCATTGTTTGCCACGCAACATCTTGATTTAGTCGTCATCGCAGCACCGACAAGGGCTCACCCAGCGTTGACGACAGCGGCTCTGAAAGCGGGCGTTGCCTTGCTGTGTGAAAAGCCACTCGCCAACACGGTGCCCATCGCTCAGGAACTGGCGGATCTCGGAGAGTCGGTTGCCGTAGTCAGCTCGGTTGGCTATTCATTTCGCTACGCACCAGCGCTGCAGACTCTCAAACAGGACATACAGCGCGGTGCTCTTGGTGTCCCTTGGTTACTGGAGATGTTCGAGTACAACGCGCAGTTTCACCCCTCCCATGGCAAGTCAACCGGATGGAAGGGAGCGCCAGCACACGCCCGCGCAGGCGCATTGCTGGAGTATGGCTCCCACCTTATTGACTTGGCCGGCTGGCTCGCCGGTCCGATTGAGGCCGTACATGCCTCACTGACTCGCGTCTTGCCAGGAGCTCTGCTTGACGACATCGCAACGGTGCAACTACGCTTTCACCCGCCGGCTATCGGCATTTTGGTATCGGGATGGGTGTTGAGCGGCAGCATCCCTGGCATAAAGATTCGCTTTCATGGATCAGAGGGGCTCGCTGAAGTGGAGATGAACCAAACAGTGCCTGGGGGTCAAGCATATCGCCGAGCATCGCTCGACGGAGCGATGGAGGATGTCCCATTAGACGGCCTGGACAACTCTGTGTGGATGTTCGCGCAGCGTCATATCGCAGACGTGATCGCGCGATTGTACGACAGACCGTCACCATATCCAGGGACGTTGCCAACGCTACACGACGGCGTTCGCGTCCAACGGGTGCTTGAGGCCGCACTAGCAGCAACCGAGGGCTGGGGCCGCATCGTGGAGTAACAGGAGGAGTGTAGCAATGGGAGTACGTGATCCACGGGCATGGGTAGCCAATGTCGAACGTCTGTATCGTGCACACGATGCCAGAGGTGTAGAAGTACTCTATGCACCTACGGCACGAACCCGCATGGGAAGTCGGTATTTAACACCCCAGGAAGTACATGAGCATCCCGACGAGTGGTTCGCGTCACTGGACGACTATCAGCTCACGCGCACCTTCCGAGCCGCCACGGATGATATTATCGTCAGCGAAACGACCGCGAGCTACATCGTGAAAGCGAACGGCCAGCGCTACCGCGAGTTCGGTATCGACATCTACTGGGTGAATAACGATGGGCACATCTATCATAAGCATACCTCGGAGATCGTCGAGCCCTTTGGCCTGCGTGAGCTTACCGACGACTTTAAGGAGTGTCAGCCATGACGCGGTTCGCCAGTCGAGTGGTCCTCGTCACAGGGGCAGCCCGTGGCCTCGGAAAGGCGTGTGCTCTTCGCCTTGCTGAGGAGGGAGCGGCGCTTGTGCTGACTGATATTGGACAGGCCGTCGAGACTGTCCCCTATCCTGGCGCGTCCACCACACAACTGGAAACCACGGCACAAGAGGCGCGCGAACGTGGGGCCAACATTGTCACTGCGGTAGCCGATGTTCGCGATGGCCAGCAGATTGCCCGTGCGGTTGACAAGGGCACGCAAGCTCTGGGTGCAATCGATGGGCTAGTAGCCGCAGCCGGCATTGACTCGTGGGGCAAGAGTTGGGAGCTAACTGACGACCAGTGGGATGCAATGTTAGACGTAAATCTTGGTGGAGTTTGGAAGGCTGCACGCGCCGTTGCACCAACCATGATTGAGCGGCGGCATGGCAGCATGGTCTTTATCTCATCCGTGTTAGGACACAAGCCAAATGTCGACTTTGCCCACTACACAGCCGCCAAGCATGGTGTGGTTGGTCTTGCCAGGACCATGGCGCTCGAATTGGCGCCTTTTGGTGTGCGGGTCAATACGGTCGATCCGACCAGCGTGAACACAGATATGACGATGAACCAGTTGTATCTTGATCACACAGTGGGCCATTCGGGTGCAACTCTCGCCGAGGCGCAAGAGCGATTGGGCGCATGGAACGCCCTGCCGATCTCATGGATTGAGCCGATCGACGTGGCGAACGCTGTGCTCTTCCTGCTATCGGATGAAGCACGGTACGTAACGGGTGTGTCCCTTCCAGTCGATGCGGGAGCGATGCTCAAATGACCGCAGAGATGGAAGCTCTAGCAGTTTGTCGGAGAGAAGCAGACTCTCCGTCCTGTCTGTAGGAGACTGCGTACTTGACGTTGGCAACGGTCTTCAAGCCTCCGGCGATTAGGCGGCCACGCGGCCCTCAATACGTCCATCCAGCCGCCGCCCGCGACGACACAGGGCCACGGGCGGTGGCATGGTGTCTGCGGTTTCTTTCCGGCGATACACGCGTACTTTCAGCGCGCCTTTCGATCGACGCGACGTTATGTAAGTTGAAGTGCGGCCCTTGCCGATGCCGAAAGCCTCGGCCGTCCCGCTCCGCCCCATTGTTCGTTGCCTCCCACGCGGGATCGCGTAAGAACTGACTCAGATGAACGAAGCGATCTGGGGTGATCTGCGCCCGCACGCGACGCAACGGAGTCAGTTCCTGGTAGCGCTCGCCCTGTTGCCACAGGTCGTAGCGCGCCTGCGCTTCGTCCAAACTCCGCTTCTGCCCCCCTGTCCTGGCTACCTTGCGCATCCATGCGACGAAGCTAGAGATTAGTCACATGGATGCGCAAGGTAGCCAGGACAGGTCTCTTGGTGGAAGGAGGCCTCACGACGCATAGTTCAGCGGAAGTCCGCATCAACAAAGTGCTGCTACATCGTGCCAGTGAGGTGGTTGTTGTGGCGGATTTCGCCGAGATCGGACGCGAGACGTTGCTCAGATTGTACCGGTCACCGTTGCGAGCATTGTGATCGGAAGCGTCAGGATTCGGAACGCAAACGGGCGGTGGCGCGCTTCAGCCTACGGTGGCCCCGGCCAGCTATCGCCTACGCCGCCTGCAACACCGCGCACACCTCGCCCCAGCGGTCCTGGAACAGGCG
>JAABUO010006196.1_pt1 | contig 13824 bp, 15 predicted proteins | sample 5559291 | NCBI WGS metagenome assembly JAABUO01 (sample SAMN10711878, study PRJNA513372) | rock metagenome | isolation source: Antarctica rocks | place: Antarctica: Victoria Land, Finger Mt sud | reverse complement strand
AACTTAGTAGAAAGCTTTGTAGAGAGCTAATATGAAGCTGTATGAGAAGCGGTTTAAGGATTTAATATGAAGCGTCAGTTGTACGAGCGTTATAGAAAGCCGATAGGAAGCTTCGTAACGCTTTAATAAAATTCTTTAACGAAATCTTATTACGCGCTTCGAAATCGACGTTATAAATACTCATTATGAGCTTCATATCAGCTCCCAACAAAGCTCCCTACAAAGCTTCTAACTAGCTCCCTACAAAGTTTCCTATCAGCTCTGTATAAAGCTTCATATTAGCTCTCTACAAAGCTCCATATCAGCTCCCTATAAAGCCCTCTATCAAACCTTTACATAGCTTCATATAGAATACTTTGCGAATCTTTCATCTAAATAATCGTCGTGATCTTTATGACTTTTGAGGATTTGTAGTTAATTCTAGTGGATTTCTCGTTAACTTAATCTGGGGAAAGGGCCGAAGATTTGCCGAGCAGCAGGGCAGCATCACCACTACGACCTCCAGGTCTCTTCGAGCTGCCAATTGAAATACTATCCTCATAAAAATGACAAGCATGCTCTCTCCACGGCTTCCGCTCTCGCGGGTGCTGTCCCCGAGTCGGGCTTTACGGCCTCCTAATTCCACCAAACAAATACCCGGCCTACGTCTTTTCACGCAGAACTCACAACTCCTTCTCTTATCCCCTGCAACTCCACGCCCTCAATTACCGTTCCTCCATGCCCCATTTGTCATACGCCCCCCAGGATCTCTCACCCGAAGTCAATTCCAATATCAGCTATCTCGTCTCCTAACGACGGAGCGAAAATTATACTTCAAGGACCAAATGTGGAAAGCCGCAACATATATTGTATATTCAGGGACAATGATCATTCTCCTATTGATCAGCGTGTGGGGCTTTTTACAAGAACGTGCTGAACGTCTCCATCCATCTCCACCACCATGGACTTTCTGGTCTCGAGTGTACTACCGTGACGCATGGGATGAGGTGGATATGGCAATGGATGGAACAGGTGTTGTGCATTGGGTCGCTTCGGGGCTCCATTTCTCTAAGCTTCTCTCACGTCTTGAAGATGCCCTCATAGACGGTTCCGATCTTCATCCTATACTTGAGAAAGAAGGCGATATATACGTACCTGGTGTTGGCAAAGTAGGATTCGATATTTCTTCCAAACCTGAACCCTGGCGCCGTGGTTACCATGCTACTATCATGGGATGTGCACGAGCAGCTGAACGGTCTGAGGGCTGGGTCCGTGATACTACGAGAGATAAGGCCTTTGCACCAGAGGCTGTCATTGGACCCTCGAATCCACGCCCCAAACCCTTACCTCTCGGCGGGCAAGACGCTCCGCTTGAAGAGAACTGTGTGCCGATCTTCGAAAAACCTGAGGTTTATTACATGAAAATTTTGACTGCTTGGGGTTTTACCACACGCCAACGTCTTGATGCTGCGTTAGCTTGTGCGGACTACCTCGATTTCAAAGGTCTTCATTCAAGTGCCGAAGATATGTATGACTGGGGTCTGGACATTGCAATGGGAGCAGTTCCTCTTGGTGCTAATAATGTTGCTGACACAAAGTCTGGTATCATCAGTGCAGACGCCAGACATGTCTCTTCCAACCTTTTGCTCGCTACATCGTCTTTGGCCATGCACCATGCTCGTAATAATAGCCTTGCTACAGCTCTTCCAATATTTTTGTCTATCTTGCGAGCTCGACGACAGCTTCCTTCTGCCCTTGCGTTCGACCAGACCGTATCTGAAGCTCCAGTCCCAGAGAATAGATCTTCCTCGCTAGGTAGCCTCGTCTCTTTCATTATGACCACACTCAAGACTCCAGACTATCCGCCTCCTCCGCCCACAGGCGACGAAGTCCCTGCTCGTGTACCAGTAGAGGTATGCGAAGAAGCGGCTGTGATGGCCTACATTGGGGAGATTCTCTTCGCTTCTGCATCCGTAGGCTCTGCTTCAAACAAATTGTCGCGAAGCCAAGGAGGATCATCAACTATTTTATCTAGCAATGACAGTCAAACACAGAATCAACAGTCTGGCCTAAGCTGGACGCGTGACGCAGTGGACTTAGCTGAGATTGTTCTCTCGTCCGCACCAAGGGATGAACAAGACGCAAGGACGAGATGTTCAGAGTGTTTAGAGGTTGGAATGGGCAATTGGTCCAAAATGGTCAACAAGCTACTGAAAGAGGAACGGGAAAAGAACTCACCCACAAAGCAGGAAAGCGGTAGGAGTGGGAACTGGTTCTGGGTAGGTAATAGCACTGCCGCTAAGCAGGATGGAAGTTGGCAACAAGAAGCTAGGCTAGTTGAGGAAAAGATGAAGAGTGTAAGCCACCTGTTTAAGGAAGAGCAGAGTAGGAGGGAAGCGGCCGGTAGTACTTCAGGATACTTCTTTATCTGAAATGTGCCTGCCGTTCTGTGACATGGGAGATTTTGAGTTAGAGATTCTAGCATTTCATACCTGGGATATGGAACATAGGATTAATGTCGGTACGGTCAGTACAACCAGAGCCAGTATGGAAGCTGAAGATAAATGGGATTCGACGTCAGCCCCAACCAACGCCCCCGAACCGTCCTGTCTGTCTCCGCCCGCTTCAATTGGCAGCTTCTTTCGCCTTGCTGATCACTATATTTGGGATAGCAGCTTCATCATCACCTGCAACCCATTTAACCTCACGTGCAGCTCTGTCGTCCACGCCAAATTCGAATTGTTCAAGTTCCTCATACCCTGGCACATCAGCCACAAGCTTGAAGAATGAAATCATGCTTCTATAAGCACGTGGCATGATGGTCTCTTCATGGATCCTTGAGCCCGATGAATAGCAGCTGCAGCCAAAATCCTTGCGTCCAGTAAGAGGTGTAGCGATGGGCTCGTTGGAGACAAGGTACACACGAGCTCGCTACAACCGAGTTAGTATCCGGTTTGATCTAGATAACAGACTGGAGGGTACTTACCTTCGCCCAGAATTCCGCAAATTTCTTGTGCCACAATTCGTATCCAGGATAGACGGAAGACGTTCCCACCGCAATTGCATGGACCCTGCTGTTCCATGTTTCCCAATTTTCCTGCAAATATGCCACAACTTTCCAAGCACCGTCACTAATCCCGATGACATCAATCGCCGCGTCCTTCCTTGCTAGTCGACGGACAGCATCAAACACGGACTGAACATGTGTTGCGATATCCTCATTTCCAGGAACACGGTTCATTTTATCTTTAATTCGCATCGGTCCACTGACGGCCGTCTTCCTTGGAAGAGCAAACCATGTCTGCTGTGTTACGGCTCTCTGGCCTCGGCGATACCAAATAAGTTGACCCGTGTTCGCAATCACAATACCTGGGGAGTCTTTAGAAGCCTGGATAGCATGCACAAAATCAAGTGCACTACCGGCGGTATTGCCCTCTTGTCCAATGGTACGATAGGCAAATATACCAAGGTCTTGGTTTGCTTCGCCAAAGTAGAGGATTATGCGTTTGGCCGCGGAGAGGTTGCTGGAGGTTAAGATCGGTACATGTGGATCACTAGTGCTGGTATTGAGTGGAAGATGGGTGATTATGAGAGAGGATGACATGAAACGCTTATGGAGTATACGGCGGATGCAGGCTGAGACGTAATGTCAGTCGGTTAGAATAAACAGATGGGGGAGTGAATTACTGTTCATTGCCTCACGTTGGACATCGCAGACACGCTCATTCTTTGAGATGAAGTAGTTGAATTCCTGGTCCGGGTGCTCGGTTGAGCGGATCTGGTCATCTTTGTTGAGGTAGTATCTAAATTTATAGTCAGCAAAGCAGCAAAATGCGTGTTTAAACGTAGAACAGTGAACGACCCTAGCTTCTCGAGATCCGCATCATACTCGAAATCGTTCGGAAGGCTTTTGCTTAGGCGTCGAAACATCTTGAGCGAAGTAAAATTGATGTTGACAGGTTTTGCGATTACATTGAGAGCTTGATAGACCGAAGTAGAGTGTCAAAGGAAGAAGTGACTGATACAGATATCTAGATGAAAAGCCTTGAGTGAAGACAACCTGGAAAGATGAGTGACATCTGACACCAATGAATCTAGTACTTCAACTGTTGCCTTCACAGATTAACACATTGGAAGTAGTACTAGTAGTGAAGGGAATCCAACTTTTTCGACAATGTCGTCTGCGAGAAACCGAAGATCGGATGGATTAGGTATGGTCGGTGTCAAACGGATGGGATACCTTAAGATACGAAATCTCGAAAAAGGGTTAAAACGGTTTGGATGGTATCCAGCCAAGTTCACCTATGCTAGGAACACAATATTTAACGCCCCTTCAATGCAAGGCCATGCCAATTGTACAAAACCCTCTTACACAGTCCTATCCTCCAGCCCCTCCATCTCGCCATTACCAACTCGCCTTCTTCACCCCCGGCAGGTTCCCCTCTAGTGCATTCATCCTGAATGGAAACTATCACCTCAAAATCAGCGTTATCCTTCCTGGCCCTCACAAGAGTTTTCCCATCCAAATAGACTCACCCTGGCCATCCTAAAATCACTAAATACACCCCTCGATTTTCCACCTTCTATACATCTGTTGTTTATCTGTGTTGAACGGGTGTAGCAATGCATTTGGGACAGCTGGAGTTGAGCTTGGGCGCGGGTGCGCTGGGGAAGGGTGTTGTTGCGGATGATGTAGCGGAGCGCTTGTCTGTTGTGGGGGGTGGAATCAGTGGGCTGATGGGGAGATCAAAGAAGGCAGTTGATGTGCTTTTTTAGGGGTCTATGCGATTGGATGGGGAATAGTGGATGGTTCACCTCTCGGTCTCGTACTGCTCGAATACTTTTCTAAACGACGTCAGGTGGGATTCTGCGTTATAGAAGGAGGAACGAACCGCTTTGTGTGGTCTCTGATGACCTTGATGTTGATGAAGCAGCTGAGGTCAAGCTTCTTTGATCTGAACTGGGACATGACTGCTAGAATTTACGATGGAGTGGATGAAGAAGTATTCAACTGTGCACCGAGTTTCCCTTCGCCTCATTTCCAGATTGAGCCAAACCATTACGCTTATGTAATACTGTCAACCTTGACGCGTCCCTCGTTGCCTCAGTACCTCAGACATGCCAATGGCTTCGCCATCACTAAGCCCCTTCGGGTTAGTGCCCATATGCTAAGCCCCTTCGGGTTAGCCTTGACTGACTACGGACGACACGTCTGAGTGTAAACTTCCGTAATTTAGTCAGATCCGCGTTATTTTGATGACAGCTCATATAAATTTTTTCGTTAACTTTTTTTTGCACTCACATCACGGTTCACGTTTATATAACAACGATAGTAACATATATTTACGGTTATATTATATTACTCGTCGCTACTTTTACATATGCTTTATTAAATGCGCTCATTAAAAAAATCACACGACGATAAAAAGAAAATTAAAATGATCGATTCGATGATCGAGTTAATCTTTTTTAAAAATTTCGACAGTAACACAGCATCATCGAACATATGCTAGCTTTTGTTTTTTACTTTCGTCGCTTCTTATTTCTTCATTACACGCTCGACTGATCTTGTTTATACATGTAATGCATTAAAACGTTGTGAACTTGATTCAAACGATCTTTTTAACGACTAGTGCGTGACGCTAGACCTAAATAGGTGGGTTTGATGTATGGTCACCTAGTAGGTGGGTTTGATGTATGGCCACCTAGTAGGTGGGTTTGGTGTATGGTCACTTAGTAGGTGGGTTTGGTGTATGGCCACCTAGTAGGTGGGTTTGGTGTATGGCAATCTAGTAGATGGATTTGCTGTATGATCACGTAGAATAGTTACTATTAAGCTGATTAGCATGTAAAATAATGTATGTAGAAAGCTTACTGATTAATGTATGTTAAATCACTGTGTAAAAAGTTCACTGTGTACGCGAAATACATGTGTTTACATTAAATACAGAGATTATTTAAAAATACAGCAAATTACGTTAAAATTAAACTAAAATGCTAAGAATTAATGAATAATATCATAAATAACGTTGATCTGACTGTATTAATCATGTTTGCACTCAGACGTGCCGCCCGTAGGGACTTAGCTTGGCACGTCTGAGGTACTGAGGCGAGTCCCTCGCGTCTGCCACTTCGAGCTATTCTATGCGTAGCGTAAATGTTTACATCGAATTTTGCCAGAAATACTATCTTTTGAGCAGTAATATAGTATCGAGACGTTGTTGGGCCATAAGTCAGTTGTCTAGAGATTGCTTTGCTGAGGCTTTTTGGGTGTTTGAACATTTACAAATATACAATACAAATCCTCAACTGAAAGTAGGCTCGCGAAGAAGGTTTCGAGTGAGCCGCTGCTTTAGAGATTTTACCATATCACAATCTCAGCTATCTGTCTCAGTCTATGTTATCGGGGCTCTGACTGGGGCTTGGCTACGTCCAAGCAATGGAAGAATACGATGACCATGAAGATTTGAATGCAACCCTGGCAGCTGTGACGGCCTCAGAGGATGCTTCTGTATGTGGACAATCTAGCGTTGAAGATGTCGAAATAAAGGCTTCCTCCATAGTCAACGATGAGGTGAACGAAATCAAAGATCTATTCCGAGATCACCTCGACAACCTCAGAGGAGCAAGCGATTGGGCCTGCTGGAGCAGTTTATCAGATGAAGTCAACCCAGGTTTAACTCTTGAGAGTTCGGGCATCGTTGGCCTGCCTACATTAGCTCGAGATGCATCAAGGATCAAACAAGAATCAGGGTCGGAAGGCCCAAGCCACAATGCGTCAGAAGATACAACTGGCATAGTATGCAAACTTTCAGCCGATCATTTCAAACTTCGCAATCCAGCATGGCAAAAGCATATTCAGAGGATCTTGGCTGAAGTTATGGAAGCTCTGAGCATTGATAGCGCCATCTTAGTGAGTTGGAAAGTCTGGAGCTTTACGACTGCACACATCGTATGCAGTTTGAGCCAAGGTAGAGCACCCCGAAATACGATTGTATGTCCGCTAAAGGCATTCAGAAATGCGAAGGAAGTGGCAGACACCATTGGAAATCCGGTAATCTATTTGGTACTTCTAAATATTATTCTACAACTTGTTATTATCTATAAACTAACTCGCTTTGCAGCCCTCTCTCCACGAGGGGGGTGAAGTTCGGACGACTTTTGAGGGCGAAGAAAAGAGCTTCTCACCATCTAGTGTTTCTGAGTTTCGCCAATCTCACTATGCATGGTCTGTGAGGCCCTTCGTGTGTCCATGTCCTCTCGCCTCAGATACTAATGGGTATCATAGGTATTCAGACGTTCAAGTCGTCTCCAATCTGATCCTGTCCGGCTTCAGGCTTCAGTCGACGTACGGTTTGTACCGCACTGGCTCTTCTGAGAAGCAGTCAGCTTCAAGCTTGATGGCACAGCACAGAAGCTTCAAAGCAGTCCTTGCTCAGTGAAACACGTTATGGCAAGAGACTAGAGAGCCTTCACTACTCACGTATGTACTCGAAAAAAATGAAATGACTAGACTGGCGTGCTGGCAATGGGAAGAGAGTGACCAGCACAAAGCAAAATTCCTCCAGAAGCATTGTGGCGAGGAAGGCTTCTGCCTCTACTTAGCTCAGCTGGGGAGCACCGTTGCTGAAGATGAACCCACAACCTTTAAGCTTAACAGTACTGTTGACCTTGATGGATCAATTCTCATTCGTGACGTTGACTTGGACGAGAAAAGTCTTATACAAGTCGACTGGTTCGAGGATAGGGACTCGGAAGAAGGTGAAACTCATTGCTGGCATACTGGTTGCGACGAATGCTATTGTGATCGCCATTTCGAGGACACGGTATGTTACGAGGTTTTCACATTCCCACTTGCTCTCCATGCGTCCAGTGATAAAAGGTCGTCTCATTTGTCAACGTAGCAGCCAATAAGAACAGTCGAGCTCAGATCCACAATCTTCTTAGTGGTAGCTGCCATCCTATGCCACTGGAACTCCTGCGGCTGGGCTGCCTTGTGTTGCCAGCTGCTGTCTACAAAAACACTGCATGCGTCAAGAAACTAATTCTTTCGCAGGTTCTTCTCTTGATGCCAGCAGGACATCGACTTGAGTTCTTGATTCAGAATACAAATCAATATGATCTGAAGCCCGGGATTTCCTAGGTAGCGCGTCTATTAGCAGAGCTTCCACCTGTATCAGAAGCTTTTGTCGATGGCGATGCAATGACCGCCATGAAACGAAAAAACCTGAGTTGGCACGGGTTTGTCCTCAAAAACGTGTTCCCCCCACGGCTTCGAATCCTAAATGCTTCACATGGCTTCATGGATCGTCAGACCCATCCGGACTTTACGATAGCACTAGAGAGCGTAGTAAAGGCTAGCTTGTTGCTGAAGGACAGAACTCTATTTAACTATGCCATCTCTGTGAGTCCACTAAAGCTACCATGCCTATTCTATCGTACCCTTGATAGCAATTTGGGAAACGCGTATTTTAGTCGGTATCACGAGGGGTAAATTTTATTTCTCTTCCACTTAAATTGCGGCCACTGAACGAGATCTCAGTTTAGACCAAGCTATAGATCAGATCCATTCAATTAGCGACCGGTACAATGTACTACAGAGCTTGGAAGCAGGATGCGAGTGCCGTGTCAATTTCAGAGCCAACAGTAGTGCTCTCAAAGGCTGGTCGCGTGCTAAGATGCAGGCAGTGCTCGACTCAGCGGACTCATTATGAGCCTTACGGGATAGATTCCTTGATCAGCAAAGTATGTATGAATGATGTTGACATCGAGACGGATGACTAATTCTCCCTCAGGGTGTACCCGCTGGCCATGAGACATGGGTATAACGCGAAGTTTGCCGCTGAGTTCATAGCCTGCATTTACGAGAAGCAGGCTGGTGGAAAGATCAGCCATGAGGTTGCCGTCGTTAGGCTCCTGAAAGTGCTTGCTACCATGGTCCCAGCTTTTACCTTAGGTTCTGCTGCAGAGGTGCCTGCAAAGCGACGAAGAATTGACAAATCAGCAGAATACAAAAGCGGTATTTCTGGAGGCGCTCGTTGGCATCTGGAAAGCAATCGCATCGTGAGGCTGATAAGTCATTGCCTCTCCATGGGCCTCAAGGATGAGATGGATCAACTTATTACAAAATTGAATCAAGAAGCGGGCAAAGCTGATGCTATGGCTTTGGAGCAAGTCCTTATGCCATTTCTCGGAAGTCTACCACAAGTCATGCAGGACCATGGTCTTCTCCTAACGACAGGAAACTATCAGGAGCTCTATAAATATATTATAGCTCTCTACGTCTTCCGCTATGTCTAAAGGGAACCCCCACGCCCTGCCAATTGGGGGGTTCCTTCTAGAGGTTGCTGGTGCTGCGACCACTGCGTACACCTTGACATGTTCCTAAACTCGCTCTCGAGGCAGACAATGGAGTTTACCACCACTGGCCCAAAACGGGACCACATTGAGGATCGAGTTCGTATTTTGGATGGAATCCGCAAGTCGACAAGGAAAAACTCACGAGCTCCCCACACGCTAATCCTCACTAAAACAATGTATGGATGGCAAGCAAGCCATGATGCATGGAGCACTCGCTGCTCACTAACTCTTGCTTCAATCAAAAGCATCGGCGAGGACAACTTGAAACAGCTCCTCGCTGACAAATACGATGAGCTCATTGACATGCGCCATGTGAAGCTTACTATTCCGGCGGTTCCTGCGCCGTCCATCCCTACAGCTGCAGGGTGTCAATCCAACATCATTGATCTCGAAGAAGAATGACGCCGTTCTGCACGCCGAACCTGACCCATCCTCAGGGAGATTTCAGGGCTTTAACTAGATGTGTGTGAAATTTAGAGTAAAGCATTTCCCAAGGAATATATGATACTGCGCCCTCTAATTTGGGTTGTTTGAGACAAAGGAGAAATACTAGCACGAGTTGTCAACGAACATTTATCTCGACCCTTCAGAGGAAAAGAATCGGGATGGAGACCAGTGAGTACAGTCAGCAAATAGTGGCCCATGCGTACTCTTGGTGGTGGAGTCTTCACCAAAAACATCGGTAAATATGTTGTAAGTTCCTTCTTCCGAGCATGTGAAAGACAAATCTCTTCGAGGTAGCAGATGTTCAGTATACTCCGGCGAGCCATTGAGAAATTGTGATATGCTTTTCGATAATACGATCATCAATTGTCGAAGAGATCATAAAACATACACAAATAGAAGTAATTGCGCATGGGATAGTGAAGATGGTGACGCACCACCGCCAAACACGTAGTCGTTCTGTTCGTTACAACAGCACGTGAAAGAAGTACAAAGTTGAGAATTTAATACCTAAAACGCTCGCATGAAAAAGAAAAGTAGCAGAAACTTGGAACCTCCATTCCTTGTCTGATAGCTGGGCCAGGGTAGAAGGTGGAGAATCTACACCAGTGCCTATATTGATCGCTGTTTAGGTGTAGGGCAAAGTAAGGAGTTGCAAAGCTGTGCCCGCCACAAGCGGTCTCGTGGCAACAACGAAAAGGCCATCGTCGATCAAGGGCCATTGGCATCTACTGATTATGATGTACATACGCATAACGGCTAGGATGAGGGTGAAGCCTAATACCACTCCGGTCGCGACCTGTGCCTCTCCGTTGTAACACGATCGTCGGCGATAATTCCATGGTGAAGTCTCACGTAAAAGCCATGGACATCTATCTTTTGTCCAATGCTCGTCATATTTGTTCGGCGCCCCTTGATATATGGCACTTGCGAAAGTACGAGCTCCTACATAAGTTCAGAAATGCTCTCATGTTTTCGTATCGTATTCTAGGATTCGAGTTTCTAAGACATGAGGAATCGACGACAAGCTGTATATGGCCACCATGATCAGACTGTGCATTCAGAGAATGACAAGCTGAGATTGCAAGATGATGTGATAGGCAGCAGCAAATCAGCGGTATAGAACGTTAATTCTCATTACAAAAGAATAGTAACCTAGATCATCGACATCGACGGCGAGACCAATACAACAGATTTTATGACTAGTCGGCGTTTTGCGAACACGTCATCACAAACATGTCATCCAATGGTCGTTCGATGTAACATTGAAGCGTGGGCAAATCCTATTTCAGTCACTCTAACATCAAGCATTAAGCATGGCTTGCCGCATGTAGAAGAGTTCACCTAGCATCCGGCCAAACCTAGCAACCGGCCAGCCCTATAGGGCTGCCATACAAAAACTTTTGATTTTTATTGCTTTAATCGCTCTATTGCTATTAAACCAGCTATTGAAGCCTCTTAGGGGCCCTTCTAGCCCTCATACCCCTTTCTAATTGGCCAGTTTCAGTTGTCACGTGATCTTCCTGCCGCTGCTCTCGTTGCCGCTCAGTTAGTCCCCGTTCTAGCTTTCTAGATGTAACTCTTATTTCTAGCTTAACTATCAGCTTTTTCTGCTTCTGTAAAGTACTCATTAAAGTTAATGATATTAATGACGCTGCTAACGATGCTAACTTTACTGCGATAGCCCGTTTTCTTAAAGTAAAAGAAGATTTAAAAATAAAGATATCTGAGTTAAAACGTAGTAATGCGTTCATCTTCTTGTTTCATTATAACTGATGTTAATTCTTCTTTCGCTGCTTAATTATTTCTTTTTTTAAATATCTTACGACATCGTAATTTTCTTTATCTCGACTAGTCTTGTGCGTCTTTTTTTTATTAAGCTTAATGAGTTTTAAATTAATAACGTTTTAAATAATAAATTCAGTCATTACTCGCTTAACTGCTTTATTCACTTTTGCTAAAACTTAACTTATTATCGCTTTTTCTGTTGCTCGTTATAAAAGTAACTGCACATTAAAAATATTTACAGAAATTAAAATAATCTTAAAGTCATCGTTAAGATTAAAGTATATAACTGTAACTTCGAACGACGTAGTAAAGCGAATAATAATATTATATTGCTGTAGCTGCTCAGAAAAAGAAAAAGAAAATCGCTCGAGAATTAACTAAGAATTAAACGAAAAAAACTTTGCAATTTTTTATGCTTTCTGAATAATATTTAACGTAATTACGTCTTATCGAGTCTATTAATACAGCTTTAAGAAATTAATTTTATTAATAAAATAACTAATTCTTAAACGAATAACTCGTTAAACATAATTTTTATACGCGATTAATAGCGAAGTATTAAAAGATTTTAACGTTAAGTAATTAAAGTAAATGCGTAATATAAGCTAACAGACATAAAAGAATGATTTTACGACTGATATAGTACTTAATAACTTAAGTAGTAATATAAAAAGCATGTTCGTTAATATAATGTATTCGATAATCGTTTTTTCTTAAAAGTTTCGTCTTAAAATTAAAGCATTTTTATATTCACGTTAATCTCAGCTTATTATTAATTTAGTTATTATTATTAACAGTAATATGATTCTCTTTTAAAATCTTAAATCAGACCTTTTGTTATTATTTTATCTTAAAGATTATTCATAATTTTAAGATTCTTTCATTCATTAAAACACATTTAATAAGAGATACTCATTTTCGATTATTATATTAAGTCATATAAGATTTCTTTTCATGCTTAAAAATCATAACTCGTAGCTTAATAATGACGTCTTACATAAAGCTCTTTTCATTCATATTGTAAATATTTTATTCTTGTACTTTATATTATTTTTTAAAGCGAGAAAACAGCTCGAATTAATTAATTAAGATAAAATAATCTTCTGCTGAAGCACGTTCTTTATTAAGTAAAGAAACGTATACTGTTTTAATTTAAGAATGACGTTTTAAGAACTTTTAAGATTAATTAATTTTAATAGCTTTAATATCGCTTTTTTATAATAATAATTCGTTTGTTATAAATCGTATCTGTTTCACACGTGAAGATTAATCTTAGCTTTAAAGACGAAGAATTTACGTAAGTAAAGCTTTTTTTTCTTCGAAAGTAAGGCGCTAAAACTGCTCATTGCGTATATAAGTTAATTTTGCGTCATTAATTTAATCTTAAAGAATAATTCTTAAAACATTATATAAATCAGCGATTTTTCTTTACGAAATCTTCTTATTAACTAGTAAAGCTTTCTCGTAACGAGTTATTGCAAGCTGAATACGTTCTTTTAAAGATAATTCGACTTCTTTAATTGTAAAGAATGATGTAAAAGACGTAATCATTGTTCTAATACAGTAATATTAAATAGTAGAGCGTTTAAAACAGTAAATATTAAAGATTTTGTATGGCAGCCCTATAGGGCTGGCCGGTTGCTAGGTTTGGCCGGATGCTAGGTGAACGCTTCTATACATCTTCTACTCTCTTCTGCATCCTATCTAGTACCAGTCGTGCTGATGGCACAGTTCGAAAGTCGTTGGCTTGAAGAGAGTACAGAGAGGCGTAAGCCTGTCACCACATGTAGTTCAATGACGAGATTCTAGACAAACGGAGCGCCATTCTCTATGCCAGAATCTCCGATACACACCGCATTCTGAATTCTCCCACGTATCGTTGGTTGCAAAAGTCGTGCCGTTTTCTTAGGATTTGCCGAGAGCCTCACTAAAATTAAGTGAAAATCTTTAAATAGTGCAATAGTAGTAGAAAATTACATAATGTATCTACCTTTTGGTGTTCTGGCGTCCAGATTTGGTAGGTGTTGAAGCCGCTTTATGCTGCCAGAACACCGAGGGCTGAGGGGGCAGGGGGGTTCAAGCGACCGCAGCGGCGAAACAAGGATCTGAAAGTCCGAGGTCCACTGACCAGGATTGTGCTCCATCTCTGGCTCAACCCATCCGAAGGATTTCAGTGTGGGCAGTCAACATAAATACCGACATGGCACCCTCCGATGGTGCCCTTCTTGCTCTTTACCTCGCTCCACTGGTAAA
>JAABUO010006195.1_pt1 | contig 13825 bp, 13 predicted proteins | sample 5559291 | NCBI WGS metagenome assembly JAABUO01 (sample SAMN10711878, study PRJNA513372) | rock metagenome | isolation source: Antarctica rocks | place: Antarctica: Victoria Land, Finger Mt sud | reverse complement strand
GAGCTCTGGGGAGTGTTCCATCTGTTACACGTGATCGGGACGAGAATCATCGACTGTGGATAAAGCAACCCATTCAGTGTATGTAATCGGGTAGGAAATCTCTTTTGGATGCCATGATGACACTACATGCTCCATTTCTGAGCTCATTCCCGTCGTAGTTCGATGTGACATTTGACTAATAAAATTTGCCTTCCACCGCCTAATCCTTTCGCACCTCTCTTCTTATTGGATCTAGGCCAAACCTGCATGAATACAAACCACATTTTCAGGCGACTAATGAATTTACCCGCGGACTTTATCCGACTCGTAGATCACTTCTTTAATCATCCTTTCAGCCTAAATCAAACGGGTTCGGTAGTCGGAAGCGAAATATGACCATGGATATGAGGTCACACAGTACGTCTCCATGGGGACGGGTCCACGGCACAGTCTCCTCACCGTCTTCCATTCAGCCTGATTGTTCCAGCAGGGTCTTTTTAAGCCCAGCTTCCACACTCCTTCCTCTAGTAACTACGTCTTGCGGATACACGACCATGGGACGCCTTCCAAAGTTTTACAACACCTACCTCACGGCCTTTGTCGCCACGATTGGGGGTTCCCTCTTTGGGTTCGACATCTCTTCTATGTCGGCCATCATTGGTACTACCCAGTATAACGCTTACTTCAATACGCCCAGCTCGACCTTCAGGGTGGGATCACGGCATCCATGGCGGGTGGGTCGTATATTGGCTCGCTTCTTGCTGGGTACGCTTCCGATCGCTGGGGCAGGCGCACCGCCATTCAATACTCGAGCCTACTCTGGACGTCCAGCCAAGTACCCACCTACCTGTCTGAGATTGCCAAGCGCAAGGTACGCTGAAAGCTGGTCTGCTGTCAGCAATGGGCAATCGACTGGGGAATATTGGTAACCGTACCGTGTAGCGACCTACTTACTAACTCTAGATAATGTATTTTATTGGTTATGGTTGTGCACAGATCGGTCCGGCGGATAATCCAGCTGCTTTTCGTATTCCTTGGGGTATTCAAACGATTCCTGCGATATTATTGTTTTTGCTTTTGCCCATGTTCCCACGTTCACCAAGGTGGCTGGCGGGACAAGGGAGATGGGATGAGGCCATCGAGACGCTTGCCATGATCAACGCAAAAGGAAACCGAGACGATCCTGAAGTGGTTGCAGAGATTGCAGAGATCCGGGAAGCTGTCGAGCAGGAAAAGAAAGACGGCAGTTCATACCTTGTCCTCCTCAAACGCCAAAACATCAACCGAGTCTTCATAAGCCTTATGACCCAAGTCTGGCAGCAGCTCGCGGGAGGAAATATCATGATGTATTATGTTGTTTATGTCTTTGAGATGGCTGGTTTAAAAGGAAACACCAACCTCATTGCTTCTGGAGTTCAGTATGCCATTATGGTGGTCTTTCAAGTCCCAGTCTTCTTCTACATTGACCATGTTGGACGCCGGCCACTCCTGATCTTCGGAAGCATGTTTATGGGGATATTCATCTTTGCAGTTGGGGGACTTATCGCCACACAGGGCCATTATGTCGATAGTGTCAATGGCAATCCAAACATCCATGTCTCTATCGTCGGCAACCAGCAGGCTACCAACGCCATTTTGGTGTGCTCCTACTTTTTCATTCTGGTCTACGCGATGGCACTTGCTCCGGTTGCTTGGGTGTATGCCCCTGAAGTGTTGGGACTGAACATTCGTGCCAAAGGAATGGGCATCTCAGCCTCGGGAAATTGGATTTTTAATTTTTCCTTAGGCTTCTTTGTCCCAAGCGCATTCAACAATATTGGGTATCAGACATTTATCATCTTTGGAATCTTCTGCATGGCGCAGTGTGTTCATTTCTTCCTCTTCTTCCCGGAAACTGCTCAAAAAACACTTGAGGAAATTGACGATTTATTTGCCAAGAACGGGCCAAAGGCATGGCGAACTCGCGTTGGGCACAGTCGCGTTGATCGCGAAGCAATGCAGGTTGACCAACAGCACCATATGGGTGCTGACATGAAGTCCGGTAGTAACCAGGATGAGTCTGTCTAGGTGTAACGTAAAATTGATATCATGATCGTTATGATGCAATCTTAGCATATCTGTATTGAGACAATTTAAGCTCTATATACAGTCTGAGCGAGTAATTGAGGGAGGTCATTAAACCATGGGTGTCGAAGCGCGTCTTTGGCAGATATTCTCAACTCTGGCCGCATTTGAAGCAGGCGCATGAGCAGATCCATCCCGAGCGCGTCAATCTGCGGCAGTATCGCGCGTAGATCCTGTGGCTGATACTGTGCGAAATTTACCTTGTACTCTGAAAGTTGGGAGACACGTGGCCAGGTTCTTTCCGAAGGCGTCCCCATCAGCCTGAATATCCTTTGTAGCTGATCTTCGTTCGTCGTGCCGGGGAAGAGCGGCCGGCCAGTGTACATTTCCGCCATGATACATCCAGCTGACCACATATCGATGGAGGTGGAATACGTACGCGAGCCCAGCAAGACATCAGGCGCTCTATACCATAGCGTGACAACTTCATTGGAGAAGGTATTTACTGGAATACCGAATGCCCTTGCCAGCCCAAAATCGCCTAGCTTTAGTTGGCCTTTGGAGTTGATGAGCAAATTCTGGGGTTTTAGATCGCGATGCAAGACCCGATTATCGTGGCAGAACGCTATCCCTGTCAGCATTTGGTGCATGAAGGACTTGATGGTGATGTAGTCTAGAGTACCTCGATCACGGTTCCCGGCTCCACTGCTCCCACGTGGAGAGCTTACCGAGTCCATATACTTTTTCAGGTCCTTGTCCATGTATTCGAAGACGAGCATGAGTTTGTTCTCGGTATGGATGACGTCTTGTAGCGACATGATGTTTTCATGCTTCAGCTCCTTCATGAGTGAGATCTCGCGAATGGCCGTGCTCGGCGTGCCTTCTTCGCTGTCCAGATGGATCTCTTTGAGCGCGACTAGCTCCCCCGTGTTCCTGTTCTTCCCTTTATACACGGTAGCATACGTGCCCTCGCCGAGTTTCTCGAGCTGTTGGAAATTCATTGGAGTTGGTTGGGGGTGGAGGAGCAACGGCGACCTCTGCGTGAAGTTTGAACCCATGGGAAATGAGTCGCTTTGCAAGAGCAGGCGCGTTTAGAGAGGAGAAGGAGGATGCGGTGGAGTGGTGGCGACAGCGAGTTGGATTGCTGGATCGCAGGACGAGGGATCAGGCATTGGATCTCACGACCCTGCGGAATCGCCTGCGAGACATGACGCGAGCAATTGAGGCATCCAAGGAGGAGCTGGCAAGGAGGCAGCAGACCATTGAGAGGCAGAGTATGGCCCTGTCTGCGCTTTGCAGGACGTCTAGCACGGCCCAACATCAGCCGCAGCACCAAGGACGAAGTAAGAAGACGGTCAAGGCAGAAGTTGCGCAGACTAAGGCAGCCATTCAACGGATTCAAGAGGAAAACAGTCTCTTGCTTGACTGTATTAACAAATTGACCCATCCATGACAGACGTCCATCCTCCTTAGCTCAGCTGACTAGTCCTGCAGTTGCCCTTGGTTGACGGCAAGGTAGTGGTAGACAAAAATGAGTCCAATGACTGTCGTCCCAAGCCCAATCGCCAACGTGTTCAATCCATCATCCGAAATCATCCTTCTTTCTCAAAGGTCCGGGGTTTGCTCCGTATGTCAAACGGGGTGATTTGATGGGTTGTAATCTGTTGACTTTTGGTTTTGTGAGAAAGAGACAGTCGTCCAGCGCGCCAGCCAACCCAATCGCTTGATGGGCAAGTTCGTTGACCAGCTTGTGGGAATGGCGATGCTCTTGGTGGCCTCTGCTGTGTTTATCTACTACACGACTTGGACGCTTGTCATGGTTTGACCCCCTCTTGTGCGTGCACTAACGAAGCCATTTGTAGACACCGGCCACCCGTTGCACGACCTCTTCCTCGCCCGAGAGTGGGCCATACGCATACCTGTGGCGCTACTCCTAACTGGAAGTGCAGTAGTAGGGAGCTTCCTTGGGATGGTCATGATCAAGAGTCAGCGTCAGAGGAAACTGAAGAAGAAGGCCTAGCTGCCTTTCTACTCACAGCGGTCTCCATCAGTGTGGGAGATGAAAGAGGGAGCCTCGTGTCCTGGAATCACACGATTGGCAGATTCTTCTACTTTCGGTCTTGAGCCGAGCGAGCGTGTAGAGAATTTCTCAAAGGAGCAAGCCAGCATTAATATATTGTAGTCTGACCTTTGTAATCTCAAGTCTAGTGCAACAGAGGCAACTCCTCTGCAATCCACCTCTGCAGGCATCTTGTGGCGTAATCCAGTGTCGTGAAATGACATACACGACCCAAGGGGACCTACGGAATGACCTACGACGGCGGAGTCTGGGGGCAAAGACTTTTCACTCCGTCTACGCAAACCCCAAGTTCGTCGCAGATCTCGAACTGGTCAAGGAATTACGAGGACACAGTGGCTGTGTGAATGCTCTATGTTGGTCTCATGACGGACGCCTTCTGGCTTCCGGGTCAGACGATCATCTGGTCAACATATACTCTGCCTATTCAGATGACTTCAAACTCAGCCTCAGAGTCAATACGGATCACACGGCGAATATCTTTGGGGTCAAGTTTCTACCGCATACAGGAGAGAGGACGTTAGTCTCATGTGCTGGAGATGGCGAGATCCGGGTGTTTGACTTGGAGAGGAAGAGCACACCGTCCTCCGTGAATCATGCTAATCATGTCTTCCGCTGCCATAATGACCGTGTGAAACGACTGGTCACTGAGGACTCGCCGCACACATTCATTTCATGTTCCGAGGATGGCGAAGTAAGAGACTTTGATCTGCGGCAACCTAACCAGTACCTACGTCACTCTACATCACCTCCTCCACTAGTCTCGTACTATAAGTACGGAATTGACATCAATACGATCTCTGTATCTCGCTCAAATCCGAATTACCTCGCGGTTGGAGGCTCACATGTACATCTTTTCCTTCACGACCGGCGAATGATTGGACGGGAACTCTCTGAAGAATCTGGGCGACCCGTGGGTGCTGAATCAGAGCCGGATCGCTGTGTCAAGAAGTTTGCTCCGCATGCGCAAAAGCACGTGGGCAAAAGGCAATCGCATATTACTGCATGCAAGTTCTCTGACGCTCGCCCAAACCAACTAATTGGCTCGTGGTCGGCAGAGAATGTGTATCTATTTGATATCAATGCAAGCGAAATGCCAACGACACCGACTGAGTGTGGTGAAGGCTTTGCACGAAAACGCAAGCGCCATAGAAGAGAGCAGGACACTGGTCAGACGGAGAAGTTAGTCTTAGAATATCCAGATGGTGAGCGAGAAGAGATGGATGTTGAAGATCTTGGCAATGAAGGCGATGAAGAACCGCGTGGGCCGACAAGTGTGCGGTCCGGCCTGTGGCAAGCTTCACTCTTTACTAAAATCGCGATCGCTATCTTCAATGAATCTTCCTATTCATCAGCATTCTCTATGGCAGGTGAATTTATACAACATTACCATCGCTTGCGCTACTGTTACGACGCCTTTAGCAAGCGGCGTCGTATATACAGATGGGTGGTGGCGGCTGGCCAATTATCACGTGTTTTAAGCTCACAGCCAGATTCACAGCCGAGCACTGCCCGTATAGGTGATCGATGGAGCTTCCGGTATGAATTTTTAAAAAATGTTCTTTCTTGGCTAGAGGGGCGGGGTTACGAACCTGTACGAGGTGGTAGTGAGGAAGCACTCAATGAATGTGGACCAGTCAAGGAAGGCCCCTCAACGCGCGTTCTCTTTCGGACTGAATATGAAATGTCGAGTGCTTTTGAGCGAGCGAGTCGCAGCGTGCCGTCTGACCCACACGCAAGAAGTTTCTGGGGCGAGCAAGTGGGACGTGCCTTGCTGCAGAAGTTAAAAGAAGGAATGGACTTTTCGTTTGTGGATGATGCATGGCTTAAACCCACTGAAGACATTTATGGATCTGGGGATCACGTTCCTTCAGAAGGATCCAATGAAGAGGACGACGAAGAGGACGACGAAGAGGACGACGAAGATGGACTAAACTATGAAGATGAGGATGAGGAGGATGAGGACGAAAATATGCCATTCGAAAGGAGAGCTTCCACAGTCGCTAAAACCGTTCCCGTTGCGGGTCACATGCGAATGTACAAAGGCCATTGCAATGTACAGACAGTCAAAGATGTTAATTTCTACGGCGCCGACGACGAGTACGTAGTGAGTGGAAGCGACGATGGAAATCTCTTCATTTGGGATTGCGAGACCACCGCAATTCGACAGATCCTCCGAGGCGATAAAAGTGTGGTCAACGTCATACAAGGACATCCAGTTTATCCCACACTCGCAGTCAGTGGGATTGATAACACAGTCAAGATATTCTCTCCCGATGCCAATCGTGACGGCAGTCATTATCCTTTATCCCGCAAGAGGTTGCACGACGAATACCAAATCACATCTGTCAATGAAGTAACCCGACGTCAGGGACTGCGGGACACATACATGACGCGGCACATGCTCGCTCACCTTGCAACACGCATCCGTGAGCGTCGAGCACAAAACGAGAGTGAGCTTGTTCTAGATGAGTGCAGTGTTCAATGAGACTTGTAGGAGCCAACGAATTGGGTTGGGCGGCATGCGACAAACATGTCAATAGCAATATAGAACGCAAAAGGGGAGACAGAAATGATGCTTCTGTGTAAGTCGATCAAACTGACCAAAACATCCTCCCAAGCCCTACGCTCCCATCAAAGCTTCCATCTAATCACTTCTGCGATAGACGGTTATAAGTGGCGTTTCCTTCATCGGAGTTGTGGTACGTAGATTCATCCGAATTCTGGTAGTAATAACTGCCGTCCGGTTAGGGTAAATACGCTTTCTCTTCGTGCACAATAATGGTTCCTGTTTTTGCCAGACGACGTGTAGGTGTACTCTCAGTCAGACATAGCCTCAAAAAGTGCGATTGGTGTTTGTGGCTGGTTTTGGAACCCACTATTAGATAAGCAGCCTGTATGCACCAAACGTAATCATGAGTAGGTCAGTCAACCCTTTACGGTACGAGATTATGTATAGACTATATCATACAAGCATAAGATCTCCAGTGCAGCACTGCCTTGTCTCTGTCCGTTGCGTTTAATAAGCCTTCCTGAAGAGTTTAGTGATTTATCGGAGTCTGGAGCGTGGGATAGTTCAGATCGACGGAAGTACTTAGATTTCAGATGGGCTAATCCCCTGCTTATAACATCCTATATGCAGTAGTGTTTCAGAAGCTGTTTCAGAGTAGTGTGTTTCTTTGTGGTTATTTATGGAAACACTAAAAATAAGGCAAGTCATGTGATATGTCGAAAGTTCGACTCATCGTTGGAGCCGGAGTCGCTTCGCCGAGTCCGCCTGTTGGCCCAGCGCTAGGCAGTCGTGGAGTCAAGGCTATGGACTTTTGTCGGGAGTTTAATGCACGTACTGGACAATATGTGCAAGGCATTCCCATTCCCACCGAGATCTTTGTCACACCGGATCGCAAATTCACATTTACAACACGGACGCCTCCGACAGTTTGGCTTCTACAACGCGCAGCTGGAATCTCAAAGGGTGCATCGAAGCCTGGTGTAGAGGAAAAGGTGGGCAAAGTGAGCGTAAAGCATATATACGAGATTGCAAAGATCAAAGCAAGAGATGAGATGATGGCTGGATTGGAGGTCTCCTCGATTGCAAAGAGCGTCATTGCGACAGCAAAATCTGCGGGTATTGAAGTTGCATACTAGCCTGTACATATTATATCACAAATTGACTGGCCAAGAGGCCAATCCCACCTATACCTGCACCAGCAAGGAGAACTCGTAGGAAAAAGGCAGCCCCGCTGGTCGCCAAAGATGAGATCCGCCCCAAGTGCAATGGGTCGTCGGGGAAGGATTGTGGATGATGGGGAAGGGCGCATAGCCTCCTAGCTGCGGCATGGCGTAGTCGAGCAGGTTGGTCACCGTGAAAGAGTTCGTCCAAGAGTTGCGGAAAGTCGGATGATGTGAGACAAAGCCTATCCTCCGCGGCAGACGCATCTACTTGCATCGGCACAGACTTTGTGGAGACAGCATACGCTTTTGTGGTTTCTGAAATCATTTCTTTCAATTCAACCACATCGGTGACCGTGCGGAGATCGGAGCGTGCTATGATTGGAATCACGGTCGCAAATTTGTCCATCTGGTGGTAGTGCATGCGTTCCCATTCGGTCCATCCATCCAGCAGGTAGAGGATGACGTCGACGTGCGTCATACCGTCTGACTCCAATACTTTGACTCGGCTTTGTCGGTCCCATATTCGGTGCGTCGTCTGCACAGACAAACAGGCCTGCTGTGCCAAGTAGTCGAGCGCTTGTTCTTGGCATGCCTCTATGAAGCAGACATTGCGATCGAGATGCCCTTCCGTGAACCCCCACCAGGGCGGGTATCGGCGTGTGGAAGCAAAAGTTTCCATCATCGGGGTTTCGTCATCCATGTAGACGATCTCGGGTAGCAGTGCCACACCTCTCACCAAACTTGTTTTGCCGGATTCCCGAGGACCCACAACCAGCACGCGGAACTTGCCAAGCGCTGTGCCGTGGCTGGTGGCTGTGCGGGGTGAGGGCATCTGCGCAAATGGCATAATCCAGCCCATTCCATCTTCGTCGCCAGCTTGCTCGCTCTGCATACAATCGTGAAGTTTGACCCCTCCCCACAGTCCGCTGTGTCTGTCTTCCTGCGATCACATGCAGTCCCGAATGCAGTGCTGCTCAAGTCCAAACGATTCTCGACCAATCATTTTCCCATACCCGAGCGGCTGGATGAAAACAGTCCAATCAACGCGTTGCATGGCTTCGACCCAACCGTATTTCCTTTCTATTCTTGGCAAGGGCGGGATTCGGCGTGCTCTGATTGGTGGTCGAAAGCTTAATCCAGGGACCATTGCCCCGAAGGGTAATACGCACTGCAGTATGCGGTAATCTCCGGTTAAGTCACGATGACGAGGAATGCAGATCCCCCTTCTATTTTTAGACCGGAATGAGCTTAATGCATTCCGGATTTGGTTACGTAAGGGGAAGGGTTATTAGTATATGATATCCCCCCTCCCTCGAAATTCTGCCGCATCTTCTTCTCTCTTCACCACCTCCTTCCTCCACCACGAGCATACACTATGAAGTCTATCGTTTACCTATCACTTGTTCTCTCCGCCCTTGCTGCCCCGGCTGCCATGTCGAGTAGCGCAAAGGCCAGCGGCTCATTATGCATGGGCTCCTTCCCTTCGAGCTTTGGTATTGCAGTCATGAACGTCACTGCTGCCACTGGAAGTGCTGCAGCCGTACCTGCCAAGCAAACCTCCGACGGGCAGGTTCAGAAAGGGTCCGCCGCGCCTGTCAGCCAAATTACGGATGGTCAAATCCAGGCTGCCACGAAGGCAAGCGTTGCTGCTGTTAGTCAAATCACGGATGGTCAGATCCAGGCTGCCACGAAGGCAAGCGTCGCTGCTACGAAGGCAAGCGTCGCTGCTACGAAGGCAAGCGTCGCTGCTGTCAGCCAGATCACAGATGGTCAGATCCAGGCCGCCACCGGAAAGGGAAGCATTGCTGCCGTGAGTCAGATCACTGACGGTCAAATCCAAGCCCCTACCGCAGCGTCAGCCGCTGCCAGCAGGCCAACTGTCATGGCGGTCAGTCAGATCACCGACGGACAAATTCAAGCCGCTACTGCTCGGGCCACCATGCAACCCATTAACCAGATTGGAGATGGACAGGTTCAGAACCAGGCTACCCCCCGCTCAACTGTCGCAGCTGCTCAGCAGATCTCTGACGGTCAGGTCCAGGCAAAGACCTCACCAAAGGCCACCGTTGCAGCCGTCAGCCAAATTTCTGATGGTCAAGTTCAAGCTAAAACCGGCTCTGCCCTGGCAAAGTCCTCGCCAAAGGCCACCGTTGCAGCCGTCAGCCAAATTACTGATGGTCAAGTTCAAGCTAAAACCGGCTCTGCCCAGGCAAAGTCCTCGCCAAAGGCCACCGTTGCAGCCGTCAGCCAAATTACTGATGGTCAAGTTCAAGCTAAAACCGGCTCTGCCCAGGCAACTGTCGCCGCCGCAAGTCAAGTCCAGCAGCCTACTACGATGACAACTGTCACATGTGCCAGCTGTGCCAGCCAGATGGGAGATGGTCAAGTGAATGCGGCTTCCGCCACTGCCTCCAGCATGTCTCCCGCCGCCAGCATGATGGCCAGTATGCCAGCTTCGTGCAACTCTAACGGCACCCTCACTCTGATGCTCAAGGATTCCAAGCTCACCGATAACAAGGGAAGAACTGGATACGAAGCCAACAACCACCAGTTCCAGTTTGACAAGCCAGTCCAAGCTGGTGCCGTTGCAACTGGACCATGGGGCATGTGTTCGAACGGAACCCTCTCCTTCCAAGGCTCAGCCGTCTTCTATCAGTGCCTCTCCGGCAGCTTCTTCAACCTCTACACGCAGTCCGTTGGAAAACAATGCAATGAGGTCTTCCTCCAGATGACCGAGCTTGTCGCCTGCTAAACTTTGCATATCATGTAACTTATTTTAATATACGAAATTTCCTCACCACCTTCCTTCCCTTTGCCTCCGTGATGCTCTTCTGCTACTACTGTGGGACGCATCTCATTGTGAAATTGGGCGACGAGGGCTATCGCTTTTCCTGCCAGACATGTCCCTACGAGTACCCCATCGACCGCAAGATATACCATCGGACGTACATGCCTGGCAAGCGCGTGGACGATGTGCTGGGGGGCGCAGGGTCCTGGGACAATGTCGATGCAACGGATGCCCTCTGCCCGCGCAACGAGAGCGAGCAATGCGAGGGTCGTCGCGCGTACTTCTTCCAGCTGCAGATTCGATCCGCAGATGAGCCCATGACGACCTTCTACAAGTGTGTGGTGTGTGGTCACCAGTGGCGGGAGGGATGAGATGGACGACCCATGAGCGAGGAAGGTGAGATCACATCAGCCACCGAATACGGATATGCTCCGCAGCTCTCCCAAATCCCAGCAGCTTGCACAGATGTACTACCACTCCTGCGAGGACAACGCTCGATTGCTGCGTGTGCTGGAAGAAGAGAGCCTGGCATTGCGTGAATCAGAGGCATCCTGCCACCATCTACAACAAGAGATCACAAGGTTAGAGGATGTGCGTGCGGATCTGAAGCATGAGATACATGATCTGCATACTCGCATCATGGACATACGTGCACGCAACGAGCTGCTGGAACGTCGCATGAAAAAGGACAAGAAGGAAGAGACACAGGTGGAAGGGCTGCGAGAAGAGATCACTCGACTCAACAAGAGCCGTGAGAAGCTGCATGATAGCGGCCAGGCAATTATTGATGAGAAGAATCGGCGTATCCTGCAACTCAAGGGCGACCTTGATGGGGAGCGTAAGCAAGTCAAGTCGCTTGCCTCCAAGCTGGAGTCGTCGACGCCCACCGCCACGGCCAAATCCCTGGAGTATTTGAAGCTTGTGCTCGTTGGGAAGAATGAGGAGATTGCTGCACTGCGGACAAGCGTGAAGGAAGTATCAACGACTCACGGATAGTGGATGTCTTCTGTCAACGTAAAATATCATAAACATTCGCCATCTGGTGATTGCTGTACTCTGTCCTTCCTCTTGGCATGTTTTGGTGATCGTTGATTTTGAAGGGTTGAGCCATTACGGACCACACAGCACAAGATGAGCGTCGTAGAGAGGATAAAAGAGATCGAGACCGAGATGGGTCGGACGCAGAAGAACAAAGCGACGTCCTTCCATCTCGGCCAGCTCAAGGCGAAGCTTGCCAAATTGAAGCGAGAGCTGCTGACGCCCTCGTCGAGCGGCGGTGGTGGAGGGGGCAGCGGCTTTGATGTAGCACGGACCGGGGTGGCCAGCGTTGGCTTCATTGGCTTCCCGTCTGTAGGCAAGAGCACCCTGATGAGCGGGCTTACGGGGACGCATTCCGAGGTGGCTTCGTACGAATTCACGACCCTCACGACGGTGCCCGGTGTGATTGCCTACCGCGGGGCCAAAATACAAATGCTGGATCTGCCAGGGATTATTAGCGGCGCCAAGGATGGCAAGGGAAGAGGACGGCAGGTCATTAGCGTGGCAAAGACGTGCAGTCTTATTTTCTTGGTGCTGGACGTGAGCAAGCCCTTGACGGAGAAGCGCATCATTGAGGCGGAGCTGGAGGGGTTTGGTATTCGCGTCAACAAGGATCCTCCAAATATCGTCCTCAAGAAGAAAGAGCGCGGGGGGATCAATATCACAAGCACCCTTCCGCTCTCGCATCTGGACGGCGAGGAGATTCGCGCGGTGATGAGCGAATACCGCATCAATTCCGCAGATATTGCCTTTCGCTGTGATGCAACCGTGGATGATCTGATTGATGTGCTCGAGGCCCCCAACCGGCGCTACATCCCAGTCATCTACGCCCTCAACAAAATCGACGCCATCTCCATTCAGGAGCTGGATCTCCTCTACCGCATCCCCAACGCGGTCCCCGTCTCTGCGGAGCACAGCTGGAACTTTGACGAGCTGCTCGAGATGATGTGGCAGAGACTCAACCTCGTACGCATTTACACCAAGCCACGCGGACAGGCGCCGGACTACTCACAGCCGGTGGTCTTGCGTGAGCGTAATTGCTCGGTGGAGGATTTTTGTAATGCCATTCACCGCAGCATTGCGGAGGGGTTCAAGCATGCTATTGTGTGGGGACGAAGTGTCAAGCACAACCCGCAGCGAGTCGGGCTGTCGCACATTCTATGCGACGAGGACGTGGTCACGATCATCAAGCGCTAAGTGTTTTATATATTCTACATGACACAGACTCTTCGTCTAGCCCGAACGCGTCTTGTATATTTCACATAGACTCTTCGTCCAGTTGATTGACTACTTGGGGCCCAGCCATCTCGCGCTGCAGCATGTACCATGAATAGCCAGCCGTAAGCAATCCCACTCCACTTCCAAACAAGACATCCGTTGGGTGGTGATGGTAGTCTGAGACCCGAGAGGCGGCAATGAAGCCGGCCAGGAGGAGCGGTGCCATAGCAAGAAAGACTTTGTAGACGTGCAACGGCGAATGCATGAGCCCTGCCTCCTTTGCTGCAAAGAGAGCAAGAAACCCGAGCCCGGAAAAGGCCAGGCTGGAGTGGCCAGAGGGGAAGGAGCGGAAGGCATCGTGAAGGCGGTGCGGCTGCATGCAGTCCTGCATGGAGAAGAGCGTGGTCGTCGCGCGCAAAACCTTCTCACCCAGCTCACACCGGGCAAGCATATGCGGGCGAGGTCTTCCGACAGTGGTTTTGAGACCAATGGTGATGATCATGGTGAGGGCGATATTCATGCCAAAGAGGGTCAGCGTGGCATCTGTCTCCTCCTTCCGTCCCCGCATCCGCAGCGCCGCCAGCATAGCTACAACCGGCGTCACCATCGAAATCACGATGGAGAGCCAGGTGGGGATGACGCTGGGGAGGTTTGGGTAGGAGAGGTCTCGGTCGTCGGCGTAGAAGCGCTGGGCAGAGGGCGAGAGCAGGTCCTCGACGCAGACGGACGCCACCATGACCAGCGCAATGGCCGCGTAGTCCAGCGTCCTCATTTCCGTCGTTCACTAAACCCTCTCTCGTATCCACCTCATTCGGTCTTGTCCACGTGGTGCGCTGTCATTCCAGATCGAACGTTAATTGGAGCAGCGAGAAAAGTTCGCATCGCACCACGTGACACCACTTCTAGAGCTCGCGTACATCCAAAACACGATTTGACACGTAAACAAAACAACATCCACTCCTTTCATTCGACGCAATCACTCACCA
>JAABUO010006194.1_pt1 | contig 13825 bp, 15 predicted proteins | sample 5559291 | NCBI WGS metagenome assembly JAABUO01 (sample SAMN10711878, study PRJNA513372) | rock metagenome | isolation source: Antarctica rocks | place: Antarctica: Victoria Land, Finger Mt sud | reverse complement strand
GGCTTCGATGAGATGAGCGATGCTGCTGCCATTCGCGCTTGCGATCTCGACCGTACCTCCGGCGACAGGCGTGTCGGTCCCGACGCCTGCGCCGATCCCGATAGCCGCTGAGCGATCGATGGATCGTGCGCGCACCGTGCTCGATGCGCTCTTACGTGCCGGGCGGGCCGACCCAGCGGCCTTCGCGCCGTCGTTCCTCAAGGAGATCTCGGCCGCACGGGTCGATGCGATTCTCACGCAAGTCACGGCAGCGCTCGGGTCGTTCGACCGAATCGATGGGACGCATGGTACCTATCTCGCGCACTACCCGCGAGGTACCGATCTCATCACGGTAACGATGGACGAACGGGACCGCATTACCGGCCTGATCTTCGCGCCGCCCGTGATCGCGGGTCGGCCGGGTGCTGCTCTCTCGCCGGGTTCTCGGTCGTCATCGATACGTGCTTCGGTGGCAGGCGGGTTTTTCGCGTGCGCGGCGAGCGTGTCGATGCAGACGCACCATTCGAGATAGGCTCAATCACGAAGACGTTCACGGCGACCCTGCTCGCGCAGATGGTCCAAGCCGGCGATCTCGAAGCCGACGATCCGATCTCGACGTTCCTCCCGCACGATGCGAGAACGCCGACGTACGACGGCCGACCGATCACGCTCGAGCAGCTCGCCACGCAATCGTCGGGGCTGCCACGCTTGCCTACGGACCTGCCAGTGCTCCCGACCGACCCGTATGCGACGTACGACGATGCGAAGCTGATGGCGTTTCTCGCAACGTATACGTTGCCGCGTGCACCGGGCGCGACGTACGAGTACTCGAATCTCGGCTATGGATTGCTCGGCGATCTCCTTGCACGCAAGCTCAACGTCAGCTATAGTAGCGCGCTTCGTTCACGTGTGCTGGAACCGCTCGAACTGCGATCGACAACTCTGGAAACGGCGGCGCGACGCTCCGTGATCGTCGGTCACGCTGCAGACGGTACCATCGCGCCGAATTGGACGTTCGATGCTCTGGCGGGCGCCGGCGCGCTCGTCTCGACACCGAACGACCTCATGCGATTCGCCCTCGCAAACCTTTATTTGTCGGAGACGCCGCTTGGTGCCGCGATGAATCTCGCCCAAGAGCCGCGTCGAGCCGCGATGGGTTCGGATCGAATAGGGTTCGCATGGATGACGGCACCGAGCGGTATCGTCTGGCACAATGGCGGAACGGGCGGATACCGGAGTTTCGTCGGCATCTGGCCCGGCCGCGGTCGTGCCGTCGTAATTCTCGCGAACAGTATTGCCGTCGACGTCGAGGCGATCGGCTTTACGACGCTCGCGAGCGACGATCCGGAGCCTTAGTTTTGAGCGGCGTTGGAGACGTCGGCCCACTGCTCCCACGTCGCGATGCGCTCCTGGTAACGCTGCTTCGCGAGCGGCAGGCCCGACGTCCCGAGGAAGAGCCGTAGCGGCGGCTTCTCGGTATCGACGAGCTTGAGAATCGCCGTCGCCGTGGCTTCGGGATCGCCCGGAGCGTTGTTCGCCGAGCGCTGCTTCGCGGCCGCGTGCATCTCCGCGTATGCGGGCAGCTCTTTCGCGCGCTTGGCCGAACTGCCGCTCCAGTCGGTCGAGTACGCGCCCGGTTCGACGAGCGTCACGTCGATGCCGAACGGCGCGACTTCCTGCGAGAGCGATTCGGAGAGGCCCTCGAGCGCCCACTTCGATGCGTGGTAGAGGCCGATGTTCGAGAAGGCGACGATGCCGCCGATGCTCGAGACCATCAGGATCCGGCCGGCCTTCTGCGCGCGCATGATCGGGAGCACGGCCTGCGTCATCCAGAGCGAGCCGAAGAAATTGACTTCCATCTGCGCGCGCGCATCGTCTTCCGTGACTTCCTCGACGGCGCCGAAGCTGCCGTAGCCCGCATTGTTGACCAGCACGTCGATGCGGCCGAACGTCTCGTGCGCGGCCTTGACGGCGGGACCGATCGCCTCGCGATCGGTAACGTCGAGCGCGAGCGGGAGGACCGCATCGCCGTATGTCGCCTTGAGGTCGTCGATGTCGGAGACGCTCCGCGCGGTCGCTGCGACCTTGTCGCCCCGTTCGAGGGCGGCCTCGACCCAAACGCGCCCGAAGCCGCGCGAGGATCCGGTGACGAACCAAACTTTTTCTGCCATGTTGAAATCATACCCGGCCCTTCGTGCCGATTCTCGGGGCGAGCCGCAGCCGCCGGACTTTTGAGGACCGGCGAGGAAGCCGTGCGCGAGTCTTCCCGGGTTCGAGGTAGTGTCGTCTTGCAGCGTCTACGCCCGGCTCGGCCGATACGGATCTCGGCGCTCGAGGCGATCGCGCTCGTCTGCGCGTTCCTCATCGTCGCGCTGATCGGCTGGTCGCGCTGCTACGATCCGCTCGTCGGCGATCAGGCGCTCTTCCTGATCGGCGCCGAGAAGCTCGCGGCGGGCGGTGTCCTCTATCGCGACTTCTGGGATATCAAGCAGCCCGGGGTTTTCGCGTTCTTCCTCGCGGGCGGCCGCCTCTTCGGCTTCGATCAGATCGGCGAGCATGCGGCCGATCTCGTTTGGCAGCTCGCCTTCGCAGCCGCGCTCGTCGCCGGACTTCGCGGATGCTTTGGTCGCGAACGAATCGTGCTCGCGTTCGCGCCGCTCGCGGTGATCGGATCGTATTACGCGGGCAGCTCGTCGTGGCACTTGCTGCAGGTCGAAGAGCTCGTCGGGCTGCCGCTGTTCGGCTGCGCGGCGCTGCTGCTCGCCGCGATTCGCCGATCGTCGGCGCGGCTCGCGCTCGCGTCGGGACTCTGCGCGGCAGCCGTGCTCGCGTTCAAGCTGCTCTTCGCGATCATCATCCTGGCGCTCGTCACTGCGACGCTCGCGACGACGCGCGCATCGCTGACGCGGCGCTCGCTGCGACAGCTCGCATCCCCATGGCTCGCGGGCGTCCTGTTGCCGGTCGCTGCGTTTACGGCCTACGCCGTCGCGCACGCGGCGACGGGCACGACGCTGCGAACGACGTTCGTCATTCCGGTCGAGGTGCTGCTCACGACCGAGATGCACGCGCCGGCCGCGCGACTCGCGGACAGCGCGATGCGCTTCTTGCTCTATTTCCGCGGGCTGATCTTCCTCGGCCTCATCGGTCTTGTCGCCGCCGACCGGACCTCGGCGCGCGCGCTGGCATGGCGCGCGATCGCCGCGGCTTGGATCGTCGCGGACGGGGTCGTCATCGCGATCCAGCTCTCCTCGTGGTGGCAGTATCACTTTCTGCTGCTCGTGCCGCCGGTCGGGATCCTCGCGTCGTTCGGGCTCGCGTTCCTCATCCGGCTGGGCCGCGCGAGCGTCCCGAAGGCGATCGCCGCGCTGGCGCTCGCGGGCGTCGTCGCGTACGTCGCCGTGCCGCTCCCGCAGGGTGCAATCGGCACGCTGCTCCGCGTCGCGCGCGAGCGACCGTTCGGGTCCCCCGCGGCACTCGAGCGCTATCGAATCGCGACGAACGGCGAGTACGCCGACGCATTCGCCGACGCGGCGCCGGCGAGACGTTTCGGCGCGGCCGCGACGGTCTATGTGTTCGGCGATCCGCTGATCTACGTCGACTCGGGCAGGTCGCAGGCGATCGCGATGAATAGCTGGGCGATTGCGCTCTTCACGCCGGGGCTCTGGCGGCGCACCGTGCGCGAGCTCTGTGAGCGGCCGCCCGACGATATCTTCGTCTTCGATCGTTTTGTACCGCGGCTGCGCGACGGCGACGGCGGTGCGCCCATGCGTCTTCTCGCTGACGACTTCCGTCCCAGCGCGCGAACGCGCGACGGTCAATGGTACTCGCTCCGTGCCGCGCGAGCAGCCGCGACGTGCGGCTCGCATATTCCGGCGTTTTAACCTCAGAGGTTCGGTAACGTCGAGAGCGGACTGCTGCACGACGTCGCCGTATTTCGCCTTGATTGTCCACTTCGGAGACGCTCGCGCGGTCGCTGCGACGTTGTCGCCCCCTTCGAGGGCGGCCTCGACCCAGACGCGCCCGAAGCCGCGGGAGGATCTGGTGGCGAATCAAATCTTATACCATGCCGCCCGAGCTACCCAGGCCGCTCGACCCGCATGTCTACGGCTCAATCACGATTGAGCCGCTGGCGGAGCGGCCGGGCGTCGCCGATTCGCTCGCGGCGATGCTCGTCGACGTCGTCGCGGCCGGCGGATCGGTCGGCTTCCTGCACCCATTGCCGCGCGACGAGGCGGCCGGGTTCTGGCGCGGCTCGCTCGCGGCGGCGGCTCGCGGCGAGCGGATCGTCTTCGGCGCGCGGCTCGGTGATGCGATCGTCGGAACGCTGACGCTCGTCCTCGCGCTCCCGCCGAACCAGCCGCATCGCGCGGAGCTCGCGAAGATGCTGACCGCTCCCGCATATCGCGGCCGGGGCATCGCGACCGCGCTCGTCCGCAGCGCCGAAGCGGCCGCAGCGGCGTGCGGCCGGACGATGCTCACGCTCGATACCGCCGAAGACGGCGGTGCGTCGAGCCTCTACGAGCGGCTCGGCTTCACGCGCGCCGGAACGCTTCCCGAGTACGCGTTGAAGCCGCACGGCGGCCTGACCGGCACGCATCTCTATTTCAAGCGGATCGACGTCACGTCGTAATCGGCAGCGGCTCGTCGCGAAACCGAAGGCACGCATGCCGCCGATCGGTACGGTACGACGCGGATATCTCGAAGTGATTCGATCTCGGTTACGACCGAACGGCGGATGCTCCGTATCGATCTCGACGGGTCCGGTCGGTACGGCGTGGTCGAGTCGACGTATCGCGACGGCTCCTGGCTAACGTGGATTGCAATGCGCGACGATCGCGTGCATCGCCGCTGCGGGATCGTCGACCGGGATGTAGACAACGAGAACCGCACGCGGTGCGCCGAGCATGCGATCGTGACGGCACGGCTGCCGCAGTTCGAGGACGAGCATGCGCGAGCCGACGACATGCAAGACGGCAGCCTCCGCCCCGAGCCGACGCCGCGTCCGACGATCGAGTTCGGGGTGCGATTCGAACGGCATCGATGTCAGCGAGCGGAATACGTAGCGTGTCGAAGACGCCACGCCGGGCGACGAGCATCCGCTCGCCGATGACGTGCGGGCGATCGCGCATTGAGACGATCAGCGCGGCGAGCCAAAAGATCGTGTAGGCATGCAGCCCGAGATCGAGTGCGTGCCACCACCACGGCTTTCCGCCGAGGAAGAGCTCGATGACGAAGGCCTCGGGCACGAGTGCGACGATCGCGAGGGCGAGGAAAACGACGCAATCGTTGCGCCGGTGATACGCGATACCCGCGGGCGGCGGTCGACGCCAACCACCACAGAGGAACGCGATGCCGCCCGCGTCGAGCGCGCTGACCCGCGCCATCAGCGCGGCGCCACTGCGCATGCCACCGCGGGCGAAGCCGCGCTCGAGCCGCTCTTCGATGAGCTCGCCGGCCGTCCTCGGCATCCGCCAGCCGACGACGAGGAGCGTCACGATGAACGCCGCGTCGAGGGCAGGCGCGAGATAGGTGACGGCAATCGCTCGCGGCTCGAAGAGCCAGACGCATATGCCGATCGTCGCGAGCAGCGGTAACGCGACGGCGAACGGTCCCGCGTCCCCGCGGCGCCATGCTCGCGCACCGAGGCTGGCCTGGGCGCCCGCCGAGACGAGGAACGCCGTCTTCGACCAGCGCCGCCAGGCCAATGCGCTCGGGAGTAAGCCGGCGAGTCCGACGACCGAGAGCAGAATCGCAATCGCGACGGCGACGTTGCGTGCGGAGCTGCAGGATCGTCACGTCGTGACGCGCACGCGGCCGCGCATGAAGCTGATCGCGGCTGCGAGCGCGACGATCGCCAGCGTGACGGCTGAGTCCAGCGGTGATTCGCGCGCCGATTCGACGATGAGCCACGCGCCGACGAGGACGAAGGCCGCCGGGACGATCGGATAGCCCCACGTGCGATACGGCCGCGGCGCGTCCGGCTCGCGGCGACGCAGCACGAAGAGTCCGATCGTCGTGATCGTGACGAAGAGCCACGTTACGAACGTGAAGCCGTCGCTGATCCGATCGAAGTCCGCGACGGTCAGCAGGAGCGCCGCAATGGCGCACGTCCAGAGGATCGCTGCCACGGGCGAGCCGTTGCGCGCGATCGGTGCGAGCGCGCGGACGTCGTCGTCCTCGCCGAGCGCGAGCGTCACGCGCGCGTTCGCGAGAATCGAGATGTGCAGCGTCGCGGCCGCCGAGATGAAGAGCACCGCGGCGAATGCGCGATCGGCCCCCGCCCCGAGCAGCGCGCGACCGCCCGCGAGCCCGATCGCGACCGACGTCGGCAGCGCGCGGATCGCGTCGATGCCGAGCACGCGCTCGAGCCCGGCGTTCACCGCGACGTAGAGCACGATGACGATCGCGACGCTCGTGCCGAGCGCGATCGGCAACGTGCGCCGCGGCCGGAGCACCTCCGATGCGACCATGGGCAGCGACGCCCAGCCGATGTACGCATACAGCGCACCGAGCACCGCCGGCGCGATCCCCGTCAGCAGCCCGTGCGCCGCACGACCGCAGGCGCTCGTCGCTGCCGCGCTCGAGGCGGGATGTGCGAATGCATACGCCGCGCCCGCGATCGCGACGAGCGTCGCGATCTTCACGATCGTCGTCACGGAGACGACCGCTCCGTTGAGCCGCGTCGACGCGCAATTGAGCGCCGCGAAGCCGCCGAGGAACGCGAGCGCGACGAGCGTGATTCCCGTGAGATGGAACGGGCCGAGCGCAGCGACCGTCTCGCCGACCGGCACGCCGGTGATGCCGCCGAAGAAGATCGCGGTGCCCGCGGCGAGCGCGGCGAGCGACGCGGGCGCGATCGCGAGGAACGACACCCAGCCGAACGCGCGCGCGACGGGCGCGCCGTAGGCGCGGCCGAGATAGACGTACGCGCCGCCCGTCTGCGGCATCATCGCGCCGAGCTCGGCGTACGAGAGCGCCCCCGCGAGCGAGAGCAGCCCCGCGAAGATCCACACGGCGACGAAGAGATGTGGATCGCCGAGCTCGCAAATCATCGAGCGGCCCTTGAGGTACACGCCCTGACCGACCATATTGCCGACCGCGACGGAGATGCTCGCGACGAGGCCGAGCGAGGGGATCAGTCGGCCGGCGCTAGCTCCAGCGGCGGCCGTAGCTCGCGTCCTCGAACGTCTTGGCGAGCACGAGTGCGACGTAACCCGCGACGACGGCTTTGACGAGCGCGACCAGCAACGACGAGACGATCGCCGAGGCGAAGATCGTCGAGCCGAGCAGCACGGGCGTGAGCAGCGAGATCATCCACGACGGCACGAAAAGAAAGGCGATGAACCAAAGCACCGTGACGGCGAGCGTCGGCAACGGCGCGCGCCGCGCCGTCTCGAGCGACGCGTTGAGCGCGGCGCCACCGGGCGTCCCGCCGACGACCGCCGCCGGGATGGTGTACAGGAAGAAGAAGTACGCGACGGCCGTGAGCACGATCGCCCCGATACCCGTCGCGAACGACCCGACGATGCCGGCGATCGAGATGACGAATTCGAAGCCGATCGCCGCCCAGAAGATGTCGGCGACGCGCGCGCGCGCCTCGTCCCAGGCCTCGTCGAACGATGCGCGGCCGCGGGCGTTGCGCCACGCGTGGCTGCCGACGATCACGGCGACTGCAACGCCGAACCAGCCGACGATCTCCGCGAGATAGCCGACGATGCTCGTCGCCGCGCCGCCGAACACGCCGCCGCCGCCGCCGCTGACGGGCGCAACCTTGAAGATCAGGATCTGCGCGACGTAGGCGAGCAGCGGCCCGAGGCAGATCGCGGGGTTCTTGCCGAGCAGGAGAAAGGCGCGGCCGTAGATCGATGGATCGATCGGCGGCGTGACAGCGCGGCGCCGCATTTAGTGTCCCGCCCCGTGCAGAGCATGACGGTCGCTCGGCGCGTTTCCGCCGCTGCGCCGTCCTTCATCGCTTCCATTGCTCTGCAATTCTGCGCTCATCAAAATCCGGGACATTACGCGCGCGCGCTCGCGAGCGCCGAGCCGCAGCCGCACGTTCGCTTGGCGGGAATCGCCGCGACGATCGCGCCGATCGCGTCTTTCACGCGCTCGTTATTGCGCGCGAAGACCTCGAGTACTTCCTCGTGCGAGACGGGCTGCGCGCCCGGCAGGCCGACGTCGTAATCGGTGATGAGCGAGATGTTGACGTAGCAGATCTCGAGCTCGCGCGCGAGATAGCATTCGGGATATTGGGTCATGTTGATGACCTCCCAGCCGGCGTCCTGAAACCACTTCGACTCGGCGCGCGTGCTGAAGCGCGGCCCTTGGATGACGACGACGGTCCCGGTCGGGTGCGTCGTGATGCCGAGCGAGCGCAGCGCGTCGATCGCGATCGGCCGCAGCTGCGGGCAATACGGATCGGCGAAGCCGACGTGCGTCGTGATCGGACCGTCGTAGAACGTGTCCTTGCGGCCCGTAGTGCGGTCGACCACCTGATCGGCGACGACCATGTCGCCCGGCGCGACGTTCTGCTTGAGCGAGCCGCACGCCGTCGGACCGACGATGCGCGTGACGCCGAGTTCCTTCATCGCCCACAGGTTCGCGCGATAGTTGATCGATTGCGGCGGGAAACGATGGTCCTTGCCGTGGCGCGGCAGAAACGCGACGCGCTTGCCGCCGAGCTCGCCGACGGCGATCGGGTCGCTCGGCGCGCCGTACGGCGTCTCGATCCAGACCTCGCGCGCGCTCTCGAGGAGCGCGTAGAAGCCGGAGCCTCCGAAGACGCCGATCTCGGCTCGTTCCGTTGTCATGGCGCTACTCTTTGAAGTCGCTGGGTCGCAGCTCCTCGATGAACTTCTTGAACTTCTGCGACTCCTCGACTTCCGATTTCCTATCCGCGACGCTCTCCTCAAGCACAATCTTGTCGGAGACGAAGATCGGGGCATGCATGCGCAACGCGAGCGCGATGCCGTCGGAGGGCCGCGCGTCGATCTCCTGGCTCTCGCCGTTGCTGCGCAGGATCAGTTTGGCGAAGAACGTCGAGTCCTTGATGTCGTGGATGACGATCTGCTCGAGCGACGCCGAGAGCGATTCGAGCAAGTTGCGCATCAGATCGTGGGACAGCGGCCGTGGCACCGTCGTTCCCTCGAGGGCGAGCGCGATCGCGGTCGCTTCGAACGGCCCGATGAGGATCGGTAAGAAACGCTTGCCTTCGAGATCCTTGAGGATCACCACGGGATCGTGGGTCAGGAGGTCGATGCCGAGCTTGTCGACCTTCATTTGCCGCATCTCTGGGAGTCCTACGCGTCCAGGTCGATTCCTTGCCATCCCCGAACCGCGAGCGTCGCCTTGGCACTTTCATGCGGTATCGTCGGCCTTCCCAACGTCGGGAAATCGACCATCTTCAACGCGCTGACGCGCTCGGCGCAGGCGCTCGCGGCGAACTACCCGTTCGCGACGATCGAGCCCAACGTCGGTGAGGTCCCCGTGCCCGACGATCGGCTCGCCGTGCTGTCAGAGATCTGCTCGGCGCGGCGGATCGTGCCCGCGACGATGCGCTTCGTCGACATCGCGGGGCTCGTGCGTGGCGCGAGCTCGGGCGAAGGGCTCGGCAACGCGTTCCTGAGCCACATTCGCGAGACCGATGCGATCGCGATGGTCGTGCGTTGCTTCGAAGACGAGAACGTCACGCACGTCGAGGGCGGCCCCGACCCGTTGCGCGACATCGAGATCATCGCGATCGAGCTCGCGCTCGCCGATCTCTCGTCGATCGCCAAGCGCATCGACAAGCTCGAGCGTGAGGCGCGCGTCAATCCCAAGCTCGCGCCGACGCTCGAAGCCGCGAAGCGCCTGCGCGCGGCACTCGAGGACGGCACGCCCGCGCGGACCTTTCCGCACGATTCGCTCGAGGCGGAGCTCGCCCGCGAGAGCTTCCTGCTCACGGTCAAACCGCTGATCTACGTCGCCAACGTGGACGAGGCGCAAATCGAAGAGCTGGGCCCGCTCGCGCGCGACGTCTTCATGCTCGCCGAACGCGAGGGCAGCCGCGCGATCGCGTTCTGCGGCCAGGTCGAAGCCGAGCTCGCCGGGCTCGACGAGGCCGAGGCCAAGACGTTCCGCGAGGAGCTCGGCATCGAGCGCAGCGGCCTCGACCGGCTCATTCTCGGCGCCTACGAGCTGCTCGGGCTCATGACGTTCCTGACCGCCGGTGAGCAGGAGGTCCGCGCGTGGACGATCGACGTCGGGACGCGCGCGCCGCAGGCGGCGGGCAAGATCCACTCTGACATCGAGCGCGGCTTCATTCGCGCCGAGATCGTGACGTACGGCGATTACGAGCGGCTGCGCACGATGGAAGCGATCAAGTCGGCGGGTCTGCTCCGCAGCGAAGGCAAGGAGTACGCCATGCGCGAGGGCGATGTCGTCAACTTCCGCTTCAACGTCTGACCGAGTGTCCGGATGGCGGTCATTCGTTATCCAAACGTCGCATCAGCACCGGTGTCCGCTGATCGTTCGTAGGACTGCCGAGCCGGGTTTTTAAAAGATCGGCGTGCCGAGTTCGCTTGACTCCTCGCCCGTCATTACCGCCGGACCCGGCGCGGCGGCCTCCGTTTTCGGGGATGCGATCGCCTATTTCGACGAGGCGGCCCTCCTGCTCGACCTCGATCCCGGCGTGCGGCGGGTGCTCACGAGCCCCTCGCGGCAGATCATCTTTTCGATCCCGTTCCAGCGCGACTCGGGCGAGCTCGAGGTCTTTACCGGCTACCGCGTGCAGTACAACTTCGCGCGCGGGCCCGCGAAGGGCGGGATCCGCTTCCATCCCGGCGTCACGCTCGACGAGGTGACGGCGCTGGCGTTCTGGATGACGTGGAAGTGCGCGGTCGTCGACCTGCCGTTCGGCGGCGGCAAGGGCGGCGTCACGTGCGATCCGACGACGCTTTCGCCCGGCGAGCTCGAGCGCATCACGCGCCGCTACGCAGCCGAACTCGTCGAGGTCGTCGGCCCCGATAAGGACGTCCCGGCGCCCGACGTCGGCACGACGCCGCAGATCATGGCCTGGTTCATGGACACGTACTCGATGCATGCCCGGCGTCATTCGCCCGACGTCGTCACGGGTAAACCGCTGGAGATCGGCGGGTCGCAGGGTCGCGTCGAAGCGACGGGCCGGGGCGTCTCGCTCGTCGCGCTCGCCCAGATGCGGCGCATGGGCATCGACGCGGCGGGCGCCCGCATCGCCATCCAGGGCTTCGGAAACGTCGGCTCGGTCGCCGCGGCGATGTTCGTCGCCGCCGGCGCTCGCGTCGTCGCGATCTCCGACGTCTCGGGTGCCTATCACGACGAGCGCGGGCTCGACGTCGCGGGCGCGATCGCGTATGCGCGGGAGCACGAGTCGCTCGAGGGCTACCGCGGCGGCGACCGGATCACGAACGAGGCGCTGCTCGAGATCCCGTGCGACGTCCTCGTGCCCGCCGCGCTGGAGAAGCAGCTCCACGCCGGCAACGCGGATCGCGTGAAGGCGAAGCTCATCGTCGAGGGTGCGAACGGCCCGACGACCCCCGAGGCCGACCACCGCTTCAACGAGCGCGGCGTCGTCGTCATCCCCGACATCGTCGCCAACGCCGGCGGCGTGACGGTTTCGTATTTCGAGTGGGCGCAGAATCGCGCGGGCTACGCGTGGCGCGAAGCCGAGGTCAACGACCGGCTCGCGGACGTCTTGCACGCGAACTTCGAGACGGTCGGCGCGCTCGCCGCGCGGCACGCCGTGCCGTTGCGGACTGCCGCGTACATGCTCGCGATCGACCGCGTCGTGCGGTCGATGAAGGCGCGCGGCGTCTACGCCTAACGGTTAGGCGTGGCGCCAGCGCGCGAGGGGATCCGGCCGCGGGTCGCGCTCATCGGCCCACGCGGCCAGGGCGACGAGGGCGGGCGCGAGCTCGCGCCCGGCGGTCGTGAGTTCGTAGAGCACGCGCAACGGCGGGCCCGGATCGACGCGCCGCGTTAGGAGTCCCGCCGCGTCGAGCTCGCGTACGGACGCGCCGAGATCGACCTCGTTCGTGAGGCGGCAAGCTTCGACGAGCTCGCTGAAGCGCCGCGGCCCATCGACGAGGGAGCGTAGGACTCCCGTATTGGGATGTCGCCCGAAGGCTGCGACGGAGGAGACGAAGGTCATCAGGTGCCTCAGTGGAGTGGCGATTGCTCCTCCCTATTATCGGGTCGCGCAGCCGCAAATTGCGCCGAATAAGCCTCCTCGGCATCGGGCGTGGTCATGCTCACATTCTCACGCTTCCGGCGTCACGAGCGAGCGTGGCCGCAGTCGCAAGGCGCTCACGACGGTCGCGCCGATGGCGGCGGCGCATGCGATCGAGAGGGTGAACGGGACGGCGCGCGCGATCCGCTCGCCGACCGCATGCGCATGCACGAATTCTGCGCCGAACGCACCGAAAACAATCGCCACGAGCGTCGCGCCGAGCGTCTGACCGCTGACCCGGACGATCGCGAGCAGGCCCGCAGCGCTCGGGGTCTTCGCGCGGGGTGCGCTGCCGATGAATTCGCGATTGTTCGGTGACTGAAAGAAGCCGAAGCCGACGCCGCAGGTGACGCCGCGCAGCACGATGCCGAGCGTGCCCGCATCCGGGGGCAACGTTGCATAGAACGCGAGCCCGCAGCTGTAGATCGCAAGGCCGATCGTCGCGAGCACCGCGGGTGGATAGCGGTCGGCGAGCCGCCCCGCGACGGGCGCGACGACCGCGATCGCGAGCGGCCACGATGTGAGCAGCAGTCCCGACTCCAGCGGCGAGCGGCCAAGGGACTCTTGAAAATAGAACGGGAGCGCGACGTAGGCAAGGCCCTGCGAGGTGAACGTCAGCCACGAGGCGCCCGCCGCGGCGGAGAACGCCCGGATCCCGAAGAGATCGAGATCGACCATCGGCTTCGGGAGCACGAACTGCCGGCGCACGAACCACACGAGCGCGACGGCCGCGACGGCGAGCCGGACGCCGATCGACCACCGTGGCTCTTGGCGGGAGAAGCCGTCGAGCGCCCAGATCGCGAGCGACAGGCCGGCCGCGCTCGTCACGACGCTCGGCAGATCGAGCGTCCCGCCGCGCGGCGTGTCGCTCGGGAGTGTGCGGTTGAGCGCGATGTTGACGAGCCCGATCGGGACGTTGAGCGCGAAGATCCACGACCAGTGCGCGACGGCAAGGACGAAGCCGCCGAGCGTCGGCCCCGCGGCCGAGCTTGTTGCGACGACGAGCGCGTTGATGCCGAGCGCCCGCCCGAGCTGCTTCTTCGGAAAGATGTCGCGCAGGATCGCGGGCGCGATCGCCATGATCCCCGCCGCTCCGAAACCCTGCAGCACGCGCGCGATGACGAGCACCGGCAGCGAGCGCGAGAGCGCGCACGCGAGCGACGCGACGACGAACGCGATGACGCCGGCGCGATAGACGCGGGTCGCGCCGTGGATCGTGCCGAGCGAAGCCAGCGGCAGCAGCGCCGCGGTGACCGCGAGTTGGAAGCCGTTGACGACCCAGATCGAGGCGGTCGGCGACGCGTGGAGCTCGTGCGCGATCGTCGGCAGGGCCGTGTTCGCGATCGTGCCGTCGAGGACGGCCATCGTCGTCGCCGTCGCGAGCGCGAGGTAGGCGATGCGGCGGCGACCCGGCCGCAAGCCGTCGAGCTCGCCCGCACCCGCGACCGTGGCGGGTTCAGCCGGGGAAGGCACCTTCTGCGTGATAGGAACTCCGGGAGAGCGGGCTCGCGACGACGTGACGGAAGCCGCGTGCGACACCTGCGACGCGCATGCGCTCGAAAGCCTGCGGCGCGATGTATTCGACGACGGGCAGATGGCGCG
>JAABUO010006192.1_pt1 | contig 13828 bp, 25 predicted proteins | sample 5559291 | NCBI WGS metagenome assembly JAABUO01 (sample SAMN10711878, study PRJNA513372) | rock metagenome | isolation source: Antarctica rocks | place: Antarctica: Victoria Land, Finger Mt sud | reverse complement strand
TGCAGCAAGGTTGCCTTGTTTGTAAACATATACATAGACTGCCTGCTGGAGTATTCTCTGGACATCCATCTCTGCTCCAATGTACTGAAGCTTGAACACAACATGTCCCTACCATGACGCCCAGAACAAGCCAGCCTGGATGAAACTTATGCCTTGCACACCCAGCATATGCTACAATCCATACTTGTTACTATTGATACTGTCCTGCGCAGGTTTGGTCACACTCACTGGTACTCACGCTCCTGCCCCGTCTACAAGAAGCAGTGCCAGCCCCCGGCTTCAGACGGCTCACAGACAGCACCCGTCCATGTCAACATTGGCAATGCTGGGGCGTCCTTCTCCTGGGATGTGGTGGATCCTGCAGTACTGACTCAGGACATCTATTCAGCCTTTGCCATCCAGCATGGCTACTTGCGTGTCAATGCTTCTCGCACCAGTCTGCATATTCAGGTATCCTGCCTCTTCACTCCTGCTTCCTGCCTGGCTGCCTTGTGCCCTTGTGCCATCTGCCTGTCTGTCTGTTCATTAGCTGCCTTTTGAGATGGCAGTGAGTGCCATTTGCTCCGAGCTGCTGCCTTAGGAGGCGCCCGTTTTGATCGCTGAAAAGCATCAACATTTCTTTTCTTTTCTTGAGTGCCGTTTGTTCTTAAGCACGCATAATGAGGCAAATGGCTGTATGCACTGTTGCACATGACTTGGTGTGGTGAGGGCAACTAACAGGAGGAACATTTGAATGCATCAGGCTGTAAACTCCTTAGATGGCACCCTTCTGGATGACTACACCCTGACTAAGCCTGCTGGATGGGCCGCAAACTCAACCAGACAGACAGCTACCATGACAAACTTTGTCGGCAACTTCACATCCACCTGGTATGAATCATACGGTGAGTTGGTATACCTGCTTGCCTGCCTGTTGGGAACTCTGACCATTTCTGTTGTAGTAGCAGGCCCAGCATCGTATAAATGCTGGCAATGGCTGTCACCACTTGCTAGTCTATCTGCTGGACATCGTCTACTAGAACAGCAACATGCGCACATACAGCTATATCATGTTCTTCTTTGCATTTAGATCAACCCTGTTCATATGTGCTGCCTGATCTTTCTCCTGCTTAATTGAGTCGTGATTGGCCTATTGTACATGGCATACCCCAATGGTTGCTGGCATAAAAGTTTCATCCCTGCTGAGGCTAAGGCCCTACCCCGTGAGGGGGCATCGGCTCTTGTATGCTGCCGGATCTTTCTCCTGCTCATCTTTCAATGACCGTGTCTTGTGTTGCAACAGGAGGTGACCAGTACGGCAACAACATTCTGGATGCGGCGGAGGCACAGATCTTTGCCAGCAACACTTCCATCCTTGCCACTCTGGCTAACATGACTGCCTTGGCAGTAAGTCACCTTCTCCTGCCATTTTGGCTGTGCCTCTGTTCTCTGTTTTCTGTATACCTGCAAGATCACCTGCCTCTATTCTTTCAGGGTTGTGAATGTTTCTCTATGCATCAAGGTGCCTGTACACATGTGCCCATCACAAGGGTTCTGATGTGCGACGTTTGATGCAGAACCCTGTGATTTGCACAATGGCACTTGTTAGTCCTGGACCCTGCCTGTCCATGTTGTAGTGTTAGTCTCAGTCTTGATCTCACACTCCTATCACGATATCGCTGCCTGTCATGATTGGCCTCTTGCATGTTCTGCAGAGCTGTGTGACAAGTCTACATTATCTGAGAGCCTCCCTGTCTGTCTGTGTGTCTGTGTCTGTCCACACAACTGCATGTCATGACTCAGATTTGCAATTGCAGAACCCAGTGACCGGTCCAACAGCATTTGAGAGCTTCCAAAATGCCAACCCCATCTGGCAAGCACTCAACACAGCTTTCCTAACGGTGGTCAGCAACACCACTTCAGTGTCCTCCACCACTCTGTACTTCTACCAGAAGATCTATGGACCCCTGTTTGAGATGTTCCAGCAGTTTCCCAATGGTGTCTTCAAGGGACCCATGGCTGGCACCCCCCTCACCATCACCACCCCTGCTGGTGAGTCAACATCATCAGTCATAACTCAGAATTGGCATTAAGGTTGCTCAATTTGGACGCGGCAGTGGTAGTTTTGACAAGGCTGAAAAGCGGGCCATTTCACAAACATCAACATCCTCTGCATAAGCATCAACACACTTTGTATGAGCATCGACAGCCTCTGCTTTTGCATAAAAATACTTTGTGGTTAGAGATGCTGACGCCAGTAGCAAGCATCTTTGGCCTGTTCTTGTGCCCCTTTGATGTGTACCAACAACTCATCCTCACATGCAGGTGTGCAACTGCCCCAGCAGCAGATCCCCGCCAATCTAGTCAGCTACAACCCCCCTGTCACATCCTCTTCAACTCCAAGCACCAGCACCAGCAACTCAAGCTTGGCCACCGCTCCAGCTGGCAGTGCTGGCGGCACTGCTGTGGCCAACCTGACCAGCAGCGGGGTGGCCAGCACTGCTACTGGCAGTGGCTCACTGGCTTCCACCCCTGGGGCTAACAATACTGCCACCTCTGGTTGAGAAATGGCAAAGTGTTTCTTGGAAAGATTCCATTGAGAACTGCAATTTTCAGATGGACTGATCAAGAATGCTTTGTTTTGCAGCCTTGGGCATTTCATGGTATATATTGACACTGTGTTTTGATCGCAGTCTCAAAAACTCGATTGTACAGCCTGCTTGCAGCCTGTTGAAGTTGGATGTACAACAAGAAGCATGAGCTGGTTCCTGGTCCTTCTGTGTTCTGATGTAGGCAGGATGGCTGAAGTACAATCTTGTTTTGCAAGATTGCACAGCAATTGAATTTTGTCGCAATGGGAAGTGTAACACAGTCTATTTGCATATGCTCACACAACATGGCTTTCTGTATGGGTTGTATGCATTTCTCGATTGGTGTGCAGTTTGCAAGCTAATTCACAGCTCATGAGTGAGTACAAAGCTACTCATGTCTCATACCTCATATGAGAACATGCATGTGCTGTTGGACAGCAGTGTGTACTCGTATTGTGCGTACTGCAACATCTGCTCATGAGTGCAGAACGAAGTTTGAATGTTCATGCATTGCATGCACGTGGGACACACATCGATGATATCAGACGTCTTTGATTATCTTTCTTTACGCAAGCTTGCAGTGGGACACAATCGTACGCTGCAACACACTGCAAGTGCTGACGCAATTGTGGGCTAATCTCGCTATCCAAGGGAATCTTCATTGGGACCCTGAAGGACGAGGGTCACAACAACTACAATAAACGACAAGGGCTGAGAGCAACACTCCCTAGAGCCCAAGTGCGTTTCTGGTCAAAGTGGCCACAGCTGCTCTACACCGCGTGAAAGAAGGTATTGTCCAGCTGCGGTCAAGCAAAATGCTTCCTGGCCGCGGTAGCTGCTTGCCGCACAGGATATCATGAGAGAGTTGTATGAGAGAGTTGCATTGTTGCAGGCGTTGTCCCAGGAGCATTAATGCGCTAGCCTCTGAACTATAGCATGGGCAGGCATAAGAGACCACGAGCCGAACCTGCCCTTGTCACGCCAGATCCTGAGGTCTACATGTTGGGACTATCGAAACAGGTCATGGCGCTGTCAGACGCTACACTGCTTATACAGTCACACGAGCTGCCTGTGCACTCGTTCATCCTGGCAGCCAACTCTCCTGTGCTGGCTGACCTGTTTGAGACCGCTTTCACCGCCGATGACTCAACTGTTGGCCGGGCAGCTGGGTCTCGCCCAAAACCTGGAGGGGACAAGACGATGATACAGCTTGAGGGAGACTCTGTTACAGATATGTGTACTGCCTTGAGGTACTGCTATGTGGGGTGCAACATGAGCAGCCCTGACAAGCCAAAGCTACAAAACTGCAGACGCAGCAGGCCTTGTGAGGGTTGCACACAAGTACAACATGCAAGGACTGCATTGTGAGGCCGAGAAGTATTTGATTGCCAAGGCCAGTAATGACGGTGGCAAGGATATGTTTGAAGACCCTAGCAGCTTGGTTGAATGGGTGGTGCTGGCAGAAAGCTGCAAGCTGGATCAATTTCTGGCACATGCAGAGCTGTACATGATCAAGCACACAGAGGTTGGCTTTTGGCAAGAAATAATGAGCAGAGACAGCATCAGCATTGGCTGTTTTTTGCGGGTGATGCGCGGTGGGGTGCACTTCAGGCAAAAAGTTGACAAGCTGCTGCAAGATCAGCTAGCAAACGCAGCCACTGCAAGCTACCACGGCTACGAGGGCAGTTCATACCAAAAGACGGTGCGAGCACTAACAGTAGGCATGCGGGAAAGCGACGTCACAGTTGAGATGCTGATGCAGTGGCACAAAGACGGTGCATGATGTACTGTTTGCAAAATCTGAACAAGAGTAAACTGTTTCATACATGAGATATCTGGGGGTACAGCTTGCTTGCCTAGATTGGTACGCATGTCACAACACTGAACTAACAAAGCCAGCGACATTATGTGTTTCTGAACAAACAGGCAGCATGGATTTTCACTCAAACTGCTTGACCCAAATTACGTACATGTAAGGGTGCTGTACCTCATGACAGACCGCCCATGCAGCTTTTACACAGCACGATGCATGACCTTTACTTGATGGTGTGATATCCACTGCAGGGGTGCTGCTATTGACTGTTGCCGAGACTTGTCATTGACTGCATAGGCTTGCGCTTGACTGCATGCTGCCTAGTTGCAGTCTGTAAAGGGCGCAGCCACATTGCTGCTGGTGTCAGCAGGGCTTGTGAGAAGCATGGATGAGTCAACAACTGATGCAACGGTGCTGGACTGTCATCCTCATGTGCAATTATTGGTGAGCAGCATGACGTAAACTGAAAAGGCAGCCCCTGCAATACATTTACACACACACAATCTTGACTAAAGGACACCAGGGGAAAATCCCCACAGATATAAACATTGTGAATAGCAGGTGAGATGCAAAGGTATGCAATGTACTGTCAAACGACAAGGCATCATGGTTGACCAGTGTGTAATGCTTCAGCTAAAACATGCCACAAGCTTGCAAGCATGCAGGGCCATGCAATTCTTGCAATGCTGTGTCTGCATGTGTGCCCAAGTGTACACTTGCCGGACTCATCTCCCTAGCATGAGAGATCTTGCACAACCAACTGTGTCTTCATGCAGCGAGACAGCCTAATCAGACATGGCAGCAACTTCAAGGAGGCCATACCTGCCGCTGTTGTCTACAAGTGCTGGCGGGGTACGCACAGGGAGAGGAAGAAGATGGTAAAGAAGGTGAGGAAGAAGAAGCATAGGCTACAGCAGCAGCTGCTGGTGGAGCTGCTTGATTGCCCATGTAGTCAATTACAAAGCTGAAGATTCCAAATCCTATGGCGCTCTGTAGCATGGCCTTGGGAGTGCCTTCAAGCCAGCAAACATAGTCATTCCTGCCTTTGAAAACTGTGTAATAGGGCTGCAGGGCGTACCTAGGTACATACAGGCAACTGCAAGTATCTTGAGCTATGGTGCATTGGCAAGCAAACAATGCAGCTCTTCTGCTTTGGAATATCAGGTATATGTGTGATGCTACACAAGTTCACGTTGAATCAAGGCGTGTGGTATGTGTGTCATGTTGCATGTGCATGCATGTACTGCTTTTGGCAGAGCACCAAATGCTCTCATGTCCAGGCAAGATAATGACAGACAAGAATCACCCACCATGCCATGTTTGTGGCATACCACTTGTGACCTTATGACAGGCCATGCTGTTGCAAGCGCAGCAGGTATCTTCATGCATCATGAACAGTTGCTGATGGTGTTTGTATGATACTTGTACTTAGGAATGGATCCATGCATATTTGCTGCTGTGAAACAATGGCACACCTAGGTGTTGCATTGCTGCATCACTATACTTTATAGCATTCAACAGGACAGCTGCACAAGATGCCAAGAAGAAGCTTACCTCCCCAACTCAAGACTATGCCTGTCGCAAAGCCTGATGCACCGCCATTGAATGCTGCAGGAAGGACAGGGAAATTGGTCAGATTGAGACAGAAAAAGTGCAATTATCAGGCGCATCACAGTTTGCGCAATGCTTATGAAGTCAATAGGCTTCACAGCTGGCTTTCACTGCAGAATGTGCTGATTCTTTTACCTTGGACAATATCAAACATGGTCTGGCATTGGACAGCAAATGGCATTCAGAAACAGGTTACCAGCAGCATGTGAAGAGATCAAAAAGGCTCACCGTCATCCTTTTGACGCAGTCGCTGCATGAAGCAGCTTACAGCGCTATATAGTCCCCCCATGATAGCAAATGTCTGCATATCAGCATGATCTCGGCCAAACATAGCCACCCTTACAGCGATGTTGCTAGACTGGCTATGCGCAAATTACTGCGCTGAAGTACGACTGGCAGTGATATAACGCCTGACTAGTGTTACCTTAGCAGAAGACCAGCCTTCAGCTGTGCAAGCTTTCCATCTACCTTTGCCTTTGTGCTTGATTAGCTGACCACCTGCACGTTGATAAAGCTGAAGGCATTTTAACACCTGACTGCCCATCTGACAAGATTCTCGTGTATCTTGTGCGCTTACCAAAGCCAAAAACATATCCCAAAGCGCCCCCGCTCAGCCCAGAGGTCAAGCCCTTTAAGGTGCACGGCATTTCGTGTGACACTGCGGCTGACGTGGAGGCTACTGGTGAACTAGACAGTGCTTCCGCTCCTGTCAAAGTGAACCCGCCTTGCTCCTCCTCCTCCTCCTCCTCCTCGTCATAGTATGCGATGCGTGGAACTTGATCAGCTTGTTTGGGCGGTGTTCGTCGCTTCTTGCTCGGCATGGCGGCTACAGTTTCTTGGAATTACTTGCACAAGAGTGACAAAAAACCTTGCAAGAGATAATTCCGTCTGCACAACGCGTATATCGCCACAACCTCCGCCTGCGAGATACAGCTGCACCGTCGAGCGTTACAAACATAAGGACGAACCACAAGTTACTGTTCGTAAGTACACAGTTTTCGAATCCAAGCCCCTTTCATAGCTTTCAGCAGCGCTCAGCGCCGAGTCAGCGGCTACATGAGCGATTTGATGTTTCCTCCACAGCCCATAAGTCGCTTGAAGTGTTCTGGACGCGTCTGATGAAGATGACCAGTTGCTTCAGAGGCCAGCAGGTCTCGACTTGCACCTGTGTTTGTGCAAGCTCCCACGCGGGGAGCCAGCTTCAGGCAACGCAATGGTCGATTATGCTCTTCAGGATGCGGATGAGCCGGAAGTTCAGAGGCTGCATGCGGCATTACGTGCGAAGGAACAGTGCATAGATCGCCAGGAGGAGGAGCTTCGAACGTGTCGGCAGCGCATCAACAACTTGGAGGTATCGTGGGGGTCGGCTGCCAAATAAAAGGGACAAACTATGCTCTAAGATACAGCTACATGTTGTGTGCCCCTCCCTGCTTGCTGCCTCATGCAAGTCACCTTGCGCAACAGTGCAACACAGCCAAGACATCAAAACTGCATACTCTGCTCTGTCTCTGCCGATTCAGTACTCCTTGAATTCCCCATCATCATTCACAGCTCAACATAGCTTCTTGCTTTATAGCTACTTTGACTTGATCAGCAGTGATGCTTCTGCTGCTGATGCAGCTTGGCTTTGCTAAGGCATTTCCCTGCAACTTGGTAGAAGCAAGCCTGTGACACGTCTCACTAATGCTTAGTGCATGCTTAGCATTTCACCTCCAATTTGCTCTGTTTGTAGGCATTGACGCAGCTGCAGGGCTCTATGGAAGCACTTGCAGCCACAGTGCAGCAACAGCAGATGCAGCATGCAGCAGCAGCAGAGGCTCAGCACAGGCAGCTTCATGCCTTCAATCTGGCCCTGCTGGAGCAAGCAGAAGAGCTAGCTGCACTGCAAGCCTTGCTGGGGGCTCCTGCAAAGAAGAGGCAGAGCATGACGTCTAGAAGAAGAGTGACAGAGGATTTGATAACCAGCTTGGACCATCTGCAAGTGAGCTAGCATTTTCAACTTGCACAAGCATTGCTTGTGAAGGTCACGCTGCCTTGTTGCATCTTGTGTGACCCGGATCTGCATGTGACTTATACGCATGACCATTTGGTGCAGCAGGCACATATGCAGTTCAGAACATCATCAAGTCAGCAATAAATTTGATGCATTCAGATATACGTCTGTGTTGCAGCAAAAGGCACTGCCATTGGCAAAAAGTTCATACTAGGCATGGTTTCACATGCTGTTTGCTGCACATGCAACTGAGTTTGCCGAAATAGCCAACCATCATTAGCATCATCATGTAACAGTAAAAGCAGAATTCTCAATAGCCAATCACAACATACCCATCCGCTTTTTGGTCATGTGTTCAAAGGTTGTTGCGTTCATCCTTGGACCATTAGACACCCATGCAATGTATACACATGCAAACAGGGTTGTTATTTCTGCAGGTCGCATCTGGTGGTCTAGCGCCCAACACACTCTCACAGTCACACACATCTGGCCAGCAGGATGGTGTTGCAGTGCCCAAAGCCAATGCATTGGTCAGCATCTCTGAAACAGATGTCACGCAGGCTGATCCTGGCAAGCAATCCCCGGTAAGCATCATAAGGATATGCATCACTACAGGGTAAGCCTGCTCCATGGCACGACTCATTGTGATGTAGAGTCAGGCATACAGGAAAGGCATCAACCCAGCTGACTAACGTATGGAATGTTGTACCCTGCAGCTCTGGGGCCAAGACATCAAAGCAGGGCATGGTGCTGAGCTCATCAGTGCAAACAGGTGCACCCAAGTCCTCACTGTTTTCCTCCCCTGAGCAGTGGGATTGATGCGCTGCTCACATGCAAGTTGACTAGCAATGCAGGCCAGGTTGAGGTGCTACAGATGCATAAACGGTGCCACACCATGCAGTGCATCACCCTTGATGATGACGACAACTTGCACGATTTCTGCAGAGGGCTTCTGGATCGTCCTTGAATTCAGGCCAAAAAGCATTATGCATCTGTGCACAACTGGTTTCTACAAACTGCAGGTGGTCTCATTGTCACAAAAGTAAACAATCAGTGCATCATGCAGCACATTGGGCATGACAAATAAGGGGGCAGAGTGTGCTAAGATAAGCTTGTAGTTTGTGTACAGCAATGCCCAACGCAGCTACGCTAGCACTGTGTGTGTGAACCATAGTGATTGCTGCTCAGGTGTTGATGTAGAAGAGGCTGCTGTGACGCAGTCATCAGGTGAAGGACACAGAGCTGAAAAATGCTCTGTGCTGCGAGGTAGCAGGATTGCAGCTGCAGCCGCTATGCAAGATGCGGTTTATGTAGGGTTTTGTTATGTAGGGTTTGTGGATCTGACAGCCAACCATACCTTGGCATTGGCGTGGTGGACAACTGCTGCTGGTTGATCGGGATTTCAAAACCACTTTATGCCTACCAGAAGCTCGCTAGCTTGAGTTACTTGCATCAGTGAATGTTGTTGGCAGGATTACTTGTGAGCTGCTTGCTTACAGTGATGATACCAAGAACAGCTTGTGAGGTTTGATGTGATGGCAATATGTTCATCAGGCCTGGAGATCCCTTCCCAGCTGCTTTCATCATAATGTGTCAAAGGCTTGCTGTGCAGATCCTCCACCTTTGTGTGCGTTGAGCTCACGCTGTACTTGTGGTGATGAGACGCTAGCATTGGTGCCATGACCTGACAAGCCGCTTACCACCACAGCACACACACATGCACATCGTTCCTGCAGAGGGCCCAGGCCTGCGCCATTGCAAAACATCTTTTACATCATATAATTACATTGTTCCTTGTAACTACTAAGGAATGGCCTGGCATCCATTTCCAGAACCACTGGATTAAGCACTTGACAAGCTGTCCCTTGATGCGGGTAATGAGTTGCAATGCCATGCTATGATATGCTACATATTGACCTGGTCTCAAATGTGACTGCAGACGCACTAGGTGACGATGCAATTGACGCCCACAACTTGTCGGTCATTCTAGTCAACCATTTGCAAATCGTCGTCAATGTTTTGTTTCTTGTCGTAATACTATCTTCTACAGCTGTGACATCAACACATATCTCTTAGGTCTTACCTCTAATTTAAGTCCAGATATCTAGGCATCAGTCGAACTTTTATATAAATTTGCCTATATACGGTACGTTCATGATCACATTGCCTTACCTCATCAAACCTTACAGGAGGTTGTTACATCAGGTTGCGTGCATGTGCGATGGCCATAGCCGTAATGTACTTAACTTTTGGGACTACTTCGGCCCAAGCAGGCTGCTCAGCTAAGTTAACAGATTAATGTCAACGACAGTCAACTTCCGCCATTAGTCATCCCCGCCGTGGAGGGAGTAGCAAACTGCCACAAGCTGCCGCAGAGAAAGCAACCTGATGGAGTCGATTGGTTGGTCCTGGAGAAGCTTGAGTGCGGAGGTCGAATCGAAAGAAGCCGCGGACGCTTTCTTCTACACTGGGGCACCTGTGGAGGCCTATCAAGACTGCTTTTATGCATCAGCAGGTACTGTGGTGTGCCGAGGCGGCCAAAGACTCGCAAGATTGTGCTCTTTCTGTTTCTTCTTCCATCATACAGATTTGTACTGTCCGTGCTGTTGCAATCAACGAGGTGTTGCTGCAGCTCTGCGTGTGGGGACCCTTGCATTGATCGTCACATGTGTCGTCACACTGTACAGCAACATGGTTGAAGAAGTCCTGGCGCTTTTTGTTACATCACGAATCTTCTAATGTTTTGTTTTAAAGCACTTGGGTTCTGCGTGACGACGGCCTCAGTGCTTGCAGGGGTCGTCCTCGTGTTTGGGTTGACCGCGGCGATATGCATGGCGTTCAATGTGGCGCAATATCGCAGCCTGAAAGACGCGAGCAAACTGACCTTGATAACCCACATAGCATACTGCCTGATCTTTTTGGGAACGGCAGCCCCTTACAGCATAGCAATGGTTCGCGTATTGTTTGCGCCGGGAGCTCCAAGTGGTTTGCTGCAGCCATATATACAGCGTTGCATTTTTTATTCTTTGGCCTTTCAGCTAGCCATGTATGTCTTTGAGGTAAGGCTGCTGCACATCATGATGTAAATGCATTTGCACACGTACTGTACACTGCTTACACCTACAAGTCCAACAGCAGGCCTGTAGAGTGAGCCGACACATGTGCAGACCTGTTTAGCTATAGAAGCCTGACAAAACATGGTGCATGCCTCATGCTTTTGACCTGCATCTGCATCCTCTCGTCCTGCGCAGTCAAGGCGTCCGTATTGTATCACGCTTAGAGCTGTAGCTTCCATGCATTGATGTGCGTTGAACTGATCAGTCATGACCTGTGTTGTCAATGCTGTTGCAGGGCGCCTTCAGGTCGGTCTTGCGTATAAATTGGTTCCTCTTTGTGCACCATTTGATGTTCTGTGCATTTCTAGTGCTAGCTTTCCAGTCTCAGTCATTGTTTGTCATCAAGGTAGACCTAATAGTAAGCTGTTTTGCAACATATGAATTCATGCTATATGCTGCCCTCATTGCACGAAGAGTACAAGCTTTGAGATCATCATGTTCTGTCCTGCTTGTCACAGGACTCAGCTTTTACTTACTGACACGTCTTGTTCAGCTCGCCATTTTGATTGGCCTTTTTGTGCTGTCTTATGAACCAATGCGAGCATCTGGCAGGACCGTTGCACTATATTGGGTGTCTCTGTGTATGTGTGTAGTGTTGGTTGTATTACAAACATATACATTTGTGATCTATCACGGCATTTGGAAGAGCACTGCTTGCCACAGAAAGCAAAGGCAGCAGCCCATCCTTCCAACCCAAGACTCTGCCAGATCTGGAGACACTCACTTCTCAGTGTTTCACCAGGAGCCGTTGTAGTAACAGTGACTATATGTGTGGCTCTACAGCTGGCTGTAGATTCTGTCAAACACTCTGTCCATGCATTGCAGTATCAACAACCATTACAGGCACTTGGTACGAAGATTATGATGGTTGTGATTCATATGACAGAGCAAGCTTGGCTGAAGCCTTCGAGTGTTCAGAAGCATTTGCAATGAAAACAACAGCCAGCAATATGCTGCAAAGATGAAATTTATGCTGCAAAGATGTATCTTGCACTTTTCGTGCAGCTGTGAACCCTGGCCAGCATGGTACCAGGTCCGGTCATATGAAATGCATTTTGATGTCACCCCTTGTTGACGCGCGTCCAGAGACACAGTGCGTATTGCAAATTCGTGCATTTATCCTAGACAGGTTCAGGTATTTGCACACTTTCTGTCACTCCGATCTCATTGTTGGGTCTATTTGATCAAAAGATTACACATAAATTGACAGTGCATTCAGCTGACCCAAGGTGTTGGGTCCACAGGTCAGCTGACAAAGTCTATGCTACAGCCAAGCAGCGAATAACAACCTGGCGGTCCAAGACCGATGAATGCACAGCTCTTTATGGCACAAAAACGCATTTCATAGCTCGTTGCGTGGTAAGGTTCGCTGGAAAGTTGCAGCGCCACTGTAAATGCGTTTGCTAACCGTGGCCTTGGTTACCGTAACTGAAAGCAGCAGTCAAACCCACCGGAGCAGCAGTGCCTTGCTGCCCACCGTGCAGTGTCTGACAGCAATAATGGAGGTAGACGAGGCTCATAGGCTTTATCAACAGTTTCAGAAAGTAGATGCAGCGGCGAAGCAGAAGCAGGTACCAGGTTGATCACAGGTGCTTTGGCCGACAACTTGAAGGTGTGTGTCCACCAAGCGTTGTCGTGATTGCCGCAGGGTCTTGGGTTTGGTGCTTCATCACCACCGCGTCCGGATACAGAACTGTCAAAGCCAAGTAATGGCTGGGAGGCTCCGTACAAGCTTTCTGACAAATACCAGCAACCAGAAACCAACAGTCGGAAACGCAGCAGGTCCCCTTCTCATCACAAATCTCACTCTGAGGTCGGCAAGCGTCACAGGTCACGCCCTGCCAGCCGGTCACCGCCGTCACCTTCACGAGGAAACTCCACATCTCACAAAGCTAAGCGAAGCAGGCGCTCAGACAGCAGGGAGCCTGAAAGACACCACCAAACCCACAAGTATCACAAAGAAGATCATCATGACCGTGACAGACGCAGTAGGTCACATCAGTCACCTCACAGGCACTCACATAGCAGCAGAGATGGCGAAAGGTCTAGGCGCCATCATAGCAGCCACAGTAGCAGGCAGGATGGCAGGCATGACAGCAGACACTGTAGCAGGCATGGCAGGGCAAGAAGTCGCAGCAGGGATCAGCGCTCTTCTCGCCAACATGTCAATCTCGAAGTTGACAGACACAGACGATATGACATAACTCATCGTAGCAGAAGTAGGAGCAGGGAAAAGGACAGGAGAAGAAGAGACAAAGATAGCAGAAGCAGACAAGAAGGCAAGGCAGATAAGGCACCTGACTATGCTACGCTGATCACTGGCTATAACAGCATGGGTCCTACAGAGCGCTTGAAAGCTGTCACACAGTATAACCTGCGCAAGACATCATCAAAGGTATTGCGGTGACCCAGCTTTGCATGCATGATGGCAGAGCACACAGGTCAGCCATGCAACTTGTTGGCGTTTATTCCCCCCTGCAGCGTGGCATTGATTGTGTTGATTCTGCTGCTGCTTCTCCACCTGTACATACATCTCTCATTTTACACAGTCCTTACTGCATTACTCTCAGTTGCTTCGCACACCTTTGTTGCTGCTCACATGGGTGGCAAACTACCAATGTCACCCTGCACACGAACTGCTGTTGTGCATTGATAGCAAACCCAAGAGATGTCACACACACAGGAACCAAATGATGCTGATGGCAAGCCCTGGACCCGCTTTGTG
>JAABUO010006191.1_pt1 | contig 13829 bp, 11 predicted proteins | sample 5559291 | NCBI WGS metagenome assembly JAABUO01 (sample SAMN10711878, study PRJNA513372) | rock metagenome | isolation source: Antarctica rocks | place: Antarctica: Victoria Land, Finger Mt sud | reverse complement strand
CGTCAAAGTGACTATTGTCATCTTGGTTATCACTGCTCCCACTGTTGCTGTAGTTGCTGATTCTTACTGGATCCTGCCACTGTGCTTTGTGCCATGAATGTTTACATGGACAGTTCTTGTGGGGCCAAGCATTGCAGTATGCATAGAGCAAGTGAAAATCATCAGAATGACCAGAATGTCGTGCCTGTTACGCCTTGATGTACTGATGAACATACATACATGCTGAATGAGTTGAAAGCAATGATGTGATGAACTTGTGCTGTCCTTGGTGTACGAGGCTTACATGCACCTCGAGGATGTCTAGTGAGCTCACTAGACATACCACGATCTTCCTCCAGGTGTGACATCGTCAACAACGGTATGCAGCTCATTCACTGCAGTTTGAGCATCTCAGGTTGTGTTGCTCTGCAGAAGCCTTGGCAGAGTCATTCACAGGTTGTAAGAATCTGGCTTGCAGCAGACGGGGAATGAGCTCAAGTACAGGGCAGGCTCGATCGATGACGTAAAAGCCTTGCGCGCCAAAACCAGCTCGGTTTGAACCCTTAGCTGAGACAGCACACACACTCTGCTTATGCTGGTTACCTGCACATCTGCTGCTTCCGTTCGCCTGAAGATACACTGCACGTCATCCACTTTTGCTCAACAACGCTAGCAGTTATTCGTAGTTGCAGCTTGCGCTCTTGTTCTGAAAGTCAACGTTACTCACTGCAAGATGTTCGGAAGAATAGGGGCTTTTGGAGCGCAGCTGGCAACCACAGTTGTCTTTCTCACTCACATTGCCGTCGAGAAGGCTACAGATGCTGGCCTGGCTCCGCCACCGGTTCTTGTTGGTGCAGCAGTTGCTGTTTGCGGGACATCATACGTTGTTAAGAAGCTTCACAGGAAAAACCTGCACAACAGGAACAACCGCAGATCTTGCAAGCAGAAGGTACCTTGTGCCGTGTCTGCAGCACTTTGGCAAGCTATCCCGAAGCAGCTGGCAGTGTTGAACACTTGTTGTTTTGCAGAATAAGCAGTCGAGGTCTTACGAGGCACCTTACGATGCTTACGACCAGCCTTCTCAGCTGACAAACACTCGGGAACTCTCCACGCCTCCTTCTCCTGTCAGTCCAAAAGCTGCCAGACATGCAACACCTTCGTCTGCAAGGTCCAGCCCCTCGCGAGCCAACAGGACTCCTTTGACAGACACCGCCAACGGATACATCTACAACGATGTCTCCACCCCAGTTCCGCCTCCAAAGGGCCTCTCCAACCAGTTTTCCGGGTTCTCTGCAAACCACATCGCTCCCAATGACAGCCACGTCACACCCTCACAGGCTTTGCAGCTCAGTCCATACTCTCCCACCGGCAGTTTTGCCAATGCTCTGACCCCTCTGACAGAGATTCCGGACAACACGGATCAGCCTGACGATTACGACGATGCCGATGGTGAGGAGTGCGAGCTTCGAAGATTGCGGCACCACCACAGGACTATCAACACCTTGGCAAACTTGAACCAGCCAAATTTGCCACCACCCCTCTCTTTGGATGCCCTTGTGCAGCGCCAAATTGCTGCCCGGTCAGCTTCGTCAAACCTGTCTGTCCGCAACAGGCTGCAGCTGACTGATGGCAAGGAGAACACTGCTGCCATCCAGGATGGCAAGTAGACTCTGCCAGTCACTCAGCTGAGTCAGCGCGGCATGCGGGCCATATGAAGTTATTGCATGACATGTTATCTTTTAAAACAAATTTGTTGTTGAAGCCGCGGCCTTGACTGGTTCTTTCTTGACTGCAAACACCACAATTACTTCACAGCTGCAAAGACATCACTGGATACTTTTACATTGGTAGTTGAATAAGACGCACTTTGCAATTCACACAGAATTCAATTGTCTACTGATAAGTTCTCACCCTACTCACGTTTTTATGCATTTCACATTTTCTTTGTACAATTGTGCACTTTCATTCTGTCATTATGCATGTTATAAATGAAGCTTTGTAAGGCACCCTGTGCTGTCACACAGAACAAATTTGTAAAGTGTGATCTCATGCTAGCTAGACACTTTATGCAGATGATGTAGCCCAGGTCATGCTGCATTTGCACGCAGCAGAAGTCTGACCAGAGAGAGAATACTATAGGTGTATGTTACATTGAATTGGTTGAGCCATGCAGCAGTCTGGTCATGACAGGTCATACAAGCACACGAATGCCCGATATTGTTAATGTAGTCAGCTGTCGCCACACATCAGTGTAGGACGGTTCGCAATAGCTGGCGCGCTGTCACCGACTGAAGAGGCGTGCCGAAGTTCGGCTCAGATGCCAGATATCTACCAGGTGACCCGCTGCAGCCCTACCATTACCAGCTTTCGCAACGCAATGCGAAGACCCAGCACAGCGCAATCAGGCTTGCGTGTCCCTTCCAACACGGTTCACGGCACTGTTACACTTCAGCCTGGAGCTTCTGTCAGCTCTTTTGAAAAAGCATGTCCAACGAGCTCTGACCTAACAGTTCAAGAGCAGCTGCTTGCGAGCCAGAGAAGGTAACAAATTTCCCCAGGAAGCATGTGTGAGGCCACGGTCAACCTGCAAGCATTCCTGCAATACTCTTGCTGTCAGCTGACAAGACATGTCTTGCAAGTGTGTATATAATCAGCATTTGAGGAGCATGCCTGCAAGTTGCAAGAACTTCTCCTAGGAGGGCTATCGTCACCTCTGAAACAGCCCTTCACACTGTCTCACAGTGCCTCTGTGACTACAGTTGTCACCAGCTCCAAGCAGACAATGCTGTGCTCAAGGAGGCATTGGCATCATCTGCTGTTCCTCATGCAAGACATGTCCGGCCGCAGTCTGCTGGTCTGCCAAAAAGCAGGGCTGTGCTGAGCCGATCTTCATCTGCTGTCTTGGCAATCACAAGTCAGGTACACACGCTCTCACTACAAAATCTTGAGGTATAGCTTCATCTTTGACAATGCAACAGTTTCTACGACACCAGAGAACACAATGCAAGAACGTCTGACTGCTTTTGGCACATGCGTTCTGTCTACACGTATGTGTGTGTGGGTCCTCCTGCAGACACATCAAATCCGTTGTGACACAAGCAGAGCCTGCTGATGTAGGGGCAAGATGCTGTGGACGAGCACTCAAGCCTGAAGGGGCAACTAGCTGGTCTCAAGCTGCAGCTATTAGCAGCAAACAGCCAGGTCCAGCAGCTAAGCCAGCAGGTCATCTCTGAGACAGCAAGCAGACAAAAAGCCGAGCAGGAAAGACAGCATCTGTGGGAAGCTCAGCTTCTGCAGCAGCAGCAGTCCCTGAGTCAGAAGCTTGGACATGAGAAGTTGCTGCAGCAGGTGGCAGGACATGATGAGCAGCAGCAGCAGCTGATGCAGAAGCTGCAGCGCTATGAGATACACAATATGGAGTTGGTTGCACAGGTGCAGAGTAGGGATGAGTCACAGCAGAAGCTGGCACAGCAGTGCCAGGAGCTGCAAGGGCAGCTGACAAGCAGCAATGTGTCATGTCAGCAGCTGTCTGAGCAATTACATGTCAGCAGTGAGCAGCAAGAGCACCTGCAACAGGCTCTGGATGGCATCAAGCGACAGGGAAGTTCTTGTCTGTTGCAGCATCAAGAACAGCAGCAGCATTATTCTCTGCAGCTGCAGAAGCTGCAGTCACAGCTGCAGCAAGCACAGCATGATGTGAAGCATGTACAGCCTAAGCTGCAGCAAGCAGAAGCTGAAATACTGACCCTCGAGCGTAAGCTCAACACACAGCAGAAGCTGCATGAACAGGGGCAGCGGGAGCTGCAGCAGAAGTTGGCTGATACTGTAAGCCAGCAATCGTCCAGCAATGCTGCAGAGGTGCTTGCTGAATGCGACCAACTGAGACAGCAGCTGACTGTCGTGACAAGGCAAAATCAGGAAAGTTTAGTCAGCATTGCGTCACTGAAGACAAAGCTTGACCAGGCAGAAGCGGCAGCTGCCAAAGCAGCTGCTAGGGTTTCTGCTGAAGTGGCCAAAGTTACAGAAGTGACTGCCAGAGCTGCAGAGAGTTCTGCTAGGGTTGATGCGCTGGTGCTGTCTGAGGCGTCACTGCGAGTCCAGCTGGGAGAAGCAGAAGAGCACATCAGTCTTCTGGTATCACAGCACAATCAGGTGCTAAGTGATAATGTTTGGTTAAAGTCATCAATTCAAGCATTGGGTTTGGTCGTCCCTGCCTAATGTTTCACTGCAGCATCACATGCATTCTAAAGGCCATGCAGCAGACAGTATATTGGTTGCACATTCAACATTGCACAACACTACTGTCATTGCCAGTCCTTCCTCAATGACAATGATTGCTTGCAGCATCTTGCTCATGCTTACTAGACAGTACGCTGCCTGACACATTGCCTAAGCATGTTGGACACAACTGTCATTGCTTTCTTTTGCATCATATGTTGCCAAGCAGGGCATGTAGTGTGCTGCATTCCTGCATGCGCAGCCCTCACATTTGGATACACACACAACAGTTTCCATGCACCTCTTGGCAGGTGAGTCTCTTTGGTATTGTCGTATCATCCCCGAGTCAGTCTTTGTATCTGCCGCTGCATGACTTGCACAATCTTAAAACTACATACCGTCTTCTTGCAGAAGCAGCAAACAGCGGACAAGAGAATGATGCTGGCCGAGCATCAGCTGCAGGATTTGCAGCAGCAGCTAGCAGAGTCACCGAAGCTGTACAAGCAGCTGCTGCAGTCACTGCAGCTGCAGCAGCAGCAGGCAGAAGCTGACAAGGAAGGTGCCAAGGCAGCCCAGGCTGCAGCTGAGGCATCCAGGGTGGAAGCTGATGAGCAGGCCAGGATGGCGCAAGATGTCATCAAGCAGCTGCAGCAGCAGCTGCAGGAACAGGCAGCAGCATATGATGCTCAAGTTCATGCGCTGAAGGTAATACTATCCTGCTTCAAGTGTCTGCAGAAGCACTTTGTAGTCTCAAACTTGAGCTGCAAATCAAGGTCCATCACTCAGCTGAGTTAAAAAGAGCAAGAGGCACGGTGCAACTCAAAAAGACAGACTCAAGGCTGAGCATGCAAGTCATTGTTGATGCCCACTTGGCAACAGGACGTGTCAGCTGCCCATGATACAGCCTATGTTTAAGCTTTACCTCAATGTTCCACTGTCCTTGCAAAATGCATCTGCACATTAACTTGATGCAAAGGGGCCCTTGTTCTCCTCTGAAGGCCTACTTTACAACTGACTGTCAACAACAACAGAATCACAGTATTTGTATTCTTTTGTTTTATTGCATAAACAGGATACAAATACACATGTCAGCAGCTCGCTTTGCAGTGTGAAACAGGATTGTATTGCTGCTCAGGGTGACTTAGTGCAGCAAGGGGAAGTTCACAGAGCTCGAAATGCAGCACAGCAAGCACAGATGCAGGCTCTACAGAGCCAGAATCAGGAGGTCTGTCTGAGCCAGCGTGTGAGGCAGCACCCATGGGCGGGCAAGGGTTCAGGTATACAGACACACACTCATCACAGACAGACAAATGTATAACGGCATTTGTATCTTATCATGTGTGTAAGTCTTTTGTGAGCATGATCTTCTTGTATGAGCTTGCTATATGTCATCACCCAGGTACGATTTTCTTTTACGAACTTCTCAGGGTCGAGCTCATGACCTTTGGGGTGCTAGTAGTACACATGTTTATGGTGGACAATTTCTATCCCTGATCCATTTTTTGCCATCCCTTGGGATCTACTGTGGTCCCCACAGCCACTGTGATGAGTACAGTGGCACAGTTGCAGAGCCCACACCTGATTTCTACATTTCTGTCAGGATTCTTGACATCCAGAAACATGGATGAATGAGTTTCTGTGGGGGCCCACCTGATCCCCAGTGCCTTCGTCTGTGCCAATTTACAGCTGCTTATCTACACAGTGCCTCCTCAGTAGCATACCCTGCACCACAAGCATCATCTAATTTGCACAGGTAACTCGCATTCCACATATCCACAGCAAGCATGAGGAACATGACCGGACAAGTTGTGATGCAATGCTTGCAATGCAAGAGCATCTGGTGCTGGAGCGCATGGAAGTCGTGACCTCCCCCTTGTTTTGCAGGCATGAGTGGCAGTCTGTGTACTGCCATGCCTAGCAGAGCAGCAGCAGCTGACTCACAAAACAAAGTAAAGGCTTCAAAGTGATCATTACTCTGGCACAGTCATCCTTTGTCACAGGTACAGGCAGGCTTTGTTGCCGGCAGGCTTTCTTACAGGCGGCCCTTCTTACAGGCAGCCTTTCTCGCAGGCAGCCTTTCTTACTGTCATCCTTTCTGATAGGCAGCCTGTATGACAGGCAATATTTCTTGCAGGCAGCCTTCCTTACTGTCATCCTTGTCACAGGCACTCTTTCTTATACTCAGTCATCTCTGGCTGTTCAGGTTTGAATGGCAGGCCTCATAGCGCCATGCCTAGCAGCAGCAGTGCTGAAGGCAGGGAGCTGCAGCAGCTGACTGACAGAATGGGAGAAGTGGAGAGGCTGCACAGCATTGTAGCCAGAGACGCTGCAGCCATGAAAGCCATGGGGGTGCTGGTAGAGGCCAAGGCCCTCAAGCTAGACGTGCATGGTAAGGCCTGTGGAGTGAGCAGATGTGTTGGAAATGGCAGGAGTTGTGACTTGCCAGATGAGGCTCTGGTGCTCCTGTTTAGAGTGGCGCCACACCCCCTAGGCAGCAGTCCCTGATTGCAATCTCCTTGTCCTTTTACCCATGCATGCATGCATGCATTTGTTCATTTCCTCGTTTTGTCCATCATGCATGCATTCATTCTGTCGCTCGCTCGGTCACTCACTCACTCACTCACTCACTCACCCATTCATTCACTCACTCACCCATTCATTCATTCACTCATGCACCCTGGGTCACGGATTCAGTTCTTCATAGCTCCCTGTATGAGGCCCTGTTTTGGCAGTCAAGATACCAACAAGTACATGTGTAATGTGGTCAAGCTTTGTGTGTCCAGAAGGCTGCAAGATGACTGCACACACAGGTTAATAGCCTACACAGCAACACAAAGGTGCAACAGCAGTGCAGGACAAATAGATAGCGCATGGCTAGCCACAGCACAGCAGCAGCATGCTTGCTTTGTGCAGGACGCATCAGCATGTGAAACTCCTGCTCCAATCTCCGAGCAACGCTGATTGCTGTCTTCCAGTGCTTTGCACGCAATGCCTTGCCATGCGTCCAGTACAAATGCCCAGCAGTCCTAAGCATCATGCCAGCTTGCACTTCTGTTGCCTACAGTGCAGTCACCTTTTGCTGCAGAGTAGACACGCCATACAGAAACCCAAGCTCGAACTTGCCAACTGTTTGAGGGTGCAGGAGCTGATATGCAGTTCATTCTGAGAGTCAGCTACCTGGCACTGCAGGCAGCAGACCGAGTAGTGCAGGCGCATCTCTCACACAGACCATTCGGCTTCAGCAGCAAGTCAGGGAGCTGCAGCTCCGGCTGCAGCATGCACAGGTGAGACAGATAGCTCTTTTCAATCCTGAAACGTCTATTTTGACTCAAAAAAGGCCTTTCCTACACTAGAAATCTAAACTTAGAAACGCCTGGGGACAGTAAAAACGCGTTCCTACATTGGGGAGATGTTTTAGCTTGGCGTGACCTTCAAGGTGCCTGATGCACAGGAGCAATGCAAGCGGATACCAGTCTGTTGCGTACATGTGCTCATTCTGGTGCCATTGCAGTCATACGCTGCCCATGTTATGGCATTGCTCATGTCTCTACATGGCAGAAGGTAGCATGCAGCGTTGAAACATGTTTAGTCTTGCAACACAGATGTTGCAACGCTTGCTTGCGAAATGGGTTGCTACCTTGGTGTTTGTAGGTGCCAAAGCCAGAGTGAAAGTCCAGCGGAATGGTTGGCAACCTGATTGTACTGATCAATGCTGTACACTCACTTTATGCTGGACGGCTTAGTGTATGCACGATCCTGCATCAGAGACCTTGCACACTCTTTTGGTTCTGTGCTTAAAACCACTTCAGGCTTGCTCTGTTAGACACTCACTGAAGAGACAGTCAAATTGTGCCAGAGCCTTGCAAGCTCATTCAGGTTGCATGCCTGCTAGATGCAAGCCTTTGTATACCACTCAGCAGCTGGTATCTCAGATTTGGGCCAGGGCTTCTCAGCCGTGTGGTCGCCATTGTAAGTCCTAGTCAGGGTTGCGAGTCTACCCCTCCTGTGCACTACTCACAGGCCTGCTTGTATGAACAGAAGTACTGTAACTGTTCTTGTCACTGTATGTGTACACAATCATTGTGTGTGTGCCAAAGCGTGTTCATGAACAACGTGGCCACATGATTTCTCCTTGTGACGTGTAGTTATTGCAAGGCTCAGACAGCTCAGGACCCAGCAAAGGTGCCTGTTTCATGGCACAATGCGGTGGTCATGTGAAACTTGATTTATATTACGTGTGGTACTACTTTACTGTAGATATCATACTCGGGTCTATCCCAGCCAAGCAAGCTCACCTGGTGAGATCTGTCCCAAGGGGGAATTCACATTCAAGGGTGCTAACACGTCAACCCTGGGGCGCATCTACAGCTTGAGTCATACATTCAGGTCTACACGTACGCACAGCTGTACTTGGTTGTGTGCGTCAGCATCCCAATCTTGCATACCAAACTGACTCACCATGCCCTTGCATGTTACGTGACCAAGTTTGAAAGCCAAAGCTTTAGACTTCGTTCAAAAAATGGGGTAGCGTTTGCTCAGCAAGAAAGCTGCTGGCGCAGTCTGCGTCTAAGTCAAGGGGTAGGCCAATCCCTGCCATTTTTTTATATCAGGAAAGTAGACTGCACAGTTGTGCAAATGCAAGTGACAGCACAGCAAACGAAGGTTTGCTGACTGCACAGGCTTGCTCTCTTTCAGAGGCAAGCTTGTCCCGGCAGCAGGTTTTTGGTACTTCTTGTGTTCTGGCTCTTGCTGATAGCACACTGTGTTGCTGCATAAACTGGATACTACAATTTACAGCTGTCTTGATTTGCCACGAACGTTGACCAACAGAAGGCATCGGTTCCTATATTTCTTGCGTGACGCACAGCTGCCAAGTCAAGACTGTGTCTGCAGCCCTGTTTTGCTTGTACAGTACAGTCGTGTTCACCGATCAGCCACGAGCGCTACAGTTGTTTTCCGCGGCGGTAACCCCGCGCACATTTCTGTGTGCTGGTTGGCTAGCTACGCTTGTTCGCAACGGCGCATCCATTCAGCGCTCCGCTCACAGCACTGTCGCAAGTCTGAATGCCTCAAGCCACGGATCACAACTTATGACTCAAGCTGTAGATCTGGCATGACGTCATGCCATCTGTGAAGTTGAGTCATTGCGATTTCACTTCCTATACACAACTTTGCGATCAGGAAACTAGGGATCGGGAAATCTCTGTCTATTGAAGTAAGACGTCGGCGGGTTCCCACCCAGGTCGTGCACCTGAACATTGCATTTCGAGCTGGTCAGTGAGACTAACGCAGGCCCAGCCATGGTCAAAATCTGCCTGTGTTGATGAGTGAGTATGCAGTGCTTTGGCGCTTGCAGCAGGCCACACGTGCTCGAAGATAAGACCGCCCAGTAAGTGACCCTGCAAAGACCCAAAAACAACCGTGAAGGAGATTATTCTGCAGGTCTTTTGGTTCTCGTCATCAGCACACGTTTGCCTAAATATACACTGCTGTTGCTTACACATTCCCCTAGCTTTCGCGGACAGCATGGTATGCAGAGGTTCTAAACATTTTATTGCGTGCAGCAAAGACAAAGGCCAGACGCAGGTTCCTTTTGACTCTGCACGTTCAAGTCCAGTTGCAGCAGCGGACACCAAACTTTCAAGCCTCATGCAGCCTGACCTTACACAGCAACCAGACGCCGCTTTGTCGTGCGAGCAGCATGCTGTGCCCGACGATGTCAACATGGAGCCATCTCCAACCGGCTCTTTGGATTCAGTTGCTTCAGCAACAAGTCTCAGCCTTGCACGCAAGCAGATGGCAGGGTCAGCTGGTGTTGACAGCTCTTATGCTTCAGCAGGGTCAGCAGCAGCTTGCAGCACAACCGGGCTGCATTTTGCTATGGCGGATACGGCTCTTATAAGCTCTGCAGCTTCAGCACGGCATCTTCAACGCAAATCTGCTCAGCAATCTGTGTTGTTTGCTCCTGCTGTTCTGCCAAACCAACCTGCATTCCCTCGCAGTGGCAGGGCTGCCCATCTTGAGCTGTTTGCCGTGGCGCCGCAGGCAAGCACTCTGCAGCATGCTGTAGTGCATTTGTGTTGGTTGTGTCACACAGGTTAGCAGTGAGGTATTTCCTGGCACCAAGTAATTGTTCACGTCGGCCTGCAGACTCTGACAACCTTGAAGAACAAAGATGCTGACCAGGTGTTCCCGTTGTGGGGAGGGCACCAGGTAAGTTGCATGACACTGCACCTTGCAATGCAGATCCATACTGTACCGCTGTAAGCCTCTGTAACATTCCAGTGTGTATGCTGGTAGCATTTCACTCAAATCAGCACTGCTTTCCAAAAGCCTAAACATGCTTTGGGGGATCTTGCAGGGAGCTGAAATGCTGATGCCAAAAGAGGACAGGCTTGTCAATGATGTGCCAAGCATAGCAGGTGGCATGCAAGCTGCTCACACACAGCATCCGTCGGATCAGCTACCAAATCAGGGTCTAAATGAAAGGTCAGGGTATGACACAGGGACGGTCAATGAAGCCAACTCCAGCTGGGACTATATTGAGTCACCACAGCAAAGCAAGGATTTTTTGGGACATCGCAAGTGTGACATCAGGCAAAGCCTTGATATCGATTTCAACACTAATGAACCCGTGGCAGTCACTCGCCGTAGTAAGGATTATGGTGAACGTACAAGTCAGAGTGACTCAGGCAGGTGTGCAAAGCTGCCTAGGTAAAGGCAGATCCTATGCAGGCTCACAAGATAGCACTTGATGTGCTGCTTTGGCGCATCTGTTCGGTCTATGCAAGTTCTTATTGTGTTTGTTCTGTGGGTGTGTAGACATGTATTTGGCATATTATAATAATGTTTGCGCTTCACACTTGAGGCAGACACATGGTTAACAGACGAAGTGGATTAATGTGTAGCATTGTTGTGCTTTGTATGACTGCTTATTATTACGTACTCCCGCCTACAGCCTTTGCTATTTATTTGTGGCTACATGGCTATCATGCAAGCCTCATGTTGCTTGTGTGTTGAAGAGGGATGTGACTGCTGGGCTGCCTTTGGCCTACTCTTTCTTGCAGTGCCAACTTTCTGGCATGATGCTACCCTTTCCTTAGCTTATGCACTGCTGACCACACAGCACACATGTTTGAGCAAAACATGGCATATGCACGATCAGTTGCTGTGTGTTGTTCATCTTTCTTTATGGCAGCACAATTTTGACACGTATAGAGACATGTACATAGAGAAATATTGCATACACATGGCCTAGCATGTAAGTGTGGACCAACTGTTCCTAGACCTTCAAGTGGTTTGCAGTGGACTCTGAAACATTGCCTGCCAGGGCAGAGGCCGAGCATAAATCATCAAAGCAAGGCGCCATCAGGTCTACGAGCATGTCTATTGCATCTTACTCATCGAAAGCATGAACAGCCGCCCTTTGACACACGCTTGTAATAAGAGCATGCAAACAGAGTTTGACCCAGGACGCATACAGGCTGCACCCGGGGAAGCAATTGGCATGGCAGCAAAACATTGTTGAAGTATGCAGTCAAGCCATTCATCAGCATACTAGAACATGCTAGTAACACTTAGTCGACTTCTGTGATAGCTGCATTTACATGCCCGCTTTCTGCGTCCTGGCAGCCTGTTGAGTACTGTATAAGCTTCAGAGTCTGGTTCGCCAAACACACAGTTAGCGATCAAGTCCTCTTATGAATAGTGTGTCAAGTCAAGCTTGCAAGTCTAAACAGATCTGCGCAGCTTAGTTCAACAAACATACTCAACTGAACTTTGATAACATACGTATACTGGTTAACCTAGCGACAGCAACTGTAGTATCTGTTGTCCCACACGGTCTCTGTTTGTGCAGACTCTATCAGTTGGGCCCTGGGAGGCAACCTGTATATCACTGCCTCCCTAGCACAGAACACATTGTACACATTCTTGACAATGCCTTGGTCAAATGCTGACACCTTCCTAGGAACATGTTGTAGATATGCAACTGGGCCATTTCGCCGGTACACGTGCTCATTTGTTGTCCGGCCAGTAGCCAACAGAAACGTGTGAAAAATCCAGAGACCCCAGTCAAACAAGAATATCAGAAACAGTGCAACAGACGCAAACAAAACTTGAAATCCAGGTAGGAGACCATGGTTCAACTGTGGATGCAAACTCCATGCTGAAATTGCATCCAGCAAAGCCCATGTCGCCAAAATTCCTTGTACCGTCAGAAAATACCAAAACCTGCAAAGCAAAGGACTATGAGGACCATTATAGAGATGCACATGTTTTGAGTTGGGTTGTACAGGAGCCAATCTGCCTTGAAGCACTGAACCCAGAAATAACTCACTCAGCCGGGCCTGCTTGTGAATGCATAACGACAGAAGATGTCTACCAAGCCTGCGATTAGTCTCTTCTGGGGTAGACAATGCAGGGATAAACATCCACATGGCAAATGCCTGATGAGCCTGGCGTCTGCAAAGCATGTCATACGTCACCTGGCATGATTCTGCTCTCCCACGCAGTTGTTGGTCCAGGCACAATGGTGGTCAAAGCGTCTGACACAGCGCGCACAGACATGGCAGTGTTTTGCCCTCAGCTCTTGCCATGCATGGCAATATTCACACCAGCGACCTGCATTCATCCGTCTACTGTAAGCCAAGAATAGTTTGAGTGTTTCTCTTCTGCAGCACCCAAGACGTTACAGTGTGGAATGCTCTAATCAGTGGCCTGCAGACGAAATGCAATTGGACACGCTGCAGAGGCCCTGCCTGGTGTGCACATATGCACTCAATCAAGTCAGCAGACTGAGCTAGAGCAGTGCCTTGAGATGCTGATGCCTAAGAGTGAGACGGCTACTGCAGAGTGTCCTATGACAACAGCTTACAGACTCAGATAACCCAAGACAAGCAGTGCACAGCAGCCTCAGTTACATGGACTTGCCAGAGCAGCATTGGCATTGTTGGCATACCTGGGTTTGGCAGATCCCACCAAGGAAGAGAGCTGGCTCTAGACTCAGCTGTATCTCTCCCAAGAGCAGTCAGATTAATGTAGTTGGCATACTTGGTGGGGTATGGCAAGGGACCATAGCTATCTCTCTGATTTGGTGCACCCAGCAGAGCTTGCGTGTCATTGCCTGCCTGCTCAGCTGCGTCAGAAGTCAGAGGAGCCTGCTCTGGGTCTGCATCTCTGACTGGTAAGAAGCCGGGGTTGGATGCACAGAGTGCGCAATAGAGCACAAAATTCAGAGCCAGAAGAGCAAGGAAACTCCAGGCATAGCTTGCTTGATGTCTGCTCCAGCTCGTTCCCAACCCAGAGTCCGAACGCAGTAGTATCACGAGGCATATAAGCTGTATACCAAGATAGACAGCGCGTGTGACATAAGCAACCCGCTTGGAGACTCGTTGTCGACGCTCGGAGACTGATAAGGTTTGAGCATCAGCCTCTGAGTAGCCTCTAAATGAACTTTTGACGGGCAAACAAAGCGCTTTCAGCATTCGATTGCTCAACGCGGCAGGAGGTATGAGCTCTGGCGTGAGCGAATCATGCACCGATCAGCTTCTGTTGCTGATGTCGCTTAGGCACATCAGTGCTCGACGGATGCTACAACGCTGATGTTGCACGCTGGCTTGATCGTTGCCACG
>JAABUO010006189.1_pt1 | contig 13832 bp, 16 predicted proteins | sample 5559291 | NCBI WGS metagenome assembly JAABUO01 (sample SAMN10711878, study PRJNA513372) | rock metagenome | isolation source: Antarctica rocks | place: Antarctica: Victoria Land, Finger Mt sud | reverse complement strand
GCGCTCGGCGTGCTGGGCCTCTTCTTCGCGTCGTTCGAGTCCGCGTACGGCTACCTGAACGACTCGCGGCTGCCCGACTGGGCCAACTCTGTTGGTGCTGGTGAGCCCCGTCCCAGCCGGCTCTACGACCGGCTACGCTTGTGCCTCTGAGCTCTTTGAACTTGGCGGTTCAACAGGCGTCCCTGCAGTGCTTGAAGCACTGCGAGCCTGCGCTGGGTCGCTGCCAGCACTGCAGCTTTGCGCGCCGGGGCTGCCGCAGGTTTCACGACCGGCGCCATCTACAGGTCAACCAGGGGGCTCAGGGCTGCGGGCGTGAGCGGCGCAGTGGGCGCGGTGGCGGCCACTGGGCTGGTGGTCGCGCGCCAGACCCTCAATAAGAATCTGTGAGGCGCCGCACGCGGCGCTCGGCCTGGTACTAGCTAGAAACGTGGCGTGTGACTGTTACCTGAACTGGTTCATGCGCGGCCGTGTAAGTTCTTCCAGATGCACTGTGAACAGCTGCCGCGCAGTCGTGTCGCTGTCCGGGTGTAGGGGCGCGCTGTGTGCCTGGGTCCAGCCTGTCATGTGTGCTACGCTGTGGCAGCGAAAGCTATTTTATGATGGGGGGAGGGGAGACTAGTGAGACAGGACTTTGACAGGTTATGCTTGTAGCACACCCATTGCTTGGTGAGGAGCTCAATGCACCCAAGGGGGCAGGTCAAGGTTGGTCTGCCCGCACGTCGGTGCTTATAGTGCTTACAGAATACCTCATGTAAGGATGATGTGTATCCATGTGTCCGCAACATAGCGTCGACAGTCACGGCCTTCAGGTGTACCCCGTTGCTTTCTCACTGCCTGCGGATGGGGTCGCGTGTAAGGGCGTCAGGGGGGCCCTGCCGGGCAGGCCGTCGCTGCCGCAGGGCAGAGCGTGGCCGGGCGCAGCCGGCGCGTTCTCCTTGTCGTCGCCATCCCCGCACTTCAGCCGGAATTCGCGCTCCAGGTGCAGGCGCGTCAGCATGCGCATGATGGCGCCCTGCAGGTGACGCATCGTCAGCGAGCAGTCGTGTTTTGGCTTCAGCGCACAGCGAGACTGCCGGCAGACGGCAGATGAGAAGATAGAGGTCACAAGATAGTGGTCACAAGGAAGATGTGAGAGACAGGGAGGGGGGATGGCACAGAGAGTGGCTGGCTCGCCATGCATGCAGTACAGGCTGTGGCGGCCAGTCAGCGGCTGTTGACTCTCTGCACTCGCGATGCCATGCCCTCGCTGTGCTCTGCAGCCATGGCGCGCCTTGATCTCCGTCGCCGCGCACGAAGAAATGACAAGCCGCTCCAGGCGCAGCGCGCCGGTCGCCGCGCTCGCCCAGGGCGACCCTCCAGAAACCACCTGGGGCGCTCCCTGCTGATGCACGGCCTCGCCTGGGGCCGCGCCAGCCCCCATCTCGCCGCCGCCGCTGCCGCCGCCGCAGAAGCGCAGCTCCAGAGCGCTGGCGTGCGGCTCCGTAATGGTCAGCTTGCGCAGCATGGAGAAGCGCTCAGCGCGCGCGCCGCGGGGGGAGCGTGCGAGCGCGAACGGCGCCAGGCAGGCCAGAGGCGGCCGGGGCTGGGGATGCCCAGACCCAGCAGCGCTGTGCGCGCGCGCGCGAGGCAGACGTGGCCCCGCGCCGCGTCGAAGCAGCAGTCGCCGGCGGCTGTCCAGCGACGCACGCCGCCCGCGCGTGTCTGGGCCAGGCTGGCCTGCAGATTGCACAGCAGTTATCGTCTGCAGCGGACATAGCAGGGGTCTGGGCTGCACCAGGCAAGGGACTGCTCATGCACAGCAGCCAGCAGTGCTAGCGTCGTTAGCGAATGAGTGTGTGTATGAGCCTGGAGACCAGGTAGATACATCCATAGGGATGTATCGGGGCTGTGCTTCAATAAGTTGTGATTTATTGATGGCACCCTATGACACGCCAGGATCAAATACTCCGGCATGTTGTCCAGCATGGTTACAGTCTCAGTCCAGTGAAAGCCAACATGCCGGAGTATTTTAGACGGTGACCATTCTGGAACGCCACCAGAGTCCTGCCGCATATCCCAAATAACTGCAGACCTAGCAAGTCGAGAACGCTGGGGCCCGGCACATCACCAGGCTGTAACCTGCGCCGTCAGACAGGCCAAGAACAGAACAGTCTGCAGTGGGTGCGGCAGCGGCGCCCATACTAGCCATGTGCATCAAGGATTGCCGATGGTACAGCGACAGCTGAGGGCTGCCTCTGACAGGTTAAAGGGACATCTGAGGGCTGCCTCTAACAGCCCTCAGCTGTCGCTGTACCCTCGGCAAGCCTCGGCCTGGCTGATGGCGCCGGTGAGCAGCCCAGTGTCGGGCCGGGCCCCAGCATTCTCGACTCACTGGGTCTACAGTGGTTTGGATATGCGGCAGGACTCTGGTGGCGTTCCACAATGGTTACAGTCTCAGTCCAGTCAGAGCCGACATGCCGGCCTGGCGTGCAAGAGGTGGCCGCGCCTGGCAGGGCAGGGCGTACGCCAGGCGCTCCTGCCCAGTCGCCAGCAGGCGTAGCAGGGGCCCAAGGCCGCCCGCGGCGGCGATGGCCGCGCGGTTGGCGGCGTTGGCCAGCGCCAGGTTGCGCAGCGCGACCGCCGCGAGCTCCGCCGACACCTCGTTGGGGTACTCGCGCAGCAAGCGCACCAGCCGCGGCACCGCGCCCGCCTGCGCGCCGCGGCGCGGGCCACAGCGTTCGGTCAGATCGTGGTCATCACGCAGGGCGGTGGCTGCTGACACAGTAATCCGAGGCGCGCTGCCTCAGGCGGCGCGGCGCCGCTGGCCCTGCAGCAAGCGCGGCCAATGATCGCATGACGCGCGCGGCTGCATGCGCTTGCCTGTCGGCCTCACTCCGCTCCGCAGCCGGAGGAGCATTCGCGCACCCAGCAGCAGGCACGCGCGCGTCTTGCGCGTAGCATGCACGCGGGTCACGGCGCGCCGCACCTCGCGCAAGGCGCCCTTCAGCACTTGGCCCCCCGCGGCGAGGTTGCCGATCGCGGCGGCGGCAGACTCTGCAGCCTCGCTGCCGGCTGGCGCGGCCAGCAGGGCGACCAGGGGAGCTAGGCCCCCGGCGGCCTGCGGCCGCCAGGCACATGGGACGCGCTCAGCCTGCAGCAGACAGGGCAGCGTGCAGACGAGACTTTCTGATGCTTAGCGCACGACGTGCGCCCCGACTTCAACACATGCGTGACTCCTGCATACTGTGCCTGGTGCATGCATGGACAGGGGGAAGCATGTGGAGCTGTGCGGGGAGCGGCGCGCCAGGATGGCTGCGCGGTCAGCTTCGCGTTCGGAGAGCACGCGCATCGCGAGCAGCGCGCGCCGCGCGGCTGCCGCGCCCCGCCGCGCGCCCAGCAGGCCCACCAACACCTCCACGCCGCCTGCCCGCCGCAACCGCTCCTGCGCCGAAATTATGGCAAGGACGTGAGTGGCGGGCTGGCTGCGGGAGTTGCACCTGTGTAGCCTGCACCCAGGAGGCATGTGGCAGGGATGAAAGCCACAACACCATCTGTCTGGCTGTTGTCTGTACCAACACTTGAAGGCATTCTCAGAGTGAGCGGGGATACTTGCAGTCAATCCGAGGTGCAAACTTCTTGAATCATGAACCCTGGAGAGCCTTGGAACGCTTCGCACTGGAGGTACCTACATTGGCGCAGCTCCTGGCGCTTGGGATGAAAGGAGGCGGAGAGACAGCGGGTCGTGCCCGGTTGTCGGGGTCGTCCGCGACCAGGCACAGCAGAGCCTCCACCGCGGCAGCCAGGGCGCTCGGAGCGTCCGGCGGCGCGCCGGCGGCGTGCAGCGCGTCGTCCGGCTCCGCTTTCAGCAGCTCGACCAGGGCCTCGACCGCGCCGACGCGCCGCAGCGCAGCCTTCCTCGTCGCGTCTGCCGCCAGGGCGCGCAGCCGTTGCAGCGCGGCGAGTCGCGCGACCGCGCCACCTGCGTGTAGGCGGGACACCAGGAGCGCCTCTTCGTCGCGGTGCGCTGCCATGGCTGGTGGCTGCTGGCAGAGATGATGCAGATCTTTCGATATGGGGCGGTGTGAACAAGGTGAACGGCCAGCGCACTCCTCGCTGCGCTGCTCGTCTGAGAAGGATCACTGCTCTGCAGTCTCCAACACTCGTGCACTTTCATGGGGTCGTTGCTTCATAACGCCGCTTACATTTGTCTCTGCTTTTAAAAGCTGTCAAAAACTTTTAAGTTGCTTCTCGATATCCCGGAACTTCTTCAGCTTTCATTACGCAGAATTGATGAAGTGCTTGTACGCATATCTCCTGCGCCAAAGGTATTGCCACTAGACTGTGGAGAGCGCAGACGCAGGATGTCCAACCTGTGAGCACAGCCCCCGCTGCCGCAAGCGACCCGTGCTGCTCCCCTGCCCCGCGCTGTGAAACCAAACGCGCGAGCGTGTTGCGCAGGACGTTTGACCTGATGTGGCGAGAGGCCATGGTGGAGCTCGTGGACGCGCTGGAGGGACCCCGCGCTGAGCCGCACAGCCCCACAGGCGCACACCCGAGCGGCCCCGGCCGGGCCTGGGCCTGCTGGGCTGTCGGGCCTGGTGCTTGCGCTCGGGGCCCCAGTGTCCTGGCGCCTACTCTCTCGCTCTTGTGCCCTGACCTCTTCTGGTGTGACACTCACCCTTCTCAGGTGCCTTGCAGCAGACCAGGCTGTCCGAGCCCTGGAGCGCGGACCAGCACCTGCTGGACCCGCCCTGCACGGCCGGCGCACTGCCTGTGCAGCGCACGAGGGGGTCCGCCTGGGTGCAGGACCTGCCCGGCTGGGCGGCCGCGTACGTGCGCCACCTGCAGACCGTGCGGAAGCTGGCCCATGCGCACGACCAGGTGGTGCAGCCGCAGAAGCGCGCCGACCTGCGCGCCGCGCTGGAGGCCGCCCTGGCGCGCCTGGTGGAGCTGCGGGCACTACCTGGCGCGCGCCGACCTTGCTGTAGCCCTTTTCAAGCGAATCCTCTGTAAAAGCGGCTGGTGCTGCAGCTGTTTGGCTGCATGGCGCCACTAGCTACATGCAACGCTCTGGCAAGGAAACACGCATAAATGATGCTTCTGGGCTGCAGAGCAGCAAAAGTCACACATGCCAGTGCGCAGGTGGCCCTAAACAAGGGCCTGGACTTTGTGCCGCTGGATGGCGTGCTGCTGGAGCTCAGGCTGCCGCCCGAGGCGCTGGAGGTCCCCGTGCCGCGCTGCCTGCTGGAAGCGCGCGCCTCGGTGCGCCACAGGCCCCCCGTGCAGCCTGCACCCTCGCCCTGCCCCGCACACCCAACAGCCCAATGGCGAGACCCATCTTGCACAGGCCCCGGACCTGTGTCCGGCAGCCAGGCTTGCTACCGGACCTGAAGAGCTGCAGGCATGCAGGGGTTTGCTGCGCCACCACGACCAGCCTACAAGCTGTGTCGGCACATGCCCAGGCTGAGGGCGCCCGCGCCCCGAGCGCGCAGGAGCTGCAGGCGCGCGGCGCGCTGCTGGTGCGCGTGCAGGAGCAGCACGGCGTGGCCGCGGGCGCTGCCGGCCGCGGCGGGGACGGCCTGGCCGCGGGGCCGCCGCTGCCGATGGCCGAGGCGCTGGCGGTCATCGTCGCCAACGAGCGCGGGCGGCAGGGCCGCGCAAGCTTTAATGCGCTGCGCGCCGCGCGCGCCGCGCGGCTGCGCGACCAGCGGCGGGCGGCGTCCGGCGCGGCGCGCGCCCTTGTCTGTGGCGGTGTGTCATAGTCTCCAGCGCGCGGCGCAAGCAGCGCGGGTAGAGACGCGAGATGAGCTGGGGCGGGTGGAGCGTGGCAAGCGCTTGCCTGCGCCACACAGATGGCAATTTTGCACTTGGAAGCAGCACAGAGAGTATAGCATCAGTGACAAACCTACATCCCGAGCCTTAGTGAGCGCAGTACGACCTCAACACCTATGCAGGCATGCAGATGCTGAGACACCGTGGGCGAACAGTGCATGCGAGGCTGTGACACCACATGAGGTACCTGCGGCCCTTTTCAAGCATTGGGGCTCCTCGGCGTAAAGCTCCACACGCTGGCACTGGCATGCGGCTGCATGCGCCCGCTGATCCTGCTCCTGACCAGTAGGCATCCGAGCGGGGGCCTCACACCCATCCACTGCGTTCGGGGCGCCAGGCGGGGACGGACGGCGACGCGGCCACTCGCATCCAGGCGTGCGCGCGTGGCATGATCTGGCGGGCCCGGATGCGCGCGCACGCCAACAGCGAGCTCGTGTTCCTTGGCATGCGCGCGCGCGTGCGCGCCCCGCTGGCCGAGACGCATGCAGACACGAAGACCTCCGCCACACCCTGGCCTGGGTGCTGGCGCCCGGCGAAGCCGAGCGGGACCACCACATGAACTGCCGGGGACCAGCGCGCTGCTGTCAGAAAGGCATCACCGCGCCGAGCGTGCTGTGCGCCATGCGCTGGCATGAAGGCGCAGCGCGTCGCGGGGCGCGCAGGAGGCACGCGGCGATGCGGAGCCGTGCGCGGTGGCGGCGCGCAACGCGGCGCGGCGCAAGGCGGCGCAGGCGGACGCGGCGGGCACGCTGGAGCGCGAGCTGGCGGTGCACGCGGCGCAGGTCGCCGACTTTGAGGGCCCGGACATGCGGGAGGCCATCCAGGACCGGGTGCGGCCCCTCGCGGGGCGCGGGCGGCGGCAGACCCTGGGTAGGGTAGCCTGACCCTATCCTGAGCGGTGCAGCTGCTGTGCAGATCTGAGGGGTGCTCGCTCCTGAATGCGTGCACACTCAGCTGCACAAGCCTCCGGGCGCTAGCTGTGGGCAGCCTTGCCCTGCAGGGCGTTGACACTGCGGGGGCACCGTCAGGTCATGCTGACTTGCCACATGCAGGCGGTGTGACAGTGCACACCCAGCTTCCATGCATGGCGCGGCTGGACATGCTGCAGCCACTGAACCCCGCCAGGGTGCGCGCAGGTGAACGAGTGGTTCCTCGAGAACAGGGACCCGCTGACGGGCGCCTTCCCGGACTTCCCGGCCGTGGAGGCGGGCGGCTCGCGCGCGATTATGCCGCCGGCGCTGCAGCCGTCGCTGCTGCCGCCTCCTCCGCCTCAGCAGCAGCCCGCCGCTCCGCCCGGAAGCAAGGCCAAGGCCGCGGTCAAGGCGACGGCCGCCCCAGGCAGGCCCAGATGATCAGCACCCTTGAGCTTGCCTGCATGCCATGGTACATGAGAGCTGTGACACCCAAGATGATGGCGGTCATGCATGGGCGCAGCAGGTCTCTGCAGTATTGGTGTCAGCGCCGCATCACAACCCTGGCTGCGCACTTCATTGTGCCTTCAGCTCAACGGCATATGGCTGCAATCCTCGTAGAGCGGCTGAACCCTGCTTGCCTGTTTAGGCTTGCCGCACTATGCGCAGGGAAGCCACCGTCTGCGGGCAAGCCGCCTGCTGGCAAGGCGGGCAAGCCCGGCGGCAAGGCGGGCAGCGCGGCAGAGGCGCCGCTGCCGGGCGAGGCCGCCGGCCCGCCGCGCGCGTGCGTGGGGGAGCTGGAGGCCGCTGCCGCGCTGTGGGCCCAGCGCTGGGCCGAGCACGCGGAGCCCCTGACCTGCGCAGCAGCGGTGCTGGCCCCTGGGAGGCCGGCGTTGTTGAGCAGATGTGTTCGGTGTTGTGGCGCGCGTGCGTGACCTCACAGCCCAGTGCACAGCGCATTTCGCCCTATGTGCCTGCGTCCACGCATGGTACGCGCTAACTAGGGCCCGCTGGGCATGACATGGCACGCGTCCCCGCATGCGCATGCATGCGCGCCACCTTGTGGGATGTTGGGACAAGCCAGAGGCGCTCTCGGCTCCTGCTCGACCCAACACTGGGCAGGCTCGCGCCACGGCCTCCCAGGCGCCCGGCGCGCGCAGGCGCGGCCGGACCTGGAGCTGCTGCGGGAGGGCCTGCGGCCGCTCGTCTTTGAGGGCGTGCGGCGGACGGCTGACGCGGACATGCGCACGCTGCTCGCCAACCTGCAGGTGCAGCCTGCTCGCTGTCTGGGCACGCTTCCCCGGAGAGGCCGCAGCGCCGTGTCAGCGCACGCATGGCTGTGAAAGCGTGTCAGTGCTCATGCCGGCATGCCGCGCAGGCCCTGGCCCGCACGCTGCCAGCTTGCGCGCCCACGCCGTCCAGCGCGCCGCGGGGCGGCTGTGGCATGCGCCGGGGCGCCGCGCGCGCAGGCGATGATGGAAGCGGAGCGGGCGGCGCGCGGGCGCAAGAAGAAGAAGAAGGGCGCGGCGGCGGCGAAGCCCAAGGGCAAGCAGCCCAGGTCCGCGGCGCGCGGCTCGGCCAAGGGGCCCAAGGGCGCCAAGAGGCGCAAGGACCCCACGGCGCGCGCCGGGCGGCGCCGCGCCCCCCTGCCGGCCAGCGTGCAGTCCTGCCTGTGAGCTTGTTACCCTGCCAAGCTGCTTCCCAGATGCCTGGCAACGGCGCACAACTAGATGCGCGATGCGCTTGCATATCAGGAGGACGCAAGCAGGTAACTCAAGCTACGCAAGCAGGTACATCAAGCAGTGTGGGGTTCAGGGTAAGGGTGTTGTGCTGCGCCCAGGCCGAGCGCAGCGTGGAATCGCTGTTCACGGAGCTCGCCAGCACCGGCCTGGTCGCGCGGGTGCCGCCCAGCGCGGCGCTCAGCGGCCACCTCGGCGGCTGCCACCTCGCGGGCGGCGCGCTGGCGCGCGCGGGCGCCGATCCGGGCGCCTCGCCGCAGCAGCTGCGCGGCGCGCTCGCCGAGTTCTGCGCGCTGCCGCTGCTCAGCCCCGCCGTCGCGGCCAGGCGCGTTGCAGCGCCGCCCTCGCGCCGCGCCGCGCGCCTGCGAAGCTGCGGGGCACGGCCGCGGAGCAGGAGCAGCGATGTGGCCCAGGGCGCGGTGGGAGGCATGCAGACGCTGCTGCATGGAGCGCGCATGCTGTCGCGGCAGGGCCCTGAGGGAGGGCGGCGCGAGCGCGCCAGGGCGCCCGCGGTGCGCGCGGTGCTGCTGTATGGTGCGCCGCGGACGGGCAAGTCGGCGCTGGTGCGTGCGGTGGCCGCGGAGGCGGGCGCGGCGCTGTTCGACCTGAGCCCGCGCGCCACCGATGGCAAGTACCCGGGCAAGGTCGCGGCGCTCATGATCCACATGGTGCGCGAGGCGCGCGCGCGAGTGCGTGTCGCTGCTGTAGGCTGCCCTGAAACTCATCTGGGTCGCATGGCGGCCCTGCCAGGTGCCTCGCTCGCACGGCGGTGCCAGGCTGGGCGCGCAGGCTTGCGTGGGCCTTGGCCGTTGTGACAGGCCGGCGTGCGCGCGGTGCTGGGGCGCGACGGCGCGCGGGCATGCGGCCGCAGGTGTTCAAGGTGGCCAAGGCGCTGGCGCCATCCGTGATCTACATCGACGAGGTGGAGACGGTGCGCCGCGCTGCGCGGCCGCGCACTGCCGCATGTGCGCCCGGCCGCTGAAGGAAAGCGATGGAGAGGATGAGGCACAGCGCATGCTGCCGAGGCACAGAATGACAGCCTGTCCCACCCAACCCCAGTCCTGCCCGCAGCGAGAGGGCCCCGTGCGCGCGGCCGCGGCAGGTGTTCATCATGGACAAGAAGAAGGCGCGCGGCTATGGCGGCGTGGAGCCCTTCAGCCGCATCCGCAAGGAGCTCGTCAAGGAGGTGCGCGGCCAGCCGCGCCCGCGCATGCCCGCGCCTGTGCGAGCTCGGCAGCGCCGAGATGCGCTTCCCGGAGCAGGGCATGCCAAATGTGTAGGGGAGGCGTCCCGAGGCGCGCGTGGGCAGCGCGAGCGGGCCTGCGTAGGCTGGCAGCCGCGCGAGCGAGGGCATGTGCCCCAGAGCCAGGCCGGACGCAGCCCCGTGCAGCTGCGAGCGCGCGTGCCGGCGCAGGTGCGCGCGCTAGCGCCGTCCGACCGCGTCCTGGTGCTCGGCTGCAGCGCGGAGCCGCACGCGGCTGTAAAAAAGGACGCCGCGGCGCTGCTGGCGCTGTTCGACAAGCACATCCTGGTGCCGCTGCCGGACTACGCCGCGCGCCGGGCGCGCCACGCCGGGCGCCTTGCAGAGATACCAAGGGTGATCGACCGGCAGCACCCGCCTCCGCATGCACGCACGGCTTGGTGCTTTGCGCACGTGCGCGCGCGCGCGCCACCGCCAGCGCCAGCGGCCGCGCCTGTGGCTCCTCAGTACATCATCCTGCCAGCGGAGCACGTGCTGCCGGGTTGACCGTGGTGGCCGCGTACCATTGTGGCGTGCACCGTCAGCCACTCAAGCCATGCCCGCTGCAGGAGCTGTGGCCAGGCTTGGTCGAGCGGCACGGCGGCCACTTGGCGCCCGAGTTTGACCTGTCCACGCTGGCGTCCCTGTCGGAGGGCTATGCGTCAGGCACCATCGAGCAGGCGCGCGCGACGCATCATCCATCCGAGCTTTTGAGCACGCTTTGCTCCGTAAGCGATGAGCATTGAGTCAGAGACACAGACAGAGAGTGAGAAAGGGAGAGGGCGTGCAGAGAGAGAGCTTGCGCGGCCTGACAGGGCAGGGCGCGCGCACAGGTGGTGCGGAGCTGGGTGACGCCGCGGCGCGTCGCGCGCATGGCGGCGCAGCCGCTCGCGCTAGACGAGGCCGTGGCCTGGCTGGCGTGCGCCGCGCCTACGCCCCCGGAGCTCATTGCGGCATTGGCCGGCGCGCGCCCGGCCCCGGCATCAGGAGGCATGGGTGTTCGGCATTGCCAGGCCCGTAGCGGGGCCAGCCGTCCGGCATGCTTGTTCGGTTCTAGCTGGCGCCGCCTGCGCCTTCGGAGCGCCCTGGCGCCTGCCTACCCCGGGCATGAACTGCCTGCTGCCCACCGGCACAAGGTGGGTGCCCAGCGGCGCTGCCCTGACGCTGCAGGGTTCCGCGACACCACGCCGGCGTATGCCGCGCTACTTGAAGCTGCGCGCGCGGATGCCGGCACAGCGGCGGAGGCCGCCGGCGCGGGCGACAGGGCGCGCAAGGGCGCGCCCGCGGCCAAAAAGGTGACCACCGGCAAGAAGTGAGCTACGTCGGCGGCAGCTAGGCAAGACGCGGCGCCGGGCGCGCCTGCCCAATCTGAGGCAGGCATGCACGCCGCGTTGGTGGGTCCTCAAGCTCTTCATTGCAGCGCTGGTCACCCACATGGTTTGGGATGTCGAGGTGCCTACCACGGACTGCTGTTGCAGCCATGTGGTCTGCGAATCTTCCTTTTTGAGTAAATCATGTCAAACCTTCGCTCAGGAAATGTCCTTGACATGGAGCCAGTGCTAAAAGCGTGACTTCCTGTACATGCTGGCATGGCTTGTTACACGTGCCTGTCTGATGCGCCCCTGCAAACATGACTGGCAGCGACCACTCACCTGCTGGCGCTGTCGGCCGCGGCGCTGGCAGCGGCGTCCGCCGCGCTGGCGGCGGCCGGGCGGCCGCTGGCGGCCGCGCTGCCGGTCGCGCAGGCGCTGTTCGCGGCCGCGCAGGCCGCGCCGGGGTCCTACGTCGACGCGGTACCGCCCGTCACCAGCCAGCAGGTGCGGCGGCGCTGGGCGGCGCGGCCCAGCGTCGGCGCTGGTCGACGTGCGACATAGACATGCGAGGGCCGTGGTATGGCAGGCGCTGTTCGTGCATGCGCGCCTGCATGCAGAGCTTCGGCGGCCTCAGCACCCGTCCCAGGCAAGGCATTCCCGCCTCCGGCACCTGGCAGAGCGCTTATGCCCGAAACGCCATCCTGCAGCCACCAGGAAGGCTGCGGCCTGCATGCGAGCTGCGCCGGTCACGGGTGTCTGCCTCTCCGGCTGCCTCGCCCGCCTCCAGCAGCGCCACGCGGCGAGCGCGCTGCAGCTGTACCCGTCCAGCAGCTGGCGGGACGATCTGGCGCTCGCGGGCGCCTGGCTGGGCCGCGTGACCGGGCAGGCCGCGTACGTCGCTGACACGGCCGCGCAGTGGGCGCCGCCGGCGGCCGGCATGCCCGGGCCGCCGCGCGTGTGGGACTGGGATACGCAGTGGTGGGCCGCCAGCCTGCTGATGTGGCAGCTGACCGGCGAGGCGCGCTTCCGGGCGCAGGCGCGCCCGCGCAGGCCCCACCCTGCATGTCGGGCAGGGGCTGACCGGCGGGGCGCGCTTCCATGCGCAGACGCGCCGGCACAGGCCTGGTCTCTGCAAAAAGAGCGCCTATTTTCACCCTCTGTGACATGCAAAGAGGACGCGCGTCCTTGCATGCTAGGCGGGCCGGCTGAGGCTGAGCACGTCAGGACGCCAAACGCATTGCGCATGCCACGCTGAAGCAAGGGTGCTTTGTTCGTGCGCTGAGCGGCGCCATGCATGCAGGACATTTGCGAAGAAGTTTGCCGGCAGCGAGCATGCACTGCGTCCAGGAAACCGAGGGCCACGCGTTACGGGGCGCGAACCGCCGCAGGTCGACGCGTTTGCGGACACGTGGACGGCCGCACCGACGACGCCCGGCGGCCTGGCCGTGCAGCCGGGCGCGCGCGCGCCGCTGCCGGACACGACGAGCGCGGGCCTGCTGCTCCTGCTGTACAGCGCGGCGCTTGACCCCGCGCCCGCCGCCGGCCCGCCCGCGTGCTGGGCGCGTGCGCAGCTGCGCTATGCGCTGGGCGCAGCCGGGCGCAGCCTGGTCGTCGGCTGGGGCCCCGATCCGCCGCTGCGGGCCGCCAGCCCCGCCGCGTCCTGCGCGGCGTCCGTGCGGCCGTGCAACGGCACTCGCGCGGGCAGCGCGGCACTCGCGGCGGCGGCGCCAAACCCGCACGTGCTCGTCGGCGCGCTTGTGGCCGGGCCTGCGGCGGGCGCGGGCGACCCATACAAGGACGTGCGCGCCGCGCCGGACGCCGCGCTGTCGCTGGACGCCGGCAGCGGCTTTGTGGGCGCGCTCGCGCTGGCGGCCGCGCAGCGCGACTGGGCCGCCGCATGCGATGCGCGGCCGGGGCTCGTGGGCGCGCTGGGCGCGCGGCTGCCGCGGCGCCTGTGGTAGGTGGTTGCCACGTTGCATTTGATATAGGGTGGTGGTGCAGGAACCTAGCCAGGTCTTGGGACACGTAACGTGCGGCACGTTTGTGGCTGTTTGCCCGTTGGAACTTCGGTCGTTCAAATTGCCTCGCCGAACCGTCGGTATCCTTCAGAGGCATCCTCCTACGCGTCAGCATCGCACACCATGGGCTGCGTCGGCTCCAAGGAGAAGGAGCAGGCTGGCGGGATGGTTGGCAAGCAGGTTGACAAGCAGGTGCGCCTGGGCCCAGGCTTGAGCAGGTGGCCTGCTGCATGTTGGCACGCGCCGCGCGCAGAGAGCAAGAGCTTGCGCTCCTGGACGTTGCAAGTGAGCCTGAAGGCTCCTGCATGTGGAGTGTGAGCTGCGCTGTGGCACCAAGGGAGTGTGCTGCCACCTGCGTTGCGTTCACGTGGCCACACTCAGCGTCCTCAGGCCGCCCACGGCCGGCGCTTGCACACCAGTCCCCTTCCCGCTCGAGTCTATTCAATTGCCTCGGGTCGTGCGGGCGGCTGAGGGGCGCGCTTGTCGCAGCTGGACAAGGTGGAGCAGCACACCGACGACACCGGCGAGAAGGTGAGTGCGTCTGCTCAGCGGGACAGCGCGTGCGCGCTCGGGCGCCGCCGGATGTTGCCATGGTGTTGTGGCAGCCGCGCTGCATGTCTGACACACAGGTTGGGCTTGGGACGCCGCCTGGCCACCTTTACATGTTGAATGCTGCACACGCTGAAGCTCTGCGCATTGTGGGCGGGGCGAGCAGCTCGTGGAGAAGGTCCGCGGGGAGATCAACACCGTGCTCGGCGTGAAGGTGGGCACGCCCAGCACTAAAGAGCCCGAGGCGCCTG
>JAABUO010006188.1_pt1 | contig 13835 bp, 8 predicted proteins | sample 5559291 | NCBI WGS metagenome assembly JAABUO01 (sample SAMN10711878, study PRJNA513372) | rock metagenome | isolation source: Antarctica rocks | place: Antarctica: Victoria Land, Finger Mt sud | reverse complement strand
GTCTTCCGCTAACCCAGATACCTTGAAATCAACGCTACACCGCGTGATGCTGCCGCCTTTGCGAGATCGATATGTTGGAGAGGAGCGACTTACTCGCGAGAGATACTCTATACCGTACTTTTGCAGCCCAGATCCGCAAACGCTTGTTGAATGCATTCCAGAGTGTGCGAGCGCGAATAATCCAGCCAAATACCCGCCAGTAGTTCAGAAGGAGTACCGATTACGCAGACAAATTGTGCAATATTGAGATACCAATATGATCTATTGGCATCTTCTTCTTCCGTTCAATGCATCAAATCTGAGATTTGTAGAGGAAGGGACGGCGCTATAGTGCGTAGCCTCGTGGGGAACTCAGCTTGGGCATTTGCAGTAACCTCAATTTTATGGCGTATATTGGACGCGTCGTACTTATAAGCTTCCCGCAAAGTCTCAACACCCTGAGAAAAGAAAGATTCAACGCGCAGCAGTGCCTGTCGTACTAAGTTACTGCTTCGTTGATCAAGGCTCACGGACCACTCGTGTAGAGTCGCCCTGTATCTCTGCAGATATTCATAGGTGTTTGTAGCCACTTCTTTACTAGGAGCATTGAGGAATAAATAAACAAGGAAATTTGTTACAGCCACTAGGTTTGTTCGGGAGACTGTTGTTAGCAAATAAAACACCGTAGCTCACATCTGCCCCAAAAAGTAACAATGTCTTGATACTCGAGCGAGCATATAAACGTAGTGAAACTGCCGCACATTTCCATCGCTTTCAAATAATCTGCGTATACCACATCACTTACTTCAGAGCTCTGCAATTGGTGCTTTGACAAGATATACCGAAAAACTAGCGCGGAAATAGCGTAATACGCCAAATGCACGGAACCTAGAATTAGCTGAACTTAGTTCTATCTTCACCATTTTCATTCAAAACATTACTTCCAAGGGCGTGTATATTAAGACAAGGTGGCAGGAACATTTTCCACCGCTGAAGGGCTTCTTCAAAGACGACTGCGTTCTCGCGAGCATTAATGTGCGGAGTGGAATTGTCGATGTTGCTTCGGTTAAAATAAAACCATTTCACGAACGTACTATAATTTCTCCAGCATCGAACTAAGCAGAACGCTAAGCTTAACGATTTCTTGAAAATGCATGAGTTTGTACGTCTCCACGATCTGGTTTTGCGGAAGTATTAGTGATTCATCAAAATCCACAACCTCGTCGATAGTGAGCTCGTGCATAGTAAGTTCAGTCGTAGTAAACGAAGACCGTGGAACATGGCTGGGACAGCCTAGGCAAAGTGAGCACCTTTCGTGAGCATAATGTTAATTTTCGCAACCTACCATTTATCAGAAAGATAAGTTGCCCACCAAAGCTTCTTTCGAACAGCCTTCTCCCAAACTGGTAGATTCCAATGAAGCGGATCGATATGTAACCCAAGTGTTTGCGCAGCTGCTACTACCCGACCAGTAAGAGACCATATCTTCGGGCTTTCAGTAGTTCCAGTAGCAGGAGGCTGCTCATGTAGCATCAGTAGACAGGCTTGCAAGGTCTCAAGCTTTGGGCTGTCCAATTCACGACTTAACGAGTCGTGAGCCCGCTCAAACAAGGTAGTCTGAGAGAGCGGAGAAACTGCTTTCAATTTGTCGTCTGAGCTCCACCAGGTAGCACCAAGACCGTAAATAACGCCCCGAAGTGCTGGAGAGGTATCGTTTCGATTAGATATGTAACGTGTAATGAATCTTCGCTTTGATAGTATTGGGAACACGGGATGGACAAAGCGAAAATAGAGGCGGACCAAGGACTCTGCGAAGCCAGAAACATACTCTTCAATCAATTCCGCGGATCTTCTTCTGACTTGCATATCACTGTCGGGAACGATATCTCGGATCATTGTGAAATGGGCTGGCGGTCGCCCCTGGTAGCGGTCTCCTGCATCCACTTGGCGAATGTGAACATCGATAAAGTCACTTTCGTTTAGAATATTGAATTGGAAGGAAGAGAACAAGTTGCAATCTTGTTCTCCATGTAATCCCATAAAATGAGCAGTCTGTCCAGAATACTGTTCAAGAGGCAAGCCTAACTCCGTTGCTATGTGTTCCGACGGAGGAGCCAGCGGGCGTTCTAAGGGGGCTTCGTGTGACGAAGAATGTTCCTTCGATTGCGGAGACTTATTAAGTGCGCCGGGTGCAAGTTCATGTAGACTAGCTATCTTATCGCTATTCGGGCTTGTGCCAGCTTTTGGGGTACGACGTTTTGGTTCATATAGAAACGTGCAAGCCATACCTCGTGCTATACAGAACCGACCTTTGCATTAGCCTGTGAACTTTTAATCGGTACATGGAGGCGCACTGTCAATTACGCAAACAGTCTTTCTTCCGCGGCAATTGTCGCACGGACGCTGCTTGCGACTCCTAGCTTTTCGTGCACCCCCGTGGGTGGTATGCACCTTCTTCTTCCTCTCTTCAGCTGCCATGCTTTGGCCTGCTGGTCGACGGAGTTTGATTAGATACGAGGGCGAATACAACTTATGTCACGGACTACTATCCTTGAGGAATATATTGCCAATGCTTGGAGGCTGGATCGAGATGCACGACTAAGCAATAAGTCAGCTAACGGTTTGTGAGATAGCTTACTATTGCGATACGAAAAGTGTCTAACATCAGTCAACCGTGAAATACTATCTTCAGCTCACTACACAGTACTACAGCAAGGTCATTCCATAAACAAACACCATGACCTGACATCCTGGAGGTTGGTGATGCTGGATTGCGAGTTGTGGTTGGTGGTGGTTGATGGTTGGTTTGGTCGCCGGGGTTGACAAATTAGGCTTTCAGGGGCCGGAATGTTAGCGGACGCGACTTTGGGCATTCCAATCACACGCGTTTCGCCACCAACTTCGACCTCGATCAACCACTCTCTATCGTAGTCACACTCTTTTACTAAGTACTCGAAGGCCATGGCGAGCGCGGGCGTCGTCAGAATCACTCTCAGTGGATCGGCTTTGTCGAGCTACTTAGCCAATGGTGGCACGCCTGGTACCTTCTCTGTTCTGCCTACTTTGACCTCCTCAAAGTCCACCAGCTCCTCGACGGCATCTCAAAGCACGCCCACGCCCGCCAGCGTTTCGACGCGTGCAATGTCGACTTCTTCACCCTCTACGGTCGCGTCAAGCATGTCGGCGACATCAACGAGTGCGTCATCCAAGTCATCAAAAACATCAGCAAGAACTTCTTCGACCCATGCAAGCTCGACTTCATCTCAAGGTTTGACACCGTCGGAGGCGAATGCCCAGGCGGCTTCTTCATCTCAAGCAGCTGCAACTGCATCGTCTCACGGACCGAATGTAGGACTGATTGTTGGTGTCGTGATTGGAGCGGCTGTATTGATTGCTCTGGTGATCCTTCTGTTGTTGCTCATCCGCAGAAGGCAGACGAAACGACGCGAGGAGGAGTCTAAGTTTGAGAGGGCACTGCGAAACCATCCATCTAATTCATCTCTGCGACCAGTGCTCGCACCGGTCACGAACGAAAAATACAGGGCAGGCCCCAATGGTAACACGAGGAATGCTCCTGGGTTTGAGTTCGGGGAGTTACGTGTCCCGAGCCCAGTGTCTTCGAGGAGTGATGGAATGCCTACCAATAATCAAGGCTATGATATGGATGGTGTCGGAGACTTCCCCCAACCTCCACCCATGTCGAAACGCCGTGCTGAGAGCCCTACTATCCCGCAGCTTCCGCATATGGCAAATCTATCGCCCTTACAAATGTATACTTCAAATATGGGCGAAGAAAGGCCCATGTCCCCAAGATATATGTCGCCAAGGCCCATGTCCCCGAGACCAATGTCACCAAGGACACGTCAAATGCAGGGGAATTTTGGTCCGTCTATTGACCCAAGAAGAGACGAGAAAGTTTCTCCATTGCGGGAAGGCTTATTTCGAAAGTTATCGCGAAGTAAAACGTTAGGCAGAAAGCGAGCTGCGGACAATCCCTTTCATGATCCGCCCAATGGGCAGGCAATGGTGATGATGCCACCTCGAGAGCAAGACCGTGAGTATCGTCGGATGATGCGCAATGGCAATGATCCCCGACAACCTATGCCGCGACAACAGAGACCTCCACGCGGATATCCAGGACAGCAGGTGAGACAACAAGGACAATATGGACCTATCCCTCATTACATGGCCCGCGTTCCCCCATTGCTAACGGGAGACCGGCGGCAACGACAAAGACGAAGTCCAAATGGCGGTGCCTCAGCTCCCACGCGTGCAAAGAGAGCGTACAGACGTGACATGGATATGGAGAGCGAATGGACTGGGTCAACTGTGGAGAAATCAGAGAGCGAACGTAGTGTTGGCGAATCGATACTGCAAATGGACGAGGAGGGATTGAAGCGACAACCGTCCAACCCCTTCGAAACTACGCAAGAGAAGGCTGCAAACCCTGCTCCTGAAGCTGATACCGAGCCTCTTGTTGCACCCCCGTTGCAAGCCTCATCGAGTTCTGCTCCAACTCCTGCATCAGACCCTGCTCCGGCAACTTCGTCCGGTCTTGCACCCCCGTCGGCTGAACAAGAGTACAAGAGCGCAACATTGAGTGTTGTCAATCTTTTTGTCGATAAATCAGAAGAACCGCCAAAACGAGAATAATCCGGCACGGCCACCGCATTCTGATATAATCTTTTTCTCTTCTCTTCTGTCGATATTTTTAGTCCTGCACAGGAAGTAGGTCAAATATTTATCTCTTAGTATACTTATTCTCGTCGTTGATGCTTCAACGGAGGCTGATCTGCAACGTCGCCCGGATCTTCAAATACTCCATTAGTAGGTATATCCGCAATGGTCTCATCTTCACTCTCGAGTACAACATCATGAAACGCTGCAGCGCGTGAAAGGGCGTCGTAAAGCTCTTGTGTTTGCTCTGTCCTGAAGCGTACTTCAATCGGAGAATCCTCGGACGTACTTTTTCCAATTTGCATGTAAATGCCAGCTCCAGATTCCATGGCGAAGAGAATGATGAACGCGTAGTCTATAGAATATCCGTAATGGCTGCTTCCATTCCAAAGGAAGAGAGATGCCGAGGTTGGAGTAATTTCATATTGGCCAGCTACCAGCTCTTCATTTCCTGCAAAAACTTCTACGAATCCTGTTGTGCTGAGAAAAGGTACCTTTACGTCCTTGGAGGGTTCACAGCTTGCATCCTCCAATGTCGGTGCTGTGTCGAGCTTGGTGATCATTCGTCCAAAATATGCCAATCAGCAAGCTCCTCTCAGAATTCCAATGTGATTCATCTCCATTTATGTTCCCTACGTACGAGTACAACGAATTATTCTATAGGACATCACTAGGATCTTTTCGTTTGATTTATGCTTTTCGCTTCGTGTACATGAGTTTCTTCACAAGTGGATGATGGTCTTTCAGTTGTTTATTGGCACTTTTGTTGTACTCAATATAAGCCATATCATCCCCACCCGCCAAGCTTGTAAGGGTTCCAGCAGTACGTCTGACTTTGGGCTTTCCCTGACCATTTTTGAGGGTAGAAGTACCACTGTGTCGATGGTCAAAACCCATATCAATATCTGCAGCATCCTCATTCTGTAGTAATGTTTCTTGCAACAGCTCTCGCCTCTCTGCAGCAGTGGCATACGCAAGTCCAGGAAGACTCTCAATGCCTTGCAAGTGTGTAATCACCTTGAATGCATACCCCTGATCTACGAGAAAGGCTTGGCGTTTTGTTGAGTAGTACATCTCTTGTGTGTCCTTGGACACAAGAGAATAGAAGAAGGCGTTGAAGCCGTCATCACTACGCCTCTTAGCTCGAAGTATGCGTCCTAATCTCTGAGCCTCCTGTCTTCGACTTCCGTAATGAGAAGAAATTTGAATCAAACATGTCGCTTCCGGTAAATCGATGCTGGTATCACCGACTTTAGAGAGAAATATCGTATTCACCATATGGTTGTATTGAAAGTTCTGTAATATGTGCATGCGTTCCTGCTGTGGTGTTCCGCCGTATATGAAATGTTTATTAAGTTTCAAAGCATAAGCACGGAGGGCATACACATTATCAGAGAAGACAATGATTTTGTCTCCACGATTTTCATGGTAGTTGATAAGAAATTGACATGCTTGAAATTTGCGGGGATTCATGATGTATAGGAGCATCCTTTTCCGTGACTTTTCCCGGAGGTATTCATTATAGAATTCAGAAGTCATCGGACACCATACCTCAGCGCACTGCACATTGGCAATATGTCCTTTCTGAGCCAGGTCCATCCAATTCGCCTCGTAAAGTTTAGGTCCAATTAAAAAATTCAGATCATCAATCTTGTCATCTTCTCGAACCAAGGTTGCTGTGAGTCCAAGCTTGGCATGGGTGGCAATAGTTGTTACCACGCGGCGAAACATAGCAGCAGGTACAACATGAACCTCGTCCAATATCACAAACCCCCATTCCCTGCTAGTAATGAAGTCCATCATTTTTTGTGAGTCATGGGACCGATTTCTCGAGTTAGCAACCATGCTGTATGTTGAAACAACAACGCCCGCATCACCCTTGAACTTTTCCTTGCTTTCTGACGTAAAAATTGCAATGGAATCAGCTTTAATGTTGCTCCAATGAAGAAATTCTTGGCGCCATTGCATGACACTCACGCTTGATGTGCACAAGATAATGACAGATTTCTTGATGGTGCATGCTGCTGTAATTCCCACCAGAGTTTTCCCAGCTCCACAAGGGAGAACAATAATTCCACTCCTAGCACGACCATTTCCAAACATTTTAGAGAGTGACTTTTCTTGGTAGGGGCGAATCTGAGAACTGGGTTTCAAATCGATCTCCAAATCAGGATTTCTTGCATCGTTTCGAAAATCGTACTCTTCAAGCACAGGATAGTCTATTTCCTGACAACGTTTCTTGACCGTTTCCACCGAAGAGGATGGAATCTCAAAAGCATGTACTGCATCAATATCCTCATCTTCATCTTCTTCGCGTTCACCAATAACAGTGTGAAAGAGATCATCTACGCCGTTTGTCCCATTCGTGCTTCCTTTTTTCACCCCCGGAATGACGAGTCCATCCATTGTTGGCGCCTTCTCCTGCATGAGCATATCGTTGTCTATGCGAAGAGGCCCAATCACTGGATCTCGTAGCAGCATTTGTAGCGTATCTGCATGACCGCTCTCCACAAAGTAGCGATTGTGCTTAAGCACCAGTTTGACCTTTCCATAACTCACTGTGCACACCTTGATGAATTCAACGATAGCCTCTGGCACGGGTATTTTGGATAGTCGATTCAATACAGCGATGATGTCATTCGTCTCCAGCCCAACCGATACAGCTGCATATAGTGAATAGGTTGTAAGCCTGTATTCGTGAATGAAACTTGGCCGAGAAACAGGTTCCGCGATTGCAATCAAGAAATCCTGTGCTTGCTCAGCTAGCGGTGAAAATGATTCCAAAATGATTCTGCCATCCACCGGGTTAATCCAAAGCGGTCGCGCTTCGTGGTCTCCTTTTAGATGCAGAAATGAGAAGTCGTGGTTTCTAAACACATGTGACACGCTGTCTTGTGGCAACTGTGTCTTAGAGTCTACATGATGTAGTCTGAGTTCAGGCGCGTCCGAGTCCTCGGCTGCCTCTCCATCCGAATGGAACTCTTCATCGAGGTCCGAATACTCAGATCCTTCGGGATCAGCAAGATCTCTTCTCAAACCGGTCTTGACCTCATCCTTTCGTTGCTTCTTCCTTGGTGGCATGGGAATGGATGACGAATCGCGTCCCACAACTTCACGATTCGCTGATTGATAAATTTACACGTATTTTATATAATACACTCAAATCCCTTTAGCGCCAGCCAGGATTGCGTTGACAAGTTTGATGTCGTCTAGCGCCAGAATCCTCTGCCCTACCAGTGGTCCCAGTCTTTGCAAAACAGCCTCCTCTACTCCCGACGCGGACATGTTCTGCACTACATTTTGTGCATCGTGGTCAAGTGTTTGCAAGGCTCGGGTCAAGATATCGACATTTCTTTCTTTTGCAAATTCATCCACCCCGGGCCTCAAAAGAAGCGTTCCGTACATGGCAACGTTGGGTACCACCAAAACTCGAATAACTTCCGGGCCCATGCGACTCATTCCCGCAATTGATCCATAGTGTGTCGCAAGTGGCTTTTCGTTATCAAGGAAAGCCTTTACCAACGTTCTCACAAGCCTTGGCTTGAGCGTGTGGTATACAGGTGCAAAATTGCGGCATAGTAGACCAATCAAGTCAGCAGCCAGGTCACGTAAGCGATAATGTTCATTAGAGTCGGGAGGACCGATTTTCTTCGCAACCAAGCAGGTCAAAATTGGAGGGACGAGAGAGTGGATGTAAGGGTCAATGAAAATGGTTTCATTTTCGAGCAGTGCATGCGCAAGATGCAGCATGTTTTCAAGATGTGAAATAGAGCGTAGATGATGTATTACTTGCTCTGAGATGAAATCGATAAAGTAAGGCAAAAGTTGATGTAGGCCAGGGTCTTGACGAAGTGACGCAATCGCGGCACTGCGTAAGCTCGTATTGGTTTCGTCTGCCAGAGCGGCTGTCACTCTTTCAAAGTAGAGGAGTAGTTCTTTGGAAAGCACGTGCTTTAGTAGCGGTTTGACCTGCTCCGTGCCATCACTGACGCTGATACTGGCCCCTCTAGTCTCACCAGCTCCACTATTTAGCATTTGATCCCTAGCAGCCGAAGATGCACCCGGGCGCGAATCAATCATAGCACCCTTGGGTGTATTATATTGTTTGAGTTGCCTTTCGGATGGGTTTTGTGGTATTGCAGGTTGGACCCCTTCAATGGCAAGCCAATGAGCAGTCAAGTTTACTTGGCGCGGAACTTTTGGTAATGGTGCATTGATTACGCGTTCAAAATCGACCTCTTCATTCCCACCAGCATTGTCCTGATCAGCGAGATACCAGAGCGACGACTGTCCAGGACCGAGAGTAGCTTCACGGAAATGCACTCTTTTGCTGGAAGAATATCCGTACATGGGTTCTATGTTGAGCACCTTCAGCGCAAGAGATATGTCTGCAGTGGTCATGGTCGTCCTTTTGGAGTGCCGCATGAACCTCATTGCTTCCTGGATCACCTCGTGGATCCTGTACTCCACATCGCTCGCCATGCTGCGGGCCGCATCGTCCCCAACATTGATTCCCAGGCTGTCTGCGGCGTCTCTGACCGTCTCCTGCGCACTCCACAGCGCCATGCTTGATTGCTCGTCGTCGCTTAGACTCGCTTAAAATCCAGCCCAGTCACATGCAACCTCCATGCCGGCATCGAGAGCGTGAGCTGATCCTTGGCGACCGACATACAAAGCAAGCGTTGCGACTAGAGAGGTGAGGTGGGTTGTCTCTAGATACCGCAGGGCTGCTGGAATTGTGAGCAGCAGTGGATGATGCAAAGGTATGATCCGGTTGTTAGCGACCCCAATGGATGTGACGGCCCGATGGTAGAGAGTCGCAGCAGTATCAGCACTGAACCGACCCCTTCCGCCGTTTCATCCATGGATGACCCAGATGTAAGGATCGCTATTGAAGCTCTGAATGGGCTCAAGGCTGCCGAGGAACCGCTACAGTTTACCCCGCCTCCCCAAAGCGCATTCATCTCTAGTGCCAAATGGGCCTACGAGAATTCAAAATCATACTCTTCAAGTTTTAGGTATGGGGCGGAGAAGTTGGAAAGGTATGCCGCTAGTAAGAGTGCTACGGGGCATAGCACGGTTCGTCGACCATCTCAAGGTTCTTTGACAAGTGTCTTGGTAGGAGCCGGCGTAGCATTGTCTGAGGAGTCTTTAAAATCCTTGCGCTATTGCTTGAAATGGCTGCTATACGCAAATAATCGATTGGGGAGATCTGTGGAATCTTTAAAGTCACTTTTAAATGAAGGTCACATACATCCTGCGTGGTCTGCGCGCGTGGCGTCCATTAGGGAGGAAGTTGTTTCAACGCTCCGAAAGGTGGTTACTGTTCTGTCAACATACGCTGGTTCTGCACTTCCAGAGCCGGCACGAACTCGTGTGAAGGGTTACATGCTTTCTCTCCCAGGTAGATGGACTGCCAAAAACCCACAAAAGATGTCGACGGCAGATCCTTTGGCCAACGAAAGAGAAAAGGCTGGTAGAGTGCTCGTTCTGGCCAGCGAGGGATTGGATATGTTGCAAAACATTACCATGTCTGTTGGCGAAACTCTGGAGTCTGCAGAGAATTGGTGCGACACATTTGGCAGGCGCAAGCATAGTGCGGTATCGGGTGAAGGGTTTTACAACGGTGCACTCGATGAGAAAGATGATGTAATGACAATGGAGACAGCAATGCCGGATATTGCCTCTTACGATGATATGAAAATGAATGGCGAGCACGGTGGCAACGGGTTCCCGCCTGGGATTCACGCCAATGGGTAACTCGGTCCGCAATTTGATTTTGTGCATATGAACACAAAGTAGTGTGCTTGGTGGTGTATTGTTATATGAGTTTTAGTTGCTATTTGCCAGCTCAGACTCCAAAAACTCCTTATACAATTTCTCCTGCATTTCGTACTCCTTTTGCAACTTTTTTCGTTTTCCTTTGGAAAGGTCGCCTAAAGTATCTGTAGTTGGGATTCCCCTATCGTCCCATTCGGTATACTCAGGTGTGCAAAACATCGTCTTTGGATCGATCTTTCCTTTGGCAAGCTTTTCCACCCTCTTTCGTTGAGCCTCTATACGCGCCAATTCCTTCTTCTCTAATCTTTCGGCTTCCCGCAAATCCTTCTCATTGCGTTCACGAAGTAGTCGTTCTCGATCAACAAACTTTACCAACGCAGCACCACCTTCACGGTCATCCAAGACGACACCAAGCTCGACGAGATCTACATCGCGCACTCGATCGCACTCTTGTAAAAATTCATTATGCGGTGCCTTTTCAACAGCCATTGTGCGCACATGATCTCGAAAGCGTGAAAGCACCCGAGCGAACGGGGCCGCAACGGTTTCTCTACCCGTACTTGAATCATCGAGCGTCGCCCAGCCGATATGTGCCATGGGAAGGCCAAAAATACTCAGAATATCAGTCATCCATCTCGTGGCCTCGTACAACAATGGTGCAGACGCACTAGGGGAGAGTTTGATGTGTTTCCAAGCATTTGTTACCAGTGTAGAAAGAATCGCTATAGACCGTGGGGTATCGAAATTGTTAGAGAGTGCAACGTGGAGATCACTTGAAGCAGTCATTAGAGCTTCGAGTAATGTTTTGTCTTCGTCTCGAAGAAATCGACTTATGTTTTTACCTTTCTGCAGCGCTTCTTCTTCTTCGGCTATAATTCCTTTGACGGCGTCGAAATACTTGGTGAAAGAGTTTTCAATTCCTCTGACTTCATTCATAAACGAATTTTTAAAATCCATCGGTCGGTCCCATTGCTGCATCAGAAATGCAAGCCGAAGCGATTTGACCGAGTATTTTTCGACAGCCTCGCGTATGGATATGAAATTTTTTAGAGATTTAGACATTTTTTGGCCTTCGATGTGAAGATGGCCAGTATGGAGAAAGTAGTTAATCCATTGGTCGCAGTCGTAAAATGCTTCACTCTGAGCAAGCTCGTTATCGTGATGCGGAAACGCTAAATCGGAACCCCCGGAGTGGATATCGATGTTGGATCCAAGAACCTCTGAGGCCATAACGCTACATTCGATGTGCCAACCAGGCCTACCATTACCCCATGGAGAATTCCATGATGGTTCACCTGCTTTTGAAGCCTTCCATAAGGCAAAATCCGACACGGAGCGTTTTGTTTTTCCTTCGGTTAAGACACCCTCCCCTTCGGAAATGAGTGAAACGTTTGCTTTATTACCGGGCTCCAGTTTCGCGTAATGGTGTTTTCCAGAATCGTATCGCATAGTGTCAAAGTATACAGAGCCACCGGTTTCATACGCATAGCCTCTGCGAATAATGCCTTCAGTGAAAGTGATGATTTGTGGTATGTACTCGCTTACTCTCGTGATAACCTTCGGAGGCATTACATTCAACGTTTGCATATCTGTATCGAAATGCCTTTCCCAGTAAGAAGCCAGATTCTTAAAAATAGCGAGATCTGTGACTGTGGATCCTTTTTCAGCATCAAGGAAAGGAACAAACATGTCTTTTATGTCTTCCATGAGGCTCTCGAATGAAGAATGATTGAGAATTGCAAGAGCGGACCGTTTGAGAATTGCCAAGTGCATGGCAAACTTTGGATTCGACTCTAACTCGGCAGGTAAATCGACGCTTTCTGACCACACAGCAAATCCGTCTAATGACTCATCTGATTTTGGTAAGTTCGCCTTCCTGTAGACTTGCCAAGCATTGGATAGCTGACGCCCTAAATCACTGGACGAAGTGCTAATAGCTTGCTTCTTATACTCCTCGAAAAGATGCAGTTGCCGAGCACGTACAATGATTTTATCGTCGATGTCTGTGACATTTTGGACAAAGACAACGTCGTATCCAAAGTAATCGCGCAAAATCCGGCGCAGCACGTCTGTAGTCACAAAGTTTCTGGCGTGACCCATATGCCCTGCATCGTACACTGTCGGCCCACAGCAATACCAGGTCAATTTCTTCGTGCCGGAGCTTGTAACAAACTCGCACAACCCATCTTCTCCTGATCCAGCCGAGGGCGTCTTCGCCAATGAGTTCCTCACTCTCAGTTTTATTGGTTTCCGTGGTACCGGAGCATGCCATAGTGGCTGTCCTGAATGTGCTCTCGACTCCGAATGCCCATTGACTATAACATTTGTGGTCATTCTGATTCGTCGTAGTGACAGTGTGAGCATGCTTATTTAATTATCAACACGCACCATACCCGCGCTCTGATGGGCTGCACGACGAATGATTGAAACCCTTGGCTTCTTGCTTTCTCTTGTAGCGACTGCCTGGTACGCTTTTATAGTATGTGTGTGTCTTTTAGGCTCCTTGAAGTAATACCAACCTCTCGTCTATATTAACACAGTCAGACTACGTGCTGCACAATTTGCAAGACCAAGCCGGAGTGGCCGGACTTTGCAAAGCGTTCCAATCACATCGAATTTTCGAGAAGATGAGACGTTCCCGAGTGTTAGTATTATTAGACCAGTCAAAGGAATCGATACTGAACTACGCGCATGTTTGGAAGCGACATTCAATCTAGTCTATGACGGCCCTGTTGAAATTTTAATTTGCATTGCAGAAGAAAGCGATCCTGCAATTACACTTGTTCGTCAACTGATTGCAGAAAACGCGGGTGTTAATTGTCAATTGCTTGTGTGCAATACAGATTGCGGCCCGAACCCCAAAATATGCAATATCGCTTATGCATACGCACATGCAAAACATGACATTGTCTGGATTCTTGATGCAAACGTTTGGGTGTCCCCAAACGCACTTGATCAGTCGATTCAGAGTTTGGCAGATTGCTCTCTTGTGCATCATTTGCCACTTGTCATTGGCATCTCTGACGATGTAGGAAGTTTTGTCGAGGAGACTTTTATGGCTACCTCACACGCAAAATTCTACACAGCAATCAATACACTGCGCGTAGCTCCGTGTCTCATGGGCAAATCTAATTTATTTCGACGATCAGACCTTGGACCCATTGATCGCTTCGCGATCAATATTTGTGAAGACCAGCTCATTGGTGAATACTTGTGGGCCAAATGTGGTCCGCACCGATTTTGCCCAGGAATTGTTGCTTATCAACCGATTGGTAATGAATTAACGTTTGCGGGGTATTGGGAAAGAAGGAAGAGATGGCTCCGAATTCGAAAGTATGTGGTAACGGCGGCTACGCTTGTTGAACCTTTCACCGAATGTTTTGCTTGCGGCTATGTAG
>JAABUO010006187.1_pt1 | contig 13835 bp, 6 predicted proteins | sample 5559291 | NCBI WGS metagenome assembly JAABUO01 (sample SAMN10711878, study PRJNA513372) | rock metagenome | isolation source: Antarctica rocks | place: Antarctica: Victoria Land, Finger Mt sud | reverse complement strand
ATTAAATAAACATGACGTTTTAAATTTAATTTCTTTTCTTTTATTCATGCGAATATGAATATTTAAGAAAGAAAATAATGTTATGAATATGTTAAAATTAATTAAAGCTAGATTAAGTTTATTACGAGTAAAAGCTTTAATATCTTTTAATATCTTTTAATATAATTTTAACACGAATTAATTAATACTTTTAAGTATTACATTTTCTTTATGTTATAATATCTTTTTTTCGACTTTAATATGAACTTTAAATCTTTAAATATAAATATCGCTTTAGAAACTTTTTTTTTTTTATATTCTTAAACTTTTAATTATAATTATCTTTATAAATTAAACATTTTACTTAGATTCTTTATTAATAATTAAAATTTAAACACGATTTTAACAATTTTAACTTTTAAGTAAAATTTAAAATCATAGCGAGATTGTATATTAATTTATCTTTACTTTTCGTCTTAAACTAATATTTTACGAGCTTTATAAAAGCTAGTTCGTAAGCTTAAAGAATAAGTGCTTGCGAAGTATATATATTATTACGTATAATTATCTTAATAATATTAAGATAATTAAAAAAAGCATTAAACATTTAAAATTTTAAATATATATTAACATTAGTAACTTTAAACATAATTAAAGTTAGCTTTTAAAAAGAATTTAACATATTATTAATAAGTAATATTAATGATCATTCGTTCTTTTTTAATTAAATAGCTTAAATCTTTATATTTGTTAAGAATTTCTTAACTTATATATACACGTTAAAGCATTAAATAAATAAAGTTTTAACGAATACGAATATCTTATATTAATTTTCGAAATTTTATTATAAATTTAACTTAAAGCTTTAAAAAGCGAAGCTTTCGTTAAGAAGAATTATTAATAGTAATAGTAAGAGCGCGAATCTGTTTCATATTATAATCGTGTTTAGAATTTAATTATTAATAAATAAGCTAAGTAAAATGTTTAATTTATAAAGATAATTATAACTAAAAGTTTAAGAATATAAAAGAAAGAAAGTTTCTAAAGCGATATTTATATTTAAAGATTCAGAGTTCGTGTTAAACTCGAAAAAAAAATATTATAACATAAAGAAAATGTAATACTTAAAAGTATTAATTAATTCATGTTAAAGTTATATTAAAATATGTTAAAATATGTTAAAGCTTTTACTCGTGATAAGCTTAATTTAGCTTTAATTAATTTTAACATACTCGTAACATTATCTTCTTTTTTAAATATTCATATTCGCATGAATGAAAGAAAAAAAATTAAATTTAAAACGTCATGTTTGTTTAATTTAATTAAAATTTTCTTAAAGCTTTCGAATTCTTCTTTATTAATATAATATTATTCGTTGTCTTAATTTAAATTTATTTATTTAATCTTATATTATAATTAATCTCGATAACGTTTAAAGTTTAAAATATCGTTTATCTTTTAATAATTTTCGTTCTTAATTATTAACGATTTAAAAAATTTTAAATATTAATTTAATAAAAAATTCTGAGAATATAAACGTAATAGCTTAAGACTGAACATTAAATGAAGTAATTTTATATTTTTAAATAAGCGAAGATAATAAAAGATTTCTGCATTAATTATAATTTAATATGACTTTAATTATTTATTTTTTAAATTCTTACATGATTTAATTATTTTAATATTTTTAAAAGATAATTATATTTAATCGTTAACTTTATAAATTACGTCTTAACGATGTTTATTAATTTATGCTTTAATGCTTATTTTATTCTTTTATAATTATTTACGATTAAAGATTAAAAACTTTTTTATTTTAATTATAATATCGTTAATCTTTTTAACTTTAATACGTGCACGAGTTATTTCGTAATTAATCGTATTTAAATCGAGACTTATTCGTAAATAAAAGCTTTTATTAAAGTAAAACGAACTCATTAAGATAATTAAGAATGTATTAAAATTCTCGCTAAATTTTATCATGAAAAGTCATTTAGCTTAGTTATTTTACATGTAGTTATAATAAGTTCTTAACTCGCGTTTAACGTTTTAATTAACTCATTTCGATTAATTATTTATTATAAAATAATAAGCTATTAATAAACTAGCTTTAATTTTTAGTCGCTTGTAAAGACTTTATTATAATGTTAATATAAATTAAGAATCTCTGTTAAAAATAATGAAACTGAATAAATTATAAAGTTAATAAACGTTTTATAGTAAAATTTAAATCGTTTCTTTAACGAAGGTTTCATCGTTTTCTTAATAATAAAAAATATAATGTCGTTTCTTAATAAAACGATAAATAATAATGCAGATCGCGTTAAAGTCTTCGAATAAGAATAATTTTATGATAAAATTTATAATTATATTCTTTTAACGTTTTTGTAAAATTAAAAGAAATTAATGAAGTTTATTAATATTATCGCGAGACGTCTTACTTCGTTAATAAACATAATAATTTCGAATGTATTATTTAATCGTAGCTTAATAATTTAATTAATAATAAAATCATTAAATTAAGTTTATAATTCTTTAATTATTAGGATAAAAAGTTAACGACTAATCGTAAATTCTTTGTAATAATTCTTTATGTATATTTTCGAGAACTCATAATAAACTCTTTTTAAATAAAGCTTCGTTAATAATTTAGTAGGTCTTTAATTTAATATTATATAATTTAAGCTCATTATTACTTATTGCTTATCGATATTTAATGCATAGCTTATTAATTTTATTAACGTTTAATACTCGTTAATAAAGATTAACTTTTAATTTAGTAACTAAAATATTTATTTTATTTAAGATTAAAATGATTTAATAGCGATTCTTAGTACGCTTAATTATTTCGAAGAAATTAACTTTAAACATTTAAGTTAAAGCATTAATCTTAATATTACTCTTGTTAAATCGAAAAATAATTTAAAAGTTAAACTTTAATAAAATATTTAAATAATTAACTTAACGTTAAGTTAACTGTTTGTTTTTTATAAAGATCTTTAATGTTTAATAATTAATAAACATCTGAATAAATAATTTAATGCATTTAAGCTCGAGCCTTTAATGTTTAAAGTATTCAATAATAACTAGCAATTTCTTATTATAAATATGATAATTATATTTAATAAAAATTATATTCTTATTATAAAAGATTATTAAATAAAGAACATTTTCGTTATCGTATTAAGATAGAATATTATCTTTAACGTAGTTAAAGACATTAATTTCTAAAATAACTAAATGTTTAAAGTTAAAATGTCGTAATATGAAAGTCGAACTGACTTATTTCTTTAAATTCTTAAAAGCTTAATCGTAAGTTTAATTTTAAACAAAAGAAGTGTTCTTTTAAGTTAGCTAAGTAAAGAATTTAAATAGCTTTAAGAAGTCTTTAATAAATCGTTAATAAAAGTTAATAAATCTTACGAAGTCTTATACTTCTTTTAAATTAATTAATATTAATTAGTTAATAATTACTTTCATTTTAATAAAATTTATTCGAAGATTTTATTCTGACATGATAATTTTTAAAAAAATCGTTTCTTTTATATCGAATTCGCATTTTTAAATGTTTATTTATAAGCGAGCTTCTTGTAAACGACTTAATATCATTTTAACGTGTTCTTAATGTTTTCGTTAAGTCTTATTATAAATTAAAATGTTATTTAAATAAACTTAATAAAAATTATTTAAAAAGTTTTATAAAACATTATTCATGTATTATTAAAAAGAAACAGAATTATTAATAAGCATAAAGAAAAGAACGCGTGATTTATAAACTTTTAAAGCGATAATAAAGATTATATAATCTTTATTATTAAAATGCATTCGAAGTTTATTAAACGTTAATATAATATTTAATTAAGTTAAATGTTTACATTTTATAATTTTATTAATAATCTTCTTAATTAAAAATAGCGAATAACGATTTCTTTTAATAATAACGTTAAGCTTTTAATAATTTACGTAAAATCGTAAATCTTTATTTACTTTTAAAACGAACAAAATTAATAAGAAATAAAAAGCTTTACTAAGAGTAATAAAACTTTTAAAAAAGTTCTTGTTTAAATATTTCTTTATTTTTTAAAGCTTGTAAAAAGACATTTAATATGCTTAATATTAAGATAAAACGACGTTATTAATAAGCTTTATCTTATAATTATAAAAACGATACGAAAGTAACTTATTAATTTAAGCTTAATTAAAAACGTTTAAAAAATTTTAATATTTCGCGAATAGCTTAATTTTAATGTCTTTTAAATTTTAAGCCGTCTCGTTAATTAAGAATAAACTGATTAAATTTAAATTACATTAAGTATTATAAATTAACTTTTTATTAATGTTTTTAATTAATATAATAAAATTCTTAATGTGATTTTTTTTAAACGATTAACTAAAGTTTAAAAAGTCGCAGCGTTTATACTATAAATTAAACCGACTTCTTTCTTTAAGATTAAAATCGAACGCTGCAGAATCTTAAATGCTTTAAAAGCGTTTATTAAATTTATTATTTTTAATTCGTACGAAACTAATAGTATTAATATTAACGTTTTTAGTTAACTAAGAAAAACGATAATATCGCGACTCATGTTTAATAATACGTTATTTTTATTCATTTAAAATTTCTTTAATATTATTTCGTAATGTTTAATATTTATAATTAGTATTAATATTAAAGATTTCTTGTAATTATTAACGATTAAAATAAAAAGAATTTTATAAGTAATTATCTTCTTAGTTAACTTTTCATCGTAGTCGCGTATGAGCTTTTCTTTTAACAGAGAAATAAATTACAAATCGAGCTTTTTATAAACTTTCGTAACTAGATTCGTATATATTAAAATATAAATAGTTAACTCACTGTTTATTAAAGATTAAATATTAAAAGACTAATCTTGCGAGATAAAAAACGCGTTAATTAAAAAGAGCTTTTTAAAATAATTATCTTTTTAAAGACTTTCGTTTTTATTATACAAAGATATTATTTTTATTCTTTTAATAACTTTTAAAAAAGTAATTAATTTTTTAAGTTAAAATTCGAATTAAAATTAAAACGATTAAACTTATTTACATTATTATTTAAAGCATTAATTCTTATAACTTAATAAGAACATTCTTTAAAAGTATAATCGAGTTTATAATAAACAAAATAATTTTTATTTTACACGTTTATTTCTTTCGCGCTAGTTAAAACCGCGTCGCGCTGTTTTAACTGATTTATTAATATATTAAATTTTTTTTAATAATAAGATTTAAAAAAATCTTTAACGAAAATAACTTGTTTAATTAACTTTATCTTAATCGATTTCTTTTTCTTAATTTCTCGCATAGCTTAATGATTATTATTTAAACGTATTAAATAATTTCGAATTTCGCTTAAAGAGCTGAGTTATATAATTTAATTACTTAAAGTTACTCGAAGACGAGAAGTTATCTTATTCTTTAAATTAATTATTAATTACTTTTCTTAATATTTTAAATAAAAAGACAAACGCTGAAATATAAAATAAAACTCGTTAAACTTTTTAATTTCTTAAGTAAGATTATTATATTTTCTTCGAAAGTTAATCTCTTTATTTAAATCATTATACAGTTAAGTGAGCTTTTTAAAAAGTTTATTAATTATTATATAAGAATTCATTAAATCTCGTTATCTTTAAGTCAGAGTTATTTTTAATGTTTTTTTAATAATTTTAAAAAGAATATAAGCTAGTCGAGCACGATCATTCTCATAATAATTCGCGTTTACTTTCAGCTTATTCTGAATCTTTTCATATTAATCGTTTTAGAAAGATTTAACGCTGTTTATTAATTAAAATAAATTCGAAAGCTTTTCGAAGCGATTAATTAAATTAAAGAAAATAAAAATTAAAGATGTAACTTCTTTAAATTATTATAATTATTGTTTTAACTGAGTTTTTTCTTCATTTAATTACTTTGTAACTTTATTAAATTAACGAGAAAGAGCGTTAAAATAATCGTAAGTTTTAATATTTAAATCGCGTTAAACTCGTAGTATTAAAGATTAGTATAAAGCGAGTTATATAAATATTATTTAATTAATAAATAAATGTTAAGAAAGAAAAGTATGTATAGAAAAGAACTGAGTTCTTATATATGTTTTTAATCTTAACGTTAAGCTTAAAGAAAATATGTTATAACATAAATAAAATGTTTAAAAAGAAATAAAAGAGACGAAGTCATCGTGTTAAAGCTGTGTTAAAGAATGTTAAAATATATTAAAATGTGTTAAAACTTTTACTCGTGATAAGCTTAATCTAGTTTTAATTAATTTTAACACATTTCTTAACTAGTTTTATTAAATTTAAATAAAGCGAAGACTAAAATCGTAACATTATTCTCTCTCTTTTAATTATTCATGTTTGCATGAATGTATTATTTTAGTACGCTTTTACTAAACATTTAATATAAAAGTTATTAATTACTTTTTAAGCGTTTATAAATTCATCGTCGTTAACGTTATATTAGTTAAGATTAATATTATAATTCTTTCATTGAACTTAATATTAAAGTCGTCTTTAATAACGTTAAGAATTTAATATATCATTAATTTTTCATTCGTTCTCATTGTTTATTACTATTAGTCTCGAAAATTCATTCTTTTAATTAAATAATAAGTCATTAACGACATGTTAAAGAAGCTTTAAATGAAACACATCGTGTATACTTATTATTTTTAATAATTTTAATTTATAAAAAAAGCTTACAAAGTTTATAACTTTAAATAACTTAAGCATTTTATTATTTAGCTTTTTAAAAAGTCTTACTATAATAATATTTCGTTCGTTTGAAAATATCTTTAATTCGATCTTGTAATTAATCTTCTTTTTATGCTTATTAGTTTAACTTATTATTTATTTTCGTAATTTAATTAAAACTTCGCGAGCGAAGATTAATATTTTATTTATATGATTAAATATATTCTTAATTCGTATAATTTATAAGCGTTCGCGAATACTTTCATACTCGATAATGTTAAGATTAAAGCTTATACGAGAATAAAAGTTCTTGTTTATAAAGAAGAAAATTATGAAAATTATTAAGAACAAAGCATTATTATTAACAAACTCGATCATTAATAATTACTTAAATTAATCATTTTACATATACGAATAAAAGAATTAAAGATATCGCTTAACATTTTAATTAACTCGTTCGCTTTAATTATTAATTTAAAAATGATAAACGATAAATAATTAAAGAAATATGCTTAGTCTTTTATAAAGAGACTTTTATAAAATTAAAGTAAACTAAGAATCTTAATTAAACATAATAAAGCTTAATAAATTATGAGTACGATATATTTATTACATTAACATTTTAACTATTTTCTTAATAATAATATCTTCATCGTTAGTAAAGTAAAAAACATAATGTCTTTCTTTTAACAATCTGTAAATAACGATTAGAATAGCGTTATAATCGTATAAATTAAGTAAATTAATAATAAAGTTCATCGTTATATCGCGTTATCGTTAATTAAATATTAATAAAGAATGTAATAATTCATTCGATTTATCTTTAAAAGTCTTTAAACGCTAACAGATATAACAGTTTCTTATGTAACGTTTTATTATTTCTCGCATCGAGAATTAATAATAATGTCGCTTTATAATCTTTATAATTTTAAAAATATTAGAATGATTTATTAAGAGTTAATCGTGCATTTCGCGAAGCAGATTCATTTATAAAAGCTCGTTAAACGAAACTCATATTTAATTATTATGAAATAAGACTTTATTTTAATTTTAATAATTCTTTAGCTTAATATCTTTACATTATGTCTCGTTTTTAATTATTACTTCGCGAAGTAGCGTACAATTCTTGTTAATTTTATTTACATTAAGAATCTGCTTTTAAATTAACTTATTATTATCATTTTTTAAATTAATAATCTTTATTTAATTTAACGTTAAAATCGTGATTCGCTAATAATAAACGCGTTTATTCTCGAGTTTTCTAAGCACGACGTTAACTTGTTAAGTTAATACATTAATCTTAATGTTTTATTTATTTAATTAATACATTATTTTAAAATTAAAATTAACGAGCTTTTATATTTAGCGCATCTGTCGTCTGCTAAGCTTCTTATCTTTTATTAATAACGTAAACGTTTAATAATTAATAAACATCTTAATAAAAATGTTAATTAGCTTTAGCTTAAATTATTAATGCTCGAATGCTTAAATAATAATTAGTAATTTCTTATCGTATATCTCGTAGTTATATTTAACAGAAAACATGTTCTTATTATAAAAGATAATCGAATGTAATATTTCTTCGTCGTTATATTAAGATAAAATCTCATCGTTAACGTAATTAAATAAGTTAATTTTAAGAATAATCTCGCGAGTTTAATTAAAGTAATAAAGTATAAAAGTTTTAATTATACGTTTCTTTATGTAATTAAATACGATTTAACACGTTTTATTTCATTTAAATATAATTTTCTTTTAAGTAAATTAAATCATTAAGCGAATAATCTTAGAAAAATTCTTAATAAAGCGTTAATAAAAATTATAAAAATTAATAAAAAACTATATCTGAGTAAGATTATTAAAAATAAACTAATTCACGATTATCTGAATCTTTCGAGAATTCATTTTCAGTTTCTCGATTAATCTTAAAAGTTTTAATCTTTTAAACATGAAACTTGTATTTATTTATGTTCATTTATAAATTAATCTTTCGTAGTTAATGTAAGATTAATCGTACATGTCGTTTATGTTTCTTTAAAATTTTACTATAAATGATAATATCATTAAGATAAATTTAATATAACTAATATAAATATTTAAATAACATATCATTTATGTAATGTTAATAAAAATTAAACTCGTTAATTAAATTAAAAAACATTACGTAATATTTATATGAGTTAAAGAAAATAATAAATGTAATTAAATTCTCGCTATCTGAATGCATGCAAAGTTTATTAAACGTAGCGATAATGTTTAATTAAGTTAAATACTTGCTTTTTTATATACGAGCGAAAGTCTTATTTATTAATAATAAAGAATAACGATTTCGTTTAATTAAAGCATTAAGCTTTTTATAATTTACATAGAAACTTAAACTTTTATCTTTCTTTTTAGTAAACAGAATAAGCGAGGCGTAAAAAACGAAACTTAATGAAATGAATTACTTATTTAAATATTTAATTAAATATTTCTTTATCTTTTAAAGCTTGTAATTAAACATTTAATATAATCTGCTTTAAGAAAACGTTTTCTTATTATTTAGCTTAATTTTATAATTGTAAAAACGATAAGATAATAGTTAATTTATTATTATTTAATTAAACACGTTTAAATAAGTATAATATTTAAAGAAAAGCTTAATCTTAACTTGCTCGAGCGCTTTAACGTAAAAGAACTTATGTAAATTTATTCTTAATTATAATTATTAGTTAATTAATTTTTAAAATAATAATCGTAAAGATCTTAACGTTTAATCGCTTAACTAACATTTTATATATCGCTACTTTTATTATTTTAATGTTAATAATTTTCTTAATCTTAATAAATTAAAAAGATGAAAGTTAATTAAGATTAACTTAAATGCTTTGCTTTAATGTAAAAATAAATTTAATGAACTAATTCATTAATTTCGAATTTATTAAACTTAACGTTAATTTAAAATTTTTAACGCTAGCTAAAGTCGTTTTAAGCGATTTTAATCGTTTAATTAAATTAACTAACTTTTCTTTTAACTAATTAAAAGAGAATGATTTCTGATTAATTTAAAAAGCAGCGAAAGTAATAAATCTCTTCAGTATATAAATAAAAGTTAAGCTATTTAATTTCGTAATTAATTTAATACTTAATAATAAAATAATTAATTTCTAATTAAAAGTAATATTTAAAAATCAAAGAAAGTTAATTCGCATATTTATGACTAAATTAATTTTATTTATTTATGTTTTTTTAAGAATCATTTAATGTTAATTTAATTAAGTAATTAATATAAAAGCTGTTTTAATCGTATAATCTTAAACTATTAAATTTAAATAAATAACATAAGTAATGAGTTTTTTTACATAATGATCGTCAAATTCTCGTATAAACTTTACTTTAATTAAAGTTAAAAACTTAATTTATAACTAATTATAAACATTCTGCGCGATTATTTATTAATGAACGAATAATTAACAGCTTTAATATTAATTAATGACTTTAATAAGTAATTAATTTTATTACTAAAAAGTATACATTTAGTAATTAAAGATTTAAAAGTAAAAGAATCGTTTAACATGCTCGTCGTTAAAGAAATTAACATTTCTTTTATCGCGTCTTTAATAAAAGTTACTAATTTTTTATCTTATTCTTCTCGTTAAATATTTCTTTATTTTTTTTATTTTTTAAAATGACGATTTTATGTAAACGAAGAATAAAAGTACGAGAAATAGAAATGTCTGTCTTATTTTAAGAGTAATTCTTAAACAAGTAACTCGAAGCCTTACAGATGTAGCAGATAATAAGCGATTTAACGAGCTCAGAAATAAAAAAGATAATTAACTTAATATAGTTAGTAATCGAGACTAATACTAATGTTAATGTTAATGTTAATAAAGAAATAAAACGTTTTTTTAAAGCTACTATTAATTTGCCTGTTCGTTACTTATTACGTAGCTAATAATTAACTCGTTAATTATTATTTATTCTTTAAAGAAAAGTTTTAAGTTTATTAAGCGACTTAAACTTTATAAAACTAATAAACAAAGCGTTTTATAAATAATTATAAATTTTATTTTAAAGATCGTTTATTAATATGCGATCGTCATAGTTAAGAAAACTAAATAGCTTTATAAATTCGAAGTAAAAAGCGCTAAACGGCTTGCTAAGCTGCTTTAATGCATTATATTCGCGACGATACTTTTAATTTTTATTTTAATTATTATATATTTCGTTTAAATATTTCAGTAACTCGATTAATAATTAATAAAGTAAAGAAGCATTAATGCGACGCTTTGTATAAGTTTACTCGTTAGCATCGTTTTTTAATTTAATGATTACATAAATAATATAAAGCTTTTTAATAAAGTAATAATTCGCGTTAACGTTAAGCTTGTTAAATATTTTAATGATTTAGCTTTTTTAAATAAAATCATCTGTTTTAATGAAAATAAATGAATTCGAAAATTTAACTAACTTGTAATAATCGTTATTAAATAGAGTAAATAACTTTCGTAAGCTTTAAAAGCGTTCTTTTTAATTAAATAAATGCTTAACTAACTGAGTTTCTTAACGAAGCATGAGTTAATTAGCTTAACGTTATTTCGCTTTAAAATTTAATCGCTTATTTTATAACTAATTAATTTTTTCTTTTAGCTCATCGTTCTTTTTAAAAGTAATCTTTAATTAATTCGCTTTCTTTTTGTAATCGTTTTATACGAGAGTTTAATACTCGTTAAGCTGTAAAGTTAAATTTCGTTAACTTTAAAGCTCGTTTAACATATTAATAATCTCATTAAATTAATTATTAATTTAATGAAATAATTATTCTTTAATGTTTATATTTTATAATGTTATAGCTTCTTTAACTTCAGTTAAAACATTAATAAATAAACGTAAAATTCTTTTATTAATAATGTTTTTAAGCAGACAAGCTGTTTAAGACTTAATTAATTCAGTGTCGCGTGTTATTATAAGAAAGATAAGTAAATATTAATTTAAATAATTTAATGAAAGTAATTTAAAGAAGTTCTTATAAATTTTCTTAATGATAGCTAATTATAATATTTAAAGAATTTTTTACGAATAAAATAATGAAAAGAAATATAAAGTTAAAGAATTTCTTGCGATTTAAAACGATGATGCAAAATTAAAAAATTTCTTACGGATTTTCTGAATAAACGAAGTAAATTATTTCGTATCGTTTATACGTTAATAATAAAATAGTTAATAAACATTTATTTAATATTAAAGATTAGTATAAAGCGAGTCATATAAGTATTATTTAATTAATAAATAAATATTAAGAAAGAAAAATATGTACAGAAAAGAACTGAGTTCTTATATGTGTTTTTAACCTCGATGTTAAGCTTAAAGAAAATGTGTTATGACATAAACAAAATGTTAAAAAAGAAATAAAAGAGGCGAAGTCATCGTGTTAAAGTTATGTTATAAAATGTTAAAATATGTTAAAATGTGTTAAGACTTTTACTCGTGATAAGCTTAATTTAGTTTTAATTAATTTTAACACACTTTTTAACTAGTTTTATTAAATTTAAATAAAGCGAAGACTAAAATCGTAACACGTAGTTCGTTAAAAACTTTCAGAAACTTGTTTAAGTCTTTATTAATTCATCTTTAAGATTATTAAATATTTTTAATGTTTTAAAATAAATTAATATTATCAAGTTCATTAAAAGTTATAGAAATAAACACGAATGTACGTCGTTCTCGAACTGCATTAAATCGTAAATATTTTAAAACTCGAGTAAAAAGTTTAAAATAAATAATAAAATTCGTTATGAATGAGTTTTAAGAGAAGTTATTAATAACTTTAAGATTTTTAAATTAATTAAACTCGTTAAATTATATTATATTAATAAGAACGATTAAAGAACGATGATCGTTTAAAATTTAAAGTAAATAAATTTTTAACGATAAATAAATTTATTAAGCGAAGAGCGATGCTCAGTAATATTATTAAAATAAAAATGATTTCGAAATAATTTTAATTTTATTAAAAAAGATTTTTATAATTCTTTAATAATTTAACGAAGATTCTTTATTATTAATTTTATTAATTAAGTAAACGATGCGTACTAAATGAGCGTTAAATTCTTTAACAATTTAATAGTAATTTAAGCTCTTTAAGCTTAATTTTATTAATTTTATTAATTTTCGAGTATTATTTTATCTTTTAATTTCGTTAATTATTAAATAAATAAATTTCTTTAAACTCGTTTCGTGTTAAACGAGTATCTTAAATAAATATAAGAATTAATATTGTATAATTAATAAATTCTTAAACTAATATTAAAATCGTGCTTAAAATTTAATTACTAATAAATGAGCTAAATAAAATATTTAATTTATAAAGATAATTATAACTAAAAGTTTAAAAATATAAAAAAAAGTAAGTTTCTGAAGCGATATTTATATTTAAAGACTTAAAGTTCGTGTTAAACTCGAAAAGAAAATGTTATAATATAAAGAAAATGTAATATTTAAAAGTATTAGTTAATTTATATTAAAGCTTTTGCTCGTGATAAGCTTAATTTCGCTTTAGTTAATTTTAACACATTAATAATAAATATAACGTATGAATATTACTTTAAATTATAATTCAGATGTGGAGCACGCTAGGCGTGCCGCGTGGGGGGCTGCATCATATCTAGCACCATCGATACGGACTCAACGGAGGCTGAACGTAGTACTACGGTATTCAGGGTATTATTTGTTAGTACGATCTACAAATACAGGGGAGTCGATTGATCAGCACATACAAAACAACCCTTAACTGTGGCTTTCGTACTAACAAATAACATCCCGGATACCGTAGTACTATCGGCATTCTTTCGCGGGCCGGTAGCCCTGCCGTCATAAGCTCATTCAAATGTGCGCTAGCTGACGCTATCACAGGCGTGGGCTGGCTAAAAGGATTGATGTGAGCTCAGCCTCACAAGGCCGAGGCGAACCGCAACATTACTTGGTATCTGGCATATCAGTTGTTAGTACGATCTGCAAATACAGGGGAGTCAATTGAGTTGGAATTAGGGTCATTACCGAGGTAATAAAATTTAGCAGTCCCCGCCTAAATAGGGCTGGCTTCGCCACAGGGACGCGTATACCTCAAACCCCCTATAATAGCATAGATTTCCTCCTAGA